>Ga0265338_10001677_pt1 | contig 35195 bp, 43 predicted proteins | sample 42126metaG_FD_193579 | JGI IMG/M metagenome (GOLD analysis project Ga0265338, IMG submission 193579) | Rhizosphere microbial communities from Carex aquatilis grown in University of Washington, Seatle, WA, United States - 4-21-26 metaG | ecosystem: Host-associated > Plants > Roots > Rhizosphere...
GGTCACAACAATGAGCGCCCTACATTCAGCAGAGATGGTATAACTTTTAATAAAAAAGTCAATGGGGTCTAGGTTGGAGACAATGACTTGGCGTTTCGTCTTTATTTCCTACGTTTCAAAACGTTTTCGTAAAACATTTCCTGTTTTTTGGCTTTTGGACCGAGCTTCCCTGATTTTGCCTCGGCGTGCTTTGCGGACGAAATTTTCTTCGACGAAGGCGTACTGGTGGAAGCGTGTAGCCCACCTTTGTGAAAAGTTATTTTGTGTTGGCTCTTTTTCTCGGGCGGTATCGTTTCTTTTGAGGAAGTCATATTAAAAAGTGTTGATACGGTGTATGCCGTATGAGAGAAGAGAATATTTCAAAATTGGGAGGCTCCGATATCCGAACCGTTTGAGTCATCCAAGGGCGGAGAGAGCGAGATTCGAACTCGCGGTGCCATTTCTGACACGCAGTCTTTCCAGGACTGTCCGTTAGACCACTCCGGCATCTCTCCAATATCTATACGTTATATCAGATCGACCGAAAAACAAAGAGCGAGAGAAGAGCGAAGACGACGGCAACATATAAGGTGTAACGAGCGATGAGGAAGAGGACGGGTACGTTGCCAATGATGGCAATGAGAAGAAGGATGAGGCCGAGGCACTGGAGAACCATTTTGATTTTGCCCATCGATTTCGCCGGCACGACGCGGCCTTTGTAGCGGAAATAAGCCGAGGAGATGAGACAGATTTCAAGAAAACAAATGACGAGAGCGAGGTCGACCGAGAGATATTTCGAAACGATGATGAGAGATGTGATGCCGATGAGAAGCTTGTCTGAGACGGGATCGTAGAGAGTCCCCCACGCGGTAATCTGGTGTCTCGTGCGCGCCATAGCGCCGTCGAGGGCGTCGGAAAAGGCGGCGAAAAGAAAAAGAATCATCGCTATGGTGAAATGATTGGTCAGAAGAAAGACGGCGACGAACGGCACGAGAATGAGGCGAATGCGCGTGACGATGTTGGGTCTCACGTTCCACGGAATGAGACGCAAGAAGGACGCGGCAAGAAGTTTGTCGATAAGTGTGATGCGCGTGAGATACGTGACTTTCGGCTCGTCGACGTCGAGATACCGGTCGAGAAACGTCAGTTTTGGTTTTTGTTCTTCGTCCTTCATATATTTATTCCGCCTCACCGGCGGACTTACCGAGAAGTGCGGCGATTCTCTCTTCGACCGGCGGATGAGTCATAAAAAGTTTCGAAAGTCCGCTTTTCTTTTTCGTTTCTGTCGCAGGGTACGGGTCGGAGATATAAAGATGGGCGGTCGCGTGCGAAGCGCGAGCGAGAGGTTTGCCGTCGTAGGCGGAAATTTTTTTCAAAGCACTCGCTAGACCTTCCGGATATCTCGTGAGAAGAGCGCCGGAAGCGTCGGCGAGAAATTCACGCTTCCTCGAAATGGCGAGCTGAATCAAAACGGCGGCCAAGGGAGAGAGAATCGCGAGGACGATGCCGATGACGAAAGCGATGAGCTGGACATTGCCGCCGTTTCTCCGATTGCCGCCGACGCCGAACATTCCCATTCGGATGAAAAAATTCGAAAGCAAAGCGACGAAGCCGACCAGAATCACCACGACCGTCTGAAGCAACGTGTCTCTGTTCCCGATGTGAGACATTTCGTGCGAGACGACGCCTTCGAGCTCGTTTCGATTCATCATAGACAAAAGTCCGCTTGTTACGGCAATCGCGGCGTGATTCTTGTCGCGGCCGGTGGCAAAAGCGTTCGGCGCGGGATCGGCTATGACGTAGAGCTTCGGCATGGGAAGTCCGGCGGTGATGGAAAGATTTTCCGTGACTTCGTAGAGGTCAATGTAGCGGCTTTTATCGGCCGCGACCGCGCCGGAAGTCTTAAGAACTATTTTGTCCGAGTACCAATAGCCCATTATGTTCATACCAATGGCGAATATGACAGCGATGTAGAGAATATCGGGCGAATCATACGCGTAAGAAATGGCGAAACCGAGGACAATGATGACGATGAAAAACAAGCTCATCAGAAGCCATGTTCTCCAAATATTTTTTGACTGCTGTGTGTAGAGTGTCATTTTTTGAAGCCGAGGTGGCGAATATTATTTTTCGAGAATGTTTGAGCGAAGCGAGTTTTCGAGGAAAATAATATTCGACCGCCGAGGCTGCAACTAAAAATTTACCTCAACCGGATTTTTCGCCGCCGCGTCGCTCGCATCAAGACCGAAAAATTCTTTTTTCTGGAAGCCGAAACTCTTGGCGATAAGATTGCCGGGAAAAGATGCGGCAGCGGTATTGAGTTCCATCACGGTCGAGTTGTAGAAACGGCGCGCGCTCTGAAGTTTGTCTTCCGTGTCGGAAAGTTTCTCCTGCAAATCGAGGAAATTCTGATTGGCTTTGAGTTCCGGATAATTTTCAGCGATGGCGAAGACGGATTTGAGCGCTCCGGAAAGTCCGTCTTCCGCCGTGGCTTTCGAAGAAAGCGAGCCCGCGCCCATCGCCGCGGCGCGGGCTTTCGTGACGTCGTCAAAAACGGTCTTCTCGTGCGTCGCGTAACCTTTGACCGTGTTTACGAGATTGGGAATGAGGTCGTAGCGGCGTTTGAGCTGGACATCGATGTCCGACCAGGCTTCAGAAACGTGATTTACTTTTCTGACGAAGCCGTTGTAAACAAGAATCGCCCACAAACCGAGAACCACAATGATAGCGATGAGTATATACATATGAGTAAGGTTTAATTGATAAGAGTTTAGATTTTAACACAAAAGAAAAGCCCCGCACGGCAGCGCGCGGGACTAAAATCAACGAGGGTTCTTAGATTCATCTCTTATCCAGTCAGTACTTATCGTGCCGACCCAAAGAAGGAGAAAGAAAGTACCGAGAATGATAACCTCGAAAAGAAGTTTGGCTTCACTTTTTATGTTCATGGAGTGGTGGGATTTGCATCAAACGTTACCACATCATTAAATAAAATGCAAGTGCGAAGACATGTACAGAGCAAAGGTCAGTTTGCATAATTTCTCTTCCGTGATAGTATCGTCAGCACGATTATGGCATCAGGTTTATTGCCCTACATACAGATTATCGCCTCGGCGATTCTCATCACCGCGATACTTTTACAACGCTCGGCGGCGAGCTTTGGCGGTGCCCTGGGCGCAAGTCAAAATTTCAGCGCATCTTTTCATACGCGCCGCGGTTTTGAGAAAACCCTCTTCATTGCGACAATCGTCTTGGCGGTTATCTTCGCTCTTGCAGCTCTTGCTGCCATCATTTTCTAACAAAAAGAAATAAAAAGCGCATCGCTCGCAACCTTACTTATATATAAGAGAGAGACCTCATCGTGAAATCGTTATTCAAAAAAGAGTGGCGCGTAAAGTGCCTCGATAGAATAGAGGAAAGTTTGAAATCGTTCTCGCCGGCCGAACGAGTGGTCTTTGTCGTCGCCCTAATAGTCTTCGCCGTAAGTGTCCTCTGGCTTCTCGTCAAAATAAACGATATGTTCCTCGTCGAAGTACCCTCTCAGGGCGGCGCATTCTCCGAAGCTCTCGTCGGCACGCCGCGCTTTGTGAATCCTCTCCTCGCCATTTCCGATAGCGACCACGACCTTTCGGCTCTTGTCTATTCGGGCCTCATGCGTGAAATGCCTGACGGCAGCATCATTCCCGACATCGCTTCTTCATATTCGATTTCACCCGACGGACTGACGTACACGTTCAATATTAAACAAAATGCGACATTTCAAGACGGCGTTCCGGTCACGGCCGACGACGTGGCATTCACCGTTCTCAAAGCAGAAGACCCGGCACTCAAAAGTCCGGAGCTTGCGGATTGGAACGATGTCGCGGTCAAAGTCATAAACGCCAAAGAAATTTCTTTCACTCTCAAACAGCCTTACGCTTTGTTTCTCGAAGACACGACGCTCGGCATTCTGCCAAAACACATCTGGCAGAACGTGGACGACGACAATTTCGCTTTCAGCGATTACAACTCGGCACCCGTGGGCTCGGGTCCCTACGCGCTGTCTTCGGTTTCGCGCGATTCCTCCGGCGTGCCGACGCAGGTGTCTCTTTCCGCTTTCGATAATTTCGTCCTCGGCACGCCTTTCATTCAAAATATTTCTTTCAAGATTTTCCCCGATGCGGCAAGCGCCGTCTCGGCACTCAAAAGCGGCGCGGTCGACGCTTTCGCCGGTATTGACCCGAGTTCGATGCCAATAACGGCAAAAGGTTCACGGACGATTGTCGTGCCGTTCACGCGAATTTTCGGACTATTTTTCAATCAAAACCAAAACGCTTTTTTTGCCGACCACGCAGTGAGGACGGCTCTCGACGAATCCGCTCCGCGACAACAAATCGTCGACAGCGTCCTTTACGGTTTCGGGAGAAGTATTGACGGTCCACTGCCCAGCCAGACGATAACGCCGATTTCAACCTCAACTGCAATAAACATGGCATCATCGACGCTTTCGAGAGACGGTTGGAAAAAAGGCGCCGACGGAAACCTCGTCAAAACTTCGAAAAAAACATCAACTCCGCTTTCGTTTTCGATTTCGACCGGAAACGTGCCAGAGCTTGTGGGGACTGCAAACGCGCTCAAAGAAGTGTGGGGCGCCTTGGGCATAAATGTCGACGTGAAAGTCTTCGACCAAAGCGATCTCTCCGAACAGGTCATCGCCACGAGAAACTACGACGCACTCCTGCTCGGTATGGTCATCGGTCGCTATCCTGACCTCTACGCTTTTTGGGATTCGTCACAGAGAAATTATCCGGGTCTCAACATCGCCGGATATACGAATGCCAAAGCGGACAAAGTCCTCGCCGATATGCGTTCGACATCGACGCCCGCGGTTGAGACGTCCGACCAAAACAAATTCCTGTCGTATGTGGCTTCGGACACTCCGGCAGTCTTTCTCTACTCCCCCGATTTTATATATGTCGTGCCGAGCGCGATAAAAAATATCTCACTTGGACCGATTACCCTTCAAGCCGACCGGTTTGAAAATATTTGGCAGTGGTATATCGATACGGAGAAAGTCTGGAGCGTTTTCGTTCAGAACAAAAATAATAATTAACAATTAAAAAGAATAACAATACATTTATGGAAAAAAACACACCGCCAACACAAAGACCGAGGGGTCCGCGAAGACCTCGGAGACCGAATTCCCGTCCGCCAATGCGTCGCTCGCATTTCGCGCGCAAAGACACCTATCCGTCTGCAAACGGACAGTCGGCGCCGGCTATCCCTTCGGCGGGAGACAACATCCGCATCATTCCACTCGGCGGCGTGGAAGAAATCGGCCGTAACATGACGGCAATCGAATACAAGGGCGACATCATCGTCCTCGACGCCGGTTTCCAATTCAAAGACGAAAACACGCCGGGCATCGATTACATTTTGCCCAACATCAAATATCTCGAAGACAACAAAGACAAAATTCGCGGCTTGGTCATTTCTCACGCTCACCTCGACCATATCGGCGGACTTCCCTATATCATCGACCGCATCGGCAATCCGCCGATTTACACGAGGAACCTCACGGCGATCATGGTTCAGAAACGCCAAGCGGAATTCCCCCATCTCGCTCCGCTCAATATCAAAATCGTCGAGAACAGCGACCATTTGAAACTCGGAAATATTCCCGTGAGATTCTTCGCCGTCACTCACACGGTGCCGGACTCGATGGGACTCGTCGTCGAGACCCCATACGGTTGGATTGTGGTGCCAAGCGACTACAAACTCGACCACGTCGACGGTGTGCCGACCGAAGCCGAGGAAAAAAGCTACTCTATCTTCGATGGACAAAAAGTTTTGCTTATGATGAGCGACTCGACGAACATAGAAAACCCCGGATTCTCCACGCCGGAACGTTTGGTCCACAAAAACCTCGACGAAATCATCCGCACCATCAAAGGCCGGCTTATCATCGGCACTTTCGCGTCGCAACTCGAACGCATGTGCGCCATCATCCATAGCGCGGAAAAATACGGCAAGAAAATCGTCACCGAAGGCCGCAGCATGAAAGCCAACGTCGATATCGCGACGCTCGCGGGCGTCCTCTCAGTCAAAAAAGACACCATCATTCCTTCGACCGACATCGACCGGTATCCGCCGGACAAAATCGTCGTCCTCGCGACCGGCGCCCAGGGCGAAGATTTCGCCGCTTTGATGCGCATGGCGACCAAAGAACACAAAACCATTCATTTCACAGCACGCGACACCGTCCTTCTCTCTTCGTCCATCATTCCGGGCAATGAAGAAAGCGTCCAAAAATTAAAAGACAACATTGCCCGTCGTGGAGCCAAAATCATTCACTACCGCACCTCTGACGTCTACATCCACTCGACCGGACACGGCAACCGCGGCGAAATCGAATGGCTTCACAAAAAAGTTAAGCCGAAATTCTTTATGCCGATTCACGGCAATCATTACATGCTTCGCCTTCACGCCGACCTCGCGGAATCTCTCGGCATGCCGAAAGAAAACATTATCGTTCCCGACAACTGCGACATTGTCGAAATCCAAGAAAACGGCACGAAATTCGTGAAACTTCCCGTCAAAGCCGGCGACGGCGTGATGATGGTCGACGGTTTCTCCATCGGCAACATTCAAGAAGTTGTCATTCGCGACCGCCAAATGCTCGCTCAAGACGGCATGTTCATCGTCATCGCCGTCATCGACGCCCGCACGGGATATCTCAAAAAATCTCCGGATATTATCTCTCGCGGCTTCGTCTATCTGCGCGAATCGCAAGAACTTTTGCGTGAAGCGCGACACATCACGAAGAAAACTATAGAGGACTCGACCGTCGGCGCGCATCCGATAAACGTCGAGTTCGTCAAAGGCACGGTCACCGACGCTTTGTCCCGCTTTCTTTTCCAATCAACTGCAAAGAGACCGCTTGTGATTCCGGTTTTGCTGGGAATATAAGAACCAAAAAGCCCCGCGGATTTCTCCACGGGGCTGGTTTCGCTTTTTTAAGGCGGAAAGGACAAAGTTCAAAAGATCTAAGAGATCCAAGGCTCAGAGTCCTGAGTTCTAACTTGCGCGCCGCGCGGCAGGAGCGTAGTCGTCCCAGCCGAAGCCGAGCCAGCCGCAGCGCCAGTTCCACTGACCGTCGCACCAGTAGAGGCAACGAACGTAGAGGCTGCCGTCCGAGTCGCGGTAGATCGTACCCCAGAAGAAGATGTCGCGGGTATTGCCCTTTTCATCTTTCTTCCACTCCTCAGGAATGAGGTGTGGATTCTTCAAAAGGTAGTCGAGAAGGTTGGCGTTGAACACCGGGTCATTTTCAAGTTCCTTGCGGAGCTTGTTGCCCTCGATGGTTTTGCCGTCCTTCTGACTCTTGGAGAGGTAGAGTTCCACCTTGGTCGGGTCCCAGACGAACTGGCCACCCTTCTTGTGTTCCTCCACTCTCCAGCCGTTCGGGATGAACGGGTCGGTATCGCAGTCGATGACATGCGAGACCTGTTTGATCTCGGAATAGCCGAGGAGCGCTTGGCGGGTTCGGGCGAGAAAATCGCCCTCACACGCCTTCTTGATCTCGGCATTCGTCCAGTTTCCCCTGCGAAAGGCCGCTTTGAGTTCGCCGGCCTGATCAACATCGAGCATAAGGTCGCTCATGGTTGTTATCCTTGTTTTTGTGCAACAGTGTTCCGAAGAACGATGTTGCGATTTTGTTTTGCTGGACTCTTCGCCACAGCTTTGAAACTCCATTAAAGAGACTCAAAGCTGTGGCGATACGCAAGATTTACAATGTTCTATTTATTTTCAATTATACACCCAATATTATTTTATGTCAATAGTATAGAATACCCTTCGTTTTTAGGCTTTTTTGTTATACTTTCTCCTATGCTCGACACGTCTTGGAAAAAATCGCGAATCGCCCTCTACGCCATCACATTCCTTTTCAATCTGCACGTCGCCATTCCGACGTACATTTTCTCCACATTCCTTGCCGGATTTACAGGGAACGCCACCGTGGGTATCGTCTACACCGCCGCTTCGCTTCTTGCCATCGTGACCTTCGCATTAGTCATCAAAATCCTCCGTCGTTTCGGCAACGTCGCCGTGACACTCGCCCTTCTTGGTGTCGAATTCATTTCAGTCCTCATCCTCGCGCTCGTGCCGATGGCGATTCCGGTCATGATTTTTTTCATGATGAGCTTTGCCGCCATCGCTCTCATCAACTTTACCCTCGATGCCTTGCTTGAGGATTTCACGAGCGACACAAAGACCGGAAACATTCGCGGCCGCTATTACACGTTCGATAACCTCGGCTGGCTCCTCGCCCCGATCATCGCCGCGTGGCTTTTGGGAACAAACGGCAACAATTTTACTCTCGTCTTTCTCGTCATCGCGGCAATCCTCGTACCGGTCATTATCCTAGTCGCCCTCTTTTTCAAAAATTTCAAAGACCCCGACTATTCGCAAACGTCTTTTTGGAGCGGCGCGTCGGAAATGATCAAGGACCGGGATATGCGCGGCGTCTTCGTCATCGACATTCTCATTCAATCTTTTTACGCTTTGATGATTATTTACACGCCAATATATTTGCACAACTATATCGGTTTTGATTGGACGACAATCGGCATTCTTTTCACCATCATGCTCATTCCTTTCGTTTTGGTCGGCATTCCCGAAGGCTTCATCGCTGACTCGGGCTTCGGCGAGAGAGAAACCATCGCCATGGGATTTCTGATTTGCGGTCTCGCGACTCTTGGATGCGCTATCTTCGGCGATGGTTCAGTTTTGCTTTGGGCTATACTTTTGTTTTTGACTCGCGTCGGTATCGCGTCGGCGGATGTCATGAGCGATACGTATTTTTTCAAAAAAGTTAATGGCCGCGATGTCCAAAAAATAGCCATATACCGCACGGCTCGTCCAATCGCATACGTCTTGAGTTCCGTTCTCGCGACAATCCTCTTTGTGGCGACCGATATTCGCGGTTTACTCATTGTTCTCGGCTTTCTGATGTTCTACGGCATTCGGGTTTCGCTTTCCATAAGTGACGTAAAGTAAGGCTCTATTACGGGTTTTTATGCCTAGTTGACAATATATGATAAAGTGTGTTAGGATTGAAGTCGTAGCCAACATGTCGGGCTATTAAAACATTCGACTAATGTTAGTTCATCGAAAGGACATATGAATACAGGTAACCTCCTGCTCCCGTTCCAAAAGTACGGAAGCATTCAGATTCTCGGCACAGCCGTGGGTCGCAGCGACAGCGTAAAGATTGTCTGCGTTGCGAAAAATATCGAGTGCAACAATCCCGATATCCTCTACAAGCAGGTCAAGGAAACGTTCCGAGACAACGGCTGCGACGACTGCATCGTCTTGGAGAGAACGTACATCATCGACTCCAAGCCGAAATACGGTCTCGAGATAACCTTCGTCTACGAGATCGATGGTACAGACGTCGATAATCCCGAGGGACTTCTTCGAAACATCCGTACCAAGTTGGTGCATGTCATAAACGCCGTCGACACTCACTGACAAAGAGAACGACGAATTCAGAGCCCGCGACGCAAAGGTGTCGCGGGCTTTTTTATTCCAACTTCAGACATTCGAGACACATAAAAAGCGGAATTTCCTTTCGAGCTTTATTTTCTGCGATTTGCCGAGGACCGGCTTGTGATTTTTTGTGTGACGTCCATTCTTCGACGCGGGAAATGGCGAAACCGGCGTTCGCAAGCGTTTTTGAATACACCTGAAGCGGACGATGAAACGAAATCGTTTTTTCATTCCCTTTTTCCATACCCGGATGCATTTCTATTTCCGCTCGGCTTTCGGAAAGATACTCGTCGATTCTGCGATATTGGATTTTTTCCGAATCGTCGAATCCCCACGACGATTTTTTTGGTACGCGAAACGCTGGGTGGTTGAGAACGATAATAAATTTTCCTTTCGATTCCAAAACACGCGAGACTTCTTTGAACGTTTTCGAAATGTCTTCGATATTTTGAACGGCGAGAACAGAAAAAGCCGCGTCGAATTTCTTTTCGGCGAGAACAGAAAGATTCTCCGACGGCGAAACGAAAAATGTTCCCGGGCCTTTCTTCGCGAGTTTTATGAGTTCGGGCGAAATATCGACGCCGACGACGTCCGCGCCTAGAAGCGCCATTTCGTGAGAGAAAAATCCTTGACCGCAGGCAAGGTCAAGAACACGCACGCCAGATTTCGGCGCGACAAGCCGCAAAATATTGGGCAATATGACTTTTTTCTGATACGAATCCTTGTCTTCCACGACTTCGTCATACCAATCGGAAACTTTTCCCCATGAAGTGTCTTTCATTGCGGTAAGGTTACGTTATTTTTCGGACGGGCAAAACCGACGTAGGCCGTCACCGCCACCAAAGTAAAAGCGGAAAAAGCCATCATCGGCAGAGTGACGTAACCGAAAAAAGTCGAGACAAAAAGTTTCGAGCAATCGCCCGTCGCGCCAATCGAACAAAAAGCGCTTTCGGGAAAGACGCCGACTTGGATCAAATGGTGGTAAAGAGAAATCGCCGCGCCGATGATCGAGAGCCAAAAAGCGTAAAAAAGTTCCGAGCCGTCTTTTTTCTTGAGCGCCACGAGAAGGATTACCACCTGCGGATACATACATATTCTTTCAAACCAACAGAGCTTGCACGGGAGATATCCGAGAACATCGGAGTAGATGAGACTGCCGATACTGCCAATGAGGACGATGACGAAAGAAAACGACAAGCCGTGTTTTTCCCACAATTTGAAAAAAAGATTGTCTCTTTTTCCGGAAAAATGGAGGACAAGAATAACGACGGCGATGACTTGCGCCGCGAGTGTGAGAACCGAAAGAGAGAGGTTGAAAAGTTCCGTCATATTATTGCTGTGGCACAGCGCAACCGGAAAGTTGTCCAAGCTCCTCAAACGTGAGCACGCCTTCAGTCGTTGAACCATTCTTGTCCGCCCATGTGGGATAACCTTGAATATTTTTATCGATGCAGACTTGGGTTTGACTGTTGCCGTCCGGAGTCGAACATTCTACGTACGGAAGTTTTTCGGCCGATTTGCCGAACATGGCTTTTTGCGCCTGACAATGCGGACACCAGAATGCCCCGTAAAAAGTCACGCCACTTTTGGCTATGCATTCGGCAAAAGAATCATATTTCCCGGGCTGACTTTGATACCATACCGCATACCACACGCTACCTATGACAATGACCGCAATGACGACGCCGACAATCCACCATGTTTTTGACTTCATACGAAAATACTACCACGGACAAAGAAAAGAAAGCTAATTCTATTTCCTTATGTCCTTTTTGTCCTTTAAAAAGTCCTTTACAAAAAGCCTTGTTTCTAAAAGACAAATTAATACTTAAAGGACATTTAATGTCAAATAGAGATTCATGGTGCTATGATGGTGCCGATGGAAAAAAGCGACAACGAGCTTGTGCTCGCATATAAAAACGGCGACGAGAAAGCAATCGAGATATTAATCGCTCGACATCTTTCTTCGATATACAATTTCGTCAAACGATTCGTCGACGCGGAACAAGCGGATGACGTGGCGCAAGAAACGTTTTTCAAAGTCTGGAAATACATCAAACGCTACGACGAAACCAGAAATTTCAAGGTTTGGCTTTTTACCATCGCCCGTCGCGTGGCTATAGACTTTACCAGAAAGAAAAAACACACGCCTTTCTCGGCGTTTGAAAACGACGAGAATGAAACGTTCGAGGTCGAAGACAGTTCGGATCTTCCTCACGAACTTTTCCGAAGACGAGAAGTTGTAGAGGCCGTCGAGAATCTCGTGCGGCAATTGCCGGATGACAGACGAGCCATCGTTATTCTTCACGATGCCGAAGAGCTTTCCTTCAAGGACATCGCAGATATTGTCGGAAAACCGATGAATACGGTCAAAAGTCAGTATCGACGAGCCCTCATGTTTCTGCGAAAAAAGATCGACGAGGGAACTGCACCGAAATTATAAGGATACTCGTATACAATTCATGGAAAAACCCTATATACAATTCGAAAAATACCCGACTCCGGAAGGACTCGCAAGACGTATTGTCTCGCATCTTCACCTTCTCGAACGAAAACGCGAAACGAGACGCTCGCGAATCTTTGGTGTCGTCGCTTTGGGAACTTTCGTCGCCGCCTTGGTAGCGTGCAAAAACGTCTTTGACGCGGCGACGCAGTCGGGATTCGCGAGATACGCATCCCTCGCCTTTTCCGACTGGTCGGTAATCGCGAACATTTGGAGAACGTTTGCTCTCTCGCTTATGGAGACCGCTCCAATTTTTGCCGTCGGAATTTTTGCCGTCGCGCTTTTTGTTTTCGTCTGGTCGGCGGGACAAGCCATCCGCTATGGCAAAGCGGCGCGTTTAAGTTTCAGCTAATCAAAAACTAAAACGACGCGGCGTGTTATTCTTTATATCAACATGTTAGAAAAAAATATCCATCGATCGAAAACGTTTAAAACCATTCTTGTCGTTGGTGGTTCCGTCATCGTCATCCTCGCCGTGTTCGTCCTCGGCGTTGATGTAGGAGTGCATAAAGCTTCTTTCTCATACCGAGTCGGAGAACATTACGACTCGCTCTTTGGCAGAAACGACGGCAGTATCGTACCGCCACCGATTGACGCAGACACGATTCCCGGCGGGCACGAAGCCGCCGGTAAAATAGTATCGGTTGAACTTCCCGTCTTTGTCGTTGTCGGTCCCGACAATATAGAAAAGAAAATAGACGTCGTCGACGGAACAGTCGTCACAAAACTGCGCGCCGCGGCGTCTTCGTCGGACATCAAAATCGGCGACAGCGCCGTCGTCATCGGCATGCCGGGAACCGATTCCGACATTGACGCGCAATTTATTCGCATCTTCCCCGCCGGTTCCACGACACCGCAACCGTAAAAACATATGAATAAAATAAAATCCCTCGGCAGCGACCTAAAAACCTATGCGTTCGCCCATAAAGCAATTTCTCTTTTGATACTTGCCAGTCTCGTTTCTGGCGTTTACAGTTCGGTCCAGGCGATACAAAACGGAAATAAAACGACAGTATATACTCTCGCCGCCGCGACGAACGGTACGATCATAACGACGGTCACGGGAAGCGGACAAATTTCCGCGAATGAACAGGTAGCCGTCGTCAGTCAAGCTTCGGGTGCTTTGACCTCCTTGCCCGTCGAGGACGGCGAACAAGTAACGCGGGGGCAATTGCTCGCGACCGTCGACGCGACGGATGCTCTCCGCTCGCTTCAAAGCGCGCAAATTTCCCTCGCCAAACTCGAAGAAGCGCCGGCGACGACGACACTGACCTCGACTCAGGATAGCGTGGTGACTAGTTACGCGAACACCTTTAACGACGTCGCGGCGGCATTCGTCAATCTTCCGAGCATTGTTTCCGGCATTGACGATCTCCTCAACACCCAAAACGAATATCTAAGCGACTTGAATACCGAATACCTAAACGACACCGCGAGAGGTCTGCGAGCAACGGCTCTCAAGAGCGATGCCACCGCCGACCAAAATTATCAGTCGATCATCACTCTCTACAAAACCGTGACGCGACAAAGCGCTTCCTCGACCATTGAAACTCTCCTTGATTCCGCGTACACGACCGTCCAAAGTATTTCTCAAGCGATTAAAGACGAGCGCACGGCGGTTGATTTCATTCAATCTCAAACAGCGCAGCAATATCAGAGCCAGGCCGACACGTATCAGACCAATCTCACGACGTGGTCCAATGAAATCGACGGCTACATCGCCACGCTTCTCGCCGACAAAAATTCCATCATCCAATCGAGCGAATCGCTCACTTCCCTCGTCGGGGGTCCAGACCCACTCGACATAGAGTCACAGCAACTCTCCGTTCAGGCTGCGGAGGAAACATACAATAATTATTTCATTTACGCGCCGATAAGCGGAACACTCTCCCTTGCCGCAAAATCGACCGATACCGTTTCAAATGGCACGACCATCGGCACCATAATCTCGCAGCAAAAAATCGCGACGATTGCTTTAAACGAAATCGATGCGGCGAAAGTGCAAATTGGGGACAAGGCAACGCTGACGTTTGACGCCATCAACAATTTTTCCATTGCCGGACACGTAAGTGACGTCTCGGTCATCGGAACGGTATCTTCCGGCGTCGTTACCTACACCGTGACCATTACCCTCGACACTAACGACCCGAGAATCAAACCGGGCATGAGCGTGAATGCGGCCATCGTCACCGAGGTCGAGAGCAACACGCTCACCGTGCCAAACGCCGCAATAAAAACATCCGGCACAATTTCGTACGTTCAAGAACTTACGGGAATTGGCACAACGACTGCGGCGCAAGCGACATCGGGTGTGACGTCGGCAACCGCTCCGAAAAACGTTCCCGTGACGGTCGGCGTCTCAAACAGCACGGTGACGGAAATCCTCTCCGGTCTCAAACAAGGAGACGAAGTCATTGTTAAGACAACGACAGCCGGAGGAACAGCGGCGGCGCCGACGGCAACAGCCGCCGCGCCGAGTCTCTTCGGCGCGGCGGCAGGCGGCGCCCGTGGCGCAGGCGGATTCGGCGGCGGCGCGGGCGCGGTTAGGGTTCCATAATATGATTGAAGTCCACGACGTAACGAAAGTATACAAAACCGCCGACGCGGAAGGTTTTCGGGCATTGAACGGCGTCTCCTTTACCATTAAAGACGGCGAGTTCGTGGCGATTATGGGACCGTCCGGTTCCGGTAAATCAACTTTGATGCACATTCTTGGCTGTCTCGACACGCCAACGTCCGGAACATATTTTCTCGATGGGCATGACGTTTCGACACTCAAGGACGATGAGCTCGCGGAGATTAGGAGGGACAAGATAGGTTTCGTCTTTCAAGCGTTCAATCTCCTGCCCCGAACGACCGTTCTTAGAAACGTCATGCTACCCCTCGTCTACGCCGGCGTCGCTCACGATGAGAGAGTCGCCCGAGCGACTGCGGCACTGTCCGCGGCGGGACTCGACGATACTCACTTTATGCATTTGTCGAACCAGCTTTCCGGCGGACAGATCCAGCGCGTGGCAATAGCTCGCGCCCTCGTCAACGACCCGACCTTGATTCTTGCCGACGAGCCGACGGGAAACCTCGACACCAAAACCGGCGAAATAGTTTTGGGAACGTTTCAGCGCTTAAACGAAAGCGAGGGCCGCACTATTATCCTTATTACCCACGAAGCCGATGTTGCGGAACATGCGGCGCGGATTATTCATATTAGGGACGGACTTATCGTCAGCGATTCGGGAAAGCATAAGCGACGCGTAGCCAGACAAAATTTAGAATGAAACCGGAAGACATATTTGAAGAGACATTTACGGCTCTCAAGGCGAACAAAGTTCGCTCGGGACTTACCATGCTCGGCATCGTTATCGGCATTTCTTCCGTTATCGCCATGGTTTCGATAGGCAACGGCGCTCAATCAAGCATCAACTCTTCAATCCAAAGCATCGGCAGTAATCTCCTCGAAGTCACGCCGGGCGCAGCGCGCACGATCGGCTACGGAGTTTCGGCCGGCCGCGGTACGGCGCAGTCTTTGATCCAAGGCGACGCGGACGCCATAGCTTCGCAAGTTTCAAATGTTACTGCCGTGACGTCAGAAGTCTCCGGCCGCTACCAAGTAACGGCAAAAGGCACGAACACCAACACCACCGTAGACGGCGTCAGTTCAAACTATCCCGCCGTCAGAAATTTGAGCATGGCCGAGGGTAATTTCATTTCCGACCAAGACATCTCGTCGGTAAACAAAGTCGCGGTCATCGGCCCGGTCGCCGCAAACGACCTGCTCGCGACCGGTACCGACCCGGTCGGTCAAATCATCCGCATAAAAAACATCGAGTTCACGATTGAGGGCGTTACGGTTGCCAAAGGCGGCACGTCGTTCGGCAGTCAGGACAACGAAATCTTCATCCCCGTTTCTGCCGCCACCCAATACCTCGCCGGCAATCAATACCTGACGACGATAGACGTCGAGGCCGCGAGCGCCGATGTCATGACTCAAGTGCAAAACGACGTCACGAGTCTCCTTCTCTCTCGCCACAACGTTTCGGCGACGAGTCCCGACTTCAGCATTCTCAATCAAGCCGACATTTTGGCGACGGCATCGTCCGTCACTAGCACGTTCACGTTACTTTTGGGAGCCGTCGCCGGCATATCGCTTATCGTCGGCGGTATTGGTATTATGAATATGATGCTCACCACCGTGACGGAACGCACGAGAGAGATTGGTTTGCGCAAAGCCATAGGTGCGCAAGAAAAAGACATTACCCTCCAATTTCTCATGGAATCAATCGCTCTCACCGTCATTGGCGGCGTGGTCGGCATCATCCTTGGCTGGGGCATTTGTTTCGGCATTACCTATTTGGGAATTATCGCCACAACCGTCTCCCCCGTTTCCGTCATTTTGGCTTTCGGCGTCTCGGCGGTCATCGGTGTGGCTTTCGGCTACTATCCGGCGCGACGAGCGGCAAAAATGAATCCCATCGAGGCCTTGCGCTATGAATAATATGAACGAACCAATAATCAAAATCGAACACGTGAGCAAAGTTTTCGACGGTACGGCCGTCGTCGACGACATTTCTTTTTCCGTTCCCGAAGGAATGATTTTCGCTTTCCTCGGTCCAAACGGTGCCGGCAAGACAACGACCATCAGAATGCTCACGACGCTCCTCGTGCCGACATCCGGCAGAATCATCATAAACGGCGCGGATGCGTCCACGGACAAAAACTCCGTGCGAAAAGCATTCGGTATCGTTTTTCAAGACCCTTCCCTCGACGACGAACTTACGGCTTGGGAAAATATGGAATTTCACGGCGTTCTCTATAGCGTACCGAAAGACATTCGACGTAAACGCATCGAAGAGCTGATGAAATTCGTCGAGCTCTGGGATAAAAGAGACACATTGGTGAAATTCTTCTCCGGCGGCATGAAACGACGTCTTGAAATCGCCCGCGGATTGATCCATCATCCGAAAATTCTTTTTCTCGACGAACCGACGGTCGGACTTGATCCGCAAACGCGCCATCATATCTGGGAATATATCGGTGAGCTGAGCAAACGCGAAAAAATGACCGTCTTCTTCACCACTCACTACATCGAGGAAGCGGAAAAAAGCGCGCAGCGTATCGCCATCATCGATAACGGCAAAATCGTCGCCGAAGGCACCGCCGACGCACTCAAAAACAAAACAAAAACCGCCTCGCTTGAGGACGCGTTCCTCGCTTTGACCGGCAAGGCCATACGCGAAGAGTCTGCGGATGCGTCAAGTCACATGAAGACAATGCACAAGATGCGCGGACGAAGATAATAATTTCAAACATATGAACGCAATTTACATTCTCTGGCTCAGACAGCTCAAACGGCAAATCCGTTCAAAGTCGCGCGTCATCGGCTCTATCGGTCAACCAATATTGTTTTTGCTCGCGCTCGGTTTCGGTTTCGGTCCGATTTTCGCAAAAGCCGGCGGCGGTTCCTACATCGATTTCATCGCGCCCGGAATTATCGCCATGGGCATATTGTTTAACGCCGTTTTCACGGGCATGGAAATTATTTGGGACAGACAGTTTGGATTCCTTAAGGAAACCTTGGTCGCCCCCGTGTCGCGCACGAACATTATGATTGGCCGAACGCTTGGCGGCGCGACCATCGCCATCGCCCAAGGTATCATCGTCTTTATCATTACCCTTTTCGTCGGCTTCCGTCCGACGTCCTTCGTTGGTTTTCTTCTGTCCATCGTCTTCATGTTTCTTATCGCCCTTCTTTTCACCTCCGTAGGCACGGCAATCGCGTCGGTTCTTGAAGACATGCAAGGCTTCGGACTTATCGTGAACTTTTTTATCATGCCGATATTTTTCCTATCGGGTGCCCTGTTTCCTCTTCAGGGTTTGCCGAATGTTGTCGCCTTTCTGGCAAAAATCGACCCCTTGACCTACGGCGTCGACGCCATTCGCGGCGCTTTGGTCGGCGGAAATTATTTCTCTCTCGGAACGGACGCTTTGGTACTCGTTCTCGTCACTGCATCCTTTGTGGTCATCGGCTCGTATTTATTTAGCAGGATAGAAATATAAAAAATAACAGATAAAAAATGAAGAAACCGACAAAAATCATCATTACCACCATCGTCGCGGCAGCTCTTTTCTACGGCGGCTTCAGCTACGGACAATCTGTAGCAAGCAGCGGGGCGAGCACCTCGGCGTACGGCGGCGCGCGAGTGACGAGGACAGGCGCGACTGCCGGCGCCGGTTTTGCCGGCGGTTCGGCGGCGGTCGGTACAGTTGTCTCAAGCGATTCATCGAGCGTCACCGTTGCCCTCAAAAGTGGCGGTTCGGTCGTCGCTTTCTATTCGACTTCGACGCCGATTACCGACACGACAGTAGGAACCCAGGGTGATCTCTCGGAGGGCGCGAACGTGACCGTTTTGGGAACAGCAAACTCCGACGGAAGCATAACGGCAAACTCAATTCAAATTCGCCAAGCGACTCCGACAACGGGTCAGTAAAAAAGAAATAAACAAAAGCGGCGCGGCACAAAGTGCCGCGCAGCTTTTGTTTATTCGACGTGAACTTTCACGTTGGTCCGTTCGTGAGGCACATTGATGAAAAACGACATGAGAGATCCGACAAAGACGATTCCCGCGGCGATGACGAAGACGCTCGAATACGCGTCGACCTGGGCTTTAATTTCAACAAGGGCGATAAACTGTTGAACGACGGCTGGAGTCGAAATGTGAAGCGTGCTCCACTTGGCAATTGTCAGCACGTTGCTTTCCGAAAAACTAGTGAGAAGCGTGGCAAATATCGAAACGCCGAAAGCGCCGGCTATGTTTCGAGCAAGAGCGAGAATGGACGATGCCACGCCGATTTCTTTGTCGGGCACGACCGAGGCAACGATGTTCGTTCTCTGCGCCATGCCGAAACCGAGACCGAAGGCCATGACGAACAAGGGAAGGATAATATCCCATGCCGTCGAACGGATATCGAGATACCACGAAAACATCCAGAGACCGAGTGCCGCGACCAGGGTTGAAGCGAAAATGACGTATTTCGCTTTTACTTTACCTATAAGCGAACCACCAATGGGCGACGCGAGGAGCATTGCTGCCGCCATCGGCATAAAGAGATAGCCGGCCTGCGTGGCGCTGTAGCCGAGAAACGTCTCGGCGAAAACGGGAATGAGAAAAATGCTTCCGGTAAGACCCATAAAAACGATGATGTTGTTGAGTAGGGTGTAAACGAACGCCGGAATTTTGAAAAACTTGAAATCGACTATTGGTTCGGCGACTTTCCTTTCGATGATTATGAAAATGATTGCGAAAACGACAGTGGCGATGTAAGTCAAAATACTGTTGAAAGAAAGCCAGCCCCAACTTATGCCCTGATCGAGAACAAGCGTGAGCGACCCGAGCGCGGCGCCTAACGTCATCGCTCCCCACCAATCAAACTTCACGTTTTTCCTGCCGGAGACGGATTCCTTCACGAAAAGAAGCGCCATGGCAAGTCCGATGAGACCGACGGGAAGGTTCAAAAGAAATATCGAGCGCCAGCCGAAATTGTCTATGAGAGGTCCGCCGATCAAGGGTCCGAAAACGGCGGCGGCGGCAAACGCGGACGACCAGATGCCAAGTGCTTGCCCACGCTTTTTCATATCGACAAAAGTCACGGTCAAAATTGCCATGGCCGTCGGGTAATCCGCCGAGCTCGCGATGGCTTGAATGATACGAAAGACAATCATCGAACTCAAGTTCCATGAAAGCCCCGCGAGAACCGAACCGAAAATAAATATAACAAAACCGGTAATGTAAACTTTTTTTCTGCCGATGGTATCGCCGAGCTTTCCCCAAATCGGCACGAAAACGGCGTTCGCCAAGATGTAAGCAGTGGCGATCCAGCCGGAGGCGCTGACCGATATGCCGAAATCTTCGATAATTTTTGGCAAAGCCAAATTGACTATCGTTTGGTCTAGGCGACCGAGAAACGTTCCGACGATGACGGTCGCGAGGACAATCCACGGCAGCGCGTCGCCCGCCTTCGCTTCGGCTTTGGCCGGCAAGTCCGATATTTCTTTTACCACGTGTGCACCATCCATAGCGTTTATTTGTATATCCAGACTTTAGCCGACATGCCGTTTAAGATTTCCGGGTGGTCGATAGCGTCATAGGAAATTTTGACTTCGAACCGCTGTTCTTCTCTCGTCGAAGATATGTTGAACGCAATAGACGATTCATAGGACGTCGGAACGATCTCGTCAACCTCGCCGTTGAATTTCTTGCTGCCGAAAGCGTCAAGCGTAAAGACCACTTTGTCGCCGGGCTTAATGTCGGAGAGACCGTTGTTCTCGTCAACCTTGGCAACAAGACGCAAGTCCACGGGATTGATCACTGTTACAATCGCCTGTCCCGGAGAAAAAAGCGTACCGACGGAATCGTTTGTGTCCACCACAAGACCGCTTGAACTCGTCAAAAGATACGTGTCGCCGACGCGGGCTACAGGCGTGTTTGTCGCGACAAAATCGCCGTCATTGACCAAGATTTGCTTCAGTATAGCCGGACTTTCGGGGCTGATGGTAATAAGCGGCGCCTCTATGTCGGCGCTATCGGTATAGACACGGGTCCTAATGACAAACCACCAATAGGCGGCGAACAAAAGCGCGACAATAATCGCGGCAAATACTCCTATTTCAATCCATTTCTTTATTTTTCCCTTGCGGGCCAATTCTTTGTTTGCTTCCACATATTCACTTTACACGAATAAAAGACCGAAAGCAAAAAAGGCGGCGGCGCAAGGCGCCGCCGCCTTTTTTATCTTATGTTACTGCGTGGTCGTCGAAGCGGTATTTGTCGTCGGTGATTTCGGAAGCGCCTGAATGGCTTTTATGACCGTCTCGGCATCCTGTCGAGCGGCCTGCAAATCCTGCGAAGCAGTTTGTAATTTCGCGCGAGCGTCTTTGAGAGCGGCAGTGTTGCTTGCGAGAATCGTCTGGTCGCCGTTGTCCGGAGCGAGGTTTGCGACTTCGCTCGTGGCAGCGGCGGATTGCGTGGCCGCGTCACTCACTTTCGCCGTGAAATCAGCCATTGTCGCCGTCAATGAAGACGTATCTGTGCCGGCGGACTGCACTGCTGTCAGGCGATCCGTTATTTTCGTGTCTATTGTCGTAAGAGACGTGACAAGAGTGTTTACTCTGTCGGCAGCCGCGACAATGGAACTCTGCGGAACAACAAGTGCGTAAATGCGATACGCTTTAGTGATTGATGCGGCGTCAGTTCGGACGCTTGTCGTGCTGTTGTCCGTGCCAATGGTACCCTGAAGCGATGAGAGACTGTTGATTTCCGATTGAATGTCGCCTGTCAGACCCAATCTGTCCGAGCTCGAAAGTTTAACCATATTCTGAATGCGACTCATGAGATTGTTGAGCGTTGAAACGCGATTTTGAATTTCGGTATCCGCGCGCGCTGCGACTGCCGCCACGCGAGCGACGGTCGTCGAAGCTGAAAATCCGCGATCGCCGGCAAAGGCCCGAGTCGATGTCGCACGGCCCGCGACAAAAGGTCTGACTGCCGCTACGGAAGAAACGGGAGATGCTGTCGTCTGTGCCGACGCGGGAAGCGCCAGAGCCAGAGATCCGGCGAAAGCGGCGGAAAATGCGATTGTGTTGAGAAAATTTTTCATAGTATTCCGATTATTTTTAATTATTGCGATGACGTCGCCGAAAGACTTTGGTCGACGGCGGCAACGTCGCTATTCAAACCATTCAATTGCGAGTTAACCGAATTCAAATCTTGAGTAAGAGCGGCGTCAGAGGTGTCCGTCAGAGCCGTTGAAAGTCCTTGAACCGTATTACCCGCCGCAGGAAATGCCGAAGTTTGTGTCGACGGTGTAGATAACGGTGTCGTGGAACTTAACGACTGCGAGGAGTTCCACCACCACACTCCGCCGACAATAATGATGAGAATTATGACAATCCACCATACTTTTGCGCTACCTTTTATTTTTGACATTTAATGAAAATTAGACCTATAAATACGACAACAACGAGAGACCGTGCCTCTCATATTCATCATAACATATACGAAAAAATGCCAAATTTCGGTTCATTTGCTTGCCCCGCATGACTTGCATAGCCCAAAAAACTCAAGCGAGTGGCTCTGTATCGCCGAAAAAGATTTTGATCGCGAAAGAGCCATCTTTTCAAGCGATGGGGCGCAGCCATGCACATCTTCTATTTTGCCGCAGACGACACACACGATGTGATGGTGATGATGCCGGTCGAGGGCAAGTTCGTAATACGTCTTTGAATCCCGAAAATCTATTCTCCGCGCGATTCCGGCAGCGGTAAAAGCTTCAAGCGCCCGATAGACGTTTGCCGCGTCGAGCGACCGCGAAACTATTTTGGCTATTTTTTCTATTGGCTCGGGCTTCGGACATCTCGAAAGTGCCCCAATAAGAGCTATCCTCCCTGCCGTCGCTCGAAAACCATGTCCTCGCAGAACTTCTTCCGTATCTTTTCTTTTCATGATATTCATTGTATACTATTGCGAAATACTTGCAATTACTCTTCACATATCTTATTCTTTTCTCATTACAACAATAAGTATACACAAATGATAATCCTTATCGCATGCGCGACGTTCGTGGCAACTCTTTTGGGCGGCAGTTTCGCTTTACGGCACAAAGACCGCTTGCATCTCATTCTCGGATTTTCGGCTGGCGCCGTCATCGCCGTGGCTTTCTTTGACCTCATGCCGGAAGCCCTCAATTTAGGTGCTGGTACATACGGCGTCACCACGATGACGTCAATCGTCGCTCTCGGTTTTGCCGGTTATATGCTTCTCGATCGACTCATCACCCTCCATCACCATGAGGGCGAAGAAGACCAAGAACATATGCACGAACGCAGAGGCAAACTCGGAGCCGGTTCCCTTTCGATTCACAGTTTCCTCGACGGCGCGGCGATCGGACTCGCCTTTCAGGTCTCCGCTGCGGTCGGAGCAATCGTCGCCACGGCAGTTCTCGTTCATGATTTTTCCGACGGTATCAACACGGTCAATTTGGTACTGAAAAACGCCGGCTCAAAAAGATCCGCCTTCCGTTGGCTTCTTGTCGACGCCTTGGCGCCCGTTGTCGGCGTCATTTCAACGATGTTCTTTACACTGCCACAGGCGTCTCTCGGCGTCGTGCTCGCTCTTTTTTCCGGATTCTTCTTATATATAGGAGCAAGTGACCTCCTGCCCGAGAGTTATCATCGGCATTCGACGTTTTGGACAACAACAATGACCATACTCGGTATGTTGGTATTGTTTATCGCAATCAAAATCGCCGGTTAGTTCTAGAGTGAGAGCGGCCACGGCATCGCGACGAAAAGAAACGCCAAAGCCCCTCCGATGAGCGCCATGTTTTTCATAAAGTTCACCTTGTTTGCCATTTTCGCTGCCGGGTCAGTCTCCGCCCAGTAGTTATGCATGATGAAAGTCACCGGAATAAGGAAAAGGACAATGAGCAGAACCGAAATGCCGACATGATAGCCGAGAAGAATCCCCAGTCCGCCGAGAAAAACCATAAGTCCGCTAATGATGACCATGGCTTTCGGTGACGCGACTTTTTTTGAAGCCGCATAACCCGCCATCGCGCCCGAATGACGCAAATGACTCCAGCCCGAAACCACAAAATATCCGCCGAACAATATTCTTGATATAAGGAAAATGTAATCCATTGGATTGTAATCGTTAAGAGTAACGCCGAGCATTATATCACGCCAAATATTTCTTCCATTTCTCGTATAAAGCACTCGTCGCCCGCAAATCGCCGACGTTGTAGCGGGCGATATCGATAAATTTCTTGGCTTTGAAAAGTCCCGCGACATCGTCGCCCGTCGTGCCGGATGCTTTCGGACTTTCGATGCCAAAGGCGCGACAGACGAGATGTAAGCTCGGCTTTTTCCACATCGCTCCGTAAAACGTCAGCTGGTCGAGAAGGTCCACGTGCTTCGCGCCCGCGCGCTGAAGGGAAAGATAGCGATTCGAAAGCAAGTCTTTGCTCGGGCGGATATTGTGTGCCGCAGAGCGGAGGGCGAGAAACGGCGCGTCAAACGAGCGGCCATTAAATGTCACAAAGGTGTCGTAATTTTCCGCGCCTTTCCAAAAACTTTCAAGCATTTCCTTTTCGGTCATTGATTTGAGCTTCACGCCGTTCTCTTCGATGTCAACCGCCTTCTGTCCCGGCGCCTGAAAATAGACCGCGCCTTTTTCTTTCTCGACGTCAAAGACGCCGATAGCGCAAATCGAGCCGGTCAAAGGCGAAAATCCCAAACCGTTTTTGACGTCTTCGAGCGCGATTTTATATTCTTCTTCACTTTGCGAACTTTTCTCTATCCAGCGCGTAAGCACGCTTTGCGTCGCTTCATCAAGAGAGTCGAAATCTTCGCCTATAGTTTCAATGTCAAAAACGAGAGTTGCCATAAACAAATATTAGCACAAAAATATTGCCGTATTTTGGAGCGCGTAAGTCGGAGCGAAGCGCACAAGCGAGAAAATACGGCAATATTTTGTGCTAAAATAATCCTATGAATATAGAAGAAATCCTCTCCCGCGGCGTCGCCGAAGTCATAGACAAAAAACACCTCGAAGAGCGCCTCAAAAGCGGCGAGAAAATGCGCATCAAGCTCGGCATTGACCCGACCAGTCCAGATATTCATCTTGGCCGTGCGGTTGTGCTCCTTAAACTGCGCGACTTTCAAAAGCTCGGGCACAAAATAATTTTCATTATCGGCGATTTCACGGGAACTATCGGCGATACCTCCGACAAAGACAGTGAACGGCCGATGCTTTCTCCCGAGACCGTCAAGAAAAATATGAAAGAATACGCGCGGCAAGCGGCGAAAATTTTGGACATAAAGAAAACCGAAGTCGTCTACAATTCAAAATGGCTGAAGAAGCTCGGTTTCGCGGAAATTGGTCTTCAAGCGGAGGCTTTTTCCCTTTCGGATTTTATCGACAGAGACAATATCAAACGCCGGCTCGATAGCGGCAAACGTGTTTCGCTTCGCGAAGTCCTCTATCCCCTCATGCAGGGCTACGACTCGGTCATCATAAAATCAGACGTCGAACTCGGCGGCACCGACCAAAAATTCAATATGCTCGCCGGCCGTTCGGTCCAAAAAGTCTACGGTCAAGAACCGCAGGACATCATCACGATGAACATCATTCCGGGAAGCGACGGCAGAAAAATGAGCTCAAGCTGGGGCAACACCATCACCCTCACGGATGGTGCAAACGATATGTTCGGTAAAATCATGGCCATTCCCGACAACATCATCGCCACCTATTTTATCCACTGCACGCGCGTGCCGATGGATGAAGTCAAAGCCGTCGAAGAAAGGATTATTCGCGGCGGAAATCCCAAAGACGAGAAAATGAAACTGGCGAAAGAAATCGTCCGTATGTATCACGGTGAGAAAAAAGCCGCCGAAGCGGAGACGTATTTCATAAAAACCTTCCAGAAAAAAGAAATTCCCGAAGAAATCGCCGAGTTTACTATTGCGGGAAAAAATATAATCGATGCGCTCATCGATTCGAAACTCGCCGAAAGCAAATCAGAAGCCAGACGATTGATTTCCGAAAAAGGCGTCAAATTAAACAATGAGGTTGTCTCGTCGGTAGACGTGACGCTTTCATCCGGCGATATAATCCAAAAAGGCAAACGTTTTTTCGCCAAAGCTAAATAGTTTTCCCCAGTTGCGCGATATTTGGCGGAATATTAATATACAAAGACAACTCCATATCGTTATCAAGAGCGGCAGATAGAGTATTGGCTCGACGACCTGCCCGACAACCTACTGAGAAATCAGCAAGGTGCCCCATCCAATCCCGAAAGGGAAAGATAAATAAAAACTCTTTCCTAACGGAAGGAGTTTTTATTAGCTAGTTTTTACATTTATGACAAAAACAGCGGAGTCGGTCACCATCGCCCATCCGGACAAGGTCTGCGACCAAATATCCGACGCGGTCCTCGATGCTTGCCTCAAACAAGACCCTTTTACCCGCTCGGCCATCGAAGTTCTCGGCGGTCACGGCATCATCACCGTCACGGGCGAGCTCACGACCAAGGCCAAAATAAACATCAGAAAAATCGCGCAGGACGTCTACAAGAAATGCGGCTACAAAGAAAACATCGGCGTGACCGTCAATGTCGTCGAGCAAAGTCCGGAAATCAAGCACGGCGTAGACGATGACGGCGCAGGCGATCAGGGTATCATGGTCGGCTACGCCACGAGCGAGACCAAGGAGTTTCTGCCTTTGGAAGTCGTGCTCTCGCGAAAATTGACCAAAGCCATGGGCGCGACCGACGGCAAATCTCAGGTGACGGTCGAGAACGGCAAAGTCCTTTCCGTGCTGACGTCGGTGTGCAACGCCGACTACGGCAAAAATTCGCTTTTGGCGAAAACCGTGAAAAAAGAAATTGTTCCTCTCCTCGCCAAAGACTTGAAGATAGAAAAAGTCTGGATGAAAAATCCCAACGGAGCGTGGACGATCGGCGGATTTAACGCCGACACGGGACTGACCGGCCGAAAACTCGCCGTGGACAATTACGGGCCGAACGTGCCCATCGGCGGCGGCTGTTTCTCGGGCAAAGACGCGACGAAAGTGGACAGAAGCGGAGCATATATGGCGAGGAGGATCGCCGTCGATTATTTAAAGAAAAGAAAAGCCAAAGAAGTCTATGTCCATATCGCCTACGCCATCGGAGTCTCCGATCCGACGATGGCGACGGTCACGATAGACGGCAAGCAGGAAAAAATAAAGGGTTACGATTTGCGTCCGAAAGCCATCATCAAATTCTTGGATTTGCGAAAACCGCAGTTTGAAGAAACGGCAAAATACGGACATTTTGGCAACGCTTTCCTCTGGGACTAGGCGCTCCTTCTTCCGCAAGCGACAATGGCGCAAAGAATTCCCGTCACTACCGGCAGAATCGCCAGGGCCATTCCCATTGTGGCGACCGTAACAACCGTCGCGCAGACCATGAGGACGACGAGACACCAAGCGGCAAGTGGCGTCCAGAAAGATTTCATCTTGAATATAGCCGGAATGAAAAGTCCGAGCGCACCGAGGATTTCCAGAACGCCGATGATTCTTATGAACATGACCGGAAGCGGCACTTGGGCGGCGAGGAAATCCGCCGGCAATACGAGTTTGCTCCCGCCGGAAAATATAAAAAGCAGGGCGAGTAATATTTGTATGACCCAAAGCGTTAGGTTTTTTGATTTGGACATATTGTTTTGTGTATTACTAGACAGCGGTAATTATAGCAAATGGAAGAAAAATTACGCTGCGGGTCTGGTACCAAGTTGAGGACCGACATATTGTTTAAAAATTACAATTTTGATACATCTTCATAAAGTTTTTTTAAGTGTTCATCGGTCATGTCTATAATTGGTTCGTACATGAAGGAATTCAAGTGGATGTTTTCTGGGGTCATCAAAATAACTCTTTCAAGGGTCTTGATTGTTTTCTCTTCCTACTCCGAAATCAATTAATTTCTATTCATAAGTTCCAACTTCTCCTCCCTCTTCCACCTCTTAATCTCCGCTTCGCGGGCGCGAGCAAGAGCCAAAGTAGGAAAGGCTTCGGAATATTTGAGTACGACCGGTCTACGGATTTTCGTGTAGTGAGCGCCGCGTTTACTGCCGTTGTGTTCCACGAGTCTCTTCTCGAGATTATTCGTCGCGCCGACATAGAGCGTCCCGTCGGCGCATTCGAGGATGTAGACGTAAAACATAGAGTCATTTTAGCACCGCAAAGAAAAAGGCGGCGCCCCTTGGGCGCCGCCTTTTTTCCGAAATCAGTATTTTAATACGATGAGCCGTAAGTATTGCCCATCATTCCGTAGCCACCCTGATTATATGCCGACTGAGAGTACTGCGAATGACCGTAACTGTTCTCGAGCGCGCCCCTGAGTTCGCCTATCCTCATTCCGACGTTAAAGACAATGGAGAGGACGATGAATGCGAGTACCCAGCGGAGAATGCAGTGGAACATTCCGCGTCGGCAGCATCCGCCACCGCACGTCTTGTCGCCGCATTTCTGCATCATGCACATACGGCATCTGCATCCTTCCGGATGTTTATCGTTGTTTGAATCCATTTTATTTTTATTATTTTTTAAAGCCTGCTCCTATAGAATACCACACCTGCTTTAGGACGCTTTTTTTATTTCAAAAGACGATATTCGTGCCAGACGAGCCACAGAAAGAAGACGTCGAAAACGCTTATGATCCCAAGCGTGACAGAAGCGGTCTCGGCAAAGACGAGGAGCTGATACGCGAGAAAGACCGCGAGAACGGCGAGAGCCGTCGGATACGCCCAGAGTTTTTTCTTGAGAAGCGCCCAGACGATGACGACTTTTATGAGGCCGTGAATGAGAAAATAGAGCGCGGCAAAAGCTTGGGCGTGAGCGTTGATGTAGGGCAAAAGAGACTGGAGATGCGTGGCGACGAAATCATTCGGGTCTTCGAGAAGCTCTCCGCGAGTGAGGGTGACGATGAGATTGCTCACCGCTCCGGTAAAAAGGAAAAGGACGCCGAGGATTATCTCGAGGAGAGCGTTGAGTCCTTTGAGGATGATGCCCGTGACGAAAATCCAGCGGATATTTTTTTCTTTTGAAATGTCGGTGTCCATAATCAATATTTTCTCTCGCCTATAGGAGATACAAACCGTTCTTTTTCAGAAAAGAGATGTCGAGTTCTTTGAAAAAGATTCCCTTGCCCACGCATTCCAAGGCGTCCTTGACATGCGGCGTGAAATTTTTCGGCAAGTCCGAAAGCGCTACCCATTTCAAATCGTCGCATTTGTTCGGCTCCGCGTTTTGCACATCCCCTTTCCATTTTCGGGCGCGAAAGAAAAAGTCCACTCGGTCGCCGGTCTGGTCGTGTTTGGGCCGATACGACACGTGGACGAGCTCGAGGTCTTTGGGAAGCAAATCTATCCCTATTTCCTCTTTGGCTTCTCTTATTATCGCTTCGCTCGGCAATTCGCCCATCTCCACGTGTCCCGCCGGCACTTGATAGTTGCCGTCTTGGTACCCGGTATTGCAACGTCGGACGATGAGAAATTTTTCGCCTTTTTCCAAAAAAAGATACACCGCCGGAGTCGCTTTGTTTCTTTCCTTCATAGCTTTCAGTATATCTCACGAGTCGCTTAATCTAAAGAAAAAACTCGATTTTTTGGCTGTTTATGCTATCGTGAAAGTCTCGCCCGTCTGCCGACGAGGCAGAAAAGAGAACATTGCGGGATCGTCTAAAGGTAGGACGTCGCTCTCTGAAAGCGAAAATTTTGGTTCGATTCCAAGTCCCGCAGACAACACGAGTTAGCTCAAATGTCAATAGGCGCTTGAGATGCGCTCAAATCGCTACAGGTATTCGAGCTCCGCTCTAGTTGCTTCCAAATACGAGTTTTGTAGCAAGTGGACTTGGTAGACAAATCTTGTTGACAATATTTACTTTATACATTAGGGTAGCTGTTGGATTAACAGGGGCTTGTATACGTCAATTCTTGGCGGATACAATATGTCTCGTCTCTGGTCCTTTAACAATGGAGGAGCGTCTTATGACACCCCCTCGTACACCCGAACAGGGTGTAGTCATGTTGTGCGGTACGTCGGGCTGTTGCCCTTCGGTCGACTTCACCGACCCACAGAAGGTTATCCTCAAGGATGACTTCGGTGGCCAGGTTCAGCTCACGCCCAAGCAATGGGGCGACCTGAAGGCGAAGTTCGCCTCGGAGTCCGGTCCGCAGGGTTAGACCGGTATTGTGCGCACAACACCGACTAAACAGCTCCCAGTCACACAGGTGGTTGGGAGCTCTTTTTTTGGAAATAAACAAACAAATTAAAAACAATGGAGGTACCACATGTGGTCCCAGTATTTGCGAACAAGGGAAAAGAATGGAATCGTGGCAATATTTCACGAACTCCACCCTGACCCTATCTTTTGCTCTACGAAGCAATGGAACAAAATCGTTCTGGGGATCACTGATGGCTTAAGGCGCTTTATCACTGACCTCAAGGAACACAAACTCATTATCGAATCGTCGCAAGATGATCAAGATGAGTTTGAAAAAGCAAGACATCACCTTGAGCGCAAGCTCAATCAACCGATAATCCTCTATTTAATGACGGCCCAAGGGTGTAACTTCAACTGCACATATTGTCCTGTACCGGAAATCGCAAGAAAGTACGGTGAATCTATTCTTTCCACAGAAGATGCTTTTGCCGGGATTGATTTGTGGCAAGAACACATTAAGGACGTATACGACCCAAACCTTCAGTACTTTGTCATATTTTATGGCGGTGAGCCGTTACTGAACAAAAAGGCAATTATAGATTCGCTTGGTTACATCAAAATAAAGAGGAACACTGGTTCTTTGCCAGCAAATCTCAATATTATGATTGCAACCAATGGCGCTTTAATCGACGACGAAATCATTAGTCTGTGCAAACAACACGGAGTGATGGTTGCAGTTGGACTCGACGGACCGAAATCGTCGAACGATGTCTTGAAAGTAGACATCAATGGTGCTGGAACATTCGACCGGATCGTCTCAACGATTAGGTTACTTGTAAAAAACGGGATTAGAACGTTTGCATCAGTCAGTATCACGCCTCACAACATCAATCACATATCAGGATACTCCGAATTCTTCGGAGAATTAGGAGTCGAGAAATTCGGCTTCAACTTCCTGAAGGGTCGGTTACTTCTTGAACTCGTCGGTCGTGATGGTTTGGATGGTTACTACAAACAAGCTTCACGAGGCGTCATTGAAAACGCGCGACAACAAGAAAAGCCAAACTTCGAATACCAAATGGAGAAGAAACAAGTTGCTTTCGACAGTGGAGATTTCTTTCCTGTGGACTGCACCTGTTACGGAAACCAGTTGGTAATTCAGCCTGACGGACAGATATCTAATTGTCCATTTTTTAAGGCGTGGCTCGGTCACGTAAGAAATGTGGGCAAAGATTTTCGTATCTGGAATCAGGCTATCGTCGCCGAGTGGCGTAAACGTTTGCCCCTCTACCATTCTGGAGAGGCAAAAGCAGTCTGCGGTGGTGGCTGTGCATGGAGTTCAAACGAAATGAAAGGAAGCCTGCTAGCCGTTGATGATTCAAGTCAAATCTTCTCTGAGGAGGCACTCAATGAACTTATCTGGTCTCGGTATGACCGCTTCCAGTCTCAAAGAGCCTAAGTTGGGTATCATTGGCGGTTCGGGTATGTGTTCATTTCCTGAACTTAAAGTGTTATCAAAACTAAGGCCCGAGACAAAATACGGTCTACCATCCGACGATATATCAATCTGTGAGTATGGCGGGCAGCTAGTAGCATTCCTGCCTAGACACGGATCAGGGCATCAACTTGCGCCGCATAAGGTCCCTTACAAGGCAAATCTTGCGGCACTCAAGGAGATTGGGGTCGAATATGTCATTGGAACGTGTATTGTAGGGAGTCTCAAAAAAGAGATAGCTCCCGGCAGTATCGTTTTACTTGACCAGTTCGTCAACCTAACTTGGGGACGAGACGATTCTTCTCAAGCCGACGGAGGTTCATTCATCCATTTGCCTATGGGAGAGCCGTACTGCGGACATCTCCGCCAAAAAATACTCGAGATTGCGGGTAAAAAAAATACAACCATCGTCCCGAAAGGTACGGTTGCTGTAATACAAGGTCCACGCTTTTCAACCGCAGCCGAAAGTAAGTGGCTTTCTGCAAACGGTTGGGATGTTGTGAACATGACACAGTACCCAGAGTGTTACTTCGCCCGGGAACTCGGACTCTGTTATGCGGCAATCGCCGCTGTTACAGACTACGATGTCGGCCTGCAAGAGAATCTTACGATCAGTGCAGGTAATATGGATGCAGTGTTAGAAATTTTCAGAGCAAACATCCAAAAGACGAAGTCGTTCTTACTCAACTTTGTCGAAAGTTCTGTTCCCGAACTTTCGTGCAAATGTGCAAACATTGTAATCAAAACGTACTACGAAAGTTCCTCGTAACAAACAAGGTCCCACCGAAGACAATATTCGGTGGGACTTTTTTATTTAAAAACTTACTAATGGTAAAAACTGTGGTATTTTCCAAACAGGGATGAAGTTCATTCACAATGATATAATAACCCTTTAAGAAAGGAGAATGAGTATGATAAAAGCTAAAAATCTTCATAAGAACTACGGATCGTTAACTGTTCTCTCTAATATCTCTTTCTCTCTTGAACGAGGACAGGAAGCGGCATTAGTTGGAAATAATGGAACAGGTAAGACGACTCTGTTAAGGATCCTGGCTGGATTAGAAGAAATAGATGCAGGTACACTTGAGATTGCTCAAAATACTTGCATTGGTTATCTTCCACAAGATACGAGTCTTTCCGGAAACGAAAAAATATCTACCTACCTGCGCCGAATCACAGGTATTGACGTTCTCGAAAAAAAACTCGAGGAGCTTTCAAACAGTTTGAATGACCACACGAAAACAAAACAATATGTAGACGTGCAGGAAAAATACGATCATCTCGATGGCTACGCTTTCGATCGTCGTATGGATATCATGTTGTCAGGTTTTGGACTTGAGTCCGTTGGGCTCGAACATAAGTTGTCAGATCTCAGTAGTGGACAGAAAAGTAAAGTAGCATTGATGGGTATTTTACTCAAAGGTGTTGATTTGCTTCTCCTAGATGAGCCAACCAACAATCTTGATTTGCCTGCATTAATCTGGCTTGAGGATTTTTTACGAAAAACGGATGTCGCATGTATTGTCGTCTCTCACGATCGTCGGTTTCTTGACCATGTAGTAAAAAAAATCTTTGAGATTGATTGGCGCACACACGCACTTACTGTTACAGGTGGTACGTACAGTAATTATTTGGAAATGGTAGCAAAACGGACGACAAGACAAAAAGAGAACTACCAAATCCAACAAGAGGAGATAGGGAGATTGAATGATAGCGCCCAAGAAAAACGGACAGATGCAGACCGGGGATCTCGCTGGACAGGAACTGATAACGACAAATTCTTGCAGGGTTTCAAACGTAATAGAGCTAGTAAATCTTCACGTGTAGCTAAAGCGATTGAGAAACGAGTCGAGCAAATGGAAAAAGTTGAACGACCAATCGAAAGAGATCCATTTGAAATTTCTCTTGAAGCAGAAAGTGGTTTTGGAACACTCGACATCCGTCTCATCGATGTTGTGGCCGGGTATTCCAATGGTTTCAAAATTGGTCCGGTATCATTCGAGATACGATACGGGAGCAGAGTTGGAATCATGGGTCTCAATGGCACAGGGAAATCAACTCTACTGAAGACTGTCACTGGACAGTTACTACCCTTAAGTGGAGAAATAGAAATTGGCTCTAGTGTCAGAATTGGAAACATGATGCAAGAGCATGAAACTCTGCCACGAGACATTACTCCACTTCAGCTCTTGATGGAACGCGCGCACCTCAGTCAACAAGATTCATACGCCAAATTGTCCAAGTTTAGCTTAGATGAAAGGCAGGTGGCGTTGCCTGTAAGCACATTAAGTCCTGGTGGACGAGCACGTTTACTTCTAGCGCTTTTTTCAGCTCAGTCGGTCAACACACTTATTTTGGACGAACCGACAAACCACCTCGATCTTGAGGCGTTAGAAGCTCTTGAAGAAACGCTGAAGACTTATCAGGGTACAATATTACTCGTCTCGCACGATCGATATTTCCTTGAAAAAGCCTTACTTGGAACTACGTACGTTTTGTCTGAGGGGACTCTCACAAGAATCCCTGACTACAAAGTATACGTAGCCTCAGCAGAGGAACGGGCGCAGAAACTGCTTAAATTGCTGTGACAGAACATTGGACCCGGACGAGTACAAACTTGTTTCGGGTCCTTTTTATAGAAATAAAAATGATCAAATCAGAACGTATAGCTAAAAAGATAAATAAAAAAATTAAAGTTTGGAATAACAACCACGGTAAATTGGTCGTGGCTATCGATGGCTACGCAGGATCAGGAAAAACAACAGTAGCTAATTTTATTGCCAAGCAAAATTCAAATGTACTTGTAATACATTTGGATGATTTCATCAGACATTGGAAACATAGGAAACAAATGATAGATGCGGCTAAAGACAAATCAAAAGTATTTGAATATGATTGGTATCGGTATGAAGATATACAAAGACTCGTCAATCAATTTAAAAATAAACAAAAGGACTCAATAAAATTGAAAGTGTATGATTTTGAGAAAAATGATTTCGGTCCGAAGAAATTATTTAATCTATCAAAAAAAATTCTTGTAATAGAAGGCATCCTACTTTTCCACCCCAAGCACGGCACGAGCAAACTTTGGGATAAGAGAGTTTATCTAGACGTTGATTTTGACAAGGCAGACAAAAAGAGAATCTCTAGAGAAAAGAAAAAATGGGGCAAAGATTATATCCCTGAAGATCATCAAGATAATTGGACAAAACATTTTAAAAAATCATACGGAAGATACATAAAAAAATATATGCCAAAGAAAAAAGCTGATTTGATTTTAACGTCATAGCGATGAATTTGGTTCATAAATTAGTTAGTTACTATATGGCACTCGAGCTGCGCTCAAGTGCCCATGCGACTTGAGCGCTAGAGCCAGATTCCACCACGCCTTGTAGGGTATAGGATTCGGTTCGATTCCAAGTCCCGCAGTTAATAAAAAACCGACTAATGCATTTCTGCGGTCGGTTGTCCCAGTATTCTTAGTGCTGTCTCGGCTCGAATGTAATTCGCAAGAGGTCAATCGAGAAAGTGAACTCTTTCTGTCCCTGAGTCCAGCGATTTCGATTTGAGGTCTTATAGACCCTTACCATGATCTCCCGAATGTCTTTGTAGAACCGTCTTGCCGCGAAGTCCGAGATGATTCCGGCTTCTTTGACGTGTATCAAAGCCATAACATAAGTACTGGCTCCTTCAATCCAACTCTTCAGTCTTTTGGGGTCGTTCCTGCGATTCGTATTCATAGCCCCAGTCAAAATTTCCAACAGATGTTTAAAAAGCTCGGGACATTCCGGATCGTAGAGTTTCTCTTGGGTTTTAAGTGTGCTCATTTTTTGTTTCCTGTGTTCAATCTACTTGCTTAAAGCCTTTTGTCAATATTTTGCATAAAAGTTCTAACATTGTACCTGCCTGCGCAGGCAGGCCAGACGGCCA
>Ga0265338_10001678_pt1 | contig 35193 bp, 25 predicted proteins | sample 42126metaG_FD_193579 | JGI IMG/M metagenome (GOLD analysis project Ga0265338, IMG submission 193579) | Rhizosphere microbial communities from Carex aquatilis grown in University of Washington, Seatle, WA, United States - 4-21-26 metaG | ecosystem: Host-associated > Plants > Roots > Rhizosphere...
TGCAGATGTAGCCGCCGGACTTCAACCAGACCTGTCGGCGGAAAGCATTCTCGATTTGTTTCTCGACGTTGAACTTGCTGAAGATCGGGGTGGGTTCATTGTAGAGCCGCACCTTGCCGCGGGAGCGACGGCTGATCTGCCCGATCATGTCACGGATGCGTTCGTAGGCGTTTTCGTTGTCCACGTCAATGCGGTCCACTTCTTCCGTGAGAAAGTCGCGCACGGTACGCTCAACGAGGTCAGGTTCCTGGAACACGCAATACGGAGCCGACTGCCCTTTGATCTTCTCCTCGACCTGTTTCCACGTCTGCAGCAACAACTCGAGGTCGCGGATGAAGTACCGCTTCTTCTGGTTTTCACCGACGGTGCGGATGATGACACCCATTCCCTCGGGAATGCGCAGACGCTGCAGCACCTTCTTTAGGCGTTGCCGCTCCCGCTCATCCTCGATTTTTCGCGAGATACCCCGCTGCGGGTTGAACGGCATGAGCACCAGATAGCGGCCGGGGATGCTGATATTGGTCGTGATCCGCGGGCCTTTGGTGCCGATGGGGCCCTTGACGACCTGCACGATCACTTCCGAGCCGGGCGGGTAAAGCTGAGGGATGTCCTTTTGGGAAATCTTGGGCTTTTGCCTTGCATGTTCGGTCTCGGGCGTTTCGAGCAGGTCGACGCGCTGGTCGAGTTGCTCCGGGATGATGTCCCAGTAATGCAGGAAGGCATTCTTTTCGAACCCGATGTCGACAAACGCCGCTTTCAGTCCGGGCTCGAGGTTTTTGATGCGTCCTTTGAACACACTGGCGACGATCCGCTTCTCGGTCGTGCGCTCGATACTGAATTCCTCGAGTTGGCCGTCTTCCAGCACGGCCACGCGGTTTTCCAGTGGCTCGGCGTTGACGACGATGTTCTTGAAGATTCGTTTCTTGCGACGGCCCGTGAACAGTTCCTCGCCCTTTTTTAGTATTTGTTTGATCGCGTCCACAATTAGTAGGTCCTCCTATGAATCCAAACGTTTTGCAGCAGCCCGAGGGCGGTCATGCTGGCCAGCACGAACGATCCTCCGTAGCTGAGTAATGGCAGGGGCAGACCTGTGACCGGCATCAGGCCGATCGTCATGCCCACGTTAATGAAGATATGGAAAAACAGCATGACCACGACTCCCGTGGCCAGAAGCATTCCCAAACGGTCGCGCGCGTTCGCGGCGATCCGTAGCCCGGAAAACAACAATACAGCATACAATCCAATCACGCCCAGGCTGCCGACGAAGCCTTCCTCCTCGGCAATCACGCTGAACAAGAAATCGTTGGGGGTTACCGAACGCGGCAGGTAACCCAGCAAATTCTGCGTACCCTGCAAATAGCCCTTGCCCGTCATCCCGCCCGACCCGACGGCAATGAGGGATTGGTTGAGGTTCCAACCGGCCCCGAGCGGGTCGTAGTCGTGGTGCACATAGACCGCCAGCCGCTCTTTCTGGTAATTTTTTCGGCCCGTTCTGTTTTCTTTCATTTTCCACATCACGGGTAGCCCAATCGCCGCGAAAGTGCATCCCAACACGGTGGCGAGCACCAGATGTTTCACCCGCATGCCCGCCGCAAACATCAGCCCGAAACAAATCGGCAGTAACACCAATGCCGAACCCAGGTCCGGCTCCAACATGATCAAGGCGAACGGCACACCCGTCATCGCCAGCACCACCCACACAGTGCTCAACGCCCGCCGCGATTCCAGCGTGTGGTGGAACAAGTAGTACGAGATTGCCACCAATGTCGCGAGCTTCGCGATTTCGGCGGGCTGGATGCCGAAGCTGCCCAACCCCAGCCACCGTCGCGCGCCGTATATCTTTACCCCGGACACCAGCACGAGGACGAGCAAGCCCACCGCGATCACATACCACACCGATGCCCATTGGCAGATGAGACGGTAGTCCACCAGCGCCGTCGCCAGGTATAGCGCCAGGCCGACGCCGAACCATATCATCTGCATCTTGTACAGGGACCGCATCGGCAGGCCCGGCCCGGAATAGGAGGCACTGTAAATAAAGATCACGCTGGCGACCGCCAGCGCCGCCATGGCGCCAAACAGCAACCAATCCATGCGCTTGAGCAATTCCCCGTAGCGCTTAATCGGCATACGCCCCGCTTTCCCCAGTAAACGTTTCCGCTGCGCCTTTCCCGAACATTTTCGAAAAAATTCTCTGGGCGACCGGCCCCGCTGTGTGGCCGCCACCGACTCCGTCCTCAATCAACACCGCCAACGCGACTTGTGGTTGGTCGTACGGTGCAAATCCCATGAACCACACGCGCTTGAGCCGTTGTGTCTTGCCGTCCACAGTCGTGTCATATTCCGCTGTGCCCGATTTTCCCGCCACACTCAAACCCGTTACTGCCGCAGGGTGCGCCGTGCCGCCGATATCCTGTACCGCGCCGAGCATCGCGTGCCGTACGAATTCAATCTGCTGGGGCTTGGCGCTCAAGTGCGCGCGCACATCAGGCTGGCCTTCGTGTACCACCTGGCCGTCCGCGGCTTCGATTCGCTTCACGACATAAGGATGCAGGCACGTGCCGCCATTGGCAAATGTTGCCGCGACGCAGGCCAGCTGTAGCGGCGTAACCAACAGGAAACTCTGCCCGATGGATAGCTGCGCGGTGTCCCCGTTCCACCAATTCTCGCCGCGGGTTGTCCGTTTCCAGGCAGGACTTGGCACGAAACCGTTATTCTCCCGGCCGACATCGAATCCAGTGGGCTGACCAAGACCGAACTCGCTGGCAACTTTGGTGATCGCATCCATGCCTGTCTTCATGCCTTCTGTATAAAACCACACGTCGCACGACTCGGTGATGGCCTTGTAGGCATCAATGCTGCCGTGCCCGTGTTCGTTCCAGCATTTGAACGGGCGTTTCCAATTGCCAATCTGAAGAAAGCCCGGGCACGAAACCGTATCTTGCGTCGAGATCGCGCCGGATTCCAATCCGGCCAACAACGTGATTGTCTTGAACGTCGAGCCGGGTGGGTAACGCGCGCCGATGGCGCGGTTGAGCATGGGGCTCCTGGGATCATTAAAGACAGCTTGGATTGTCTGCACCGGCGTGCCCGGATTGAAAATGTTCGGGTCAAAACTCGGCACTGATGCCATCGCCAGCACTTCGCCAGTACGCACGTCGAGGAGCACCGCCGCGCCGCGCAGCACTTTGCCGGGCGGAAGTTTCGTGTCGGCGAGCGCCTCTTCCACGATTCGCTGCAGGTGGACATCGATGGTCAACGTGACGCGTCCGCCACGCTCGGCCTGTTTGTCGCCGAGATCGTTGGCCAGCATGCCGGCCGGGGTCACACGGATGGTGCGCCCACCGGGCGAGCCGCGCAAATACTCGTCGCAGGCCTTCTCGACACCTTGTCGCCCGACGCTGTCGGGCTGGTAGTAATAGAACTTCTCGATCTCTTCTTCATCGTCGTCGGTGGCCTTGGCGACGTACCCGAGCAAATGCGCGGCGAGCGAGCCCAACGGGTATTGGCGCACCGGCATGACAATCAAATCCGTGCCGGGAAGATTGCTGGCGCGCTCGGCGAATGCCGCCACCGTATCGGGACGAAGGTCCCGCCAAACGGGCAGGGGAAGGGGGCGGCGCTTCGCATAGTGAACCTTCACATCGTCGTCGGTCAGCGTCGTCGGCAGACCCAGCGCGACGCTCAACGCGCCGAGGTTCGCCTGTGCGACACGCACCACATCTGTCTTCTTGGAGACACGGCCGAGTTGATCGAGGTAAATGGCAATATCGTAGCTCGGGCGGTTATTGGCGAGGACGACCCCGTTGCGGTCGACGATTTCACCGCGCGCGGCGGGGATGCGGATCCGGCGCAAGGATTGCGACTCCTGCTTGATGTCGTAATGCTCGCCGTGGGTCACCTGCACGCGCCAGAGCGCGACCAGTAGAAGGAACAACCCGGCGGCGATGATGGTGCCAAGCGCCCGCAACCGCGGGTTGTGTTCTCGGGATGGCGCGCTGATGATCATGCGTCCCCCCATGCCATCCGCGAGTAATCGAGGACGAAGAATGACACCACCGCGACGATTCCACTGATGGAGGCAACGACAACCATTTTAAAAACCGCACCGACCGAGACGCCGACGACGAAGAAGGCGATGACGGCCGCAGCGGCGGACATTAGTGCGCCCGCGCCCAGTTGCACCCACGGTAGATCGCGGTCCAGGACGTCGCTCAGGCCCGTCATCAGCAGCGCCGAAATGCCGTACGCCAACGCCGACACACCAAATGGCGCCGCGGACAAGGCATCCTGCATCATCCCCGCCATGAGGGCAACGGTCACGGCCCGTCGGCGGGGTAGCGTGAGCGACGCATACGCCACGAGCGCCGGTAGAATTTCCATGCGCACGCCGCCGAGCCACCACAGCGTCGGCATCCGCGCTTGCAGCGCCGTACCCATCAGAATTCCCGCGATGGCGATCAGGGTGTTCATTCCGGTCCCAGGATTACTACCACTTCTTCGAGCCGGCGAAAGTCGACGGCTGGTTTGATCTCGATGTCCTGGTACATGCCGGTCTGCTTGTTGAGTTGCGTGCCGGTAACGACACCGATGAGGATCCCTTTCGGGAAGACGCCGCCCAGGCCCGAGGTGATCACGTTTTCGCCCGGTTTGACCTTGGCATCGCGATTCACGTATGTCATCAGGCATCGTGGGGAGAAGGTGAAGGCAGTTTCGACGCCCGACGCCACGCCGGGCTCACGCGTGTCTTGCAGGAGGGCGCTGGCTTTGCAATTCGGGTCGGTAAGCAGGAGAATGCGCGCTTCCCCCTTGGTCACGGAGACGGTCTTGCCAATGAGTCCTTCGGCGTTGAGCACCGCCATGTTTTGGCGAAGGCCATCGTTGCTGCCCCGGTCGATTTGGATGCTCTTCCACCAGTTGGATGCGTCGCGACCGATGACCCGGGCGGTGACAGTGTGGAAGGCTGGATGTTCTTTCAGGTCGAGAAGCCGATGGAGACGAAGGTTCTCATCGCCGGTTTCACTGAGGGCGCGAACTTGCTGGCGCAACAGATCGTTGTCATGGCGCAGTTGCTCATTCTGTTTCGCGAGCAGGCGGCGCGACTGGACGAACGGGAATTCATCGCCCAGTTTCACAAACGGCGTGCAAAGTTGTACGAAAATCATGCGCAGCTTAGTCGAAAACGTGGTCGGTTGGCCCAGAAAAACAATCCAGCCCACGACCAGCAACCCGATAATGACCCAATTTCTTCGGTTCAAACAAAACCTTCAATGCTTCCGTGTCGGAGCGCTTCTGCAAGGCGCCTGTGCGCGTTTTACAAGAACGCACCGACACACTCAGGCGGGCGGAGCAGGGAGGGTTATCCCGAATTTCTCCGGGCGGGCTTACGCTGAATTCTTGGCGAGCTTCTCAAGGTAGCCGAGTTCCTGGAGCACGACGCCCGTACCCATCGCCACCGCGCTGAGCGGATCGTCGGCAATGTGAACGGGCAGCCCCGTTTCCTCGGCGAGAAGCTTGTCGATGCCCCGAATGAGCGCCCCGCCGCCCGCCAGCATGATGCCGCGGTCAACGAGATCGGCTGCCAGTTCGGGAGGGCAGCGCTCGAGCGTGACGCGGACGTTCTCGACAATCGTCGAGACCGGCTCCTGCAACGCTTCGCGCACTTCCTCGGAGGTGATCGTCAAGGTCTTCGGCAGGCCCGCCACCAGATCGCGTCCTTTGACTTCGATGGTAAGCTCCTGTTCGAGCGGGTAGGCCGAGCCCACCTTGATCTTGATATCCTCCGCCATGCGTTCGCCAATCATCAATTTGTAAGCACGTTTCATATACTGGATGATTGCTTCATCCAGTTCATCTCCTGCTACACGCACGCTGCGGCTGAGCACGATTCCCGCCAGGCTGATGAGGGCCACCTCAGTCGTGCCACCGCCAATGTCTACAATCATGTTTCCCGCCGGTTCCTGCACAGGCAACCCGACGCCGATGGCGGCCGCCATCGGTTCTTCGATCAAATAAACGTCCCGCGCCCCGGCATGGGTGGCGCTGTCTTTGACGGCGCGCTTTTCCACCTCGGTGATGCCGCTCGGGACCGCGACGATGACCCGCGGCTTGATGCCGTACCGGCGGTTGTGCACCTTGCTGATGAAATAGCGCAACATCGCCTCGGTCACTTCGAAATCCGCGATGACGCCGTCCTTCATGGGGCGAATGGCCTGGATGTTCCCTGGCGTGCGACCCAACATCCGTTTCGCCTCTTCTCCCACCGCCAAGACATGGCTCGTTCCCGTCTGGATCGCCACCACGCTCGGCTCTCGCAAAACAATACCGCGATCACGCACGTACACCAGCGTGTTCGCGGTTCCCAAATCGATACCAATATCGGTCGAGAAATAATTTAGAAATTTACCAAACATCCAAATCGCTTGTCTCCCCCCGCGTCCTCCCTACGCCCTCCACAACAAGAGCATCCGAAACCACTCAAACTACCTCAAAAAAATCGTACCCCTCTGTCCCCAAGTCATTCTGTTCGCGCCACTTTTACAGTCACCTGCCCCCAGCGTCAACACCGAAGTAGCGCCCTCCCTCCGTCTCGCATGGACAAACCCCAACCCATGGGTTACAATAGCAGACTTCGGGCCTGGGGTTTGCGTGTGAGGGAAAACGTGAGAAGGGCGAGACTGAATCTATTCAGAAGTATGGGAAGAGCGCATCCAGCCGGGGCCCTCCATCTCTTGTTCGTGCTTCTGCTGATCGCATTGCCCGCGTCCGCCGTAAACGTCCTCACCCAGCACAACGACAACTTCCGCACCGGCGCAAACCTCAGCGAGTTCGCCCTCACCGTTTCGAACGTCAATACCGGCCAGTTCGGCAAACTCTTCTCCCGCGCCGTCGACGGCCAGGTTTACGCCCAGCCCCTTTACGTCAGTGGCCTCGTCATATCCAACAAACTCCACAACGTCGTCTACGTCGCCACCGAACACGATAGCGTCTACGCCTTCGACGCCGATGATCCGTCCACGTCCAACGCGCTCTGGCACGTGAACTTCGGCGCCTCCGTCCCGATCGCCGACATTCAGAACTGCGACGATCTCCAACCGGAAATCGGCATCACCAGCACGCCGGTCATCGATCTCACGAGTAACACGATGTATGTCGAGGCCAAGACCAAGGAAATCGCTGGCTCCATCACGAATTATTTCCACCGACTCCACGCCCTCGATCTCCTGACCGGGGCGGAACGTTTTGGCGGCCCGGTGGTCATCCAGGGCTCCGTCCCGGGCAACGCCAAAGGCAGCGTCGGCGGGACCCTCGCCCTCGATACGCTGTACAGCCTCCAGCGGGCCAGCCTGCTCCTGGTGAGCAATGTTGTCTATATGGGCTTCGGGTCGCACTGCGATTTTAACGACTACCACGGTTGGTTACTCGGTTATAATGCGACCAACCTCCAGCAGACATCCATCTTTTGTGTCACTCCCAACGGCGGCTCACAGTCCGTCGGCGGCGGTGTCTGGTTCAGCGGCATGGGACCGTCCGCCGATGCCGAGGGGAACATTTACGTGACCACCGGTAATGGCAATTTCAGTGCCAGCACCGGCGGCACCGAATTCAGCGATTGCTTTGTCAAGTTTAGCATCTCGAACGGCACCTTCACCGTCGCTGATTGGTTTGCGCCCCATGACCAGGGATTCTTGGGCTCAAACGACTTGGACGTCAGCGCGGGCGGGCCGGTCGTGATTCCCAGTACGAACCTCGTGGTGGGCATCGGCAAAGCGGGCGAAGTCTACCTACTCAACCGCCAGCATCTCGGCGGCTTGGTTAATTTCTCCAGCGACACCAACATCGTGCAGGAATTCCTCGCGGAGGATCAGCCCTACTTCATCGGCCAATCTCCCGTGTATTGGAACGGGCCTACGAACCAATTCCTCTATTTCTGGCCCAATGGCATGCCGTTGACCGCCTACTCGTTCAATGGGCTCATCAACACCAACCCGGTCGCCACGGGCAGCACGACGCAAACCGTGGGACGGGCCGGCGGCATTTCACTCTCAGCCAACACCAACGCGCCGGGTTCAGGAATCCTTTGGGGCACCGAGGACGGCACCAGCGTCCTCCATGCCTATGACGCCAACAATGTGTCCCACGAACTTTGGAACAGCCAGCAGCTCCCCGCCCGCGACGCCCTCGTCAAGAGCGCCAAGTTCTGTGCGCCGACCATTGCCAATGGCAAGGTCTACGCCGCGACGTTTTCTTCCAATCTCGTGGTGTATGGGTTGTTGAAGCCCAATCAGGGCATATCACCCGCCAGCTTCAGCTTTGGCACGCTCGCGACCGGCACCACCGCGCAAGTGACCTTCGTCGTCACGGACTTTGGCGGCGGGGGTTTGACGGGCACGGTGGCCACATCCGGGCCGTTCGCTATCGTGAGTGGCGGTTCCTACACCGTGGCCAGCGGTAGCTCGACGAATGTCGTCGTCAGCTTCACGCCGATAAACGCGGGCAATTTCACCAACAATGTCATCTTTACCAGCAATGGCGGTTTGTCGACAAACCCGGTCACCGGCACCGGGGTGACACCGCCGAACCTGTCGGTAAGTCCCGGCAGTTTCAACTACGGCACGCTGGTGATTGGCCAGACCAGCAACCAATTGTTCGCCGTGATCAATACCGGCGGCCAGACGCTGACCGGCTCAGCGACTGTCGCTGGCGCGCCGTACTCCGTTACTGCCGGCAGTCCATTCTCGGTCGCCCCGGGGCAAACGCAAAATGTAACAGTCGCGTTCGCGCCTGTTGCAGCGGGCACGTTCAGCACCAACCTCATCGTCGCCAGCAACGGCGGCGCGTCCACCAACGTGATCACGGGTGTGGGCGTAACTCCGGCTCAACTCGCCATCAGCCCGCCGAGTTTGAACTTTGGTTCCATTGCCACAGGCACTGTAAACTATGCCAGTTTCACGGCGACCAATTCCGGCGGCGCGCCGCTCACCGGCACCGCCAGCGTCGGCCTCCCATTTGCCGTGGTGACCAATGGCAGTTTCGGTTTAAGCGGGTTCGCGTCCACCAATATAGTCGTGCAGTTTGCGCCGACGACCACGGGGACATGGACCAGTAACGTCGTGTTCACCAGCACGGGTGGCAATTCGACCAACACCGTCACCGGTACCGCGGTGACACCACCGAATTTGTCGATCAATCCGGGTAGTTTCAACTACGGTACGCTGGTAATTGGGCAAACCAGCAACCAATTGTTCACCGTGATCAACACCGGTGGCCAGACGCTGGCCGGCTCAGCGACTGTCGCTGGCGCGCCGTACTCCGTTACCGCCGGCAGTCCATTCTCGGTCGCCCCGGGACAAACGCAGACTGTGACGGTCGCGTTTGCGCCAATTGCGGCCGGCACGTTCAGTACCAACCTCATCATGGCCAGCAACGGCGGCACATCCACCAACGCTCTCGCGGGTGTGGGCGTAACTCCGGCCCAACTCGCCATCAGCCCGCCGAGTTTGAACTTTGGCGCCATTGTCACCGGCGGCGTGGCCTACGCCAGTTTCTCCGTGACCAACTCCGGCGGCGCATCGCTCAGCGGCACCGCCGCCGTCGGTCTCCCGTTTGCCGTGGTGACCAACGGTAGTTTCAACCTGGCCGGGTTCGCGTCCACCAACGTCGTCGTGCAATTTGCGCCCGTGACTACGGGGACGTGGACCAGCAATGTTGTGTTCACCACCACCGGTGGCAATTCGACCAACGCCGTCACCGGTACGGCCCTGACGCCCGGCAGCATCACGGTCACACCCGCGACGCTGGACTTCGGGGTGCTGGCCACGGGCACGACGGCCCAGGCCAGTTTTGTGGTGACCAACAACGGCGGCATCGCCGTCAGCAACGGCACGGCGACGGTGACCGGCGGTCCGTTCACGATTGTGTCGGGCACAAACTTCAGCGCGTCGGGTCTGGGATCTACCAACGTGGTGTTACAATTTGCGCCGGTCAGCGCCGGCGAGTTCACCAACACCGTCGTGTTCGCCACCGCCAACGGCGGAAACGCCACCAACTTGGTGATCGGCACAGGAGCGATTCCGCCCACGGCGAATTTTATTGCCTTCCCGACCGCCGGCACGGAACCGCTCGCGGTGACCTTCTCCGACATTTCGACCGGTACGGCGCCGCTCACGTTGTATTGGAATCTCGGCGACAGCGTCCTTGTGACCAACTCGGGTGGCGCGAATTTCATCCACACCTATGCCGCCGGCACCTACACGGTGGCGTTGACGGCCAGCAATGCGTTCGGCACGAGCACGCTGCTATCGAACAACCTGATCACCGTGATCACGGCGTTGCAAGCGTGGCAACTCCACTACTTCGGCTGCACCAACTGTCCGCAGGCGCAACCCAACGCGGATCCGTTTGGAACCGGGCTGAGTAACACCAATAAACTCCTATTGGGCTTCAATCCCACCAACCCCGCGGCGTATCTGCACGTCATCAGTATCGCCAACCCGAACACCACGGACATTAACGTGATCTATCTCGGGGCCAATGGCGACAACACCTGGTCGCCCGGGATCGCGTCCCGCACCAACGTTCTGGAGTTCACCGCAGGCATGGCCGATGGCGAGTACTCGAATAACTTCACAAGCGCCAACGTCACCAACATCCTCGGTGGCGGCACCGGCACCGGCATCGTTACCAACATGATCGACGCCGGCGGCGCCACCAACTCCCCGTCCCGCTACTACCGCATCCGCGTCCTCCTCCCGTAGTATCAACCAGACACAAGATTCCTGAATCCGAGAACGCCGCTCGTTGCGTCCCACCCCTAAACGGATGAACCGATTTATGGGAACTATATCTCACAGACTGCTCGTTGGAGTGGCGCTTTTGGCAAGCACGTCGGCGTCGTGGGCGCAAACCAATGGCGTGCGTCCGCCATCAACAAACTCGGTCAGTACACCGTTGCCGCAACCTGACCTAGGGACCGCGCTTCGCAAGCAGCAGGAATTCGTCGCCTTCGACCCCCAATACAAGGAAAAGCTGGCGGACCGAATCGCCCGAGCCCGTGTGCTGGGCAAACAGGTCATTCAGCGCGAGGTCGCCGGCCAGAACACCGAGTTCTCCCACCAAATTCTGTCGGAGATTATTTGGCTGGTTTCTTCCACGGCTGATTTCAAGCGAATGGACCAGCGATTGGACGACTTGCAGACGAGCCTCGACCATCCGGAGCGTGAAGCGCAAGCCGAAGAACAAGACCCCGCAGACGGAAGCTGGGGAAAAGGCTCCACCGAATGGTTCTTCAAAGTGGTCGCTTCGTACAGCCATTTGCAGACGCCATCGAAAAGGGGGGAGAAACCGGAATTTGAATTTCATTTCCTCGACCGGATCAATTCACCCGAGAAACTCACGAATTATCTCCTATCAGTATCCGTCTCGGACATTGCGCGCACCGGCGTGGACCACGAGCGGGAACTCAACGAGTCTCTCTCCAATTTGATGCGGATGATTCTCCGGGGTCGTCCGCCAACCTACGCCTATGATCCCAAACTGAAGGCGGCCTTGATGGACTTGATTCTTCATCGACTGCGCAACCCGGCGACCGGCTTTTGGGGTGAGAGGTATGTTCACGAGGGGCGCGTGGAATTCGTGGACGACCTAAGCATCACATTTCACGTCGCCAGTTATTTGGATGGCAACGTTCCTGATATGACCAAGGTGGTAGCGACGACGCTGGCGATCAAAGACCTGGATTTCCCCGAGGGATGGCGGTTTAACGGACGATATTGGGATCATTTGAATATGGACGTCGCGGAACTGTTCCGGTTGGGTTGGCCCTACGCCACCGCTGAGCAGAAACAGGCGATTGCCGTTGAACTCAATAAGCTGCTGCATTGGTGTCTCACCGAATCCCTTCAACCGGATGGTTCTTTCAAGTTCGTGGCAGGCGACAACTCGAAGGAGGAAGGAACGTATTATGGAGCTTCGTTCCTCAGCCGCATCGGCTATTTTGACAAATCGAAACGCTTCTGGACAGCACAAGACTTTCCCGAAGCCGAAGAGGTTCGTCAACGAATCATCTCGTACATTGATAAGCACGTGAAGAGCGGCGCGACGGGCGGCGATTATTATGAATCCGCCCTCGAGCAGCTTCGTCTCACGGCGGCTCCCGCCGTCGGCCACCAATGATACAGTGTCAGGAATTGGTGGAATTGAAAACGATCAGCGTCCATCTCTTCATTCTTCAATTGGAATTCAACCTTCAGCCGGCGATTCATGGCACCAGCCGCACGCGGTAGTAACGAGCCGGGGAATTGACAGCGCCGCCGACGTCCAGATAATTGGTACTCGCCAAGGCGATGCCGTTGGGGACGATGATCGGGCCAAGGTCGGCGAAGTTGTTGGAGTAATTGCCACTCGTGCCGTTGGTCGCTTGCACCACGTTGGTCTTGCCGCCCGCTGTCGTCCAGGTAACCAGCACGTCGCTGTTCGTCCGCACCACCGACGTAATGCGGAAGGGTGACGAGGCCGAATTGGTCGGGTCCGTGCCCGCGAGGTATTCGGGCAAGTTGCTGAACCCATCCCCGTCAGGATCGCAGGTCGCGCAGGAAACGCTATTGGTGTTGGTACCGCTTCCGCCGAAATACTGCTGACGCCACCAGTCCGGGATGCCGTCGCCGACACTGTCCTTCCCGACAATCCGATAAATCGCACCGCTGGTGGCGTAACGCGACAGATACATCTCGCCGGTTTCGTCTTCACCGAACGTAGTGATGGTGAAGACCGTGCCGGTCATCAGCGTGCTGGTCCAACCGATGCCCGAATTCGTGACGCCGTAGACTTGTCCGCCGCATTCATCCGCGTAGAAATACGTCCCGACCAGCGGCGGAATCTTCGCCCCTCGATAGCGGTAGCCGCCCATAATGGCGCAGCGACCGAGGCTATGATCGTAGTCGAGGATCGGCAATACCTCGGCGACATTGGTGAACAAGCCGCCGCACGTATTCGTGAGAAACCCTTCGTAGTAACGCCAGCCGTAGTTCTGGCCTCCCGGGCTGCCGGCCGGTTGAAGATCGACCTCCTCGCGCAAATCCTGGCCGACATCGCCAATCCACAAATCGCCGGTCCAGCGGTCGAAGCTGAATCGCCATGGATTGCGCAGGCCATACGCCCAAATCTCCGGCAACGCCCCGATCGTGCTGATGAATGGATTACTTGGCGGGATCGTGTAGTTCGTAGTGAAATTACTCACGTCCAGACGCAGCATTTTGCCGAGCAACACGCCGAGGTTCTGGGCGTTATTCGGGGGATCACAGCCCGCGCCGCCGTCGCCGGTGCCAATGTACAGGTAACCGTCCGGCCCGAATTGCATCTGGCCACCGTTGTGGTTGGCATTGATCGGGTGCGCAATTTGCAGGACGGTGGTCATCGTGTTGGTGTTGACGGTATTCGCGCCGGGCGGCGATGCCGTGAACCGTGCGACCTGGTTATTGCCGTCTGGTTGCGTGAAGTACACGAAGAAATGGCCGTTGGTCGCATAGCCGGGATGAAACGCGATGCTCAAGAGCCCTTCCTCCCCGGAAAATAACAGCTGCGAACTGATGTCGAGAAACGGAGTCGAAAACAGATTCGTTCCATCGAAGATCTTGATGCGGCCGGGTTGCTCGACGATGAATAACCGTCCGGATCGGTCGGGGGCATGGGTGATGTACACCACGTTCGTGACGTTCGCGGTGACCAACTGCAAATCGATCGGCGGCAACTCGGCCGCCGCGCGCCACGTGACTGAGAGAAACGCCAACCCAACAATTCTGCCAACGCCTTTGCGACCCATACGCCAAATCTCCTGCGCTAATTACGCATGAAACCAGGTAAAGGCAAGAACGACTTCGGCTCCCATCGTTTCATTATTCAATTGGAATTTAACTCTCGGCTCGGTCGCTTTCCTCGCAGTCTAACGTTACTCAGCCCTGATACATCGCTAAGTGATATATCATGGTCATCTTTAACGTCTTCGTACCTTGGAGGTTACCCAAGTCTTTGGTGTTGACCCCATCACCGCGTTGGGGATAAGCTCCGACTCCGAGAAGCGGGAGCCGTAGGCAGTAAACTTCTTTGCACGGGGCGAGAGGAGTGGTGACAATGAACGGGACTCGTAGATCCGTGGTATCACTGTTCACACGGTACGCGTTGGTAACACTCGGTGTGTTCGGGCTGGGTTTGAGAGTTCACGCCACCGTCATTTTCTCCGCGAACTTCGAGGACGGTAGTGGCGGCTACAGCGCCGATGGGTTCACCTATACGACCGATACCGCGACCTCCAATTTGTGGCACGCTACCACGCACCGCTCTGTTTCGCCGACCCATTGCCAGTACTATGGTATCGAAGGCGTTTACAATTACGACACCGGCGCTCAGAACGCCGGGAATCTCGTCTCACCGATGATCTCGCTGGTCGGCGTGACGCCGCCCATCACGCTGTCGTTCAACTACCTGCTCCAAACGGAGGGCTTCCCCGGTTTCGATGTTGCTTCGGTGCAGATTTCCGCGCCCGGCACCGGCGGCTGGGTCACGCTCGCCACCCTGCCGGATTCCGCCAGCTTCACCAATGCGACCGTCGACCTCAGTGCCTATTTTGGCTTGCCCTGCTTTATTCGCTTCAAGTTCGACACCATCGATGGTGTCAACAACGGCTTCGAGGGCTGGTACATCGACGACATCACGATTACGGGCACGGGCGGGACCAACCAGACAAATAGTTGGGCCCTCGCTAGCAGCGGCAAGTGGGAGACGGGAGCCAACTGGTCGGCGGGCACGCCCTCCAGCGCTGACCCCGTCGATCTCATCACCAATGCCACCACCAAGACCGTCACCATCGATCCCACCACCACGCTCAGCAACAGCCTCAATCAATGCCTGTCCATCAATAACCTGACCATCTCCGGCCCCGCCGGCACAGCGAACACGCTGCAACTCGCCAATCCCGGAGCATTCATCCCCCTGAACATTTCCAGTGCGCTGACCATGGACGGCGGCGGGGCGGTGCTCGTCACGAATTTCGGGCTGCAGGTTGGTGGGTTGGCCTCGGTCGGCGTGACGGGCTCCGGCACTATGAGTTTGCAGTCGGGTGCGGTCACGATCTCGAGCAATCTGGTGTTGGGAACCAGCGCCGGGGCCACCGGCACGCTCTGGGTTACCGGCGGCACGCTCAGCCTGACAAACCTGCCGAACACCCTGATCGTCGGCATTTCGGGTGACGGCCAGGTTGTTGTGTCCAACGGCACCCTGAACACACGCGGCCTGTTCATCGGGACGAACCAGTTTTCCCGCGGCACAATCACCGTGGCCGGGGGAACGCTGATCGCGTCCAACGTTTTCATCGGAATCGCGTCCAACAGCTTCGGCGCCATTTGGGTAAATAGCGGACAATTCATCGCCACCAACCGCTCCGAGATTATCGGCTCCTTCGGTTCGGCCCAGCTGACGGTGTCGAATGCAGGCACGTTTCTCGGCACCACGATGTTTGTCGCCAATCGCAGCCCATCGGCGGGCACCCTCACAGTGGCCGGCGGATTTGCGAATATTTATACGCTGATCATGGGCGGCAGCAATACCACCGGCTCCGCGTGGATTACGGGCGGCGGAACGTTGGTGTCGACCAACGGCGGAATCAACATAGCGGCGCTGCAATGCGCCTACCAGATGACCATTTCCAATAGCACGGTGCTCACTCGTGACATGAGTGTGGGCGGCGGGCTAAATTCCGTCGGCACGCTCAGCGTGCAGGGCGGAACTCTATCGTTTTCTTCAGCGGTCACTTCCAATTGTCTGGTTGCCGCAAGCCAGGGCTCGAAGGGTTTCGTGTGGATCAATGGCGGGACGGTTACGGCCACCAACAATGGTTGCATCCTGTACCTGGGACTGTCGGGCCCGGGCCAATGGGTGTTGACCAATGGCTCGACGACCGTCGGCAATCTATTCTGTGGAACGCTCTCGTCGGGGACCATCACGATTTCCGGTGGGACATTCTCGGTGTTGAGCAACAGCATCGTGGCGCTCGACGGACCCAACCTCACGGGGACAATCTCCGTGGTGAACGGACAGCTCATTGCCACCAACGGCGACTTTGTTCTGGGCTGCTTCGGGTACGCCCCGTTGACCGTGTCGTCCGGCGGCTCCGTCCTCTTGCGCTCGATGATCATCTCCTCCAACGCCCCCTCCAAAGGCGTGTTGACGATCCCGGCCGGGCAAGTCACGGTGTTCGATAGAATTGTCGTCGGCGACTGCGTCAGTAACGCCCTCGGGCAAATCACCGTCAACGGCGGCCAACTGTACGTCACCAACGCCACCCACACCGGCTATCTCGATGTGCGTGGTGGCACGGTTACGGTCAGCGGCACGGGCCGGTTGGTTGTGGATAAACTGGTCATGACCAACGCGTGCGGCCTGTTCGTTCGCAATGGTGGCACCCTATCGATCACCACGATGGTCCTGGACCCGAACCTCAGTGCTGTCGGTGACGGCATACCGAACGGCTGGAAACAACAATACGGCCTCGACCCACTGGATTCCAACCTGGCCACCAAGGACGCCGATAGCGACGGTCTGAACAATCTTCAGGAGTTCCTGGCAGGCACGGACCCGACGAACCCCGCCTCGGTGTTTCGAATCACGTCGATCGCGCGAGTCAGTACCAACATTCTTGTCACATGGTCGATGGGCAGCGGCAGGACCAACGCCTTGCAGCGGACAGTAGGAGGCGTTGGCGGCAGCTTCAACACGAACAACTTCACGACGATCTTCACCGTCACCAACACCGTCGGCACCGTGACCAACTACGTCGACGTCAACGCGGCCACCAACTTCCCCGCACTCTACTATCGCGTGCGCCTCGTGCCGTAGCCGGCTTTTTACGACCTCAACGGTTACGTCCGCTCTCTGACGCCATGGCTGCCGGCTCGACGCGAGGCTTGTCCACGGTTAGGCTACGCACAATGAGGCCGGGATGCGCGAACGATTACTGAAGTTTCTCCGCGAACACCAGGTGCTGACGCTGGCGGTTGTGGACGCCAACGGCAGCCCCTACGCGGCGGCGCTGTTCTATGCCGTCGACGAGGAGTTGCGTTTCCATGTCGTGACGGATCCGGCGACACGCCACGGGAAGGCGATGCTCGCAAATCCGTCCGTCGCGGGTACGATCCAACTCGACCGCCAACACTGGCACGAGATCCGAGGCGTCCAGTTTCGCGGCATCTGTCGCCAACTCGATAGCGATGAGCGGGCGCGGGCGTGGGAGGTTTACAATGCCCGGTTCGTCTTTCTGCAACAGCCCGACGCGATCCTGACACGAGAGTTGGCGAACACCGCGATGTGGCGGATCGACCCTACCTGGATCCGATTAATCGACAACCGACTCGGCTTCGGTCACAAGGTGGAGTGGACGCCGCCCGCCACGCACGGCAGGTAATTCTTCGCCCTTTCGTGCCATCCGTATCTATTGGTCTCATTCGTGGGAAATACCGCGGTTTTCAGGATAATTATTGGCAAGGGTAATGCTGCTTTTGGAAGAATGGCTTCAAGTTATCGCGGCGGTGTGAGCGAGCATGCAGGAATCCCGGAGTGCCCGTCCCATCGCGAGGGCGAATCGAAATTCACCATCCTGGTGATTGATGACGATCCCGTGCTGCTCCGAACCGTCAGCGCCCTGTTGGGCAAGCGCGGCTTCCATGTGGTGACTTCGTCTTCTGGCACGAAGGGATTGGATATGCTCCGCAATGATGGGGGTGCCATCCGCGTCGTGGTGCTTGATTACAAGATGCCGAAGCTCAATGGGAACGAGACTCTCAAGCTCATCAGACAGTTTAGCCCAGGCGCCAAGGTCATTGGACTCACGGCGATCGACCTCGACTCGGTACCCGAGACGTATCTCGATGAGGTTGACCTATTGCTCACAAAACCGGTAGTCGCCACCGAACTGGTCGGGGCCGTTGACAAGTTGGTTGCCGACTGGCACACCGCGCCGCCCATCTCCGCTTCCTGGTCCTCTTACACCGTGTAACCCCGCCCGTCGTGTCGTGATCCGTATTCACTCGGCCACGGTCACCGCCTCTGGGATGGACAAATCCAAAACCCTGCTTCACAATCAATGCTCTCGGACCAACGCAACCCTTGGCTCAAAGAACGCCATCTGGTCAAATCGATGAATGAATTTCAGTTGCGGCGCCTTGGGCTGGTGATGGAGCCGGAGCCAGGCAATCCACTGGAGATCGAAGGCGTCTTAAATCCGGCTGCCGTTCGTGGCCCGGATGGCGGGCTTTACCTGTTTCCGTGGCTCGTCGCGCGGGGGAATTATTCGCGCATTGGCATCGCCCGAGTGCGGTTCAATGAATGCGGCGACCCGGTGGGTGTCGACCGCCTTGGCATCGCACTGGAGCCGGAAACGGATTTTGAGCGTCGGCCCGATGGCACCGGTGGCTGTGAGGACCCCCGGATCACGTTCGTGGAACCGCTCCACCTCTACCTGATGACGTACACCGCCCTATCGTCACAAGGCCCACGGATTGCCTTGGCCGTGTCCAATGACCTCTGGCACTGGCAACGTCTGGGGCTCGCCACCTTCCGTCCTTATAACGGCATCGAGTTCGACGGCGTGGACAACAAAGATGCCAGCGTCTTTCCCGTCGCGATTCCTGATCCATCCGGGAAACCGTCACTGGCCATCCTCCACCGGCCGCTTTTTCCCGGGAGTCGTCCGGAAGAAATCGTCTGTCAGTCCGGGTCTTGCGCGGTAGATCTCCAACGGCAAAGCATCTGGATTTCCTATTGCCCCATGGCCTTGGAGGGTCGTGAACCACGTCACCTCGGTATCTTTGCCTCTCATCACCGGCTGGCGAGCCCGGTGTCGGCCTGGGAGCGGCTCAAAATCGGCGGTGGTACTCCGCCCATCCTGACCCGGCACGGCTGGCTGATCATCTACCATGGCGTAAGTGAACTGGCGGGGCCGGCCAACGAAGGGCACCATCTATCCTACTCGGCCGGGGTGATGGTGCTCTCGAAGGACTGTCCACGCGTGATCCGCTATCGTTCGACGGAGCCGGTGTTGACGCCGGTTTTGCCGCCGGTGTTGTCGTTGGCGAAGACGCAAGGACGACGGGTGACCACCGCCAGCGTCGTGTTTCCCACCGGCATCGACCGCCGCGACGATCTCGGTTCACCGCACCGCTTCGATGTCTATTATGGAATGGCCGATAATCGGATCGGCGTGGCGCGCCTTGATGTACCGGATATCCTGCCACCAGGATCACTCGCCGACAGCCAGGACCAACAGGCTTAGGATGGACAAATCTAAAACCCGGCTTCACAATTAAGTAGTGTCAGATCAACAACAGCCCGTCCAAAGTCACGCGGAAGTGAACGACAAAGCTGCCATCCCCGGTCCGTCACCCAGGCGACGCAAGTTCTTCAACACGCTCGGGATCCTCGTGTTCGTACTGGGCGTTGGCACCGCCGGGTTCGTCGATTGGAACGGACACCATCACTCGAATGGTCCGGGTACTTCCACTGCCGATGGTAATTGGCAGGATGGCTCGCTCTCGCTCCAGGATTCCAAGAAGTCTTCCCGGGACATCGAGTTGTATAACGGAAAAGTCGGACTGTTGGTGGTCAGGTTGCGTGACTGGGCGGGGCAACCCGAATCCCTCGCCATCATCATCGCCACGATTTCCACGCTGGCGGCACTTGCCTGTTTCTTTGCCGCCGACTTGTGAGCACCTCTCCGGGAAACCAATGATCATCACGAAACAATCGATGGCCGCATGAAGAACGCATGGATTGTAGTGTCCGTGGCAGGCGCGGTGGTCCTGGGGATTTACGCGTACACCGCCCGGTTGGGCGCGTTGGAATCGATGACGCTGCCTGCGGCGGACGACTACTACAATCTACTGGTGCAAGGTTTTCAGGCCGGCCAGTTGAGCCTGAAGAAAGAAGTGCCACCGAAGTTTGCACGACTCGCTGACCCCTATGATCCGGTGGCCAACGGACCGTATCGCAGTCTGCCGTATCGACTGAGCGACCTGAGCTACTACAAGGGCAGGTTCTACCTCTACTTCGGGATCACACCCGCGTTGATCTTGTACTGGCCGTGCGTCGCGTTGACCGGCCACTACTTGTCAGACCGCCAGGCTGTGACAATCTTCTGTGCCATCGGTGTTCTGGCCGGCTTGGGGCTGCTGCGCGCACTGTCGCGGCGATACTTCGCGGAAGTGAACGTCTTCGTGGTGGCGGCATGCGCGCTGGGGCTTGCGGTGGCGAGCGGAGTGCCGGTGCTGTTGCCGCAATCCGATGTTTACGAGGTGGCGATCATATGCGGTTACATGCTGACGATGCTGGCACTGGTCGCGGTCTGGTGCGCGGTACACGAACCGGAGCGGCGTGGCTGGTGGTTGGCAGCGGCGAGTGTGGCGTACGGGTTGGCAGTGGGAGCACGACCGTCGTTGTTGTTCGGTGCAGTCATCTTACTGGTGCCGGTGATGCAGGCGTGGCGGGAGCAGCAGCGGACCGGGAGAGTGCTGTTGGCGGCGACCGGTCCGATCCTGCTGATTGGGTTGGGATTGATGCTCTACAACGTCCGGCGATTCGACAATCCATTCGAGTTCGGTGTGCGCTACCAATTGGGCGGACAACGACAGCTCACGTGGCAGTTCTTCAGTCTGCGTTATCTCTGGTTCAATTTCCGGGTGTATTTCTTGGAGCCGGTGCGGTGGCGGTTGCCATTCCCGTTCGTGCACGGAATTATCGTGCCGCGGGTGCCGACAGGTCATAACGGCGTAGTCGAGGCGTTCGGCATCCTGACCAACACCCCGCTGTCGTGGCTGGCGCTGGCGGCGCCATTGGCGTGGCGGGGTCGACCGGAGCAGAGAACCTCGGGCCTGTGCTGGTTTGTGATGGGTGTGGCCGCGATGTTTGGGATGTGCGCGTTGACGCTATCGCTGGTGTGCGGGGCGAACTTGCGGTACGAGGTGGACTTTTTGCCGTCGCTCCTGATGCTGTCCGTGATTGGCATTCTTGGATTGGAACGAGTACTGACAAATCAGCCGGGCTGGCGTCGGGCCGCGTGTTGGGGTTGGGGTCTGCTGCTTGGATACTCGGTGGTGTTCAACATATTGATGAGCCTCGAGAACTACGGGTATGCGGGCTGTGCGGTGGGAGGTGTGCTGGCGCAGGACGGCCACTTGCCAGAAGCCATCCAGACCTTCGAGGAAGCCCTTCGCATCAAACCAGATTACGCCGAGGGACACAACAATTTGGGAAAGACTCTGCTACAGGCCGGCAAGGTGCCGGTGGCCATCGGCCACTTCGAGGAGGCGCTGCAACTCCGGCCCGGTTATGCCGACGCACATGACAATCTCGGGAAGGCCCTCACACTGGAAGGTAGATTGCGAGAGGCGCAGGAGCAATTCGAGCAGGCGGTGCGACTTAATCCCGACGATGCCGAGGCGCAGAACAACCTGGCGGTTGTTCTGGGGCGAACGGGGAGGATCCCGGAGGCCATTGCGCACTGCGAACGGGCCTTGCAGCTCCAGCCCGAGTACGCCGAGGCACAGAGCAATTTGGGGAACATCTTCTACCGGACGGGGAGATTGCCGGAAGCGATCGACCACTACGAACAGGCGCTGCGGATCAAGCCCAATTACGCCGAGGTACACTGCAATCTGGCGGCTGCCCTGGGGCAGGCCGGCAGGATGCCGGAGGCGCTGGGACATTTGGAGCAGGCGTTACGGATCAAGCCCGACTTCGCCGAGGCGCGTTACAATATGGGAAATGTCCTTGTCCAACTCGGCAGGATTCAAGAAGCGATCGAGCAGTATCAGCAGGTGTTGCGCATCAGGCCTGACTTCGCCGAGGCGCGAACCACGCTCGAGCGACTGCAAGCTACCAACTCCAATAGCAATCTTCATTGAAAACGGGGGCGGGTGCGAGTACGCTGCCGGCGGATCGCGAGCTTCACCAAATCAGCAGGAGGAATCATGAAGAAACTGTACGCATGGTACGTCAGCTTGATTTCGAAACTACAATCGCCATTCCTGCTGATCATTCGCCTGTACTGGGGTTGGCAATTCTTTCTGACAGGCAGAGGCAAACTCATGAATCTGGATCGGACGGCAGGCTTTTTTGCCAACCTGCATATTCCGATGCCAAAACTCAACGCGGTGATGGCAGGAAGCACAGAATGCGTCGGCGGCCTGCTCCTCTTGCTGGGGTTGGGGTCGCGGATCATCACCGTGCCGTTGATCTTCACGATGGTTGTTGCCTACCTGACCGCCGATTTCGATAAAGTCCAAAACATCTTCTCCAAGCCCGACGCTTTCGTGTCGGCAGACGAGTTTCAATTCATGTTGGCCGCCATTATCGTGCTGATTTTCGGCCCCGGCGTGTTCTCATTGGACGCGATCATTGCCCGGGTGCGCGGGCAAAAGAAGTCCTAGCCCGGGAGCGTTATTTCGATTTGCTTTTGGCGGGTTGTTCGGCTACTTTCCGCGGTGGCATGACGATGCGGTGGTTGGCAACCTGGCGAGATGTTCTGCCATCGCGAGTAAATCCAAAACTGCTGTTACATCGTATTGTTTGGAAACGGTGGAACATGGCGAAAATGTGCGGAACTAACCAACCCGACAGGCATCGTATGGATATGCTGGGAGTTACCGCGGTCATCCATTTTCAGGGCGTACGCCTTCCGGGCAACCTTTTGCCGATTCCTCCCACGAAACTGTTTCACGAGTGTTACGAGGTCCGTTCCGGCATGGCGTGACGGGACGGTTGCGTACAAACAAACCAAACACCCACCCAAAGGAGACGTAATGAAGAGATCGACGAAAGCATTGGTCGCAGGCGCAGCGTTGGCCGGTTTGATGACCGGCGCGGTCGCACGCACGTATGCTGGTCAGACCACCCAAACCTTCAAGGGCACGAGCCTGTCGAGCTGGGGTCAGATGGATGACACTGGCGACAAGGGCAAGCATGACTGCAAGGGGAAGAATGACTGTAAAGGTCAGGGCGGCTGCAGCGGCAGCGACAACGGCTGCAAGGGCAAGAACTCCTGCAAAGGCAAGGGCGGCTGTAACACCAACAAGGGAAGCTAAGCCAACTTCCTGTGTTTGATTGTCGTGGGGGCGGCGTGTACGCCGCCCCCACCAACACAATGCCTTCCAACCGCTTCAACGGTTTCACGGATTACGGTATCGGCATCGGTTTGCGCGTGCCGCATTACCAGCACATCCTCACGCGCCAACCTGTCGTCGATTGGTTTGAGATCATCTCGGAAAACTTCATGGTCGATGCGGGCCGGCCGTTGCAGGTGCTCGACCAGATTCTGGAACAGTATCGCGTGGTCCAGCATGGTGTTTCGATGTATTTCGGTTCGGCCGACAAATTGAATCGCGAGCATCTCAAGAAGCTCAAGACGTTGGTGAAACGCACCAAGACCCCGTGGTTGTCCGATCACCTGTGCTGGGGCAGTGTCGATGGGCGGTACACCCATGACCTGTTGCCGATGCCTTATACGTTTGCGGCGGCAAAAGTCACGGCACAAAAGGTGCGCGAGGTCCGCGACTTCGTGGAGGTTCCTATTGCCGTCGAAAACGTCAGCAGCTACGCGGAATTTCATCAATCGGAGATGACTGAGTGGGAATTTCTCACCGAGGTCGTCGAGCAAGCCGATTGCGGAATCCTGCTCGACGTGAACAATATTTACGTGTCATCGAAGAACCATTCGTTCAATCCGTACGACTACGTCAACAACGTCCCGCACCACCGCGTGGCGCAAATCCATATCGCGGGCCATTCGAAATTCAAGAAGTACCTCCTCGACACACACGATCACCCGGTCCTGGATCCCGTGTGGCAATTGTATTCCCGCGCCATCCAGTTGGTCGGCAAGACGGCGACGCTGCTGGAGTGGGATGATCGCATCCCGTCATTTGACGAGGTTCACCATGAAGCGCTCAAAGCCAATCAATTCATCCACCAACTCGAGCATCACGCTGCACCCGCCTAGCGTCGGGTCCGCCCGGCAACTCGGCGAACTGCAGGCGCTCATGGCCGGCGCGATCATGCGCCCGCTGACCGCGCGCAACCGGATGCAGCCGCGCACGGCGGGCGGCGAGCCCATGGCGCGTGTGGTCGAGTCCTTCATCAAGCCCAACGACCGGCTTACGTCGTTCGAGCGCCTTGAGATTTACAACCGCCAATACTGGTTCCGTATCCTCGATTGCTTTTACGACGACTATCCCGGCTTGCGGGCTGTGATTGGCGACCGGAAATTCGACCGTCTGGCCCACGCTTATCTCGCACGTCACCCATCAGAATCCTTCACGCTCCGCAACCTCGGGCGCCGCCTCGAGGAGTTTTTGCGAGCCGAACCCAAATGGACCGCGCCGCATCAACGCCTCGCGCTGGACATGGTGCGATTGGAATGGGCCAACATCGTCGCATTTGACGAGGCGACGAAACCGGCGATTCATGTGGACGATTTGTTGGGCCGCAAACCATCGAAGGTCCGGCTTGGCTTGCAGCCTTACATCACTTTGCTCGAAGTGCGTTACCCCGTAGACGACTTGTTGATCGCCGCCAAGAAAGACGATGATCGGCTCCGGGGCGAGGCCAGCAACGCGGTCGAATTACACCATCGTCGCGCCGTTCGCATCAACGTCCGCCGCTTGAAACCCCGGCGGTTCTACATCGCCGCGCACCGGATGAATTGCGCGGTCTATTACAAACGGCTGGCGCGCGAACAATTCGACGTCTTGCACGGTCTGCAACGGGGCGCAACGCTGGAGAAAGCGTGCGCCGTGCTGTTGAAACACCGCCGCCGCGACGGCACAGACATGGCAACCCAGGTGCAACAATGGTTTCAGGATTGGACATCCTTCAGTTGGTTTTGCCAGCGGTGAAGAACCTCCGACGGGGTCTCGCTGCCATCTTCTTGTTCGCGGCAGACTTTGGCGTTCTCCCCGCCGTTTGAAGTGGACACGACGGCGGATTTGGCGCAACTTCGAGGCCGGCAAAGGAGAGCGCCATGAAACACCTGAAATGGATTGCGGCCATCGTCTTGGCCGCCGTCATCGCGGCATCGGCATGGTACCTGACTTCGCAGCGCAGTGAGAAGCCAGTCTCAGTCACACCAGTTCCAGTCGCGAAGCCACCGGTCGCCATCACCCCGCCGACGGAGCAACATGCGGCGGCGGTGGATCTGACCCGATTCTTTCCGACCGGCGCGGTGGTGGTCGTTCATTATACAGGCGGCGAGGCGCTGAAACCGGCGTTTGATCAATCCGCTCTTGGCCAGATTTTTAACGATCCCCAGATGCGGGAGTTCCTGCGCAAGCCGAAGCAGGCCTTCTACAAGGGGATTGCCATGGCGACGAACGCACCCCGTCCCGAGGTGGCCCGGCAAATCTGCCGATGGTTCGCCGGCAAGGAAAGCACGGTCGCAGTCTACGTGCAGGACAAGCCCCAGGTTGCTGTTTGCGTGCGCCTGGGCGCGGATGCATCGAAGGCCCGCGCGCTCTGCGATGGAGCACTCACGAACGAGAGTTCGGTCAGCAAACGAACATTCCAAGGGAACGAAATCACGGTTGTCGGCACAGGCCAGCAGCAAACCGTCGCCAAGGACATCTTTGTATTTGCGAGCGATGGGAGAATGATGGACGCGGTGCTGGAGCGAATTGATGCGGACGCAGCACCCACAGAGACGGTCACGCCACCTGCGTTGGAGGTTGGACAGGGCATTGGCTGGGCGGTCGTCGATGTCTCGCAGGCATTGCGGAAGGGGCGGGCGAGCGTGAAGGAGCCGGCTGCCGCGGCGCGGTTCGATGCCGTGGTGAAAGAACTGGGTGTTGAGCAGATCCAGCGATTTGAACTGGCAGCGGGTTTCGATGGGGCGGGAATCCGGACGGCGGTCCGCGTGTCCGGTCTGGCGCCGGGCAACAGGTTGTTTGCGCTTTACGGCAACGGCACACCGCTGGATGACGCAGCGTTGAAATTGATTCCCCGGGACGTGACGACCGCGTCGGCGGCGCGCATTGATCTGGCGGCGGCGTGGGACACGGTGATGCGGGTTATTGAACTGGCGGCGGGTCCGAAGGATTTCCAGCAGGTCCAGGATGCGCTGGCGACGTTCGAGAAGGAATCGCAAGTGCGCCTGAAGGAAGACCTGGTCGACGCGGTGGGCGACGTGGCGATCTTCTACAACAAGGCGGGTCCGATGCCCATGGCAGGTGGTGAGATGGCGGTGGTGTTGGGGTTGAAGGAGCCGCAGAAGTTTTCAGAAGGAGTCGGGCATCTACTGGATTACGCCAACAAGAAACTCGCTGCGAACCAATCGACGCGACAGGGCATGCCGATGTCGATCCAGCATTCGAGGGTGGGGGACGTGGACGTGAGTTATCTGGGGGGCATGCCGATGTTCAGCCCGTCGTTTGCGGTGAAAGGCCAGCACGCATTTGTGGCGATTTCACCGGTGGCGTTGAATGGAGCGATCGCACAATCCGAGCAGCCGCAATCGTCGTTGCTGGACAATGCGGACTACCAGAGCGCCCGTGCCAAGCTGCCCGGGAAAGTCGTGGCGGTGACCTATGAAGACACGCGACAACTTGCCGCCGGCGTGTACGCGATGATTACGATGGTCGGGCCGATGTTGGCGGGCCGGGGCGATGCGCCATTCGACCTAGCCCTGCTGCCCCCGCTGGCGAAGGTACAGGAAAAACTCTTTGGCGGCGTGGGGGTCGTCAGCATCGATGGCGGCGACCTCGTGGGACGGCAATATTCGGCGGTGGGTCTGAATCTTACTTCGTTTGCCGGGAGCTCGGGGTTCATGGCGGCATTGGCGCTGCCCGCGTTCAACCAGGCACGTGAAAAGGCGCGGATCGCGAACTGCGCGAGTAATTTGAAACAAATCGGGTTGGCGTGCCTCCTGTATTCGAATGCTCACAGCAACAAATTCCCTGAGAGTCTCGATGAACTCATTAGCAACCAGTTGCTCTCGTCGAACGTCCTGCATTGTCCTTCCGCCCCCAACGCACGGGGTGTGTCCTACGTGTACATCCGCGGCCTGACGGTGAATGATGCCAATAAGATTCTGGCCTACGATACCGATGGCAATCATCGCAATGGCGGAAAGAACGTTCTGTTTTGCGACGGCCACGTGGCATGGATGGCGGACAGAGAGTTTCGTTTCTTGCTGCAGAAGCAGATGTAGGCCAGCGCCGCTGGTTGAGAGAGTTTCCTCTTTTCGCTGTTGCCGGCGGACGTATTGAGGTGTATAGTTGTGTCGTCGCAGATCCCCAATGTTCTGTCCGGTTCGGTAGTTTGGGGTGATTTGCCCAAGGAGGAAGGTGGTAGCCAATGATCGAGGAACCAGTATTTACGGACGCCGTGCGTCAAGCGGAAGCGACGCCTTGGAAAGATGTCGTGGCGAAATACCAGGTGCCGACGGTAGCGCGCAGTACCTGGCAGATTGTCAACTCCATCGTTCCCTACGCCGTACTCTGGTATCTGATGTATCGGAGCCTATCGATATCATATTGGCTGATTGTACCGCTGGCGATCCTCGCGGCGGGATTCATGGTGCGCATCTTCATCATTTTTCACGACTGCGGTCACGGTTCGTTTTTCAAATCGCGCCGGGCCAATGACGTGTGGGGTATGATCACGGGCGTGTTGACGTTTACGCCGTATTACCTGTGGCGGTGGGAACACGCAGTGCATCATGCGAGTTCAGGGGATTTGGATCGACGCGGCAAAGGCGATGTATGGACGCTGACGGTGGAGGAGTACTTGAAGTCATCGCGCTGGAAACGGTTCGGGTATCGGTTGGCGCGTAACCCCATCATCCTGTTCGTGCTCGCGCCCCTGGTGTTGTTCATGGTCCGGCATCGGTTTCCAACGCCCGGCGCCAGCAAACGGGAGCGGCTTTCCGTGTACTGGACGAACCTCGCGTTGCTGGGGTTATTCGCGGGCATGAGCGCGGCGTTCGGCTGGAAAGCGTACCTGATAATCCAGGTATCGATTGTGGCGCTGGCTGGTTCGGTCGGTGTGTGGCTATTTTACGTGCAACATCAATTTGAAGGCGTTTACTGGGAACGTCGTGAGGACTGGGATTATACGTTGGCGGCGCTGCAGGGCAGTTCGTTCTACAAGCTACCCAAGGTGCTGCAATGGTTCTCGGGCAACATCGGGTTCCACCACATCCATCATTTGAGCCCGCGCATTCCCAATTACAATCTGGAGAAATGCCACAAGGCCGAGCCGCTGTTCCAGACCGTGCCACCTGTCACGTTGATTTCCAGCTTCAAATCATTCACTTTCCGCCTCTGGGACGAACAACGCCGCAAGCTCGTCGGCTATAGCCATCTTCGTACCCTCCGCCGCCAGCAGCGACAAGCGGCCCGATAGCACTCGCGGGAGCGGTCTATCCGGGTGCAGTGACGTCATCTTGCACTGGCTGCTGGTTCCAGTTTTGAACTTTGGCTGGCCCGCAATCTTCCATCACTGATTCTGCGCCGGCAACGCGGCAATGGATTGGCGGTAGGCATGGCCGGTACGATAAAGTAGGAGGCGAAGAGAGATGTCTTGGGCGGCTTGGGGTCGGTTGGCAGCCCGGGCATGGTCGAGGGCTTTTCGGGCGATCACGATGGCGTCGTCGAAACGGCCGGTGGCAGCATGCGCGGCGGCAAGGGTATCGAGATACGCGTAGGTGCTGTTGGTGGTCAGTTCGCAAGCGCGTTCGGCCAGCGTGACCGCGCGAACCGGATCACCACCTTCTGACGGTGCGTGCGTCGCCAACAACCACGCGAGATTGACCTGAATCTTGGCGTCATCCGGTTTGATTCGTAGCGCCTGTTCGAACTGGGAGATGGCTTCGGGTGTCTTTCCCGTGCGCTCCAGGACGCCCGCCAGATCGTAGTGCACCTCGGCATCATCGGGCTGGAGCCGTAGCGCCTGTTGATAGTGTGCGATGGCTTCCTGGAGCCTGCCTGTTTGCGCCAAAGCAGCCGCGAGATTGTTGTGCGCCTCGGCGAAATCAGGCTTGAGCCGCACCGCTTCTTCGAACTGTTGGTTCGCCTCCGGCAACTTGCCCGCCTCTGCCAAGGTAAACGCCAGGAGGCTGTGCGCCTCGGCATTATGAGGCTCGATCCGCAGGGCCTGCTCATATTGCGCAATCGCCTCCGGTAGCCTGCCCGCCTGCGCCAACTCGAGCGCCAGATTCCAGTGCGATTCGACGTAACGATCAACGGTTGCCAGCAGGTTGAACGCCACCGAGAAGCCCAACAGCAGGCCCCAGCCACAACGTGACGCGTTCCGCCGGACCTGGGGACGGTCGGCGAGTGTGCGCTCCACCCCGAGAATGCCAAGCACCGCCAACCACATCAACGCGGGTACGAAGTCCACCTGATAGCGAGCGTTCGCGCTCTCGTAGAACTCAAGCGTCAGGGCGCACGCCCCAAACAGCAGGGCCGCCGCCGTGGCAAACCAGCGCAAGGCACCTGTCTCCACCGACCGACCCCGCCATGCCAGCGGTGCCGCCAGCGCCAGCCACACCACCGGGATGTTCGTCAGGATGCCAAAGGGATTTCTCACCAGCACATAGCCCGCCGGGAAGGGCGGCACGTTGGCGTCATGAACGAACGGGAAATGAATACTCCAGCGGGCCGGTTCCAGAAAATACACCCGGAAGTTGAACCAAAAATACGCCAGACTGAAGAACTGCCGTCCCGCCATCTGTTCCTCGTTCAACTGGTAATGCGTCCCGAATTCCCAGGGACTGCCAAATCGCAGGTCGTTGTACAGCATCAGCCCCAACCCGATGAGCAGGATGGGACCCATTGCCGCCAGCAACGCAGGCCAAACTTGTCGTCGCTCCCGCCACGCTTGGGCCACCGGCGCCAGCAGGATGAGCGCGCCAAACAGCACCGTGGGCCGCGCTCCCACTGCCAGACCATAGGCTACGCTTGCCGCCACCACCCAAGGCCATCGCCGTTCGGGCTCGTGCAACGCGCGCCAGAGCGCCGCCAGCGCCAGCATCGTCAGCAGATACGTACAGCTGACCGCCACTTCGTGAACACTCGACCGCCACAACAACATCGGCAGACCCGTTGCGAGGCCAAGCGCTAGCGCGCAGGCCGCCACGACCACGACGTCCACTTCGGCAAAGTAACGCCGCCAGAGCCCGCGCAGCAGGCCCACGCTGACCAGAAATCCTAATGCGCAAAAGATCGTCACGGCCTGCCGGTCATTGAGGTAATGGCCGGTCAGCGTCACATACGGCCAATACAAGATCATGACGGGCGTGGCTCCCCAATAGAGATAGAACTTGCCGTTGTAGTAACTCAGGTCGGCCATCCGATACGGTGGCCGCTGAAAACGAAGGTGGGCAGCCGGATCGTACGGATTCGCGAGACTCGTGAACTCGGGTGGCACCTCTTTGTTCAGGCTGAGATGACCGGCCTGAAAACCTTCCGCCAGGAGATTATAATACTCGTCAGCCGCATTCGGGCGCTGGAGTTCCAACCCGCTCAACCGGGCCATGGATACGTACACTCCGATGACCAGCGCGCACACGACGCTCAGCAAGATCCACGCGTTTTTTATTGTACCACCAACCTTTTCGTCGCAATCCTTTTACGGCTGAGCCTGCAGTCGCGCCAGCGCCCGGCGCGCCTCGGCATCATTGGGATTAAGTCGGAGCGCCTGCTCGTATTCCGCCATGGCCTCACCGGTCCGTCCCGTCTGATCCAGGGCGATCGCCAGATTGTGATGCGCCTCGATGTAGTCGGACTTGAACCGCACCGCTTGCTCCCAATAGTTTATCGCCTCGGACACCCGGCCTGCGTTTGCCAGGGCCAATCCCAGATTGTAGTGGGCCTCGGCGAAATCGGGTTTTAGCTGCACCGCTTTCTCCCAATGATTCAGCGCCTCTGGCATTCGCTCCACCTTTGCCAGGGCCAATCCCAAATTGTAATGCGCCTCGACGAAATCGGGTTTGAGCTTCACCGCCTCTTCGAAGTGGCCGATCGCCTCCGTCGTCCTGCCCAGTCGCGTCAGGATAATTCCCGTGTTGAAGTGCGCCTCAGCGAAGTTAGGGCGGCTCTGCAGCGCCTGTTCATAATGGCCAAGGGCCTCCTCGTTTTTGCCTGCCTGCGCCATGGCCAACCCCATGTTGTACTGGGCCTCGGTGAAATCAGGCTTGAGCCGAACCGCCTCTTCGAAGTGCCCAATCGCTTCCGGCGTCTTGCCGGCCTTTGCCAGGATGACGCCCAGGTTGTCGTGGGCCAGCCAGGCGTTCGGGTTTTTCGCCAGGGTAACGCGCCAGAGTGTTTCCGCGTCTTGATATGCGTGGGCCTGGTTCCAGGTGGAGATTCCCAGGATCACCAGGAGGACGACGGCGGCGACGGTTCCCCGATGGCGGCCCTGATTCGTCATCCGCCGGCCGATGACGGCGATGATGTTGACCGTCAACACGATCAACGCGATGCAGGCCAGGTATTGAAAGTGGTCCGCCACGAACGAGTACCGGAATGGATAGATATCCACGAACCCCAGCGCGGGCAGCAGCGTGCCCGCAAAACACAACACCGCCACCAGCGGCCCTCGGCCGATTTGCGAACGCAACTTCCACAGCGCGCCCAGCAGCAGCAACGCCGCCAGCGGAAACAAATACTGCCACGCCGCACCAGTATCGATGTTCCAGCGCGGATACACAAAAGTCAGCGGACGCGGGCACACCAGTTTGCCCGCGTAAAACCACAGGGCCCGCCCGGCGACGAGGCAACGCTGGACAAACGACAGCTCCCAGTCCGCCCGGCTGGTGCCCAGCCGTTGCTCCATCCATCTCGTCATGAACCCCGACGCAATCCCGAGCGCAAACCACGGGGCCAGCGCCACGCCGTCCCGTTTCTGCACCCGCCCCGTCTTCCACCAGATTAGCAGCAACAGCACCGCCGGCAGCGAACACGTCACCGTTTTGCTCAACAGCGCGCACACGAAGAATCCCGAGGCCAGCCAATAGTATCGCCAGTCCGGTACGCGCGTCGGCTCCTCATCCGTCAACGGTCGAAACCGGAGCCAGGCCAGCGCCGCCAGCAGGTAAAACAATCCGGATAGCACATTCTTGCGCTCGGTGATCCACGCCACGGATTCCACGTTCACCGGGTGAAGCGCGAAGATGGTCGCGGCCCACCACGCGCCTGGAATCTGCAGCCGACGCAGCACGCGCCACAGCAACACCGCGTTCACCGCGTGCAGGATGACGTTGACCAGGTGATACCCGAACGGCTCCAACCCCCACAGACGGCGTTCCGCCCAGAAGCTCGTAAACACCAGCGGGTAATATTGGACCGTCGTCCCGGGAGTGATCCATATTTTTTTCAACCCGTCCGCGGACCGCAGCGCTTCATTCTGCGTCACGTAGTCGTCATCATCCCAAATGTAGCCGGCGTGCCACACGGGCTGATAGGCAAGCAAGGTGGCGGCCAGGATTGCCGCCGCCAACAGCCATTGTCTGGATTGTCCCGCGTTCATCGAGCCGATCGATCTCGGCGGCGGGAAGTGAAACATGCTTTGCGCATCGGCAAAAGGCAAAACTGTCCCCGACGCATCCGGGCGCAACCATTTTCGCCTTTTGCCGTTTGGCAAACCGTGGTTCACTGACCGGCAGTTATGCTTGGGAATCCCGACAAAAAGCCGTGGCTGCTCGGCGCGGCGCTCATCGCGCTGACGTTGCTGGCGTACCAGCCCGTGTGGCACGCGGGTTTCGTTTGGGACGACGATTTCTACGTGACGCAGAACACGACACTTCGGTCATGGGATGGTTTGCGAAGCATCTGGTTCCAACCCGGGGTCCGGTCGCAGCAATATTATCCGTTGTCCTTTAGCGGGCTCTGGGCGCAGTACCATCTCTGGAAACTACAGCCTCTCGGGTATCATCTCGTCAACGTTCTGGTGCACGCCCTCAACGCGGTCTTGCTTTGGTGTCTGCTACGACGGCTGCAGATTCCGGGCGCGTGGTGGGCGGCGGCCATCTTTGCGGTTCATCCGATCATGGTTGAATCGGCCGCCTGGGTCACCGAGTTCAAGAATGTGTTGTCGGGCACATTCTCTCTGCTCTCCTTGCTGGCGTTTCTCCGGTTCCATCCACTGTCGCTCCCGGAAACGAGCACGACCCGGGATTGGCGGTTTTACGCACCGGCGCTGCTGCTGTTTCTGTGCGCGTTGCTGAGCAAGACGGCGGTCTGTTGCCTGCCCATAGCCATGGGCGTACTCATCTGGTGGAAACAGGAACGTGTTTCCTGGCGGGACGTGCTGGCTCTCATGCCGTGGTTCGTGGCCAGCGCGACCTTGGGACTACTCACGGTGCAAGTGGAAGCACCCGCGCCGGACGCCGGCACAACCGGATCGACATTGTCACGTGTCGACTCGGTGCTGTTGGCGGGCCGGGCACTGTGGTTTTACGTCGGCAAGGTCTTTTGGCCGCGTCCACTGTCTTTCGTTTATCCGCGCTGGGAGATCGATGCCCGCGCGCCCTGGCAGTATTTGTTTCCGTTGGGCGCATTGGTGGTGGTGGTCACGTTGTGGAGGCTGCGGCGCCGTATCGGGAAGGGGCCGCTGGCGGGGGTGCTGTGTTTCGGGGCCATGTTGTTGCCGGTGCTCGGCTTTTTCAACATCTTCTTCTTCCGCTATTCCTATGTGACGGACCACTTCCAATACCTGGCTTCGATTGCCTTGATCGTTCTCGCGGTCAGCGCGGCGGCGGCGGTGTATCGGCGGATTGGCCAACTCGGACGGGGTGTCGTCATCTATGCGGGCGTGGTGGTGCTGGCGTTGCTCGGATGGACCACCTGGACGCGGGCCCACGTGTACCGGGATTTGGAAACGCTGTGGAAGGACACCCTCGCCAAGAATCCCGCCTGTTGGATGGCGCATAGCAATCTCAGCGGCCTCCTGATTCCCGAAGGCCGGTTCAAAGAAGCGCTCCGGCACAGCGAGGCAGCGTTGCGGCTCAAGCCCGATTACGTTGAGGCCTGCTACAATTCCGCCCTCGCCCTGGAAAATATGGGCAGGATGCGCGACGCGATTGTGCGTTACGGCGAGGCGATCAGGATCAAGCCGGACTATCCTCCCATTTACAACAATCTGGCGTGGTTGCTGGCGACGATACCGGCAACGGAAGGCGGTGATGTGGTTCGGGCCGTGGCTCTGTCGAAGCGAGGTTGCGAGCTTACCAGTAATCACCTGGCGCCGTATCTTGACACGCTGGCGGTGGCCTATGCGGCCAGTGGCGATTTCAAACAGGCCATCGTCACTGAGGAAAACGCGATCACCCTGGCGCGTTCCAGTGGACAGCCGCAATACATCGGCGACATGACCAGCCATTTGGATCTGTTCCACCACGGAAGAATCTATCGAAGACCCGCTGCCGGGTCTGCCTCCAGCCATCCTTGACTGGGGACAGCAGCTTATTGCTCATATCTCCGAGCCGATCCCCCGCCGGCTAGCCGGGCCGCTCCGTCGGCGCGTTCGCCCCTGCTCCAAATCATGCCCGTATCGAAGCCATCCCGCGCGGGCTTGTGGGTTCGTTTTACATTCGTTCCGCACCAAAAACCACCCGTTTTCGACTCCAAAACCCCTCCCAAATCCCTAAGATTTGGGTCTTTTTTGCAGAACGAACCCAACTCGTTTTTTTCTCATCTCATTCATCCCAAAATACTTCCGCAGTTTTTCGATGGGTTCGTTTGGCAGAAACACTCTTCTCTATAAAGAATCCCATCCTCGCCCCTTGAGGGGAGCCGAGTCATTGGGACGCCCCGAACCTCCAAACCGGAGTTCGGAGCAAAGGGTCAGCGTGAGGGCTCCGCCTGCTGGCTGATCCCAGTCGGACCGAACCCAAATCTTGCCCCAAAAACCGCCATTTTCACCTCTCCCAGCGTCTTTACTCCCCTTCAATTTGGGTTCGCTTCGTCGACCGAACCCATCTTGCATTTTGCACAACTGCTTAATACCAAAACACATCTGCAGAAAAAATTTGGGTTCGGTTTTCCAAAAAGCACTTTTATAGAAAGCCAAGCCGCTGGTAGCGGCGCGACGCAACGCCTCAGGCGGCCCATCAGGGCGAGCCGAGCGGGCGCGAGCGAGCGCAATTCCACCCCCATCGTCATG
>Ga0265338_10001679_pt1 | contig 35177 bp, 46 predicted proteins | sample 42126metaG_FD_193579 | JGI IMG/M metagenome (GOLD analysis project Ga0265338, IMG submission 193579) | Rhizosphere microbial communities from Carex aquatilis grown in University of Washington, Seatle, WA, United States - 4-21-26 metaG | ecosystem: Host-associated > Plants > Roots > Rhizosphere...
ATCAATCCACAGGTATCGCGGCGTATAGCGTTGACTGACGACGGGAACGAGGATGTGTTCCATGATGGCTTGAAAGTGAGATCCGCCATGTGCGCCACACGTAGGGGTCTCGCCTTGCCAGTTTGGGACGAGCCATGAGATGTCGGGAGTAAATGAGGGAGGAAGGGCGACCGGCGCTTGAATGGAGCCGAGTAAAAAGTCTCTTTTGTCTTTTGGTCGTTCTATAGCCCCTAACCGTGTGGGATCTTGCATTGTTTTAATTGTGATTGTTTATTGATATTTGTCGAGGATGCTCCCGTGGATAGCGTCTATCGGTTGTTGTATTTGATAATGAGTATCCAGCCGATGATTATGACGGCTACAGTCAATACGCCGATCGCGGACCATACCCAGCGCTCAATCAATCGAATCCGTAACTCGTGGTCGGTAATCTGCGTCTTGGTCGTATCCTTCATCTCCTGCATTGCCTCTTTTAGCACTTTTATATCGCCGCGCATGTCGAGGAGGATGTCGTGGTCTGATTCGGGTTTCATCATTGATGGTGTTATTGAGCGTCGGAAAGGATGTTTTCTCTTTGTGTGGTTCGCTCTTCGTTCATGCTTTTTATGCGAACTCAGTATTCTTTGCGACCATTGAATATCCTGCACCTCCCGCGCCGCCGCCAGCTGAACCGCCGCCGCCGTTCCCGCCGATTGCCGCGCCGCCGCCAGCTGAAAAATAACCCGAAGAAGCCGAAGAACCGCCCGTAGTAGTTATCGTTCCCGTATTTGCCGTGAGCGTGTTGTAGAGAATGACCACCGTTCCGCCCCCACCGGCGCCACCGTCGCCAGTCGCGTTTGTACCCGCAGCATTTATCGTTCCCGTGAAGTTCAATGCACCTGCGCTTTCGATATATAATGCTCCCGCTCCGCTCTTGCTTACCGATACAGAACCGCCGCCACCGCTTGCTCCGCAAATAAGGGGGATATATTTTGAACCGCTCAATGTCAGTCCCGATGATATGCTCGCCGCTGAAATAAAGATGCCCGCCCCTCCATTTGAACTTCCACCCGCAGCTCCTCCTCCTTGTGGCGTAACGACAAAATTGGAAGTTCCATAGTTGCCAGTTGTTTGTGCCGCAACCGATTGACCGCCCATTCCCACTGTGCTGATAAGTGCCGTGGCGGACGAGGTGAGGATAACATTCCCTTGGGATTTCAAAATGACGATAGTGCCATTCGTGTTCGGGTTGGAGAACGTGATATATCCCGTTCCCGTGATGCTGATGCTCGTGTAGTTTTTAATGACGACGGCAGCATTGCCGAGGTTGATATTCGTCGCACCGCTTGTGGCGGATAATGCGCCGTCCGCGCCGGTGCCGCCGAACTTGGCAGAAGCCACTGGATTACCGCCTACAAAAAGACCAATTCCCGCATAGATATTTTTCCCGTATATGTTATTCCATTCATAGCTCGATGAGCCGAGCGAGCGTGTGTCCGCCGCATCGGGAATAAGGTCATCGGGAATTGCGCCGAGCGTCGGTCCAGCGGTTACGGAAGGGCGTACGTCGTTCAAGATATATCCTTGACCGCTTTGCTGGTTCTCGTTATCGTAAAGCGCCGTTTCCGAGACGACGTTATAGAGTTCGCAGATGGCGAGCTTGTTTGCGGGATATGCCGGAGCGGACGGCGAGGCGTTTTCCGTTCCCGTCGTCCAAGCGAGCGTTCCGGATGTATCGATCGTGAGGACATCGATGCGGGGATTCGATACAGGACCGGCGGCGGTCGGAGTCGAGGCGCCGGTAAAGAGATAGCGCGTGCCGTTGATGTAATAGGTTCCATCTTCTACGTAGAGCTGCATGGTCTGCGCGGCCCATGTTCCACTCGTCACGGTGGTCGTGATGTTGAAGCTCGTAAGCGAGGCGCTGGCACCGTTCACGTTTTTGTTAGGCGAGAAAGGCACGATGTTCGTGCTCGATCCGGGCCATGCCCAGCCGACGTACTGAATGAGCGCTTGATTGGGACCGGAGAGTGCGATAAAAGTCGATGTGGTGAGATCCGGCCGGCGTAGCGCGGAGATGAGGTTCGTGACAAAGCCGAGCGCGGTGCCTGGCGCTTTCACGTCACCGGGATTCGTCGGTGTGCCAGTGACGGCCGTGAAGACGACGCTTGTCCCGTTGACGACAAAGGTGACAGTCTGTCCGCTCGTCGGTGTGGTGCCTAATGCGAGTGCCCCGAGCTGCTGATGCGCAAGAAGAAAACTTCCACCGCGCGCGTCGTCGCGCCGCGTGTTGTGATCGGTGGCAAGAATCGATTGAACGCCAAGAGGTCGTGACTTCATGTGATGGTGATGTCAATTTCTAGAGTCGTGTCCGTTCCGGCCGACTTTGAATACGGCGATGCAAAGAGCGCGTGGTTGAATAAATTTCCCGTACCGATGCTCGATGTACCGCCAATGAATGAACCGCATTCGTAATAGGTCCCATTCGCCAAGACGGCATCGGGAAAGAAGAACTGAAGCTGCGCAGTCTGAAACGCGAGGTCGGCAGCATAGGAGACTGGAGCGCGATTCGTCGGCGTTGTGAGGGCGGTATCAGAAGAAGCGGGAGACGTATTGCCGGTGCCGATCTCTCCCCACGCTATCCCCAGCGGAAAGCTGAAGGAGCCGTTGTACGCGCTCAAGAGATATTGCACGAGGATGTCGATGCCATAGCTAGATGAATCAACAATGAGGTTCTTCTGCTCTACCGCAACCTTCCCGCCGGCGAGGAGCTCGCGCGCGAGTTCGGGTTTTCCTAACTCAACGAGGCTCTGATAGAGATGGAGCGTACCTGCCGGATAGGAACGAATGATTATCTTGCCTGAAATTGATAATGCTTCCTTCTGGATCATTGATGATGGTGGGCTATATTAGCTTCATCTTAGCAAGCATAACAATTCTGTATATGTGCATAGTTTCTAGGAGTAGACCGCAAAGCCGTAGCGGGGTTGCGGAGTGGTGGCGCCGTACTTATAGGGTCGGGTGCCAGCGGTCGCGGTGACTGTATCGGCGATCGGTATTGTCTCAGCAACGGATACGAGGTTCTCGTTGACTGTGGAGTCATCCACCGTGGTCTGCGCGGCCTCTGTCTGGAGGATCATCGTCATAAGATCGGTGAACGTGACGGAGTCCGAGCCGATGCACTCCACTTGGTATTCGAGCATGCCGTTGGCTCCAGGTGCGTAGCCTGTCGCTTCAACGCGCTTGATGACGAGCTGCTTATTGATCCCGAACGCCGGCAGGTTGACCTTGATCGCCTGGCCGATCGCGCAACCGGGTACGAGCGTCTTGAACTTCACGTCATAGACCGGATGACCGAACTGGAGAATCTGTGCCTGCGCGCGGGCCTGCGCCTCGGGGACAGTGGTGATCTTCGAATCGACGATAACGCCCTGGATCTCGCCGTAGGTCGTAACGCTCGCGGCATTCGATGCATGGGCGACGATCGGTACTTTCGCGTTGCCATAGACTTTGACCGTATGGCCGGAACCGGGCGCGCCGGCGGTGAACTGAATCCATCGCTGCGCATCGTTGTAAAGCACCTGGACGCTACCGGGACTTGTCTGGTTCGCGATGCCTACGGTCTGCGCCACGCCGTCGAGGGTGACGGTGATCGTGCTCGAATCGTACGGATATGAGGTCGTGAAGAACTGCGTGACGCCGTCAGTCAGGAAGCTGTCCGGCGTGTTGCCGGCGGTGAAGGCTTTGGTGTAGGTACCCCCGATGACGTATACGCTGTTCTGCATGTTTTGCAGACTGAGGTCCACGTCGAGAGAGTTCCATTCGATCTCGCCACTTGTGGCATCGATCGTGATCGGTGCGGTGCCTCCCTCACTCACGGCGCTCTCTACATCGCCAAGGAAGAAATGGACGTCCTTGCTCGGATCGATGTACCAATCCCAGCCAATAAGCTTCGCGAGCGATTCGAGCGCCTTGGTTGGCTGCTGATAATTAAATTTGATGGACGGGATGAGAAAGTTGCCGACCTGGACATGGTTCGTGGTAAACCCTTTGCCGGCGCAGAAGGTGGAAACGATGTCCGCCACGATCGCTGAAGGGTCCATCATTGCGTAGTTCTTCTTCACGAGGGTGCCGTCGAAGCTGTAACCCCAGTCTGAGACCGTGATCTGCCATGTGAGAAGCAAGCCGGAAACAGTTGCCTCCACTTCGGTCACCGTTCCGCCAAAGATGACGCCGGTGGAGTCATAGAGCTTGATAATATTCCCGATCACTGGAACGGTGATCGCGGGGTATGTCTGACCGGAGCCCTGCCGGACGGAGAACTTGAGCGTCGCGTTTTCCTTGGTGAGAACGGAGACACAGTCGATAGTTTTCCAATCGACGCTCGATGAGATGTCGGCCCCTTGGCAGGTGAGATAAATGGGGTTGGCCATATTAGACGGCGTAGTTCTTTACACGGATCTGCTGCGTGATAGTCTTTGCGATTTGGTCGGTGAGTTGGCGGACACTCTGGGCGTTCAGGAACATTCCGCCATCGATGTGGATGATGATCTGTGGCTGTACGACCCCGCCGCCAGCGCCCATGCTCGAAAGTGGCACAACGGCTTCAGGGCCTCCTTCGCCGATCAGGGCGAGAGTAGGCCCTGTGACGATGCCTCCGGCGGCAAGCATGGGAATGTCTGGGATGTTGAATCCGAGGTTGACCGATGGCGTGGAGATCTTTGTTCCCGGAATGGAGATGGACGGGATATTGACATGAATAGCATCAAGCGCATTGATAAAGGCATTGATTGCCTGGATCTCGTAATTAATGCCGGCTTTGATGGTGTTTTTAATGACATCCCATATTGTCGTAAGAACATCGCTCATATCGTTCCACGCGGTGCTCCAGACACTTTTCACTTCGTTGAGCGACGTTTCGAAAAGATTCGTGAGCCATGCCCACGTGTTGGTGAAAAAGCTTTTGATAACGGTCCAAATGGCCATGATGTCATCGCTCAGGGACTGCCAGTTGGCGATGATGATGGAAGCAAGGAGTACGACAAGAGCGATCAAAATGGCGAACGGCGCCCCGAGAAGCGCGACGGCGATCGCAAGGGTGCCGAAAATGACGAGCAGTGAACCCATCACGACAAGGAGCCCTCCGAGGACGCCAACGAATATGAGAATGACCTCGGTGAGCTTCTGATGCTTTTGCGTGAAGTTGTCCACTGCATCGATGACCTTGACGAGCCACTGAAGCAATTGCGTTAGGATTGGGAGTTGCGTGCTTCCCATATCGGACATCAATTTATTGAAACTCTGCATTGCGACGGCGAGCTGGCCCGTGAGCGTATCGGCGTATGCTTGCGCTTGGCCGTTCACGGCTCCCTGCACTGCCTCAAGCGCGCTCATCCCGGAAAGTCCGTCTTTGATCTGGATACCGTAAGTGGCGAGCGCGCGGCCCTGGCCGTTCATGGCGAGAATAACTTGGTTCGTGGCCGTTGCTAAATCGATGTTCTTCGCACGGGCAAGGTCCATCGCGGCTTGGTTGACCTGCATGGCCTCACTCATGCTCTTGGTCGCCGTGAATGCCTGCGAGAGACTCCGTGTGCTGTCAGCGAGGGAGAATCCGAGCGCGACATTACTCTGAGCCTGCGTATCAAGCTTCCCGGTGATGTCATCGACGGACTGGCCGTTAAGGTCCTCAGAATTTGTGAGAAGATCTAGTTGCTGCTGATACTTCTCCATATTTATCTGCGCGGTGGCAATGGCCGCCGCGGCCTTCGCATGTGACGCAGCGGACTTCTCCGCTGACCCGGTATTCGTATCGAGCGTAGCGGTGGCTTGTTGGATGGTTGCCTTATAGCCGTCGATCTTGTCTTTAAGGAAAGTGACCTGGGTGGTATATGCGCCGGTCGATTGGCTTGCACCTTGCATCGCGTCTACGACTGCCTGGTGGAGATTGTCCTGTGACTCTTGAACCTGCGCTGCTGAATCGACAACGCCGGCATACGCCGCGGTGAGGGTTGCGCCGATGGCCCCGAGTTCGACGCCGGTGCTCATCGCTTCCTGGCCAACCTGCTTCAGATTGTTCTGCGCACCCTGAATAGCCGCGGCGCTTTGGTCAACGGCTTGAATGAGGATTTCCAGAACGGTCTGTGAGGCAGCCATTATTTGGCGGTGGTGTCTTCGTTATTCCGATTCGATATATCGGTTGATGCTTTTGCCCGTTCTGCGCAGGAGCCGGTAGAAAGTATATGCACGCTTTGCGCCAACGTACGCGCCCACCCCGACAAGAACTAAGAGAACGATGCCGATGAAAATGCCCATGATGGTAAGGATTATTGTTTAGGGTTCGACCTTTTGTCTTACCTTAACTAATGCCTCATTTTGGGCGTTTTGGCAAGGAGCGCTACTACTTATTCCTGCGCTTGGATTCCTCGGCTTCTTCTTGCATCATGCTGAGGATCACGTCGATGAACCATTTCGGCTGGGACTGGAATTGCTCCCAATCCCATTTCATCTCGCGGCAGACGAGCGCCGCGACCATGGCGGGCTTGAGCTCGGCGCGACCGAGGGTGAAGAAACTGCGCCAGATCTGTGATACTTCACCCTCTAAAAATTTCCGTCTGCGAGGCCTTTGACCTCGTTCAGGATGGCCGTGTATTCGGTGACAGGAAGGTCCTGCAACCGCTCCGCGACGTTATCCGCAGAGTTATCGAGCGATAGGACTGCCGCTTCTACGAGCTTCACGTTGCGCTGAATTCCGATGAGGAGAGAAAGGCGCGGATTCTTGTCGTCCGCGGAGATCTCCTGCGACTTGAAAAGCTCGGAGAGCACGTTGTTCACCTCGCGCGCGGTGAGATACTCCTTGACGACGACGGTGTGACCGAGCGGAGTGGTGATCTCTCGCGTTGGCCGGGTTGTTAATTCTGACATTATGGTGAGGATTTTGATTTATGGTTCGACCTTAGTAGCTGGATACAGTATTCGTGAGCACTGTAGTGATCATTGCGCTGTCGGCAAGCTTGTACGTTGCCTTGAACTTGACGGTCTGGTAAACGAGGTCTTTCACCTTGATCGGGCGGCTGAGCTCAGTGAAGTAGACCTGGTTGAGCGTGACTTTGAGCTCCGGGTTCGTCGAGACGCCGAGCGTGACATCGGTGTTCTTGATGTCCACGAGCATGGCCTGGCCGACGTTAGGGGTCGCGAGAAACACGGTCTTGAAGTCGGTATTGTTCTGGTACACGGCCTCAAGTTGTCCCTCCACCTTGAACTCCTTATTGAGGAAGTCCGCGGGTGCGACGCTGCCCAATACCTCCTGGTCCTCAATGTTCTCGTCAACTGTGAGCTTGAACGACTTTAAGGCGATTGCGGTAGCACCGGAAAGTCCGGCGATGGCCGTTGCGTACTTGAAGATCATGTACTGCGGGATGAAGCGATTCTCGTTGACGATCGCCGGCGTGAATGCCGACTGCGCGGCGCCTTTTTGGGCGCGGGCGGAGAATGAGAGCGTGACGAACTTTTTCAACTCGACATCAACCTCCAACTTATGCACGACGCCGTTCGCGTGCGAGTAATCCACTCCGGTGAGCGGGTCATGGATGAAGAAGGTGAGCGACTGGTGCTGCGCGGATTCGCCAACGGTGAACGTGTGGTCATAGACCACCGATTCGCCGGCGTGCGTCGTGTGCGCATAGCTGCCGAAGAGCGAATAGAACAGTGGGCCGGCGCTTTGGTCGGTGAGCGGACACTTGAACGTGCCATCCGCGTAGTTCTTGACGCGGTACTGTGTGATGGAGTCCTCAATAACGCCTATTGCCTGGTCGGCGGTGACGTTATCTGCCTTCTCATCGAAGCTGAGATCGTCGAACGGCGACCAATATGTTGCGGCAGATACGGCGGTCCCGCGGGTGGTCTCCTTTGCGAATCCCCAGTTGAATAGTCTTCCAATTCCTTTTACTGACATGGTTATTCGTTATTGGTTTCTTTTGCTTCGACCTTTTCATCCGGTTGCACCGGGACTCGTTTGTCGAGATAGATCTTCTCCGCCTCTTCCTTATTGCTCGCGACGACGCAAATGGCCTGATAGCCGTTGGCCGCCGGATAGAAGTATTCGTTCAATATCACTGAGACCGCTTTGAGCGATGTCGGCTGCGGGATCTGCTTATTGTCCGCATCATCGATCATCTTGTTTTGTGTTTTTGGTATATCCACGATTATGGTTGATTAGTTTATTTGTACGCCGGCAGGGACGAGCTGCCTGGCCTTGAAAGTGACGTAAAAAACGACATACGTCACGCTGTTCGAACTGATCGGCCCCGGCGGTTCGAGAATGGCCGGCATGACCGCGCCGTTCGCCGTTCCTTGCAAGGTTGCATCGGCGTCGAACACTGCGCACACGTTATCCACAAGGCCCGCGAGATAGGTTGGATCGCTCGAAGGCATATTTTCAGGCGTGGTGACAACCATGATGTACCAGGTATATTCGCGGAGATTGTTCGCTTGATCCTCGAACTCCGAACTGTTGAGCGTCGGGGGAATGACCACCGCAGAAGGGAATCCGGACCAATTGCGATCGAGCGGATTGACCTTCGTAAGGTCGTCCACGATCACAGCTTTGAGAGTCCCGCCATCTACGAGCGTTTGAAGGTCGGCGAGAATCGCGTTCATCTGAGCCTGTGAGGGAGTGTTAGGCATTGGCTTGTGCGGCGATCGCGCCGGCTATTTTGTCGAGTGCCTGACCGAAGAGAATGTCCACTGCCGGCTGGGCCGCGTCGATGATACGTTCCATGAACGGGTTCGCTTTCGTGCCGGGATGATGGACGAGCATACCGAATATCTCGCCCGTCTTCGCATTGGCGAGTACGCGCTTGTTGATCGGGCGAATCTCATGCGGCGGGGTGCCAAACTCGACGTAGGGCGCATATGCCGCCTTTGGATACCAGCGCGCCTGGAGATTGCCGACATCGAAGGCCCAGTTCTGCGAAAGGTAGCCGGTACGGATCGGAACAGTGCTCGCGTTGGTGAACTTCGCCATGACCGCCTGGGAAGCAACGACGGCGCTCTGCACGATGGGCGTGGCGATCGCGGGATAAGAGGCAAGCGCCGCTTGGAGTTGCTGGAGATTCACTATTGATACTTTGAACTGGGGATCTGCCATTGGATTAAATGATGATGCGACGATAATTATCAACGACGTTTTGGTCGAACGCATCGAGGCGATCCCTCCACGAAGTCGTCGCTCCGGCAATGTTCTCGCTTGATTTTCCGTCGAGCAAGCGGCGTTTGAAAATACGGACCACGAGATTCTCGCAAAGGTTCGCGAGATCGTCGGGGAGAAGATGCGTTGAGCTATTGCCGGCGTTCGGCCAGTCCACCGGATAGCCGGCGACGTAGGTCGCGCGGAGCATATTGGACGCAAGGCGCGGCATAACGCCGTAGACGCGCACGATGCCGCTATATCCCTGCTGTTCGAGTTCGAACTGGTCTTGGATGAAGGTAGTCCAACTCGGGCTGGAAGGCGTTCCTGCGCGATATTGGAAGGAAATAAGGCCGCTTACTTCAAGCACTGCGCCGGTCTGGGTGACGCTGGCCGGGAGGGAGAGCGTAATGGTCGTTCCGGTGATGCCGGCGACGGTCGTACCCTGGGGAACGACGCCTTGGGCGAGCACCGGCATTCCTGATACGATGCCAGTTACCGGCGAGCAGTTCGTGACGGCGTTAGATCCGGCGATCGTGTTTCCGGAAACGATGAGATAGGCAACGGGCGCGTTCCGCAATGGAAGATATATCGCCTGCTTTCCGATCACGCTATAGACCTCGTTCGTGTAAGTCTTCTGGATGAAATGGCCGTCGTTCGGGAAGCGGTCAAGGCCGCTCTTGCCGCACTCGCGCTCAATGAAGCTGGTGGCGGCGTTGATCATGCGCATAAGCACCGCGTCGGAATCGTCGAGCGTGATCTGGAGACGGTCCTTGACCCGTGCCAATGTCGTCAACGCATATGGTGAAACTTGTTCTTTTTGTGTCATGTGAATTGAGGAATAGATCCTCGCGTCATGGCACTTACCTCACCGGAAGTGCCATGGGAGCGAAGATTCGAACTAGGTGTTCGAAACTGTGCTGGTGACGGGGAGCTGCTGCGGAGGTCCGCCCTGGACGATCTCAGCGACAACCGCGCACGCGGGGGCAGTGCCGCCCGTGTAGGTCGGAGTAACCGCCGCCCGAAGGTATCGCTTCCGATTAAGGCCGAGGCCTTCGATGCGGGCAACGCTATCCGTCGTGAAGGAGAGCGTCGTGCCGGTCTGGGCAGAGACAGCGTTCGCGCTCAGCGTGACGGTGGTCGTGCCGACGGCAGTGACCACCGCGCCGTTCGTCGGAAGGCCCGTGCCGGTGACAATGGAGCCGACAGTGATGCCGGCGACACTCGACATCGTAGTGACGACGTTCGAGCCACTGGCGGTGTTTCCCGTCGCGCCGATGAGCGGTGCGAGCGTGAAGCCGATGACGGTGCTCGTATTATCGAGCGCATCCGTAAAGGTCACGTTGTCCGCTGATTCCTGGAGCTTGAAGACCAAGCTGGCCGCGGTCGGAGCGGACGTGCCGCCCGGAACCGCGATGGACACCCGGAGCGCCGCGTCGGTCATGCTGATCGTGTCGATACCGGCACCATAAATGATGCTGGAACCGGTGACGTTCTGCATGAGGCTCGATCCGCCGACGAGTTTGACGTTGTCGTAAATTGAATCGCGCATTGAATTAGATGATGGCCCCTACTTTCCTTCGACTTTAATCGGAAAGGACGAGAGTAAATCTCGATGGGCGGTTAATGTGGAGATCCCCGCCCGCTCCGGATTCCGCCGAGGAATGGGCGAAATACCGGAACGGACAGAAGCGTACGCGAACTAAGGACTCCTATGCACTAGGAGACCGACGTGAAGATCACGGTGAACGCTTTGGGGAGAACGGTCACGAGCGCATGGCGGTGCTTGTAGACAATTCCGCTCTGATCGGACAGGGCAATTTCCTTGCCACCGAACGAACCAGACTGGAAGTTGCCGACGCGCATATCGCCCTTGTCGCCGAACGCCACTGCTTTCAAATTTCCGAAGATCATGAAAGCGGTATTGGTCTGCGTTGCTACGGTCGTGGCAGGGAGCCAGCGGTTGGTATAGACCGGATAGCCGCCCATATAGCCCGCAGGCTTGATGGGACCACCTCCCGGTTCATCCTTCAGCTCGTTACCTGCACCGCTCAAGAAGAGGAACGGAAGTCCGGAGGTCGAGGCCAATTCGGCGCGAATCGCTGCCCAGACGGTGCGATGGCAATACCATGCAGCACCATCCAAGATCGACTCTTCCAAAGTGGCGATGACGTTTGCCGCGTCCGTTACGGGGTTGAACTTCGCGTACGTAGTTCCGCCTGTGGCGAGCGTGTACGTGTTCGTTCCCGTGACGGTCAAGATGCCCTGGAAAGGACCCGGAGCGGACGACTGCCCGCCGATGAATCCCTGCTGGTCGATCATGTTCGCGAGCGCCTCGCCTGCCATGGCAAGAAGCCAATCGGCGAGCTGCACGGACGCATCCTGCAAGAGGTCGTTGCCGACCGTGAATGCAAGCTGCCACTTGCGGGCGATGAGCACTGCCTGACCAAAGGTCAAGCCGGTCACCGTACCCGGAAGGTCAACGCCAATGTAGGAGCCGGTAAGGAAGTTGCCGGTGTAGTTGGGGATGCCCAACTCGTCGGTCTTCATCGGCCACTTCTGGCACTGCTTCATGATCGTTCCAACGGAGGCCGCGATACGGAGGATCGCTGCTGCTACTTCGGGTTCAACCAAATAGCCGCCGCGATTGTCCTGCTCCTCGATAAGCGCCTCGTTCGCCTTGGTGACGAGACGGGCCTGATCGTGGAAGCCGCGATACGCCGCTTTGACCTGGCTCGCAAACTTGAGTTTCTGGTCCGTGTCCAAGCCGCTCACATCGTTGCCCCGGAGGGAGCGCTCGACGATCATGGCTTCGACAACCTTGCGTGCGTTCTTTGTAGAGACCTCTTCCATTGTGGGGATGAGGGTTTTCTCCATGAAGTCGTTGAAGCCCGTCTTTACGGTTTCCTCAACGGTCTTCACGATTGTTTCTGTATTCACTTTTTGAAGCTATTGAATGTAGATCAATTGAACTTCCGACCCGGATACTTCTTTCTCAACGTCTCGTTGATTTGTCGAAGACCGTCTTCGGAAGCAGATTTGATCTGCCTCGCGAGCCGCTGCACAAGAAGGTAGGAGTCCAATTCGGACATCAACTCCTTCTTGGAAGCCGGCGCTCCCGAGGTCCTCGACCTTGAGTTCAGGGCCTTCTCATCCCCATCCGGCTCTTCGCCGTTGGGCTTTTTGGAAGGTTCCTCCCCTTCGCCACCACCTGAGGATGCGAAATCCTTCAGGGCCGCGATAACAACGTCAGATGATTTCCCGTGCTCCGTGTGATGATCTTCGATGGCTTTGATAATCTCCTTAATCTTGTCCTTGTTCGCTGCGGAAATGGCGCGGCCGGCTTTGCCGATGAGAGGACGAATGGTGCTGTCCGGATAGCGTTTGGTCTCAGTGTTCTTCATGAGCGCAACGGCTTCGTCAAGCAGGTCGTCATAATCTTGCACAGCCGCTTTCTCGTCGAGGTACGCGGAGATGAACGCGGAGAAGACGGAATATGCCTTGTCAATGCGCTTATACTTTGCCTGCATTTCGGCATCCTCCGTCATCTCGTCAGCCACCGCGCCCTTCTTCTTGGCTGCCTTCTGTTCCTCTGTTTCGCCTTCGCCCATGCGATCGGCTTCCGCCTTACACATATCCATATGCGCCTGCTGATGGCGATCTAATTCGTCGCCGGCAGACTTCGTAAACTCTTCGAGCGCCTTCGCCTTGGCATCGTCGTCCGTGGCTTCGCCATACGCTTTGCCAAACTCGACGATCGCTTTCTTGACGTTCTCCACGTGCGTCTCGTGCGCGACCCCGAACGCATCCTTGAACTCATCGATGCTTTTCACACCCTTTTGGTTCTCCGGATCCAAGGACGCATAATTGTCGTCGATGGCCTTCATGCACGCTTCCTTGTGGCGGCTCTGTTCGCCGTCGATGGATTCTGTCAACGTATCGATAGACTTGAACTCATCGATGCTCTTCCCTACCGCTTCGGCGTGGTCCTTGTGCTCTGCCTTTAGTTTTTTTGTAAGTTCGTTTTCCATGGTGGTTGATTTGTCTTGTACGGGAACGCATACGAGTCTGCCAGGATTCTCGGAATCTTCTGCGAGTGTGCCTGGGGTCCCGTCCTCCAGCTCGCAGTGGTCGCCTACCTCGGACGACTTCTGCAATTTCTCTTTGCCCGGCGGAGAAAGTTCGCTGTTAACTCCCCCATCGCCACCGTGTATGGTGGAATCCGCTTCTTTTCCTTCAGAGGCCGTTTTACGGTCTGAGGCGCGTTGGTGGGGGAGCGGGTTTGTCTCATAGAAGAATCCTTTCGTGATGAGCTCCTGCGTCGATACGCCAAGAACGCCCACTTGGCGCAATGAAAGCGCGTAGCGCCCCGCGGGAACCGGACAGAAGCTCATTTCAAGGAGTTCGCGCGTGCCGTCGTCGTTCTGGATATATCCGGGCGAGACAGTGCGGAGGATCTTCTCCTGGTACAGCGCGCACGCCATATCCGCTTCCGGGTTGATCCCCGCCTGGGCGAATTTGCCGGTCGCGATCGTTTTGTCGCCATCGATCTTGATGTCAGTGACGATCCCGATCGGGAAGCTGGAATAGTTATGCGCCCACAGGACGACGGGGTTCATGTCGTAGTACTTGAAGTCCCATCCGGCCTGGTCGAGGGCGTCGCCCTGGCGGTCCTCATCCGACGTGCTCATCACAACCTCAAACGTCCGGTCATCGCCGGACGCTTTCACTTTCGAAACAAAATCGGAAGTCTCCTGGCTCGCAAGACGGGCCTTGAGAGTCTCCGCTATGTCCTTCGAAAATTGTTTGAGGTTTTCATTCATCGCCGATTAGGTGGCTAGACTCCGGTATGGAAACAGGTTGTCTTCAGGGTGCTCGATACTCCCGTCGCGGTGCTCGTGACATTCAATGGCACCACCGATGAAAGGCCATTCCAGAACGTTACGGTCGCGCTGATGTTGTTGCCGCTTACTGCGGTCACGAACGAATCCGCACCGAACGCGCCGGTTGTGGATGCACCGTTATAGGCCACATTGCATGCGTCTCCAACCGAGAAGCCGGAAGCGGTGAACGAGACCACAGTGCTCGTCGTCGAGGTTGACGACAGGATTGAACCGAGGTTGACGATCGCCGATGGATAGGCTGTGGTTGCGGTGTAGAGTGCGGTGATCTGGTTGGCCGCCGCGGTTCCGCCAAATCCGATGGAAAGGTTGCCGACCGGAGTGATGCCGCCGGTCGAAACGTTTGGCGTGAAGAGCTGGGTCGGCGTCACGCCGCCTGCAAAGTCACCGCCAAGCTTCGTGGCCAACGACTGGTATCCGAAAACTCCGACAAGTACGACCGCTGCGACTGAGAGAATGATTTGTGTTGCTTTGCTCATTGAGCGAATAAACTTTTTTATATATTTAGACCTTTAGTTATTTGGCTCTCAATTGCTTTCATCCTAGCAAGCACAGACTTTTTGTATATGTGCATATCTTCGCGTGCGCTCGCGGGCCTTCTTCGCCTTGCACGATGAACACAAAGGATTCGTCACGCCCTTGTGGCGCATGATCTTTTCCCTGCAACCGGCGCCGCTGCATCGGGTGAGGACATAATCGGTTGATTTGCGGGAACGGATCATTGAGTGGTGAAAATCAATTGTTGGACTGGGGAAGGGATGGCTGCACAAGGATGACAATGCCCGGCGCGCTGATGGAATAACTCCCTGATGAGGAAACGACAAGTTCTCCAAGGTATTTGCCGGGACTCGGAAAATCGCCTAAGGCAACGGTGTAGTGGCAAGTCCCGAGCGCGGCGTTGTCCACCGTGATGCTCCCGCCAAGCGTGAGAAGGGTGTTCGTGGGATCATCGGCGCGCTGGACATGGAGGACGACAGTTGCGCCCAATAGGTTCACCGGATTGCCCTGGCCGTCTACGACGGTGAAGTCGAGCTGCTGTCCGAAATTGCCCTGGACGATGGTGAATGGTTGGATGACGATGCTCATTGGATAGTGATGATTCTTGATTTATTTTCGTCCGCTTCGACCGTGCGGATCTGGTGGGTCATGGCGATGGCGTTCCGTTCATGATTGGTCGCGAGTGCAACGGTGCGGATGTAGTTCGTCATTGCAGTGATCGTGCCCGCAAAGTTGGTAAACAGGACGACGGTGCGCTGTGCGACTGCCGCTGAGATCTTCTTCAGGAACCCCGCCTCCCTGGATGATCCATATTCATTTGTGCCGTATCCGGAGAAGCCGTACATGGTGTTATTGGTGGATGGTCATGCCTCGTTTCATATTCGTTTATGACATTTGTTGCAGTAATGTTGCCGGGAAGAAAAACTAAAGATACCAGAGAAGCAACAGGGCGAGATTCCACAGAAGATAAGGAGAGAGTTCATGGGGCTTGCGTTATTTATTGGATATGGCATAATCCCCGCATGATATATATATTGAATCTAATCTTTCATGGGAGGTGGACGGCTTGTTCCCACCCAGAAAGTAAGCGGAAATATCACGGTTATTACGATGAATGGGACTGTGAATGTGGGGCGAGTGGATAGTCATGTTATTCGCTTGCTATTATCATCGGCGGCCTCCGGAATGTTGAAGATGGAGTGATAACGGGTTGCAGTATGAATGTCGAGATGAGCATATTCCAGTGCCCGCTCAATGAAGAAGTGGCAGTTGCGACATAGGTGCTTGTTACCGAAACGGTCTTGTCCTCAAAAAGCAACTGTGAGCCGCCCGTTGAGGGTGTGCTTGTCTGTACGTTTCCATAACCCGTTCCCTTAGATAAGATACCAGCCGTAGCTGAGTTGATCGCCGCGCCTCCGAACACTATCTCATTCGTAGAGGTCGTAACACCCGTGGAACTCGAATTGAGTGACGTGCCACTGGTTGCACTCGCGCCTTTTTTCTGGTCGAGCGGGTCGGTTGAGGTCTGTACGCCTGAGTATTCAAGCATCAGGATTGACGGAGAAACCGCCGGAGAATAGGTCACGGTGGCGTTGTCTATCTTTCCACCTACGGAGTTATAGACGTACCAAAACTCTGCCGACTGGAAGCTCGCTTCTGTGGTGGTCGCCGCACGATGCCATGTATTCCCTTCGGAATCCACGATGCCCGTGATGCGTTGCCCGTTGCTCGAATTATCACCGCTTTCGATGATGTAGAAGTCGTGCGCCGTCGTCGTCGCGCTAAAACTCACATTGGCAGTCGTGAGTGATGATGCGCCTATATACTTTCCTGTTTGAACCTGCGCGGCAAAAGCATAGTCAGTGAGAAGCAAAAGCCACGCGAGAGCAAAGAGAACAGGAAGGATTTTATATCCTAACTTCATTTCGTGTATGAGATATTTATCGTCGTCATTTGCGGCGTTCCTGCGGTTGCCGTGGTAGATGCGATGATAAAATCCCCTGCGTTCAGCGTGCTGTTCGTGAATGTGGTCGTCGTGTAACCCCCGACACCGCACACTAATGAGCCTACGATGTCGCCATTATTTGCCACGCTTGCGAGAGCGGTTGATTTGTATAGGTCGAACGTGGTCGTTGCCGAAGCAAGCTCGTCGCATGAAACCGACGTAATGGTAAGCGGGATGGAAGTGCGCCATTTTGCATACTGCAATCCTGCGGTCGTCGTAGCCTGATAGATGTCCATCGAAGCGGACCCGCCGAGAGGATTCCTCGCTTGCAAACTATTTATCACCTGCCCGTAAGTCTGCACCGACATCCCGCTTGCAGAGAGGATCTGCATCATTGATGCAAATGTTGAACTCGCCATTTGATCTGCGTTGCTCGGTGTTCCCGTCGTGATGTCATGGAAATAGAAGTTGCACCATTCGTTCCCCGTCTTACACGCCGTGAGCATAGAAGCGAACGTAGAGGTCGCCGTCGAACTCACCACGTCCAATGCGGGAATATTATAGGCGAATGCCGGAGGCGCAACATCGGGAGGAATGACCGCGCTATTGTTATCGATGCCGCGCGAGAAGGAGAAGTATTTTTGTGCTTCTGTCACACTGGTCGTGCTGTAATCCCCATTTGGCCATGCAAGACCATTCAGCCCGTTATAGAGGCCATTTTGAAGAAGCCAATTTTTGCACCGTAGGAACTCTTGGTCGTCGAACGCGGCGGTCGTCGTAGCAAGCGAGGTGTGGTCATAGGTATGACAATCCATCTCCATTCCCTGCGCTTGAAGCGCTTGGAGTTGTTGGACGGTGGCAAAACTTCCGGTATGATCGGTAATTTGGTCATAAGGGATGATGAAGAAGTCCCCCTTAAAGCCATATAACGAAAGTTGCGGCATCACCTGTGTCCATGTCGAAGCCCAACCGTTATCGAATGAGATGGTGACGATAGGTTGGGACTGCTGCGGGACGCTCGCGATCTCATTAAGGTAGACCGTCGAGGTGACGTTGGAAACTGCGTTATCGAGGGCGAGCTCATACTTTGTGATGGCGGTAATGTCCGGCGAGCCATTTTTTATGATATTGCTACCGTCTGCCGCGAAAGGAAGAATAATCGGCGTCCAGACTCCGCTCTGGAAATACGACTCCGCCGGAGTTGAAGACAGCCACTTTCGTAGTTTGAACTGATAGCTGTTCGAGCAAGAACCCGAACAAGTATAGAAATCAAAGTCGTTCAAATTGGTCGATGAGGTGACATAAATCCAGAGCAGAAGATTCTTTCCCGTGAAGTTCGTCGTGCCGAGTCCACTATTTACGATGGATACATACGACCCAGTAGAAGTACCGCTGGTAAGCCCGACGGACTGGATGCCCTTGATGAATGTAGATGTGCTATTAACAAGCGTGCCGTCCGCAGAATTAAGCGTCCATGCGTTCCCTGCCTGCATAGTATCAATCACGCTTTCCTGCGGAGGGTAAAAACCTTCCTGCGAGTTTGTCAGGTTGCCGATGCCGTTCTGCAAAGCATCGCCATAGGAGTCCTCGTTGTAGGTCGGGTACGAGCTAGTGGTGTATACCGAGAACGGCCCCCAGTCGGTCGTGCTCCCGACGGTCGTATCCTGCGTGGCGCTGTTGACATAGATTTGAGAGTTAGTGAGGGACTGTGGTGATGTACTCGCGACTGGAACATATCCCGCCGAATAGGGAGTAGTAGTCCCAACCGCTGTAGGTGGTGTGCCGCACGCGACGGTTCCGGTCGCGCTGATCCCGGTGACATATTGTCCGCCGCTGCACGCCGAACCAAGGTAGCTGGATAGATTGCCGTTCGCGTCGTAGATGCCGAGCGAAGTGGTTGCGAGATTAATGTGCCATGCGTTCGATGTGAATTGTAGAGTGCCGGTCGCATTAGTAGGCAAAGCTTTACCGTTCAGCCCCGTGACCGTGATGCTGTCAGTGATCGCGGTTGCGCCGGAAGCCGTCCCCGTTGCATCGCCGTTGATCGTGAAGGTGATACTTTGATTGCCGGAAATACACGTTACGGCAAGAGAGACGCTGCCGGTCGAGTTCGCCGCGGTCACGCACCCCGCGCCTGTGAAGGACGTAACACCGGTGTTGGTGATCGTCGTCGTGCTGTTCGTCGAACTCGCCGCGGTCGCAACGCTAATCCCGGTCCCTCCCACGATGGTCTGTGCAGAGCTCGTGGCGCCGTTCAGCGACTGCAAAGCCGCCGTCAGATAATTCGAGAGCTGGAGCAAGAAGTTGATGGTGCTTGATCCGCCCGCGGTACTCGTCGTGATCGACAGAACGCTCCCCGTCGATGAAGCAACGAAGTTAAACAGCGCGCCCAATGCTCCATTGATGGTTGTGGTAGCTGCGCCGCTGGGTATTGCGCATGATATTGTCCCCGTCGGTGAGATCGTCTGGACAAAGTTACCGCCGCTGCATCCTGGTCCAAGATTGAGCGTGATGGTGGTGGTCGCGCCGGATACGGTGGATGTGACGCCCTGGCCGGCGACGATGTTGAAGCTCGTGCCGCTCTGTCCGTTGACCGTTATCGCGGTGATGTAGTTCAGAGAGTTCGTCCATCCGATCGCCCCCGTGGAGGTATTGAACGTCACCGGCCCAGATCCCGAGAACAAGGCATAGAGCGTGCTGGTCGTGTATGTCGTGGCGATGGAGGTCGCGCCGCTTCCGGTCACCGCGCCGGTCAAAGTAATCGTCTGATTCGCCGTGAGGCACGTTGCGCACGTGAGCGTGAGGCCCGCGCTCGTGAGCGCACCGCCTCCGCCCAATGGAGCAGTGGTGGTCACGTTGATGCCGGAAAGCAGATAGGTGTTATTGTCGAACGTCCATGAGCCGCCCGTATACTTCAGCGTACCGGTGGCAAGCGCCGGCAATGACTTACCCTGGAGGCCGGTGACGGTGATCGTGTGTGTGATAAGCGTTGTCCCGCTGTTTGTGCCGGTTGCATCGCCCGCGGCAACAATCGTGATGGTCTGATTCCCCGAAATATATCCGTTCGGGTTGGACGCAGGATAGAACGTGGAGCTATTAACACCCTGCCATGTGCCGGCCCAATTCCCAGTATTGATTATCGAAAATGTCGTGGTCGTGCCATTTACCGTCGATGTCACCGTCGTGCCGTCACCGATGAGCTTGAACACCGTGGCCTGGGCGCCGTTGATCGTCGTGGTTGCCGGAACGCCGATCGTCACCGCTCCACTCTGGCCATTCACGCTCGCGACATATGTCGTGCTGGACGGGAGGAACTGGCCGGACGCGACGACATCGGCGATGACCGTCGATGTATTCACCGCAATGGTGCCACTGGCAGTGATCGATGAAGGACTGAGCGAGATCCCGTGCCCGCCCTGGAGAAGATACACCGTGCCGGTGGCAGTGCCGGTGACCGCAATCGTCACCGTGCCGCTACCGTTCGTGATCTGAATGTTCGCACCGGGCGTGAGAAATGATGGCGTATATGAACCCGCGCCGTTGCCGATAAGCACCGTTCCCGATGCCGGCGTGATGCTCGTGCCAGTACCGCCGACGCCTGTGGGGTAGGGAAGGGCAGAAGCATTGGCGACGATGCCCAAGATACCTATGACGGAGATGGCGATTGCTGCGAATATGAATGCTGCTTTCTTCATTGTTTGTTAGTGATTATTGATACTGCGCGTAGTGTCCTTGCCCGGCAAGCGAGGACGGGGGAGCGGTGCCATAGATGATGTAAGGAACGCTCTCAATGACGGAATAGTCGAAGTCAATGCCGAGTAGCTGCGGTTGGCGCGCAAGCGTGACCTGGAGGGAATTGATGTCGGCCGGCGTGGAGGGAAGCTGGAACATCGTGTTCACGCCGTCGATGTCCCCGATGATCGCCGCCGGCGCGTTCCAAGGCTTATGAAGATTGGCTGCAATGTCGGTGATCATCTTCGCCGTGATGCCGAGGATCATTTGATACGTCTTGCCGGCAAGGTTCTTGATTGATGCTGAAGTACCTTCCTGCCCTCTCGTTACGGTCAACATATCGCCTGATACTGCGGTTACTCGCACGATCTCCACGTCCGGGTCGAGCGACGGGTCTGAGTAATCGGTTGCGTCGTACCAGACGATATTGAAGGGCGAAGCGGGCAACAGCGAGCCTTGGCCGCTCTGAAGCGTGACGGACGTATCAGTGGAACCGTAGCCGGTGCTCACCGTAAGCTTGATGAAGTTCGCGACGGAATCGAGCATGGTTAGTCGATGGATATGTCTTCCGGACGCGCGAAGCACATGCACAGCGGATGAAGGGGGGGACCGCCTACATCCGAGTAATCCATCGTCATGCTCTGGTCTCCGACTGAGAGCGTCTCGCCCTGGTCGAAGAAATTGGAATCAATATCGATGACCTTGCCGTCCATCGCCTGGCAGTAGGGACACACGGTCGCCTTCTCGGACGTGTACCAGCGGATGCTCTTGACGACGCCGGACTCCTTCCATGCCTGCTTGAGCGCGGAATTCGAGGTGCGGAATGATTCTGTCTTGGCGATGCGTTCCGCGGCGTAGCCGTTCAGGTCTTCATAGCGGCTGCCGATGCTCGCGGAGATGTCGGCGATACCCTGTCCGGACTCCATGCCGTCGTTGATGAGCTTTTCCATCGTGTCGCGGACGGTCGTCTGATAGCTGCGCGACATAAGGCCGATGGAGGTATGCAATTGCTCACGGGCAGTATCGGTGAACGGATTGAGATCTGGCATCCCGAGCTCCACGACCGCGGCCTTCGCCTCGTCGGTAAAGAGCGTTTCGAGCGTGGGCGTGAGTGCGTCGGTCGTAATGGAAATCCATTGCTCGATGTCGAAGAGCTTCGTAGGATCGATGGCCTTCTCGATCGCTTTCGGAAGGTTCTCCAGGACTTCTTTCTTCTGTGCGTCGTTCAGCTTCTGGATGGATTCAGAGATCTCATGCTCCGCCTTGTGCGTGCGTTCGCTGAACTCTTTCCAAACGGTCTCATCCTTTTCCTTCGTCGATTCGAACTTCTTTGTCGCAAGCTTGGCCTTCAGCGTTTCGGCGATCTTCTTTGCAAGGTCGCTGCTCATCTCCTGCCGCTGCTTCGCTCGGGTCTGTAGCTTTACCCTGATCGGGCGAAACGCCACGCGCAAGCCGTTCGCAGCCTTCTGACCTTTCGGCTCGAATCCCTTGAGCTGCTTGTCTGCGTTCTGCGGATTGCCTCCGGCGTCTGGGTCCACATTGCCATCACCGGCTGGCTCACCGGTCGGCGTCATCGTGGTCGGCGTCATGAGCACGTCGCCACCTTCCACGGGTCCTAAGCCCATGAACTCGTCGCGCGCTTCGTTGATCGTGAGGATCGGCTGATTGCCGACGGATGCCTGCATCTCGGTCGTCTTTGCGGCGCGGTCCTCAGGCACCGGATCAATAAAGGTTATGTACAGGTTGTCCCCATAGCGTGGGATGAGCTTCTCGTTCAACGTCGCGCAAATGAGCATCATGTGCGGCTTCACGACGCGCTTGCTGAACACGTAATCCGCGGTCTCAGCGGTCGCGCGGTTCGTGTCGGATTCCGCAGTTCCGAGGATGGTGCGCGATACGCCGAACATGGCAAGCGTGCGCTCCTTCCCGTCGTCCGAAAGATTCTTGAAGTCCATATCCTTCGGGCTTGCGCCGTTCGCCTGCCACTTCACGCCCTTCGGCAAGACACCGATGCGGTTCATGTTGTCGATGCCCTGGTGGAGGTCGGCGAAGCTGATCTTGAGCGTCTCAATCTGCGTCTCGTTGACCATCTCGGTCTCAAGGAACCCCGCCGGGCGTGCGCCATTCTTGAAGAAGTTACGGTTGAACTCCTGTGCGTAATTGTCGTTATCGATGTATTCCGCGGCGGCCTGCGTGGGGCTCATGCCTTCGAAGAAATCGCCGGGATTGGGAAGCCGGAAATGGATCACTTCGTACGGCTGGAAGTTCATCTCAAGTGTGCCGAGCTTCATCCGGTACCCGAGAAGCTGGTGTGGCCATGAGCGGCGATCGATGACCGGTCGCACTTTGTCCGGCGGCATGAGGTGGATCGCCTTCGGTTTGTCGAGATCGCCCTTCACGCCTTCCAGATACCAATACGCACTCCCGGTGAGGTCGAGACACGCCGACGTCAGGTACTTGAGCTCAAGTCCGATCATGTTGTCGTTCACGGCATCCAAAAGGTCGAGGACCTCGTGCGACTCCTGTTCTTTATGATCCTTGCCGTCCACCTCGAACAAGCGCCAGTCGATGACCATGACCTCGCGCGCCTTCGCGTTCACCGCGGCATAGACAAAGCCGCGATTGTTCGCCAATGCCTTTGCGGGGTCCACGGTCGCACCCGCTGACGGCCGCTCGATGACGAACTGATTCGCACTGCCGCTGATCTCGCCGAACTGCGCACGGCCAGCCTTCGTGCGCACCGGACGAACGATGCCGGCGCTCGTGAACTCGATCTTCTGGTCCTGCTCGAACGTTTCCGGCTCGATGCGGAACACCTTGCGGAAGGCGCTAACGGCCCAGCCTGGTTTGTTCTTGGCGGTGAGGGTTGTGGGAATGAAGCGGTTGTCGGGCATTTATACGGCGATAATGTTTCCCTCGGTGATCGTGAAAGCGTGCGACGTATCGCTTCCCTGGTACGGACAGGTGATCTTGTTTTCGATAGTGAGGGGATTCTTAGCAACGATCTTGTGGGTTGGCGCCGTCATGATGGGCAGTCCACAGAACGGGCAACTGATGATGACGCTCTCCACAGTGTTGATGACTATGCGCGTCTTGCGCCCAATGAGCCGCGCCCAGAACGACGCCTTGACTTCGCGCGAATAGAGACTTTGCTTGAAATAGAAATCGCCCGCTTGCATCGTGGGCGTTTCATCGGGAACCGCGCGGCCTTCGAACACAAGCGCGGGGCGCTCGGTAACGCTCGCTCGGTCTATCTCATGAGCTGTCGTCGCTTTGAGGGCTTGCATCAGGAGGGAATACCAAAACTATAGCACACTGATTACAAACAAGTTATGCACAGGGAGGAGCCGGGAGTATGATGCTTGACATCCGGGAAAAGGGGAATGGAAATGTTCATTGCGGGCGATTTGAGCTATGGGGGAATCAGCGTCGTAACGATTTTGAGCGCGGGCATTGGGGCGTACATCGGTGCCTACCTCAAGAAAAAGGGCGAGAATCTAGCGACCAAAGAAGACTTTGAGAAATTGCTCGTCGCTCAGAAGGCGACAACGGAGGCCACGAAGTCAATCGAAGCTCGAATCTCAAAAGAGGTCTGGGATAGGAAGAGGGAGTGGGAATTTAAACGTGAAGTCCTCTTGGAAGGTGCTCGCTCAATTGCGGATTTTCTTGCATCGATCATGCGGCTCAATGCTATTAGTGCGACAAAAAACGGTGCTGCCCCGGATGAGGAAGCAGCCTACCTCATAGCGCTCAGTCAGAACGAAACGAGCGCTCTCGATGCAGTGAATAAGGCGTCCTACAGCTTGCAGCGTGCGCAACTTGTCCTGTGTATCGTGAGCGGTAAAGAGACACAAATCGCATTTGTCAAATTGGAGAAGCTTTTTAAGCAAATTGCAGTGAAGATTGTAGATGGTGATACGAAGTACTTTGACAGTGTCTATCCCCAACTCAAGAAGTATGGTTCCAATCTGACGCTGGCTATTCGCAGGGAATTGGGATTCGACGATTCGGACTTTACGTCTCTATCCAATGAATTTTCGGCAGTTCGAGCCCCTGGTTCGCCAGCCCCTGAATGAGGTACACGCACGCGTCGTTCAAGTCGTCATGCGACTCGATGCCGAGATTAAATATCTGCCCGAGCAGTTCCTCGCATCCGGTCCGCGGGAAGAGCACTGTCCCGTTCCTGATATACGGCGCGACGACTTGCAACCGTGCTCGCTTGTCGCCCTGCGGCTTCATCGGCACGATGGGTAGCATCGCGCGTTCCATCTCCTGGATCGCCGCCTTCTGATACGCCACATCCTCCACGAAGAACAGGTTCGCCCCGCCCATCTCGCCGGGGATCGCCCGTACGCGCTTCAATAGCTCATGGAACGTGACGTGCTCGTTGTAGGGGTTGGGGCGTATGAATATCTTTGGCGCGTCCTCCACGTACAGCACCTCGCCGCTCACGATCGCCGTGTAGTCCGCGCCTTCCTTTTGCGATATGGCAAGGTCGATGCCGTGCCCTTTCATCGCGGCAACGCCGTTCGGCCTGGCATCGTAGTAATGAATATCTTCCGGCCTGATGACCGCCTCGTCGTCCGATACGATCTTCAGCAGCATCTCGCGCTGCCATGCGATCGGCCCCATGTCGCGTTCTTTGTCCTTGAGCGACTGCTCCGTGGGATACATCGCCGGCCATGTGCATTTGCCATCCTTGTCGATGAGTGGAAACTCAAGACATGTGAAGCCGGTGCCTGGCGCGCGGAGGCGCGATAAGAGCGCGTCCATGTGGAGCAGGTTGCCAATGACGACCAGCTTGCCCTTGCGGGCGTCCATGCCCGGCATGATCTCGGAATGCAGCCATCGATCGGTCTTATCGCGGTTCTCCTTCGTGCGGACCCATTCGCCGTCCTCCGGGTCGTCCACGACGATGAGCTTTGGCCTGTGCTGGAGATGACGAAGGCCACGCACCTTCTGGCCACGGGATCGCGCAAGGATGCGCACGCCGTTCGATAGGACGATATTCTGCTTCTGCCATTCCTCGCCCTCGCCCTGGAGCGAGAAATCTTCGATGACGGTGCCTTTGATCTCACCGTAGTCCTGCTTGATGAGCTGGTTCGTTTCGAGCTCGTGCTTGATGGCAGAGATGTTGAGCGTCGCCTGGCGACTGGAATCGGCGACGAGGATGATGAACGGGTACTTTTCGGGGTATTCGAGCGCGGCCCACAAAGGGAGCGCCAAGCTGCCGAACGTGCTTTTGCCCGATCCGCGGAATCCGAGGATGAGCACGCGGCGCTCGTCCTCGCTCTCTAGCGCGTGGATAAGCTGTGGATGGAACAGCGCGGGCGGGTCGGTAAAATAGCCGGAAAGGTAGATCAGCGAAAAACCGAGCAGCGTTTTACGGCTCTCTTTGCGGGCTTCGAAGGTCTCGAAAAGACTAGGACTGAATTGTAGTGCCTGGTGTTGCATCCTCCTGTGGGGCCGTCAATAATCCCCAGTTTGTGAACACTGCCTCAATGGCCTGCTTCTTTTCCTCGGATAGCGGTGTATTGCGCACAGTGGCGTCTATGGTCCCGAGCTTGCGCTCGAAGATTCCGGCGTCAAATAGCTTTTCAAATGCAGCGTTATATGCCTCGCGCACTTCGCGCAACGCCGCTGCGCGATCGCGTCCCGGCGCCATCTCATCGTTCGCTATCGTCCAGCCGACGCGGGCGATCTCGGCCATGGCGTCCTGGAACGAGGAAAGCGCCATGTTGAGTGTCCAGGTGTCGGCGCGCTTGGCACGTTCGGAATGGATCTCGCCAACAAGCTTTCCGATGTAATGGCGGTCAAGCGTCAAGCCGTCCTGCTGAAGGCGCTGGCGGATTCCCTCGCCGCTAATGTGCGGGCTTTGAACGAGCAGACTGCGGATGCGCTCGCGATAGTAATGCTTGGTCTTTGTGGATAGAGCTGGCATGGCATCAAGGGGAGGTTTAAGTCTAATATTGTTCTAAGCATACCGCACCTTCAGAGGTTCGCAACTACATGCCAATGGGACAATGCAAGCTCTGTTTACAAACACGGGAATTGCAGGACAGCCATCTCCTCCCCAAGGCTCTGTACAAGAAGTCTCGTTATGAAGGCGGCGGCAATCCAAACCCTACCCTCATCACTTCCAAGGCAATGGTACAAACGTCGGAACAGATGAAGGACTACGTTCTCTGCCGTGATTGCGAGCAACTGTTCAATCGCAACGGCGAACGCTATGTGATGAGCTTAGTTCACGCAAGAGGCAGGTTCCCGCTCCTTGCCGCGCTTCGGTCCATTAAACCTGCAAGCGTTTCGCCCTTCGCCTCGCACTACGATTTGAAGAGTCTCCCTGCCATTGATCGCGCCCAACTCGCGTATTACGCGCTGAGTATCTTCTGGCGCGCTTCGGTCCATATCTGGGACAAGCGTGAGCGCACTACGCCGGTTATCGATCTCGGCACAAATAACGAAGTGTTGAGGAAATACCTGATCGGCGAAACAGGCTTCCCGAAAGAGGTCGTGCTGATGCTGGTCGTCTGCACGGATAACCTGTCCCAAAACAGCTTCTTTGAGCCGAATAAAGGTAATCCTGACATGGAAACCTACACATTCATAACGAGAGGCTTGAACTTCTTTATGATGCTCGGCGAGCAGGTGACCGATAAAACACGCAAGGTTTGTATCATCAACGGAGAGCGCAAGATGATTTCCGTGCGAACCTGCGAAGAAAAGGTCGTCTGGGCTGCGCAACAGCTCACCGCACAACACAAGAAGGCGAAGAGCTAGTCGCCCTGCTTTTGCATTTGCTTCAAAATCTCGACCATCTTCCGCAAGTCCTCAAAGTCCGCGATAATCTCTATGCGCGCCTTCATCTTATGAAGCTTCGATTGTACTGACGTATCCCCAGCTTCAATCAAAGCCTTCTCAAGCTCTTTCTGACTGACCGCCGGGCCGAATTTTATGGTGTAGCGTTCGATCATTGAAATAGTGGCTGTCCGTTTGCGACCTTCCGCTCTGTGAGCTCCTTCATGAGCCGTTTTATCTTACCCATAATCTCTGCCTTCGTCGTGAGCGGCGCGATGATTTCGAACACGCGAAGCTCCCGGCAGTAGATAAGGCGTCCGGCGAAGTCCACCGCGATGGCCCCGTGCCCGAATGTTGCTATCTCGCCACTGATCTCCGAAGTACCGGGATGCTCTTTCTGGATCTCCTCGGCTGCACGGTTAATTGCGCTGCGTCGATATTTCATGATTCTTGTGATTATTTTGTGGATTCAAAGAGCAGAGAAGCCTCCAGACCGAAGCTCGTGAGAGTTTCCCCGCCGGAGCGGGCTCGGGAACGGGGACCAGTAGCAGGGAGACGCTCCCCGCAAACCACATCCGAAGATATGGCACCCACTGGCATATTGAGGACGCGAAAACTTTTGAGTCCATGAAAACTCTTCCCGAAATTCACAGCGGCGCTCGCGCATGTCTAAGCGTCTGCATGACATCGTTGGTACACCAACGGCTCCGCCTTCTCTGCTTTGAATTGGTAAGCTGCGCTATTCTTCCGGCTTTTCCTCTTCGGCGTCTTCCGCATCGGCGACGTGCTCCTCCGGGTCGAGCTTCTCGTCGATTGCCGCTACCTCCTCGTCTTCCGACTTATCCTCGCCGTCCACAGACGCTTCGACTTCGGCGCCCTCTGTGCCCGCTTCCTCCGGCTTCGCCTCTTCCGACTCCGTTTCAGGGGCTTTATCGGCTTCCTGCTCGACCGTGGCCACAGTCTTGACCTCCTCTGCCGCTGCCGGCGTTTCAGCCTTGGCCATGCCGCCGTCCGGAGATGCTACGAAATGTTCTCCTTCCATGTTCTTTTGAAAATGATGTTTATTTTTCCGGCCGTTCGACGTATCCGTCCGGTGGGTATGATTGTTACTTGAGCCGGCGCACGCTCTCCGCGAGATTGCGATGCGACGTGGCAATCTTCCGGAAATACTCGACGGTCTTCATGTGCTCCTCGATCTCGCCTTCGAGCTGCTTCACGTATTGGCGCTTGCTGTCCGCTAACTTCTCCGCGTCTTTGCGCTCCTGGTCCGCCTTGTACTTCTCCTGACCTTCGAGCGCCTTATAGCTCTCGGCCTCCATGCCGGCGGCGATGGACTGGTCGATCGCTTCCGCATCCGCGGTGAGCTGGGCGATCGTAGCACGCTTATCATCGGCGTTCTGGGCCGAGATGCGCGCGCCGAGTTCGTTCAGTTCCGCCTCCACGGTCTCTTTCCACAGGTAGCGCCGTTTGGCATAGAACCTTGCGATGAATTGAAACATGTATTTATTGGGTGGGTTTGGTTCGACCTTGTTGCGCTCGCTATGCCAGATGGGCCAGCACTTCGACGATGCTGGTCGCCAGGGCAAACACGAGCGCGATGATGCAGAGTACCCGCAACGCTGACTTGAACTTTTTCGATGTCATGGGAATGCATTAATTGTAGAATGTAAGAAGTATCTGTCAATATCAGGACTACCCAATGAAATATGTCATGAGTAATCGGAAGCTTCGCAAGATTCTAAAGGAGGTCGATAGACAGCGAGTAATCGGAATAGCCGCTAGCTCACAGTCAAACGTTCGCTCGTGGCCCATGGTTGAATACGGCATCCCATATGAAGAGGAAGAATTCATGTGCGGGCTTCTCACGTGTGAGTTTCGTGGTTGGGTAGAAAGATTCGGGGACGAAATACCCATCACAAGCATCTCGACTGGTAAAATCACATACAACAATCTATTTCGCATAACACAAGCAGGACGAGCAGTCCTGGATCGGACGCAGTCTATTTCGAATATTGCTTTGATTGTGGCCATCGTTAGTTTGATCAGTTCGATAGTCTCTTTCTGGATCTCTCAGCATCCCATATCTCAAACGCCACATATTCCTCCCCCCTCGGCACAATCTTCTTCTCCACTTCCCACCGGTAGATCTGCCGGTCGTTGAAGCCATATTTTTCGCATAGTGTGTCCTGGAAGCTCTTGATGAGATTGTCGCCGTCCGATGCTTTTGATGAGACGCCAAACTCGTAACGGACGGCGAGCTTGCCTTTCGGGATCGAGAGCGGCGCCAGGAGATAACCGAGCGCCTGTTTGTAGGCTTTCAGTTCCGGCGTCGCAAACCGACGCCCCTGATATGAACGATTCACGGAAAGAGGCTTGATCGGAACCCTGATCATTTCTCGTAATTTGGTTTATGGCAGTCGCAGTCGCACGGGTGATCGTGCGACTCGTCGTAGCCCCTGGGAACAGACCCGTCGCAATCTTGATGACGCTTTCGCTTGCACGCTTCACAGATATGCTTTCGGATCACTTCTCCAAGAAACGCTTTATTTGGCATGGAGTCTGAATTGTTCTTGAAGGAGCGCGATGATCTCGTCGGTTGCCTCAAGTGCGAGGTCTTCCTTGGACTTCACTTCCCCGATATATCCCACGCCCTTCCGGTCGTACTCGATCTGGCGGAGGATCATCAGTCTGACGATGATGTGGTTGATGTCGGCGCGGAGGTTCATTTTTGAGGATGTTTAGTTTTGGGGGCCGGGCATGGTGGACAATGTAAGCGTACAATCTCTTTGAAATCAGTCAAATGGATGAAAGGATACCCATGGTCAAAACCGAGCATCCCTACAACATCGGCAAATTGCGTACGCTCACTGCGATCGACAAGGTGAAAGCATCATTTGTCGTCGAGGATGAGATCCATTGCAAGCAGCGGGGCGCGGCGCACGAGAAGCTGATCTATCTCCAGCGCCTCAAGCATATCCCTGGAGGCCGCATTGAGTACCGCTTCACGTACTACATGCGAGGACTGAAGAAAGGAAATTGGGTGTTCGGTCAATATTCGCTGATGATTCCGGAACGAGAGTTGAAGTGGCTCCTACGAGGAGCACGAAAGAAGAGATGGTCTGGGTTCTAGGTGAAGTCGATGCGGGTCATTTCTCGTAGTCTTTAAGGTGAAGCTCCCGCATTTCCTCCATAAAGCCCGCTACCTTTTGCACGTCCGCGAGCGACTGCTCAGAATCTTCAGCGGCATATCCGTCTTCATTCAAGAACTGCACTTTTGCGTCGCCTTTATCATCGAACGAGATATTTGCCCAGCCGTCGGACAAAGAGAGCGAGAACACGACTCGATATTGCTTCATTACCTCGGCAAGTGTCTTCTTTGATTGTTCTTTTGTTTTTGTGATCATAAAAGTTGTAATGGATTTGCTTCGACTTTCTTCTCTTCCCTCGCCGGCGGCAACACGGGATGCTTGGCTCTTAATGACCACGCGGTTCCGCTTGTCGCTTTGCAGGTGCGGCGTTCAACCTTGAATACAAGCCCCATTTTTATCAGCTCTCCCGTGCGGGGCGTTACGCGGTTCACCGGCCATCCGAGATGCGCGGCGATCTCTGCGTTCGTCGCGTCCGAGAAGAAGCGGAGCGCGTCCAGCACTTCCTTCTGTTTTGCGCCGAGATCCTTCGTGGCGACGCTGTATGCCCAGAGTGATGTGTCGGCGCTTCCCATGGTCGTCTATAGGATCTCGCCCTCCTCCTCTTCTTCGGCCTTTCCGCTGCTCGATGCGATAGACGGGTCCCAAAGCTCATTCACCTTGCTGATCCTGATCTTGAGCTTGCTTGCAATGACGAGGGAATCCAACCCGTCCTGCTGTAGACCATGCACTGCCGCTGCGAGTTCTTCATCTGTGCGCGTTTCAATTGCCGGAGCCTGTTCGACATTTTTCTCAGGATTATTCTCCGGGCATGTCTTGCGGTTATGCCCTACCTTGCCGCACGTTCCGCATCCTGAACGCGCGCCCTTTTTCTTCACTAAGGACTTATGCGGCGCTTTCCTTTTTCGTTCCGGGCAGTGCCAGGCGCTATGGCCTTCCTCACCACACTTCCCGCACGTACCTTTCTTATAACCCTCTTTGGGAACTTGTTTGCGGTCTTGCTTCTTTGGCTTGGTCTTCTTCCGCAATGGGAGCGGTGGCACGATGTGCGCCGTAGCGACGATAGTACCGTTGTCAACGAGCGCCTCAAACGAATCGAACTCCGGGACCTTCTCGAAAAGGTTATCTCCGGATACTGCGTACTGCTTGCCTGCGATTTGATAGATCTTCATGGCTAAAGCATTTTAATGATTTTCTTGCCATCCCAACCAGACGAAATGAAACCTTCGAAGACCAGCTGAAGGCGTTGCTCGTCCGTCATCTCCTTCGCCTTCGCCCGAAGTGTCGCCTGATAGGAAATCGCCGGTTTGTTCTGGTAAGAGACTTTTACACGCAGCACCGGCCACCCGCGCCCCTTCACCACGGACCGGATACCGTCTTCACGGATCTCTCGGATCATGATCTCAACGAGTGCGTTGATCGCCTTTGAGTTGATCGGAAGCTTCACTTTTTTGGCCGCGTCCTCGATCAGTTTCGCTTCACGTTTTAACTTGGCCTCTTCGCGAGCGACGGCTGCTTTACGAGCAGCGATCTCTTTCGGAGTGGCCTTGTAGACCGAGGCTGCACGGGCGCCGTGAACCTTGCATCCCTTATCGGTGCAGATTCGGATCGTTTCGCCCAGGCCGTCATCGAGATCGCCGGCGACAATCAAAGCGGAATGCTCGCTCGGGCATTTTTCCTTTCCGGTGAGCTTGCGATATTCGTCATAGCGCACGACGCCGGCCGGCAACGGAGAAACGTATCCGCCGGCAACGAGCGTGAGCGGGGTTTTCTTCGCGGCAAATTCATTTTTGACAAGCGCAACATGTGCGGCCAGCTTGCGGGCAAAGCATTTGGGATCGGGGCATTGTCCGGCCTCCTTCTCGTTGAATAGCGTCGTCCCGGTCCTTTTGCTGCACTCGGGGCACGGAGCCATCGCTGCAACGGTCGCGGCATGATCCTTCCACGGAGGAGCTGAAGAGAGTTTCCGGAACGTGAGCTCTCGAATCCATTCACGAAGTTGCGCGATGTCGTCCTCATAATCGATCACGCGCTTCAACGCTTTCTCCTGATCGGCCGTTTCGAGCCGGGCGATGAGCGCGGCGTGGCCCGCAGAGATCTTCCCGGCACGGAACGCTGACGCCGCCTTGGAGGTGAGATCCGTGAGCGCCAGGCGTCCCCGGACGTATGCGGTACTCTTTCCGGTTTTTATCGCAATCGACTCCACTTCCTGTGCTCCCTTCTCCATGAGCTCGCGATATGCTTTACCCTCATCGAGAGGATGGACATCGGCGCGCTGGAGATTTTCTATGATCTGCACTTCGCGGGCTTCCGTATCGGATAGGCTTTGAATGTTCGCCGGGACCTCCGTCAATTGAAGCTTCTGCGCGGCGCGGAACCGGCGGCTGCCGGCGACGACTTCATAGCCCTTCCCGGCCGGGCGAAGGATCAAGGGAACGATGATGCCCTTTTCCTTGATGCTTGCGACGAGATCGTTGAACTCCGGCCCCTCGAACGATGTGCCACGGGGATTGGTCTTTGACTCCGCTATTTGCTTTATGCTGACGTTTTGAAAGGTTGATTTATTCATCAATGCGTTGATTAGTTTTGCGATACCACGGCTTCGCGACGATCTCGTAGTGATGCACAATATCGTTCTTCGTAAATGGACTGAGCTCGTTCCACACCTCCTCCGCATGATGACAGAGTCCGTGTTGGAAGGTAGCCTTAGGGCAGGTACACGTGACGTTCGGGTTCGTCATCGTCCCGCCCCAATAGATCTTCGTCGTATACACGACATCCGAATTCTTCTTAGAACGGAATGTCGTCGATCGAAATATCCTCTCCGCCTCCCAGGCTCGGACGATCTCCTTCACCATCTTGCTCATCGAGTTGTATAGTCGGGATGTGTTCTGCCGACGCTTGGACCGCGACCTTTGAGATGCGCTTGCCATACTTCCCGTTCTTCAGTTTGAATGCTTCCACAAAGAACTCCTCACCGATCTCAATGTCCTCCAGATCCTCGATAAGGTAATACAGATTGCCATCCTCGTTCTTAATCGGCATATTCCACTGCTTCTCAACGCCGTTATCGGTGATGACCATCTGGAGCTCCTCCTGCTCCGCGCCGTTGAAGCTCTTGCCCTTGCCGATCTTCTGTGAAACGATCTTCACCCGATGCTGGCCGTTCGGTACCTCCACATCGATCATCTGGCCGCCGCCGGCGTCAATCTTCTTCTTGTCCGTGACGCTGAAGAACTGATTCTTATCCGCAATCGCGCCTTTCTCGCGCGCCACCTCCGCCAACTGCTTCGCTAACGTACTCATGTTTTTGAATGAATGATTAGGTTTATTTACTACGCTACGCTGCCTGCAATTCGCTCACAATTTCGTCTATGAGCTTCCGCACCTTTGCGACCTTTGCCAATGCCTTCTTGCTTGTGACTTCCGGAAATGGAATTGCTCTAAAGGCGCCGGCGAACGAGTAAAGCTTCTCGGTGTCCGGACGTTCCGCGTCGATCCGCTCGGCTTCGGCCTTCGCAGCCGCTTCTGCGGCGATGCGCTCATCTTCCTTGCGCTTGGCATCGATCTCGGCCTGGATGCGGGCATCCTCGGCGGCCTTACGCGCGGCTTCCTCGACCTCAGCCTTATGCCGTGCATCGCGCTCGGCATCTAACTTCTGCTGTTCGATGGCCTTCTTCTCCGCGTCGATCCGCTCGGCTTCGGCACGCAATGCCCGTTCCTTCTCTTCCTGCTCGATACGCTGTTGCTCCAGCTTCTTCGCCATGAGCAAATTCAACACCTCGGCGAATGCGGCATCGTCTAACGTGAGCAACTCGGCTTCGCTGATCTCCGCGCTAACCTCGGCGAGCAGAGCGTTCCGGGCCGGAAGCTTCTCGCGCTGTTCCTTTTCGAACTTAATGTGCGCCTTCTCATCGTCAATCTTCTTCTGCTCCGCGATAAGATGGTTCTCGACTTCCAAGATCGCCTCAGTAATGCGCTTTGCTTCCGTGTCAACGGCTCGACCATATCTGAGGCTGTCCTCCTTGAGCTCGACACGCTTCTTCTCGACGTTGACGCGCTCTGCTTTGATAAACAACCGCGCCTCGCGTACCTGCTCGTAACCTTCCACATCATCCAAGCCCTTGATGGTGAGTGGAAGGAACTCCTTGCGGTACTGCGCAAGCGCCTCGTCCGTCACGCTATATTTGACCAATTCAGTAACACTGTCCATGAATGTAATTTGTTATTTATTTTGGGATGCTTCGACGTTTTCCCGTTCGATCTCCTGCAATGCTTCCGCTTTTCTATCAACCTCTCCAATGAACGTGTAAGGATGGGACGACCGTCTATTTAATTGGAACTCCGCTTTCATACACGCTTTGAGATTCTCGTTGCGCTCATCCTGCTCTTCCTGTTCGAGCGCAGACTTCCTATTCGCCATGCCGATTTCTTCCGGAGTCATTTAATGTGCTGTCTGATATTCCTCTGACGCGCTTCCGACCATAGCGTCGTACATGTCCTCGATCTCTGCTTCCGTGGGGACTTCGCCATATCTCATCTGATCATCGGCAAGCACCTCCATTATTTCTTCCTTGCTCATGATGTGTGATTGTTAGGTTTATAGTTCCGATATTTGAGGGGGAAGAAAAGGCTCTCGTCTTAATCTTCCGCCCCCTCAAATGAGAGTCTTTATCTATTCCAGGCAAACCATAGAACGGTCGCCACTACTACCGCGATTCCTGCGATCACCGACATCTCATAGAGATAGGTGCGAACCGGGTGTTTTGTGCGGGGCTTAAGATATGTCATCTCGGTCCCGGTAACTTCGTAATCGTTGTACATGAATTTGATTAGTTAGTTTATTCGACCTTTTAAGTACCCTCTTATAATACCTCCGCCCTGCGGTATTGCAAGGGCGAGTCAATAGCTCTAAAAAGCCCATAAAACCTATCTCGACACTGGCACTTATGCACACCCTTGCAATTACCCGTAGGTACTTCATGCTTAGGGAA
>Ga0265338_10001680_pt1 | contig 35150 bp, 39 predicted proteins | sample 42126metaG_FD_193579 | JGI IMG/M metagenome (GOLD analysis project Ga0265338, IMG submission 193579) | Rhizosphere microbial communities from Carex aquatilis grown in University of Washington, Seatle, WA, United States - 4-21-26 metaG | ecosystem: Host-associated > Plants > Roots > Rhizosphere...
GGGATTTCCCACTCGTAGCGGGCGAAGACTTTGGAAAGATCGCTTGCGCCCCACCCGGTGTATTTGGCGAGGACGGCTTGCTCTTCGGGGGTGGCCTGACGTTTGTCGGCCTCGCATTCTTTCAGGATTTTGATGGCGGCGAGATTGGCTTGCGCCTTCTGGAGGACGCTACCTTCGCCAAGTCGATCGACTTCCGTTAACTGGTAGTCTCGGCTGTAGTCGACGGGCTTTCGCCCAGATGCGGTTGATCCTCTTCGCTGGGAGGAAACGCTGCTTCCCTTGCCAGCTCCTCCGCCTGGTTGTACGGAACTCCCTTTTGCGCCTGGTCGGCGAGCAGGTCGGTGTACTCCGCCCACATCCTCTTCGCCGTTGCTTCCAACTGACCCTTCTTCACCAGCTCCGCGTACATCTTCGGCCGGAAGTTCTTCAAATGATCCGCTACCTTCTGTTCCCGGACGCTCAGCTTCTCCATGGGACTGCTCCGATTCCACTATAGGCTTATTCCCGGAAACTTCAACAGGCTTTTGTCCCGTGACTTCGTCACTCGGAGTAAGTCCTGTTGGCTCCTGTTTGGGGGACGGAGTAGGGGCGTCGAGGATTGCCTGAACTTCAGGCGACGGCTTGACGTTGGCCTTCATCGGCATCACCAGCCCGACGGTCTTGGTGTGGCGCCGGCCCTTGGCGCTCATGATGACGACGGGAGCGCCGGTGCCTGGCGGCTCCGACTTCTGGTAGAACGTGGCGTCGGGAAAGCGCTTCAAGATGTGATCGTACTGGCTTTGTGGAATCGCTACGCCATTCTCGAACCAGATGTAGCGCTCGGCATCTTCGCCGGTGCCCTTGCTTGAAAACGCCCTTGGCTCAATCCGAGACTGCTTGCCCACAAGCGCCTTGTCGTAAGTGCTCTCGAAGCTCGGCTTATTCAGCAGCACGTCGCCAGGCGCTTTGCCTTCGAGTAGGACGCGACCGTTTGAGTAGAACGTCCTCCCGTGGATATCGTTCTCGTAGAACCCGGAATTGCCGGCATGGAACTCGATAGCATCGAGCGGTTCATCGCCGGGCTTGTAGTCCGCGATGGGGCCCGCCTGCGTCTCAGATTTCGCGGCTTCCGTCTCGGGCTCAGCGGTTTTCGTCTGAGCTTCGGCTTTCGCCTTCCGTTCGGTGATGCCGTTGTAGTAATCGCCTTGGCCGTCGGGCACCAGGGCGTTGCGCTCCGCCTCCGTGAGGATATCCGGCCGATCATGCTTATCGAGAAAGACCTTGCCGTCTTTGTACAGGTCCAGAACGGCGTTGTCGAATTCGGGCTTGGAGGCTTCGATCTCATCTCGTAAGTGCGGGATGGACAGGCCTCCTGGTTTGCCTTTAGTGGAATCCAGGATGTGCTTCTTAACCTCGGCGGGAGATGAAGACGGTTCTGTGACTTCGCTGGCGGGTTTGAGGCTCGATGGCTGCTGTTGGGGGGCGGGTAGTGCCGACACTCGCTCCCAATGGACGGTCCGGTCCGTCTGGTCGTCATCGAAGCGAACGCGAACGCCATCACGCAATGCGTCGGGGAATCGGCGCAGGTCGAGCATAAGGATAACGGCGGTCCGCTTTCTGTCGTCCGGAGTGGTTACCAGGACGTGCTGGCCTACCGTGAATTTATGGGGTACCTCGTGGGGCTTCTCGGGCTGCTTGGAGATGAACTCCTTGATCGCGGCGTAGGTGTTCTTGATTCCAAGGGCCTTGGTCGTAGCCGCGAACCCTCTACCGTCCTTGCTGTAAGTACCACGGACGATAGCGGCCCGCATCTTGGCAACGACGCCTGGCACGGACCCTTCGCCGTAGTGGTACTCTTTCGGGTTGTCCCGGACGATCTGACGCAGCTTTTCCTCGTACACCTTCATGAAGGTGTCGAGGTTGGGGTACTTCCTCGCGCCCTGCTCTATGTCGGCGGGCTGCCAGGGAGCGTTCGGACTAGCGCTGGCGGGTTCTTCGGTTTTCGCGCTTTCGTTATTTCTGGCTTTCTGGCTTTCTGGCCATTTGTGCGCGGGTACTTCCAGGGGCTTTGGCTTGGCCGGCGTTCCTGCTGGCGCGTTCTTCGAGAGCTGCTTGATCGCGTCCTTGATGGCCGCGCCGTGCTTCCGGACATCCGCCTCGTCCAGGCCGGTGTGCTGCTTGACGAAGTCCACATACTGCTTGTCCTGCTTGGAGGGAGTCTTCTGGGCTGCGATATAGGCGGCCTTGTCCAGATCGTTCGCAAAGTTCAGGCTGTAGGCTTTCAGGCCGTAGTTGTAGCGGGGCTTGGCTCCCGCTAACTCATGAGGGAGCTTGGGGTTGGCGGCTGGTACTTCTCCTATTGGTTCTTTAGTTGAGGCGGGATTTCCTAGCTGACTAGGATTTTGAGGTTGTGCGGATTGTGGCGTTTCTGCAACAGACGGGACTTCTGCAGGCTCCGCCTTGCCCTCTATCGTCTTTCCGGCGAACGGGGCAGGTTTCCCTTTGGCCTGCTGCTGGCGCAATCGAGCGTCGAGTTCCTCGGGGCTGAGGTTCATCTCCGCCGCGAGTGCTTTCATGTACTCGGCGGTGAGGAGTCCCTTGCGGCCTGCGAAGTGGGCGGGATGCTCTCCCGGTTCCGGACGGATATTGTCGAGGTCCTTTTGGATGGCGGCGCTGGAGCGCGTCACTTCTGGAGTTGCAGTATTTGGCTGCACATTTGACGGCAGGATGCTGCCATTTTGAGCAGTATCCGGCTGCGGGACTTCCGATCCGCTGTTCCGTTCTGCGATCGCGGTGACGTCCGGTTTCCCGTTTAGCGGGATGTCGACCTTCTTGCCGTCCTTGCCTGAGAATTCTACCGAATCGAAGGTGACCTGCTGGTCGGTGACGCCCGGGATTTCCTGCCCGTCGTACTTTTTGCCTTCGCCTGGTTTCAGGTAGCCGACAGTGACGTGCGGCTTGTATTCCGGAAATGTGTTTCCGGTGTGTTCTACGGCATCCCCGACTAACTTGTTCAGTTTGTGGAGGTCGGGAGAATCGACGTCCACCTTCAGCACGTCCGACTCGCCGGCTCCGCCGCGTGCATCCTTCTTATCCTCGGCAGGGAAAACGGAGAGCGGTCCGAGCGTAACGGTGATCGGCCCCTGTCCTTCCAGCGCTTTTTCGATGGGGGCGGGGTCGGTGCCGGGGTTGCCGTACTTCAGAGTGATGTGCGACGACTTGTCCAGGCCGTCGGGCGCCAGTTCGTCTTTCGGGATGGTCTCGCCGAATGCCTGCAGGGGCTCCGCCACTGACGGGGGCATGTTGACCTGGGTGGAGCTGTAGTCGTGGGTTTCGCCGGTATCATTTGGTGCCGGAATGGAGGCCGCGCGCGGCCCCGTCGCCTTCGGGCTGGCGTAGTCCGTCGTGGAATTAACAGGCGAAATAACAGGTGGAACAGGTGAAACAACAGGTGGAACAGGTCGCTCCCCTGCCATTTCCGGTTTCCACCAGTCGGGCAGCGTTCCCCCGTTGAGAGCCCGCATGACGTCTTCGGAGATCGGCTCGGCGGATTGAGTCCCGGCGTGGTGCTGTCCGGCGTTGTCTCGCAGATGGGTGTCGTGCTCGTCCAGAATCTGATCGAGCAATCCGACTGTCTGTTTCGGGTCGAGCTGGTCCGTCTTCGTGTAAACGGTATGGACGCGACCCTCGGCGTCGGTGACCTGGCGCGCCTGCAGGGTCGTCGGTGGTTCCGGTTTCCCTTCCGATTCATCCGCGATCGCGTCGAGCAAGCCCTGTGGGATAACCGTGGTGGCTGTCGGGATCTTGCCGGTCGGTACGGTCGTGCCTCCGTTCCTGCCTGCGATATCTTCAACCGTGGCCGTTGGTGGTCCACCCGGGGTGGAGGGTGGTGTTTCCGGCGGTCCGCCCGATCCCGCCTCCACGGCTGTCTGGTAGGCGGCGCGCGCATCGCCGATGTCTTTGACTGCCGCCGGCATCTCGCGCACGCTCGCACGCAGCATCAAGGCGGCGAACAGGCCGTCGGCTGTGCCCATTCCCCAGTCCCGGGCGGCGCCGTCGAGGTCGCCGGATTGCATTTTCTGGTAGCCCGATACGGCATTGCCGCCGGCAGCGAGGACGGCCCGGCCGCCGAATAGAGCGGTGGCGCCTTTTTGGATTCCGACGCCCACTCGTCCGAGTGCACCCATGCCGGCGGTACCGATGGCGGTGGCGATCGCGAGCGGAGATGTCAGGGATTCGGCGCTCTCGGCAACGCCCTGGATGATGTTCGCGGCGACGTGGGATTCCTGGGCGGGCTGCAGGTAGAGCTGTCCGGTTCTGCTCCGCACCATCATGGCGGGCGTGCTCGGCGGTGCCTTGAAGGCCTGCGAGAAGGGCAGGAGCGGATTGGTCAGCGCTTCCGGGACGAAATCCGACAACGTGGGATTCTTGGTCGCCTCGTGGATCGGCGGACCGCCGGCAGCGGCTTCCTGCTGGAACTTGGCCTGCGCCTGGTTGCCGGCTTTCCATGCGTCGAGTTGCCGGTTGTACTCGGCCGCGAGCGCGTTTTGCTGCGGCGTGTCCCAATGTGCGGTATGTGCCTGAAAGTCTTCCGGCGTGTCTTCCGGCAGATCCTGGCCGGGCGTCCAGTTCGGTGCGGCGAGTCCAGCGGGAAGTTGGGGCGGGGGTGTCGTCAGCGGCGGGGTGGTAATGGTGCCCTTGGGGAAGTGGGTGGCGGCGGCGGTAGCGATCGGCACGACCTTTGCGCCTGCAGGCGGTAGGGATGGCAGGATGTCGCCCAACTGCTTACCCAGCGGACGCGGTCCGGCCTGGCTCACCGGCTGTTCCTGGGGGATCGGCGAGGCGGGGGTCGCGGGCTGCGAAACGGCGGTCGCCCCGTACTTCGAGAAATCGATTACCGGGGCGCTCGGCGTGGCTGTGCTGGTTGCCGCCGGCACCGCGCCGTACTTCGAGAAATCGATAGGCGTAGCTGCCCCCTGGGGCGCGTCGGCCGCGGGGACTGCTCCGTACTTCGCGAAGTCGATCGACGGCGCGGACTGTTGCGGTTCTTCCGCTTCGGTGGCGCCGTAGCCTGCCAGATCGTCAGGAGTGAGCATTTAGATGGGAGTTACTTCCAGGAGTACTCGGGGTGATCCTTCTTAAAGAGGTCGACGGCCGCCTGATTGGGGAAGTCGTACATCTTGCCGTCGATATTCACGCGCACCTTCTGATTCTGATTGGGAGGAGGTGGGGGCGGCGTCTTCGCTGGCGCGGGCGGAGTCGGCGGAGCTGCAGGAGGCGGGGGTGCGGCTGCCGGCGTCGGCGGGGTAGCCCCTGCTGCGGGAGCGGGGGGCTTTACCGAAGGCGGCGGAGTCACGGAACCAGGATGTTGGGTGGCTTTCCAGGCTGCCAGCGTTTGATCGTCTGGTGTTGGTTTTCCTGGATTCGCTTTCTGGTAGTCCCGGATATCCATGATGTGTTGAAGTGCTGGCGTCTTCCCGCCGCTGTTCGTCTTAGCGGTTCGCGCTTGTGTGTTCGCCGCGTCCAAATCAGCCTTGTTCATCTTCTGGAACTGTTGAATCAGGGCAGACCGTTTGGCGGATACCTGTTCGTTGTCGCCCCAGCGTTCCGGATCTTTCAGATACGCGATCGCATCTGCCGGGCTTACCTTGTCAGGCGTGGTTCCGCCAGCGCTCTTGGCGGCTACGGTGTCTGTCCAGACCTTGTTGACCAGATCCTGCAGGCTGGCATTTTGTTGGGCGGGGGAGTTGTTCACCCGCTCCTGCGCGATTCGCTCCATCTCTTTATCGTGCGCGAGTTGGCGCGATTCGGTGATGGCTCGTTCGTCGGCGACGGTGCGTTGTTCCGGAGTCATCCCTCTGCGGTCGAGAGCACTAAAGGACTTCTCGATCCGCTTGCCGGTGGGGTCGAACATCTCGGACGAAGACGGATAGACTCCGTTCGGCACCTTATTGTCGTTCAGGACCTGGTTGTACTCGGACGGGTTCTTTGACGCGGATAGCTTGGTAATCAATTGCAGTTGCGCCTGCTGGTCGGCCTTCTGCTGCTTCTCGCGAACGTCCGCCTGCTTGTCCAGCCACGTCTGGCTCGCGTGCCCGTCAATGATGGACTGTACCGCTTGCCGCCCCGGGAAGGTAGGGTGAGCGGCCAGAGTAGAAGCGTATTCCGCGTCCGTCATCTGTCCGTCGCGGTGGAGCGAGCCGAGCAGGTTATCCCAATTGGATTTCAGCCCTTCTTCCGAATCGTCGTCGGGCCTTTTCAGGTAAGCGTTTAAACGGGTGGCCACCTGGTCGCTGCGTTCCGCTTTGGTCTTGTACTCCTGCTGTTCCGCTTCGCTCAGATCTTTCCGCCGTTTGATCTGGTCGTCGATGATCTTGTTGATCGACGCCCGCGCGTTCCCGAGGCCGATCGGCGACATACCGTCCGTGGCGGCCTGCTTTAGCGCCTGGTCGAGATCTCCTGGATGTTTCGAGATGGCCTGCCCCCAGATGTCGTTATCTTTCTGGGCGCGCTGCATCTCCGCCACTTTCATCTGCGATTCCTGGGCTACCGCGCGATCCTGGATGATCTTGGCGGCTTCCGGTCCATACCCGTCCTTCGTCATCTTCTGGAGGAAGCGTTGTTCCACCCTGGCGTAAGTGGGAGTCGTCGGAGTCGGCGAAGACTGCAAACTGGTGGCGGGCTGCAGGACGGCAGTGGGCGGCGGTGCGGCCGGTACGGCTTGCGGAGCTGCAGGAGCTTCCGTGGCGTCCGGCTGGTCTTCCATGTCCGGAGATTTCGGGATGTCGTAATTGGCGGGAGTGCTTCCCGCCTGCAGGGAGGTAGCGGGCTGCAGGGTGGCAGTGGAAGGAGTAGCGGGTTGCTGGGCTGGCTGCGTGGCGTTGGCTTTGTCGGCCTGGTCTTCCGCTTCCGCGTCCTGCCAGTATTGCGCGGCTTTCTGGCGGAAGTCAGCCTGTCTCTGTAAGTCCTGAACCTGGAGTTGGGCCTGCTGCTGGCGAAGAGGTTGCATTTCCCGGTTGGCCTGCATTTCCTGTTGCATGTTCGCAAGGGAAAGCATTCTCCCGTAGGTCTGGGTAGGGTCTTGCGCTTCTACATTGGGGTGATACATCAAAGGAATGCTTGCTGCGCTCATATGGTTAGCTCTTCACTCCGCCGCCGCTGGTGTTCATGTTGCCCTGGGGTAACGCCGCGCCCCAGGTTCCGTAAGTCGTCGGGGTCGCCCCCGGCAGCATCTGCGACAGACCGTAGGTTTGCGCCGCATTGGCTACGCTGTTCAGCGCCCCGCCCCATGCGTTTGCAGCGCCCACTGTGCCAGCAGCCTTCGCGTTGCCCGCGCCGATGTAATCGTTCATGGCGGCTTCTTCGCCCTGCAGGCCGATCGAGCCGATGTACTGGTTGCCCTGCATCGCCGTGTTCGAGAGCATCCCCGCGCCTTGCAGGTTGGTGTTTGCTCCCAGATTGGCCAACGATACCAGTTGCGATCCGTAGGTCGATCCGGCGTTGAGGTTCTGATTGACGGCGTTCGTCCCCAAATTCGCCAGGGTCTGGTATCCCGACTGGTTCGCGTTATAGGTGGCGAGGGCGTTGTTGTAAGTCTGTTGGTACGTCGTGCCCGCCAGGCCTTCGGCGTATCCCATATTGGCCTTTAGGTTCGCTCCCGACTGTAGCGAGCCACGAATGGCGGCCAGGTTGTTCATGGCCTTCTCGCCTTGCGAGAGGGTGAACTGATAGCCCGGGGTGGCTTCCGCCTCCGCCGCGGTGGGCGCTTTGAAGGTGCCGGCTGTCGACTGCAGCGCGTTCAATCCCTGCAGTCCGGCGTTGAGATACGGCTGCAGCGTGCCGGTTTCCGAGCCGTAGATTCCGCCGACGCCTGAAGTCGTATCGGCTACCGTCTTGTTGGCTGCCGAAACTCCCGAGTTGATGGCCGCGTTCGACTGGGTGATCGCGTCCTGGCCGGACTGGATAGCCTGCCCGGTTTGGGACTGGAGTTGCTGGGCGGCCGCCTGGTCCGTCGCGGCTTGCTGTTTCGCCGCCTTACTGGCCGCCGACGATCCGATGATTCCTTTGGCAATGCCGGCGACTGCCGAAATGCCTGCGCCTAGAAGTGGCATGTTAGTTTTCCTCCGGCCTGCTCACGCCCAATAAAATGCGATCGCGGAGTATGCCTTCTTTGAGATACGATTTCGGACTGACGCCGAATACTTTCAATCCCGCCCGTTTACCGAAGCGCAGCGCGATGGGGTTCGAGCTGGGTACGAACGTCTCCGCTCTCTGGCACTTCGTGTTCTTCCACAACCACCCGTTATTTTCCAGGAGGCACTGCATGGCTACCATGGCCTTTGCGTTCAATGGCATCACAGTGTGAAATTCCCAGAGGATGGGGGTGCGGGGCTGGAAGAGGAAGAACCCGATGGGGGTGTTGTTGAGCTTTGCCAGGATGTACCAGAGGGCAGGATCTTCAATTACCTCTGCGTCTTCAATCTCTGGGGCAAAGTCATCTCCTAGAAAAGGAAATATAGAAGGCCTTGTCAGAAGAGAGTTTAGAAGGGGGTAATCGAAGCTGCGTTCAAACACCATACAAAAGACTTGTTAAGTTGAGAACGGGCTTTCGCCACCGGGGAGTTTCACTGCTTTCGGCTGCCGGCGGTCGCGTTCGGCGTTATGCTGGTGAGGAATCTGTTCAACTTTCAGTGAAAGGAGTGAGCAACCGGAGCAAATGTCGGGAGCGAGCCCATGCAGTGCAAATCCTCTGGCCGGGGTGATGCGGGTTCGCTCCTGATGGGTAAACTGCCGGAAGCAGTGCGTGCTCCCGGGGCTCAACCGAAGCGCACTTAACTTAGCAAGTGCTTGTCTTCTTTGAGCTACAGTCCTCGGTGAACTCTGTATGTTAAATGCACTACCGCTGTTCCTCCGCCAGTAGCAAAATCCAGTCCATTCACCGTAAACAGCTTCAGGTCTGAATTCAGAATCCCCGAGAATCCTGTTAACGATGTAGTCCCCGCTCCGAGGTCTTTCCCTTGCACAATCGCTACGGTTTTCTGGGTATTGGTAACGACAGCGGATGCAACCGGGTTGGTCATCTGCACGCCCAGATTCCCCAGCGAATTGGCGTATCCTGCGGCCACATTTCCTCCTCCGGTAAAAGCTGCTGTCGCGTAGAGCAGTTCGAACAGGAGCGAGAGGGGCTCGACCAGCGTGCCCGGGCCCAATGCCGAGACCAGCGTCTTGCCGAAGGACAGGGATTTCAGATCGGCGTTGGAAATGGTGACGATAACCGTGTGGAGACCCGATCCCAACTGCGAGAGCACCTGCATGTCGGTGCCGTCGTAGAACAGATCGACCGCCATGCCGGCGATGAAGTCTGCCGGATCGAGGTCGACCGCCGCGCCTTCGACGAGCTTCTTGACGGGTACGGCCCCGATGCCGTTCAGGTTGATCGTGACCGCCGCAGTATTCGTGCCGCCGAGCTTCACGCGGTAAACCGCGCCCGTAGAGTACGCCGCAATCGCGGGAGACAAGGTGGCCGTGAGCGTGTTCGTCCCGGATGTCAGCCCGTATGCCGGCACGCCGATGTGATTCGCATCCAAGGGCAGGTTTGCCAGGGGCACGAGAGACCCCGAATCGAGCGGAGCATAGCCGCTGGCTGCGCCCTTGTTCGCGGCGTTCTCGGGGGTGTAGCCGATCGGAGCCTGATAATCTGTTCCCGCGACCGCAGGGGCCGTGGTGTCGAGAGCGGTCCGCTTGACGATGCCGTTCGATCCGGGATCCGGGAGGAGATTCGGGAGGTTGGCGACGGGGACTTTCGAGCCCGAATCGAGCGGAGCATAGCCGCTGGCCGCCCCCTTGTTCGCGGTGTTCTCGGGGGTGTAGCCGATGGGAGCCTGGTAATCGGTCCCGGGCACCGCGGGTGCTGTGGTGTACGGTGCGGTGCGTTTGATGATTCCGTTCGAGCCCGGGTCGGGCATATACACCGGCAGATTTGCGTTGGGGACGAAGCCCGAGGAATTGAGGGGCGCGTATCCGTTGGGTTGGCCCTTATGATTCATCGTCTCGGCCGAATTCGGCGGCGACACCAGCCAGAAGGAGGCGCCCGACTGGTTGTAGACGAGTTCGAGCACCTGGCCGATCTGCACATCTCCGGCGGACAGCCCGACGCCGCCTGTCTGGCCGGGACGAAAAACCAGGCACGCCCCCAGCCCGTTCAGGTTCACTGTCACGTCTCCGGTGTTCGGGCCCGTGGTGACACGGATGCGGTAATGCGCCCCGTCTACATAGGCACCGATCGCCGGGGAAAGGGTGGCCGTGTAGTCGTTGGCCGTTCCCGCGGCGACGGCAAACATAGGCGCGCTCAAATCCTCCGCTTTCGCCGGCGCCGTGGTGTTCAGGGCCGTTCGCTTCACGATACCGTTTGCCCCCGGATCCACCAGGCCGCGGAGATTGGCCACAACTGCGCCCCAGGAGCCCGCGGATTTCGGACCGTAAATGTCCCCGTTCGACGAGTCGAGGTACATGTCGCCGTTGTTGCCGGTTCCGCCCGAAGGCGCGCCCGATGCGACGATCCACACCCCGGAGTAGCCCGTCGCGCCGGTGGCGCCCTTGATGTTGCATTGAATCGAGCCCCAGGAGCCGGCGTTCTTCGGCCCGTACACATCGCTCGTAGCCGAGTTGATGTACATGTCGCCGTTGTTGCCCGTGCCGCCCGAAGGCGCGCCCGATGCGATGATGTAGCGCGGAGAGTAGCCCGCGTTTCCAGTGGCTCCGGTGGCCCCGGTGGCCCCAGTGGCTCCGGTTGGGCCCGTTCCGCCTTGCACGACCGGCCCCCACGTCCCCGGATTGCCGTTGGGGTCGACATTGGTATTGGCGGAAAGGGCGATATAGGCGTTGGTGGCCGATCCGACTACCCGCGAAACGGTGTCGTTGACGACGTAGGCCGAGGCATTCGACCAGGCGCCCTTCCATTGGGGGCCTTGCGAATAGACTTTGTGGTGGACGTTACCGGAGGGCATGTTATTCGACCCCGAGCTGCTGCTTCACTTCCGGAGACCAGCGTGCCGGATCCGGATCGACCCCGCGATATCCGAAGCATCCGCAGTGCACCTTGCGGGCAATGCGAAACGCCGCGTGGATGGCGTCTTCGAGGTCTCCGGAGTCGAGCGCTTCCTGGAAAGAGAGAGCAAGTTGGTCATGGCCGGAGGCGGCCTGCGTACGCTCCTCCTCCGTCATGGGCTTGCGAAACTCGTCGCGCAGCGTCTTCAGCCACTCTTCCCGCTTTTCCGCCGGCACCGATTCGGTAATTGCCAGCTTGGGCTGCGATGCCTTGGCTTTCTGGGCGTCGGTGCGGCGTTTGCGGTGGATCAGCCGAAGCTGGAATGTCTCCGGCTTGCCGCCCGATTTGACGTGAGCGGCGAGAAGGCGCTCGCTCGCTTCGAGCATCCGGTCGAGATCGGCGTCGGTGGGGGCGTTGGTTTCTCTGGTCATTCGGGTGTACTCTTTTGGGAAGGGAGAAATCGGTTGAAGCGCTTCCTCTGCCTGCTAGTCTTGTTGCCGCTGTTCGCGGCGGATTTTGACGGGACGAAGGGCACAATCACGATCGCGACAACGGGAGACGCGCATCATACAGTGGTTGCGGTCTCATCCTCGGCGCCGCTGGGCCCGGGCGCGTTCCAGGTGTCCCTGGTCTACAAACCGGCCGGATCGGCGCTGAACAAGACCGACGTGCGTTTCGTTTCTCGCCCCTTCAATCCCAAGCTGCCGCTCGCGCCTGTGCTGGCGGTGTTCGATGTCGCGGTGACTGATGTGACGTCGGTATCCGTGGGGCTGCAGCGCCAGGAAGAATCCCAGATCTTCACGCCGCGCAATTAGGTCAGCAGGCCGTGCCCTGTTCCGGATTTCAAGGCGTTGTACAGGTTCTGGCACCAGGTCTGCGCGTCGGCAAGCACCGCAAAGGATGGGTTGCCGGGCCCTGTCTGCCGCACAGTCAATACCTGCTGGGGCGAAAGCGTCCCGATGCTGATCGTCTGCAGATTCGGGTTCAGGTTGATCGAGCGCGAGTTATAGAAGTCCCGGATGTCGAGGTCGCCGTATGTGCCGAGCGGGCTCTTTCCCAAAAACAGCATCGTGTTGCCCGAACCGTCCACCACGTGATAGCCCTGCGGTTCGACGGCCGCGTAGATGCCCGAGCTGTTGTCTTTGACCTTCAGTCCGACGTTCGCGGAAAGCGAGGAATCGAGCGAGTTGTCGACCGTGGTGGTAACCCCACCCACATTCAAGGTCAACGTGCACGCCGCGATCGCCCCGTTCGATCCGGAGAGCGAAACGATGGCGTGGGCCGGGTCGACTCCGCCTGCATAGAAGGCCTTAGCCCAGACGCCATAAAGCCCGCCGAGCAGATTGCCGATCCACGCGACCACGGCGTTGCTCCCGTCGAGGACGTCGATCAGTCCGGGGTTTGCGCCCGTGCCCGCCACCGTCAGCGTGCCCGCGGTAATCTGGCTCGCGTTGATATTTCCGGCGTAGATTACGCCAGCAACAATTGTGCCGGCGGTGATCTGGTTCGCCGCGATGGTGGTGTTCGACTTGATCGCGCCGTCGAGCAGGGTAGTGGGGTCTTGCGTCGACACCCACACCGGAGTCAGTCCCGTGGCGGCGGTGTTCTTGTAAAACCCGTTCGTCACACCGCCAGCGCTGGCCGTAAGCTGGATGATCGAACCCTGCGGATAGTACGTCGGCAGGGTAGGGAGCGAGGAAAGGACCGGGATCCCGAAGAAGCTCAACCGGCTGGACGCATCGAAGCCCAGGGTGGGAGCGACAGAACGCGGATTCACGAGCCCCAGATCGATGGCGTGCGCCTGCGGATCCGGCGTCAGATCGTAATGGTCCGCGCTTGCCGTCCAGCACTTTTGTAAGGTGTGGACATTCGGATTGCCGGAGGGTAACTGCGCCAGTCTCGATATGGCGTACAGGCGGAACCGGAACGTCCGGTAAAGATTCGTCGAGCCGTCGATGTTCAGTGCCGGCGGGAACGTCCAGAACGGATTGCCCGGGTTATCCGCGCCCATCAGTTGGATGGTTGCGCCCGTGGGGCCTTCGATCAGTCCGCCCGGCAATTCGCCCGAGTCGGCGATCTGGCGGCCGCGGTAAATCAGAATGTCGTCGTCGCGCCCTTCGTCGTCGGTGCCGGTGACGGGCGACGGGATCCAGAGCTTGACGGTGACGCCCGTTCCATTGCTGACCGCATTCGCGAGGGTGATGTGAGTGGTCGAATGCCAGGCCGACATCAGCACCACCGGATCGCTACCGCAGTGGACGTCGTACGGCGCCTGAGTGGATCCGATATTGGGGATCGAGCCCGAGGTAACAACGACGTCCGTGCCGCTGGTGATCGTGGCAGTGACAGTCAGCTCGTAGCCTTTTTGTACGGTGACGGATGAAAACCAGTAGTTGGGATCCGTCGCGAAGGTCGGCTCGTCCCAATCCAGTTCCCAGAAATCCCAGATCCAGATACCCGGCTCATTCAGCCGATAAACGCGGTTGTCGCCCGATGCCGGGTTCGGCAGGAAGAAGGCGTTGCTCAGGCTGTTCGAGGGCGAGAGTCCCACCGGCTGCACGGTGAATGCGGTCTGGACATACCCGTCGGGAGGCGTGGCGGTCTGGTTGACCGCCCCCGCGATCGCGGCGGCTTTCCAGTTCACCTGCGTGGGGTCGGTGGGCACCCAATACGGCCCGTCCACCGGAGATCCGTCCGCGCCGAACGTCCGCTGTCCGAGCTCGATCGTGGGGCTACCAGTGTCCACCGTGAACGTGCCCTGCCACTCCCAGCCGTTCCCATCGTTGCGGTCGACCCACAAGGTCACCACCATGGGAAACTGGCCATTCGCCGGCGTCGGGCTAAAGTCCAAGACGGTGTGCAGGCTGCCGTTCTGGTCCGAATAGCGCAGGTCGGTTCTTTCCGTGACGGAAAGCGACGTCAGGCTGGCCGGATGAAGAACGACCGTCAGGGTAAGCGGGTTCTGGGTAAGATTGCCGTTGACGTCGTAGCAGCGGAATTCGACCGTCCAGGTCTCATCCGCCAGAGGCTGCGGTTCGACCGCTGCGCTGTAATTCAGGACAGTCGAACCCGGCACCCAGCCCGTGAACTTGCCAAGGGCATGTTCGTTGCCGGCCGGGTCGATCGCCACCACGTCAATTTCCGTCAGCAGCGAATACGCCGGGTCTGTCGTCGGCAGCGAAATCACTCCCGAGATGACAGCGTTCTGCGGCCCGTTGCCGCTCAACTGGTAGGAGACGGCCGCGGTGGCGGTGACGATATTCGGCGCGACCCCGGAGGTTGTACCCGAAGAAGACGCCGAAGTGATCTCGTTCAGATAGCCCAGCCACGGACGGGCCACGTTGCCCAGCGCCTTGACGATCTGCGGGCCCAGGACGGGATCGCCCGAACCGTCAAAGAAGTCGGAACGTACAGGTGGCTTGGGAGGCTTGGCCATTACGAAATGCCCACGAAATAGTCGAGGAAGCAATTGACCAACGCTTTCCTCGCGTTGCCGGTGACCGCAATGCGGAATACGCGGTTGTCAGCCGAGCCGAGTTGCCAGAAAGCCGCGCGGTCGAGTTTCTTTGAGGTCGACGCGGTATAGACGAAGTCCGCGCTGCCGGCGCTCCAGGTGTTGCCGCCGTCGGTGCTGACCTCTCCACCGACCCAGTTGGTCCCGCCGTCGTCCGACCAGGAAACGGTGATGGTCAGCGCGTTGCCCCCGCCCGTCTCGAGATCGAGCTGCAGCTTCTGGAAGAACTGGCGTAAGCGGTTGGCGTCCAAATGCGGCAGCGTCCGCGCGCACAGCATCGGCTGCGTGTTGTCGGTGTAAATCGAATCCGACAACTGGTAGATCTGGCCGTTAGCGAAGTCACCCACCCAGTGCTTGTTGAAGACATGGCAGTGGCAGCTTGCCCGGTGGCGGTGGAATGCCGAGCCGTCGTAGCTGTTGCGTTCGTGCCACATCGGCTTGCCGAACTGCTCGGAAGCGGTCCGGTCGTACACCCAGGTCTGGTCGCCGGTTGGGAACGAGACCTGCCAGAACTCATGCCCGTCGAGTTCGTACACAAATGCGATCGCGTCCGAGAACTGCGCATACTTCTTCCAGGCCTTCTCGATCGCGTGGGTGGAAATTCTTACCGGTACGAACCCCTTGGCGAAGTAGGCGATAGGTTGGCCTCGCAAGCTTGCGCCGATCCACACCGGCCCGTCTCGCAAAGAACAGAGCGACGCCGGTGCCGCAATCCCGATCGGGACGGTATAGGAGTCGTTTCGGCCAAAGGGAAGATTCGGGTCGTTCGAAAGCCCGGGTTGCCAGACTTCCATGGTCGACTCGCCTAGGATGAGCAACTCCTGGTGGTCCGCCGCAATCGCGCCGATGTTGTCCGGGTAGCTCTCCTTCACGGCCTGGTCGGTCGGGTCGAAGGTGGACCCATCGTTCGGAGCCGAGAACTGGAACACCTTGGAGTTCGGGGTGGCCACCACGAAGAAGCTGTCGAGGAACGCGCCGCTCGATGCGTAGATCGGTCCGAAGACTTCGGTCGCCGATCCGCCCGCAGAGCCTTCCGTTGCCGGGGAAGATGACAGCGTGGCGTTTCCGTACGCGTCGACGGAATTAATGGTGGGACTGACTGCCGAGAATGCGCCGCCGCCGGCGAAGTTCAAAGTCGCGCCCACGTCGGCCGCGGTGAACGGATTCGCCGCGCTGAACGCGATCACATTACTGAGGACGATGTCGTAAGTCGCCCCCGTCAGGTTGACCGTGTACCCGAGCGGGCCGACATTCAGATGCGTCGGGTCGACGACGTTCGTGACGAAATAGGCCACCCCGTTCAGCAGGATGGTCATTCCGTTCATGCCGGAATTGAAAGGATTGCCGCTCAGCGCTTCCAAGTGGCCGTGCACGACGTTGCAGGTGCCTGCCCACCCGATCGCGATGTCGCCGTAAGCCGAGCCCGGGTAATTGATTGCCACCGGCCCGAGGCCGCTATCGCAGTAGAATTGCCCCGCGCTCACGATGCCCAACTGGTTGCCGTTTACCAGCAAGGTCACCGGCCGGCCGTCGTTCCCGACCGATCCGCGCCACGGATTGCCGCCCAGGCCGTTGATGGGCGATCCGGAGGAGTCCAGTTCGTAGAGATACTGCCCGGAAACGACAAACCACCGGCCGCCCGATCCATCGAGAGGATTCAAGGGCGTGCCGGCGGCCAGCATTCCACGAATTGGTCCACCTCCCAGGGTGGTGTGCGGTACGTCGAGCCCCGGGCAACCGCGCAGATATCCGATTTGCGGTTCGCTGTCATTCTCGGCGGCGATGATTTCCGCAAAGAGATTCAGCAGTCTTTGGGCGCCAGCCAGCAAGCTATCGAGGAGGTAAGGCCCGGAAAGCCAGCCTTTCATGGGAAGCAGGGGCATAAAATTGGGCTATGGGTTCCGATCAATTTCGCTTGCTGCCGGACCACGGCGAAGGTAGCTATCCAGCCGAAGTGCGGCGAAACTTCGGGGTGGATCCGTGCCCGTACTGCGGCGAGATCGGCGATCACATGTGCGCGGGCCGGAGTCGGACCCAGATCAACCGGGAGGCTTGGTCCCGGGCTAATCGATCCATCGCTCCGATCCTCGAATACAAATCGGACCCTCCCCTCGTGACGGCTGACTTCGATGGTTTGTCCCCTGGCCCAAAGCCTGCGGGACTTACGGCCAGTAGCGGAGTCACAGAAAAGAAGCCGGAGCTATCTGCTTTTGCACCCGATCACTCTCTTCTTCTTCCGGTAGAACATGAAGCTCTTTATTCCCGGAAGTAGTTAGTCGCCAGTTCTGTAGTTAAAGTCAGCTACTCCACGTCTTACCGGTAATACTCCCGGGTCTACATCCATTTGAGGAGTCGGAGCATTCAATCGTTGGATCTTAGCCAATGCTTCAGTGGCCAGCATAAGGACGCCATCTTTTAAAGGTTTGTCCCATTCCATTGCCAGCCGTACGGCCAGTTGATACCGCACCGCATCGAGATATCCGGGAGGAACGTCGAAGGTGGCGTTTTCGTCGGTGATCCCACCGCCCAATGGTTGTTCCGAGCAGAGCACGACTTTATCGCTTGAGTTCGTCGGTACGGGCCACAGAGTGACTGTGCCCAGCGGATACGTCGTGTTGTAGTACAGCCTTTGCGGAATGGTGCTTGCGGTCAGCGGCAGCCTAATGCCGAGGAACTGTTCGTCGTTGATGCACTCCAGGTCCTCGTATAGAGGCTGCGCGGGGTTCGTCATTACGACGTACTTGGCGGTGATGATGCGCGTCGGCCGCGGGCCGTTGAAGTCGCCGCCCGATCCCACGGTGTAGGTCTGCTTGGCGGTCCCCAGCGTGTAGGTAGCGGTCAGGGTCGACGGTGCATTCAGATCGTCTGCCGCCCAGGAATCGAGCATGGCGTTCATGACGAAGAGCCCGTCGGTCAGCTCGTTGGGGGCGTAGCCGAAGCCCGGGCGCAACTGTCCGATGCAACGGAAGGAACTGCGGAGGAGGTCTTTGATTTGAACTGCCATGGAGGATTACCTGAGGAGGGGAAAAGAATGGGCTAAGCTGAGCAGGCCCGTTCGCTACCGCATAGCTTCACAGCTTCCGGCCTGCAGGCGGTCGCGGTGAGGCACCGGTCCTACAAGATTACGGCTCCTACGGCCTGCCAATCACGCTGAACAATCCTCGCGCCTGATCGGCATAACCCGGTCCGTTTGGATGCACCGAATCGTTATATAGCCCGAGGGGATTCGTCACAGCATAAGAGACCCAGCGCCCGAAGATATCGAAGGATGCAGTGCCGGCAGAGGCTGCGAGACCTTGAATCACCGCCTGGAATGACTGCTGCGTGGCGTATGACGCGTGGCCACTCGGATCGGTCGGGGTATAGGTGTACAAAAGCACGTCACCCACAGCCTGTGCTGCCGTGACAATTGCTGACAGGTTTGCCTGAAACGTTGAGGGTGAGACGCTATTGTTGGCGTCGTTGATTCCCAGACAAATCACGCTCAGGTCCTGGCCCAGCGAGAGCGTGTTTGGGACCGAGAAGATGTTCAGCGCGCCCGACCAGTCGGAACTCTGCGAGCCCACCCAGCCCCCATTCAATGTGAGCACCTGCTTTTTCGAAGAGTCGTACGCGTCGATCCCCAGAATGTAGACCGTGCCCGACACCCAGTTCAGGTTCAGGGTGTTGCTGGTCAACGAGCCGGTCACTGTCAGGGTCTGTATGCTGTTTGTGCCATTCGTGCTCTTCGTTGTGTCGCTTCCGCCATTAATATTCCATTTGTAAGATCCGCCACCCCCAAATTGGAAGAAATAGATTACGAAGGTATCAACGTTGACGGTCGGGAGGAATGCGAGGCTCGATGTAGAGGATGTCGCGGAGAACGTGTCGCCACCAGGGAAGGTAGCGCCAGTCTTACTCCATCCGGACCCGACCGTGAGACGGCCATCGTACTGCGAGGTTTCTGAGCCTGCACCGCGATTTCCTCCGTTTCCAAGCCATCCATTCGCTTCGCTGGTAATCCCAATTCCGCTAAACTGTGAGGCGATATAGGAACTGAGGCCGTTGTAGCGCATCTGTAAGGTGGTGGCGTTCGAGCCATAAAACTGAGTACTGTCTCCAATGAACAGGATCTTGGCATTGGCTGTCCCAGCCGCGACCTTGCCCAGCGCCGCTCTCCAATGGGGCAGCAACACCGCCTGATTGGTATTCGGCCCGATGATCCCCTGCGTGGGACTGATTACAATGCCCGCACTCCCAGGTGCCGTAGTCCCTACCTCAAGGGTGTCTCCCGGGTTGGTTGGCGACAAGGTGGTGCCTGTCCGCGTCCACCCCGACGGGCTGCCGGAGCCACCCGGCTTAGGGAACTGGGCTAAGGCGAGGCCGGCAAAAAGAAAGATGGCTGTCAGGCGTTTCATTGCTCGCTCCAGTAGAGGGTGATGTTCGCCGTGCCCGTGATCGAGGAGATGGCGATGGTGTAGTTCGTGCCCGTGCCCGTGTTGCCCATATGCATCAGCGTCAGGTCGAGCGTCTGGTGCTCGCCGGCCGCGAGAGACAGGATGCCGCCGGCGGGGGTGCCTGCGCCGACGTTGGAGGCTGTCCACACGGTGGCGATCGCGGCGGGGCCGATCGGGAGGAGGGCGTTAACCGTGCCGGCAGTGGCGGTGGCCGCCGTGCCGTTCTGCGACTGCGTCACGTCGCAGGCAACCGAGCATTGGACCACGGCTGCGACGAGGCTGACCTGCTTGGCATTGGTTGCCGGTTGCTGGATGGTGAACTTGGTGCCGGCGCCGGAAAGCGTAACGTTCCCGGTGGTCGCCGAATAGGCGTTAGGGGTTTGCTGGGCGCTGGCGGTAAACGCGAGGAGCGCCAAAAGGCCGATCAGAAGGAAGGATTTCATGAGGGGTTCTCTCCGGAAGTTGCGGTCGGCGGCTGCTGGGCCTGTTTGCCGGCCATCTCCTGCTGGTGCGCCTGGTCAGCCTGCTGGAGCGACTGATCGAACTGCTGCTGCTTGTCCTGCAGTTGTTGGGCCTGGGCATGTTCCATGGCGTCGCCGGCGGCGTCCGCTTCGACCGTGATCTGGTGGTGGAGCAGTTCCGCGCGCCGGTCGAGCTCGCCCTGGATGTGGGAGTGGTCCAGTTCGGCGATCTTGTTCATGACGGCCGATTTGGCGGTGGTCTCGGCGGCCTGCATCTTGACGACGTTGGTTTGCGTCGCGATGCGTTCGGCCGATTCGATTTTGGCGCGGGCGATGCGTTCGGCCGAATCGGCGCGTACCTGTAGTTCCGTCAGCTTGCCCTTGACCATCTGCAGCAGCTGAGCGTTCTGCTGGGTGAGCTGCTGGATGGCCTGCTGGTCCTGCGCCATCTTGGCCTGGAGCTGCGGCGGCACGTCGGGGTTGCCGTCGTCGTCCTGCAGGGCGGGAGGCAGAGCCTTTTTGAAGCGCTTCGCGAGACGGTCGGCGCCGATGAAGTCCTGGTTCTCGAAGAAGATGTCGGCCGCCAATTGCCAGACTTCCGGATTGCCTTGGGCGAGAGCCATGATCATCTCGCGGGTTTCGAGCCGCTGCGTCTGATAGCTTGGCCCCTGGTCGACGGTGACGTCGTACTTGCCGGCGTCGAGCAGGTAATGATACGGCTTGCCGTCCTTGTCCGCCCCCGGAGCGTTGACTTGGACAATTCGTTCCTTCTGGTCATCCCCGATGATGCGGACCTCGCGGGCGGTGTCGTACTTCTTGGGGATGAGTTCGACCAGGATCCGGCCGCCGCGCTTGATGGCGCGTGCCAGGTTGTCGAGGAAGTGGAAGTTCGAGACGTCGCCCTGCCGCTGCAGGAGGCCAATAGCCTTTCCCGACTGCTCGGCCTTTTGATTGCCCAGGGAGGGGTCGAAATACCCCGTGGATGCCTTGATGTCGTCGATCGCGGCAGCGGCGCCGGTCGCCAGCGCCTGGACCGGAGGATCGAACGTTCTCCATTGGGGCTCGGGCGCCATCTTGTCGCCCACAGCCACCGGATCGTACTCAAGATACGCGGCGTTGTCGGTGTTCGCCCGCTGCCAGTCTTTCCGCTTGGTCTTGAACTGCCCGACCGCCCCCACCCACTTCGGCTTGGGGGCCAAGGCGATGGTCTCGGCCTCCATCGTCTTGTAGTAGTTGAGGAGCTGCTGCGGATCGCGCGCAAAGCGCGTCATCGAGAAGATCTTGCGTTTGCCCCTGACGACCATTTCAAGGCCGGTGACCATCACGATCGGGATGGTCGACCCGTCCCATCTGGTGGGCTCTTCCAGGACTTCGCTGCCGTTGATGATGTACTGCATCACCACAGGCAGTTCGTCTGTCGCCTCTTTGGCGGGGGAGTCCGGGTCGTCTTCGTCCTCGCGCACCCACTCGAAGGAGCCGGGATCTTCGTCTTCGTCCAGGTCTTCCAGGTAAACCGGGTGAACCGTACCGTCCTCGTCCCGGCGATAGCGTAGGGTCTTCGGTTCGGTGGTGACTTCCCAGTACTCGCAAACGCGACGGGTGTTGTCGCCGTACCAGCCCTCGGAGACGAGGGTGGAGCGGAACTCCGACGTCAGGTCCGACGTGTCCTCGCCGAAGCGCGCCTGGTAGGCGTCGTCGGCCATCTTGTCCTCGACGAACGCCCACTTCATGTCGGAGCGGTCGGGCTTCCTGGCGTTGTTGTCGAGGTAGACGGAGAACGGATCTTCGACCGTGACGGACTTCAATTCCTGGTCGAAGCTTCCGGGGATGCGTTCGCAGGTGTAGCGCCAGTAGCCGAAGCCGCAGCCGGCGGCGTAAAGCAGCGCGGTGTCGTAGGCCTGGTCGGCATCCGAGTCGTACTCGATATGCCGGATCATTCCCTGCAGGACTTTGGCCGTGTCCGGATCCCCCGCGGAATCGACCGGGCTGATCTTGATCGCCGGTTTGTTCTGCCGCGCCTGGTTGCCCAGCTGCAGGACGGGAGGCAGGACTTTATTGAAGACTAGACAGGGGCGCGGAGACGGGCCTCGTTCCCTTTCACTCTTGACCTTGCGGTCCCACTGGTCTCCTGAGAGGTAATCGAGATCCAAGAGAGCTTCAGCTCTGATCTCACTCTCCGCCTGTACGGCCGCGTTGTACCTCTTACGTGCTCGTTCGAGGACTTCGGCGTACTGGGACTGTTCTGGGCGGGGCATTAGAATGGAAAGAAAATGCAGAGAAGACTGGTTAAGTTGAGAGCGAACTTTCGCTACCGCACGGCTCCACCGCTTCCGGCCTGCAGGCGGTCGCGGTGAGGCGTCGGCTGTTTCTCGCGCTGCTGCCGTTCACGGGCGCGATCGCGAAATTACGGCCGAAGCGGTTGAGTCTGCGCGAGCAGTACCTCAGCGGAAAGCTGAGCAATGCCGGCGGATTCGACTGGTACATGGCGCCAGCCGGAAAGCTCACTGCGGCTCAGCAGGAAGCGTTCGACAAGCTCAACAAAATACTGGACGACTGGAACGAAATGCAGATGGAACTAATCGAGCTTGCGCCGCGTGCACCGTGGGTCGGCTCTCTCACTCAGGAAGACGCCGACATCTGGGAGCGCGTCAATTCTCGCCCACCGGCAACATACACTCATGAGCAATGACCGCCCCGCCCTTGCGCCCGCACTGCAAACAATCCAAATCCTTCTCCACGTCCGGGACGAACGATAGATAGGGCGCGATCCGTTCGAGCATCATCTCCCGCATTTGCCTGGAAGATCCTTCGAGCAGTTTGTCGAGCGTGGCCTGGTCGTGGATCTGCAGCGCCATGACTTTGATCTGACGCTCATCCCGGCGAACCTGGGGATCGATATGACGCGGGCTTTTCCAGCGGTGAGACATTACGCGGTGAAGTGGATGACCTGGATCGAGAGCGACACGTTCTGATACTGCCCGGTTTTCTTTTCCCAGTCGCTGAATCCCATGTGGCCGGAGGCGGCTACGCTGACCGGCTTCTCCGGATCGAAGGTCGAAAGCGTTTGGGCGATGGTGTCCGCGACCTTGGCGACGGTCTCCATTTCGCCAGCGTCGCTCAGGTTGATCTTGCCTGCCTGCGCGGCGATTTCGACGGCTACGTCTTTGGCCTTACCGGTTGAACTGATACTCCACGACATGTTGAATTTGCTCCGTTCAGATTTTGAGAACTACCTTCAAGAGAATTTGGCCCACGATGCCCAGCAGCGTCAGCAGGACACCCCAGATGATCTTGTCCAGCTTCTTTGCGATTCCCTCGGTAGCCTTCTTTTGGTCGGCAATGTCTGTTTTGTGCTCGGCGAGCTGAGAGGTATGTACGGCGAGGGTCGCCTTGTGTTCGGAGAGCTGGCTGGCGTGCTCGGCGAGTTGCCGTTCGATGGCTGGGGTCATGGGGTTGCCTCCGGAGGCGGCGTTGGCCGGCCGGTCTGAAAAATGTTTGGGCATACAGGCTCACGCCGCGGTATGCCAGCGCCTTGCATTCCCGGGCGCGGGGGACGGTGAAGGAGGGGCACCATCCGCGCTGAGGAACTTCAAGCTTGATTTACCAGGAAGACGTTCCCGTCCCGGCGTCGAGATCCAGCACCTTATTCATCGCGCCGGCCTCGTTGCGGTCGGGCATTCTCCACTCGCTCGACTGGATGCGAGCCAAATGCTGCTTCATTTTGTTGGGGTCGGAGAATACGAACGGCAGCTTCTTGGGCCCGTGCGTCATCAGGTGCTGCACTTTGAACTTGTTGCCCACCTTGGCGATGTGGATGGCCGCGATCTTCGGCGCCGGTACCTTGATGGGCTTCGGTAGCTTCATGGCGTGCGGCTTCGGGATCGAGATGGGGTGGAAGGAATTCATGGGGTTTACGCGGGCCGTGCGTGCTTCGGCCAGGGATCCCGGCCGATGGCGTTGCCGATCTTGCGATTGCCGAGGGTGGCGAACTCCGCGTCGTAGCGGTGCATGATTGTCGCCGTGCGCAGATTCTTTCTGAGAGTCTCCAGAGTCATCGTGGTGATCTGCTCCGCCGACAGCGTATTTCCGTGGCCATACAACACGTCCATCCGGTCTACAAACTGGCCGGTCGTGTGGTCGTACATCCGGACGAAGCGGGTCGACATGCCGACTTCGCCCTCCGGAATCGCCAGCTTCGGCAAGGCTGCGATCGCCGCCGCTCCGCCGAGGATTCCAAAGAAGAACCGCCGGCTCATTCGCTTGCGCGCGCAGGCGTCGACGTCGTGCCCTTCGAGCGAACGTTCGCAGTGCGGGCAGAGCAGCTCGGCGGAGGACTCCGACTTTCTGAATAGACGATTGAAGATGCCCATTAATTGGCCTTCAACGGCGTTCCCTGCCCGTAGCCGATCGACAGCGTCAATTCGGACTCGCCCTCCACGCTGGGCGACATCGTGGTGGCGAGCATGATGCCAGGGCTGCCTTTCTCGGTGTCCGGCAATACCAGGGATCCATCGGGCGCCCAGGGGCACAGATACAGCGGCTTCGTCGCATCGCAGGCGTTGTCGATGCGCTGCGCGATCGCCGTCACGGCAGGAAGAACGTGGCGAGCCGAGAACTGCTCGATCGACAGGCCGCGTTCCGACTCCTGATATAAGAAGGATGCCCAGCAGGCCAGGTTGCAGCCCTTCCACCCGTTCTGCACCTGCATCCAGCGGAAGCCGCGGGCTTTCAGTTCGTTCGCCATCAGGCGGTTGGCTTCGCGGCGGATTTCTTCGGGATGGAGCATTACGCCGCCCTCATCGTGTCCAGGCCTCGCAGTCTGCTGCGGTCTGCCAGGTGCTCGTTGTGCTTCCGCTCCATCGCGCGCCCCTTGGCGGTAATTACGTTGCCTTTGACTGCCCCGAGGTTATTCATCGCGCCCCAAACGTACCTGTCGGCGTTCTTGCCTTTCAGGCCTTTCTTCGCTGCCGATTGCTTGAGCTTGTCTTCGAGGAACTGAGGCACAGCTATTTACCTTCGCTCTCGCAAACTTCCAGGCTGTCTTCTTCCGGGTAGATGCGCTCGCTAGAGACAAGGCTGATGGACATCCGCTCCGCTTTGACCTCTCGGAATTCCTATGGTGGGCCGGAGTTCTTTGCCCTTGGAATTCAAAATCATGAACGCACTTGTTAAGTTGAGTTGGCGTCGGTTGAGACCGGGAAGTCCGCACTGGTTCCGGGCGGATCGGCCGGATGGGTTGGTCGGCCAAGGTACTTCGGCGGGATCGCATGCGCGGGATCGAACAGCGTTATATCGATCGGCCCGAGAAGCGTATAGCCCTCTTCGAAGGCTTTCGCTTTCGAGAACGATTCGTACCCGTCGTCATAGCGGACATAGTAGCCGCCAGCCTCGGGTCTGTGCTTGGCGAGGTACGCGGATCCCACCTTGACCGGATCGAGTTCCGGGTTCTGAGGCACCAGCGTGGCGGTCGGCCAGTCACCGTGCTCGCGGAAGAATTGGCAGCGTTCACAGCGTCCGCAGGCGCTTCCGAACAAGAGGGATCCCCGGCATACGGGGCGCAGGAACGCCGGCATCTGGTCGTGACGCACTTCGGCAATCTTGAACGCCCGGACTTCTTTATGGCAGCGGTAGCGCGGCAAGCTCATTCGGTGCGTCTTTTCGCGGCTGCGATGACATCTACGATCACCTCTCCAAGCTTTTCCACTAATAGGTAGACGGTCACGGCGGCGGCTGCGCAGATATAAGGATTTTCCGCGGCGAGTTGGACGTATTCCTTCATGCCTCGACAACTCCGTATGCAAACTGCTGTTCGTGGAACATGACGTACGTTTCGCCTTCGAGCGTCAGAGAGTATTCCCCGCCCGGCATCGAAGGCCTTCGCGGCAGCACGACGCGATCGCCGACCTTGACTTCCATCGGGGCGTGGCCGGTGGCCACCATCTCGGAGGCCGATTCCCCGCATTCGCACTTGCCGACCGAAATACCGCTGCGGACGTTCCTCTTATTGAGGATGCGCGTGCGCGTCTTGCGGCACTTCTTGCATTCGAGGATTACTAACTGGTCGCCGGGCCCGGTGGCCACCACCGTGCCAATGAAGCTGTCGTGGTAGTCGCCCGGCCGGTCCGCGCCGGCGAGCACGCCTTGCGGAATGACGATGGATCCGATCCTGTCAGCCACGTGGTCGGGCTTCACGAGAATCATGTCCCCGAGGGGACGGAAGTTAACGGCGTTCATTCGCTTGCGGCCTCCTTTGCCTGCATGCGTAGTCGACGCGGCGACGCTATCGCGCCAGCCCGGGCGCGATCCAATTGCCGCAAGAAACTGCCTAGCCACCAGCCAAGCATCTGGAACAGATACGTCATTTCGTCAGTTCAACCTCACTCACTCGGATGCGGTACGTCTTCTCTCCCACGCGGACAATGGAAGTGCCGCGGCGTACGAGTTCCTCTACGGTGACCTTGGGCTTCGCGGGCTCGGCCTGCCGGTCGGTCGCGGGACGGACTTCGAAGAAGTCTCGGAGGAAGCCGTCGAGGTCGATATTGGAGGAGCTATGCGCCACTTGCGTCTCCCTTTACCAGCCGCTCGAATTCCGCGGCGCTCATGCGTTCCATGTCTTCGAGCCAGATGTAGCCGGCCGAAGCGTTGCACCCGATCACCAGCAGCTTGCGGCCGTCCGCAGTCGTCACAACGTCGCCCGTCGTTACGTGGTCGATTGCAGTCATGCCGACATGGCCTACTGGAGACATGGGCTCAAGCCGCCATGCTGGATAAGGGCCGCATCTTGCTCGGGTCCATCCCGATCGACGGAAAGAGCTTGTGCGCCTTGGCCCGGACCTTCTTCTCCACCGGCTTGCCGGAGGCGCGAGAGAGAGCTGCGTCGGCATGCTGTTTGTCGGGCATCGGATAAGAGCTTGACTTAGGCGCTTTCTCGGGGACGCCGAATACTTCCTTCGGCAGCTTCTTGCGTTCGTCGGCGGTGAGTTTCGCCATGGTGCACCTCGGGTGAAATTCGGACGGGCGGCGCATGCCGGCGCCAACCGGGCTCCTCCCCGGCTTTTCCGTGCCCCGTCGTCACGGCCGGGAGTCGAACCCGGAAAGGCTAATCCTCGTCTTCGTCGCCGTCGTCTTCCGCCTTAACGCCGTAAGTACGGCCCACGTGATCGAGCATGTCCTGCCCGTCCTCGTGGAGCGTCTCCTCCGGTTCCGGAGATGGAACATACGGTCCACCCTTATCCATGGCGGCCTGCTGTGCGGCGGGACGATTGCGTTGAATCAGAGTACGGAAGGCCTGTCCGCCCTTGCTGTTTTTGGCGGGATGGATTTCGACGTGGTGGATGCTGCCCTTGTCAGTCTTCTTCAGATGAGACAGGGGCTTCAACTTCTTGGTGGGTGTTGCCATGGCGAGAGGTCCTTGCTGCGGAATGGGGTGGGCGGCATCTCACCGCCCGGGCAGGCTATTTGCCCCTGCTGGCTCTCTGTGGTGCTAGGGGTTAGATCGGATTAGAGTCGGCTCTGGATACTGTTCAACTGCTCGATCGCCGAGGACGCGAGCCAGTGAGCCTTTTCGAGAGTCGGCGCGATCGGCGGGACACACTCGGACTTGTCGGCCGGAGCCTGCGGATCGGTCTCATCGCCAAACAGGCGATAGCGAACGTTCTCCAGTCGGCCGTTGAGTTCCTGAAGGCATCGCACCAGGGCGGCGGCGAATTCACTCGGCGACTGGGCCGGGGAGATAGAGTTGTTGGCCACCAATTCGGTTTCCGCTTGGCGTGCGTGGAATTCGCGCGTGGCGGGCTGTTTGGGAAATTGTTGCTGTATTTTCATGCCGGTATAAAAAGAAGGGAATTCGTGGCGCCGCCGGCTTACTGCCGACAGCAGTGCGTGCCCTGTGGCCGCGTGCGGACCGTGCTCAACTTAGCAAGATCCGTCTTGTGTTCTTTTGCAGAAAGGACACCTGTATCCATTCAGAGCCCACTTCTCCGAAGGTTCGAGTACTCCGCAGAAGTGACAGTGGATATTTCCCTGGACGAGAACTTCTTCCATGCCCAATCGAAACATCCGTTCCAGTTCGCCGATCTGTTCGTGATCCGCTTCGGAAAGTGCCACCATACAGCGAAGCTTGGCTTGTGCGGCCGACTTGCTGAGTTCCTGGGTCATCGCATCCATCCGCCCGGTCTCGCGCCGAAGTTCCCGCCCATCTGCAGGAACTGCTCTTCTTCGTCCTCTTCGTCCTTCGGTTCGACGGGCCCCACGTGCTGTGCAAAGGTGAGCGCTAAAGCGTCTCCGTCGTCGGGAGAGTCGAAACCGCGCGCCTGCATTTCGGCTTTCGATTCGAGGAACAGCTTGCCGGTCTTCTCTTTGACGGTCGCCCCGGGCGCTCCTAGGTCGATTGCCAGCCTGTCGTCAGCCGGGCCGATCGCGCCCTTGGGCAGCCATTCCTTCATCGCGTTCCACATATAGGCGCGCATGTTGCCCATGTGGCGGTCGGGCGACGGCGCTCCGAAGGTCACTTCGATGACATTGGAATAGCCCAGGACGTGAAGACGTTCCACGTAAGGCGCTCCGAATGCCGAGTCGACGAACATGGCGGCAACCTTGCGGTCCGGATGCTCGTCGCGCATCACTCCCGCGAGTTTGGCGATCAGCGCATTGCGATCGCGCGTCTGTTCGCCCGGCACGCGGATCGGCGCCGGCACTCTGGGCCCGGGCCGTGCGTCGAGGCCCCGGCGGAAGCGAATCACCGCCCACGCCTTGCCCCCGCCCGATGCGTCGAAGCCGGCGATCAGCGGTTCGTCGTCGAAGGTGACGACTGCCTCCCGCTGCTGCGCGGCCTTGATGCGCGCGCTATCGATGAACTGCAGTTCGTCCTGTGCCGGCGGTAGTCCCATGACACGCACTCGAAAGTAGTCGCTGTCCTCGCCGTACGTCTGGCGCCACTCTTCGATCTCGTCCTTATTGGTGAGTCGGGAGGAGCGGCTATCGAACCGCCGCGACATCCACTCCTTGCGGAGCTTGCCGGAGGTGACCTCGAAGAACTTGCCCGAGTTTCGCTCCGGCTGCCCCCAGGCGAACCACATGGGCTGTCCGTCGGTCAGTCCGCCCTGGGCCACTTCCCAGACCTTGTCGGGTACGAGGGACGCCTCGTCGAACATGTACCAACTGGTCGACGTCAGTGCGTGCTGGCCGGCGAAGGCCTGCGCGTTCTCTTCCTTGCAGGTCTGCGGGGTGACGTTCCAGGCTTTCGGCCTTCCTTTATGGAAGATCCCGTTTGCTTGCACGTGGAACCAGTGCCCGGTGATGCACAGCCTGGTCCAGCGCTGAATCGCCGCCCAAGTGCGCGTCTCGAGCTGCTTCCAGGTGCCCGCGGTTACCGTCCCCAGGGAATCGGGCCTGGTCGACAGGATCCAGTTCGTCAGCCAGGCTCCCATGGCCGACTTGCCGGTACCGTGACCCGACGCGATCGCCATGCGGATGGGCTTGACTGGCGCGGTCCCGTCGAAGCGTCGCTTCCTTACTTCCTTGCCCAGGTCGTCGAGGAAGCGCTCCTGATTTTCGTCGGGCCCGGACTGGTTGGCGAGTTCGGTTCCTTTGACGCCCCACGGGTACGCGTAGTAGACGAATCCCAGAGGGTTAGCCCAGTATCCCGCGACGTCCGCATGGATCAGGCGTTCCCGCTCAGCCTTCGGGCTCTTCCGCTTGGGCGGGTGCGTCCGCGTCGGTCTGATTTCTGGCTGATTCACGTCTGGCGGCGGCTTCGGCGGCTCTCTTGCGGCCGGCGAGCAGTGTCTCGATCGATTCTTCGAGGCTTATTTCGTCCGGATCGACAGGCTTGGGTTTGTGCTCCCCTTTGGCGATCGCAACTTCGTCGCGCAATTCCCGCAAACGTTCGAGTAGGCCCACGTCGACCCGGAATTCCGGCACTGCTTCCGTCCCGAGCCCTTCTCCCAACGACTTCATCTTGTAGGTGACGGTAAGCAATCCAGTGTTGCCACCGCCCGGGATTTTCTTCATCAGCTTCGCCCGCTGCGTGATCACCGCGCGCAGGCGCTTGTGCTCGTCGTTGGCGGCACGCAGGCGCATGTCGGGATCGGCGATTCCCAATGTGCGGGCCCGCTCCCGCCAGATGTTTTTGAACTCCGCGACTAACGCCTGGAATTCAGCTTCGGCCTTCCAGGTGCTCAGCGTGCGGCGGGTGACTGCCACCTCTTTACCGATCTGCTCGTGGGTCAACTTGCCCGCGGCAATGAGTTCGGCGGCCTTACTCTTACGTTCCTGGGCGGTCATCGGGGCGAGCGGGGCGGCCGGCGCAAGTTGAGCGTCTTTTTCGTCCTGGCATGGAGTCTTTCGAGAAAGCTGCCGGTTTGCGGCGGTTCCGCGGGCGTGTCTTTGGCCGTGCAGAAGTCGGCGTGCTCTCCGATATCGAAGGCGCACTTCTCACAGCACTGCTGCTGGTCGGGCTTGAATCGTTCGGAGTGGATCATTAGGTTGACTTTCGAGCTAGCTTTTTCAGGGCCTGCCTTACCGCGGACTCTCGAACTCCTAACTGGTTGCCGATGGCGCGCCAACTCAATCCCAGATCCCGCAGCTTCTTGGCGTGCTCCGGACGGAAGCGGTGCGGCCTGCCGACCGGCAGGTCTTTCCCGGACTTGGAGTGGCGTACGATTCCGACCTTGCCCTTCTCGTAATCGGCCCGATAGGCTTTGTACCCGCCCTGGGTTCGTTCGAGGATGAAGTCCCGCTCTAACTCGGCGATCAGCGCAAAGATGCCGATCATGAACTTCGAAATAGGAGAGCGCTCGTCGGTGTCGATGTTCATCGACGGGCAGAGGAATCGAACCTTGGCTTCGGCCAGTAACCGGATGTTCGACAGGGTATCGAGCGTGGAGCGCCCGAACCGGTCCATCTTCCAGACCATGACGGTGTCGATCTTCCCGTCCCTGGCATCCTGCATTAACTGATCGAGCTTGGGTCGCCGGTTGCCTTCTTTGCCCGAGAGCTTCTCGACGTACTCCCGGTATTCCGGCCATTCGTAACGCGTCATTAACTGCTTCAGGCCGGCGAGCTGCACGGCGCAGTCCTGGTCAAGCGTAGAAACGCGGGCGTAGACGGCCTGGCGGGACATAAGGAAAAAGACTTGCTAAGTTGAGCGCGCGCCCGTCGCTACCGGAGGGTTCGACTGCGGTGAAGGGCTAGCGGTCACGGCAATCAGCTCGTACCGTGCGCCGGCGGAATAGCCGGACTTCCTGATGTCCGGCATCTGCCCGAGGGTGGTGGCGATGCGGGAGCGCGCCGACGCGGAGTAAATCGGGATCAGGCGCAGGCGTTCGAGGTAGCTGCAAATCTCCTCGATATGTACCGGCCCGTCGGCGCCGAGAAAGAAGTCTTCGATGGCAGCCCTGATAGTGTCCGGCTCGAAGTCCGGCTCCGCCTCGGCTACCTTCCCTTCCGGCCGCCATCCGCGCAAGTAGTCGATCGTCGTCGACAGGGACTCCAGCGCTTTCCGCTTCCCAGCCAGTTCGTCGGCCAGTGCCGAGATCTCGCCCGACAGTTCCTTGCGGGCCCTTAAGAGGACATCGAGCGCGTCGGCGTTCATCGTGGCTTTCAGCTTTGGAAGCAGTGCGGAGTGTTCGGTCTCAACCGGAACGCGCTCAACTTAACAAGTGCGTTTTGCATGGGGTCATTTGCCGTCGAGGGTGCGGTCAATCGCCCGGAGGGCCTGTCCGATCTGAGGGGTGGGCTTCATCTTCCGTAGAAAGTCGCGTAAGGTGACCAGACAGCACTCCATGTCCCAAGGGTCAGGCCGGTAAGGCTGATACGGAGCGCAAGGGGGTGTCGTAGCAGGGTTACACTTCTTGCGTGCCGTGGTGGTCTGGCCCATGGAGAATCACCGGATGTGCTCTTCGCCGCCGTCGCAGCGGTAGATGGTCTGGTCGGGAGTGGTGAAAGAGGAGACGCCGCCCTGCGAGTCGATCACGGTCGAGGTCGCGCCCTCGACGATGCCAACCGCCGCGCAGTGATGATCGAGCGCGTATTGCTGCCACGCCCGCTCCTCGGCGATCGAGGCGAGAACCATGAGGACGAAACAGGCGACGCAGGCGACGGCGGATAGGGCGATCTTCATTTGACCGAACGGCAGTAGATGTTGCCTGCCGCCAATTCCGGAATCATGCCCTTGCTCAGACAGGTTTTGATAATCTGCTGGCGGAGGACGGCATCATTCCGCTGGCACTCCAATTGGAAGTCGGCTTGTTTCTTCGCCAGTTCCAGTTGCACGTTCCCGGTTCTCTGGCGCTCGATTTCGATCTGCTGCTCCGCGCTGGGGGATCGCTGCGCGAAATAGAAGGCGAAGAATGCTGCTATGGTCATTATGGCCATCAAGGCAAAGGCAACCGATACGGGAACGCCGGAGCGCTGGGGCTGCTCGTCGTTCGCCCCGGATGACACGGTCTGTGCGTTCTCGAACACTTGTCGTTCCTCCTTTTAGAAACGAATCATGCTGCTTTGGCCGCCGGGGCCAGTAACTCGAGCGAATTGGGGTCGACCTGCGCCGAGATGCTGCGCTCGAGCATCGTCACCGAGACGACCACCCAGGCGACGTTCTTCCGCCGGACGACGTAGCCTTCGAACCCGACCAGCGGGCCGCAGCGGACCCGGATGCGATCGCCGGCATTCAGAAAGCGGTGGGGCTGGACGCTCGGGAGCCTCACGATCTTGCGGACTGCCTCGATCTCGGATTCAGGTATGGGCACGGCATGGCTTCCCCAGCCTAAGATGTTGACCACCCACGGGATGGCGATGACCGGCGTCTTGCGTTCGAGCGCAAACCGGCCGAACACATAGCCCGGCATGAACTTGCGCTCGATCTCCCGGTTGCGATGCTGGGAAGATCGCGGCGCCGGCGCCATCACATGCGGATAGAAGGCCTCGATGCTGGCGGCGTCCAGGCGGTCGGCGACCAGGCGTTCGTGATTCGGGCGGACGTGGAGCGCGTACCAGTTCATCGATTGGACAGCCTTCGGCCCCTAACTGCCGCTTATGATCTTTAAATGAACGACTTACGCGGCTGTCTCAGGCCGCTTCGCCGGGCGCTTCGATCAGCACCGCGTCGATGTCGCGCGATCCCGTTCTCTCCTGGAGGACGAACGCAGCCTGCTTTTCGGCAGGGATGTGCTGATCCAGGAGCTTGAACGTGAACTTGATGGCCTTCACCAGAGCGGTGAGGCCCATGGCCCGCTTCAAGGCGTCGAACGCCTTTTGCGGATCGGTAATGGTACGCTTATACTCCCGCTGCGTGAGATCGATGAAATACATCTCCCCGCGTGCCCGGATGGGGACGTCGGCGGGGTTGCGCTCGTAGTGCTTTTGGATCTCCTCGGAGAGGTCCTTGAGTTCCTGGCGCCATGGTTCGGCGTCAGAGGCTTTCTTCTTTAGAATCAGATAGCCCAGGCGGTCCAGCTTCTTCCGGAACGCCGCGGTATCGATGGCTACTGTATTGCCCTTCACGGTCTCAGAATAGACCTGCTCGAATCCCCTGGAAATTAGAAAAAACCCGGTTTTCTCGGTTACAACCGAAATCCTCGGCTTTTCCCGAGAAATCCGGGAAAATTGTTATTCTAAGTACGTAGTACCGGGCGGTGGGTCGGTGTCGGATGCGGTCCTCAACGAACGCAAGAAACGCGTCCTTTTCAACTACAACGAGAGGGAGATAGCACGGCGTCTTTACGACGGCTTCTCGCCCAAGGAACTGGCCGGCTGCTTCTGCGTCTCGGACGATACCATCCGTTCCCGGATTGCGGTCATGTGTCGCAAGGCTGAGGTCGCCGACCGGTTCGAACTGGTGATCTGGATACAGCAGCATCCTGGATGCCTCCATGAGGGGGTAGCCTGCAGCTCCGGACTTCACAAGCAGCCATGCTTCTGCGGCAGCGCCTATTGCGCCGGCCGGATCGCGGCCTTCACTCCCCCCGTGGGTCCGCCGACCCCTTTCAGTGTTGACGCGTGAAAACTTTCCTCCGATATATATAGCGTGCTCCCATGTGGGTATGGCATCATGGCCGCATGGCTCCAGAGTATCGTAAGCCCATGAGGATTATCGCCATCGTTTCGCAGAAGGGCGGGGCGGGAAAGACGACCATCGCGATCAATCTCGCCGGCGCGGCGGAGGCCTCCGGGTTATCGACAGTCGTGGTCGACCTCGATCCGCAGGCGAGCGCCAAGGAATGGCACGACCTGCGCAGCCACAGCGCAGCTCCGGTCGTGATTTCAGCCCAGCCGGCCAGGCTCGCGGCCGTGCTGAAGGACGCCCGCGACGCCGGCGCCGATCTCTGCATTATCGACACGGCTCCGCATTCGGAGACGGCCGCGCTTTCCGCCGCGAAGGTCGCCGACCTGGTGCTGATTCCCTGCCGGCCGAGCTACATGGACCTGGTGGCCATGGCGACGTCGGTCGAACTGGTGACCATTGCCCGCCGTCCGGCCATGTTCGTCCTGAATGCCGTGCGCCCGGGCGACAAGTCCTCGCCGCGGCAGGCAGAGGAGAGCCTGGTCAGCCTGCACGCGATACCGGTGGCGGCAGCCCGGGTAGGCCATCGTGCGGCGTTCGTGCGTTCGGTGCCGGAAGGGAAAACCGTCTGCGAGCTGGACGCGGACAGCCCGGCCGCACGGGAAATCCGCGACCTGTTTGTGCTAACCTGTCCGCATGATCCCATGGAGCCAGGCGCTCATGGAGGCTTGAGTAAATGAAAAACGCTCTGCAAGAGGCAATGAAGAAACACGACCGGCGGGCAGTAGAGACGCCGGCGCCCGAGCCCGAGACGGTGCGCAAATCGCAGATCGCGCCGTCGAGAGTGGGGAAGAGGCGGATAGGCGCGTATGTCTCAGCGGACGCACACCGGCTCTGGAAACGGATGGCCGCCGATCGCGACAGTAACGTCGAGGCGATGCTGATCGAGGCGATCAACGATTACTGCGAAAAGCACGGGATGCCGACGCTCGCGTAGGGCCTTTACCGGGGGCGAATGAAAGACGAAGGCAATTAACTCTTGGTAGGGTGGCTGTAACCGTTTTAGAATGGCAGCCAGTACTTCGTGGACAAAAAGGAATCGGGGCAGCTCGGACGGTGTTGACGCCGAAGTGCCCCGGAGTTTTTAAACGTGATTGTTGAAGCCAACTTATCACATCGGATCGAATCGCGCCAGAGAGCAAGCCGCCAAGCATTACCTCTCGGGTGCACCGGAAAGCCGCCTCGCCTCGAAAAAGCAGGAAGAGAGAGAGGAGGGCTGACGTGAGTAACTTTACCACCCCTTCCAGGCCCCGCACATCTAGGATTTTGCTTATCTCCAGTGGCAATAGTACGCCGTACCTGGAGGCTGCCTCACAATCCCATAGCACTGCAGGGATTGCCGCGAAACGGATCGCGCGATCGCAGGTAGACGCGCAGGGTGTCGAGCGAGGCGTGGCCGGTCTGGCGGGCGAGCGAGATCTCGTTCACCTGCCTTTCGAGCCCCTCGGTGGCAAACCCCGCCCGCAGGCTGTGGGCCCCGTAGCGTTTCCGGTCGAGTCCGATTGTCGCCACCGACTCCTGGACAATTTGAGCGATGCGGTTGCCGAGCAGCGCGTGGCCGCTCGGATGGCCCCCGTGCACCCGGCAGAACAGCGGACCCGGCCGGTCTCGTCCTCTCGCGTCGAGCCAGCGATCGAGCGCCCGTACCGGA
>Ga0265338_10001681_pt1 | contig 35148 bp, 20 predicted proteins | sample 42126metaG_FD_193579 | JGI IMG/M metagenome (GOLD analysis project Ga0265338, IMG submission 193579) | Rhizosphere microbial communities from Carex aquatilis grown in University of Washington, Seatle, WA, United States - 4-21-26 metaG | ecosystem: Host-associated > Plants > Roots > Rhizosphere...
CTTAGGCAAAACTTGGGCAAAGAATTCCTTGTCCAGAATTGCTCCGAGTTCTCCGGCTACGCGCACATCATCTGCTGAGACAAGATGTGTGTACCCCATAGGTGTCCCCGCATCCACGTGCCCGAGGCGTTCTTGTCTACCCAGACCGCTTTCTCTGCGGTATTGTTCTTCAGGAGTCGCTGATCCTCTCCAGCCTGGAGTTTCTTCTGGGACTGCGGTTGTCGAGTGTCGTCATATGTCAATGCGAACCGAGCCACGTTGTTGAACCTGGCCATGGACCCGACTCGGAAGGGAATTGTGTATGTGCTAACGGCTGGATTCTGCATCCTGTCCGGAGCATTGGCATTGCGGCGGCTTCCGTTGGCCGATCCTGGGGAGATAATCTAGTTCTATGCCCAGCGGCTCCGTGATCTCGATCAAGAATGTCGATCACTTCTACGGCAGTGGTGCCCTGCGAAAGCAGGTGCTCTTTGATGTTTCTACCGAAATATCACCAGGCGAGATCGTGCTGCTCACTGGCCCTTCCGGCTCCGGCAAAACAACTCTGCTTACCCTGGCAGGAGCGTTGCGCTCGGTCCAGCATGGCAGTGTAACAATTTTCGGCCACGAGTTGAATGGCGCAACCAATACCCAGCTTGTCAAAATCCGCGAGGACATAGGTTTCATTTTTCAACATCAGAACCTACTTGATTCGCACACTGCAATTCAGAATGTCGCGTTGTCGCTCGGCGTTGGGCCGCAAGAGTCTAGGGACGAGGTTCAGAGTCGGTGCGCCGATGCGCTTGAAACTGTGGGTCTTAAACACCGCATGGATTACTTCCCGGAGCACCTCTCCGGCGGGCAAAAACAGCGGGTTGCAATCGCACGCGCATTAGTGCGCAAGCCGCGTATCGTCCTAGCCGATGAGCCCACCGCTTCCCTTGACCACAAGTCCGGCCGCGAAGTGGTAGACCTTATGCGGACACTTGCCAAGCAGCAGGAGTGCGCCATCCTGCTAGTCACCCACGACAATCGTATCCTCGATATCGCTGACCGCATCCTCACGCTCGAAGATGGGCGCATCACTACCTTTGCCGCCGGGTTGGCGGCGAATACCGGCCATCTACTTACTGCTTTCGCTCAACTACAGCGAAAGGGCGACTTGGTGAAGCATGTTCAGGATCTTTCCGATAAGCAGTTCCATGACATCGTCCAGCAAATGACCGTGGAGTTTGAACAATTTCTCAACACTCTTGAGCTCGGAAACCGCGATGCGATTGAAGCCCTGATCGATCAGATTCTCGACGCGGTCACGAGTAAGGTAAAGCTGATCATCGGTGCCGACAGAGCCTCTATCTTCGTGGTCGATTCTGCCCGCGGCACACTGCACTCCCACATCGCTCAGGGGGCCAATGGGGAGCGCATTCAGATTGAGTTTCCGCTCGGCAAAGGTATTGCGGGACGCGTGGCACACACTGGAGAGGTTCTAAACATTCCCGATGCTTATGCGTCACCCGACTTCAATCCCGCCATCGACCGCGAAACCGGATACCGAACCCACACTATCCTTTGCATGCCCGTCTTTGATCGCAAGAAAAATGTACTGGCCGTAGCGCAGATGTTGAACAAAGTCGGCGGCGGTACTTTTACTGAAACCGACGAAGCAAACTTTCGTGACTTCATTGAGCCACTGGGTGTGATTCTGGAGAGTTCTCTCCGCCTCGGACGCTGATCTTCTGTCCCGGATGCCCGGTCATTTTTACCCATTTGATAGAATCATTCCAAGTTGCTCCCCATGTTCAGGAATCATCTGCAACGACAGCAGTGTTTCCTTATGCGCAATCAGGAAGGGACCTCCGGCTGCGCGGGTTCTGGTACAAAGCACAGCGATGAAAAAATCGGCAAGTCCAACCGTCGAATGATGTATTGTGCTAATAATCTGGTGTCCTAAGAATTCATGCAACCTACGCGCATTCCCCTGCTAATCGCGTTGCTCGCCTGGTATTTGAGCCCTCTTTGCGCACAGGACACGCCGGCGCCCACGCTGTCGCTGTCTTTGCGTGACGCGGTCAAACTGGCCCTTTCTCCAGGAGGAAATCTGGATGTCGATGTGGCCGATCAGTCGGTGGTGGCAGCCCAGGCGAGATTGCGGGAGTCGCAGGCCACGGGGAAGCCCGACGTCGATTTCTCCTTGAACGTTATGGATGAACGGCTCAACCTGGATGCGTTTGGCTTTGGGACGATACACGAGCCAGGCTTCGCGTTTCCAAGAGGGGTGGGCCCGTTCGATGTGCTGGAATCCCGGGTCCATATTCGGCAGAGTCTGTTCGACCAGGAAAGCATGCACCGCAAAGCGGCAGCGCGCGCCGGGATTGTGGCCGAAAAGTCGGATTCGGAGGAAGTTCGCGATCAGATTGTTGGACAAGTGGCGCGGCTTTATTTTCAGGTCCAGCGCGACGCATCGGCTGTGGAGACGGCTCAATCTCTGATTTTGACGGCGGAATCGACCTTGAAGGAAATCGGCCATCGGAATACCGAGGGTCAGGCGCTGGGTATGGATGTTTCGCGAGCCCGAGTCGATGTCGCCGCGGCCAAACAGGAATTGCTGAAGGCGCAACTGGAAAGGGCCCGGGCGGAGATCGACCTCCTCAATGCGATGAACCGGGATCTGAATACTCCACTCGAATTGACGGATCCGTTGACGTTTGTAACGCAGGATGTGCTTCCGGCCGACCAGGCCGTGGCGACGGCCCTGCAATCGCGTAGTGAGATTCTGACCCTTGAAAAGCAACTACAAGCGACTCATCTCAACGATGTTGCAATTCACTCGGAACGCCTGCCAACACTTTCCGCGTACGCGAATGCTGGATCCACGGGAACCAGTCTTCCCAAATCGACGGGTACGTACGACGCAGGCGTCACGCTGAAAATACCGATTCTTGACGGCGGCAGGCGGGAGGCGCAGCGTGCGGAGGTAACGGCAGTCTATCGCCAACAGGAGCTACAGCTAGCCAAACTGAAAAAACAGGTGGAGATCGAAGTGCGAGAGGCATTGCTCCGGATGGATCTGGCGCGCGGCTACGTGGAGTTGTCGGAGGCGCGTTACCGGCTGGCACAGGATGAGTTGGAGCACAGCCGGCGCAGTTATGCGCAAGGCATTGGCAGCCAGATGGACGTCAACGGTGCGCAGGCCGGCCTGGCGAGAGCGGCAGACGACCACGTGGCGGCGCTGCATGACTGGAACGAAGCGCGTGTGGATCTGCTTCAGGCGCTGGGGACGATTCGGACGCTCGCCCAGTGAAGATTATTAGTCCACAGGTCGGCAACCAGCTCCGAAAATCGCGTCAACGTGGAGTCGGGAGAATAGTGAGATGAGCGGCAATTGGATGGATAACAAGTCCCTGAAGTGGGCCGCAGCGGTCGGCGTATTGGTCGTGCTTTCCGCTCTTCCGATCTGGTATGTCCTACAACAACGGAACCCAAAGCCCTCTCCCGGGCCTCAGCCCTTAGACGAGACACGCGGAGTCTCAGGCGGGACGGCGAGGGTCTCCTGCATGGGGAGGATTCAACCCGAAGATGGAGTGATCCATGTGGCCGGCCCGTACATATGGGGCGATTCTCACGCGCCACGGGTGGAAAGCCTCAAAGTGCGAGAAGGCGACGATGTGCGCCGGGGACAGGCGCTGGCGGTTTTTGTTGGGAGGGCCAATCTGGAAGCCAGTGTGGCACAGGCGCAGGCAGAAACTGCCAAAGCGCGCCTCCGCGTCGAGAAGGTAAAAGCGGGGGCTAGAAAACCGGACCTGGCGGCGCAACAGGCCGAGGTTGCCCGGCTGGAGGCGGAGGCACAACACGCCCAGACCGAACTTCGCCGCTATGAAGCATTGCGCACCACCGACGACGTTACGGTCGCCGAAGTGGAGGCCCGGCGCAATGCGGCCCAGGTCAGCGAATTGGCTGTTGAAGCGGCGCGGCATCATTTGGAAAGCATGCAGGAAGTGCCGGATACCGATATTCGTGTGGCCGAGGCGGATCAGGCGCAAGCAGAGGCCAACGAAAAGCGGGCCCGCACCGATTTCGAGGTCAGTACAATCTACGCGCCGGCGGATGGCAGAGTCCTGAAGATCAACGCCCGGGAGGGCGAAGAAGTGGGACTGTCCGGATTGCTGGATATAGCTCGCACCGGCACCATGTTTGTTGACGCAGAAGTTTATGAGACGGATATCGCCCGGGTCCGCGTGGGGCAGCGCGCCGTGATTTCGGGAGATCCCCTCGGGAACACAACTTTGACGGGTGTGGTCGAGCGGATCGCGCATAACGTGAAGGACGCTACAGTCATGCCTGGCGACACAGTCACGTTCTCCGACAAACGCATCGTCGAGACTTTGATCCGGCTCGACCAAAACGAACCTGCAGCCAATCTGATCGGCGGCAGGGTTATCGTGGTCATTCAGCCATGAAGTTCGCTCTCGCATGGCGTCAGTTGTTCCATCAGCAGGCACGACTGCTTGCCGCCATTGCCGGAATTGTTTTTGCTGTCGTACTGATCATGGTCCAATTGGGTTTTCAGGCTGCTCTGTATGAAAGCGCCACTCTGCATTACGATCACATGACGGCGGACATCGTACTGCTGAGCCCCCAGTACGAAGCGATTATGTACAACAACAGCGGCTTTCCCTTAGAGCGTCTGAATCAGGCGTACGCCGTGGATGGGGTCGACTCTACGCTGGCGATGTACGGCAGCTTTGTAGCCTGGAAAAATCCGTGGACACGCAAGGAACGAACGATGTACATGTTCGGATTCAACCCCGTCCCCGGCTTCTTCGATCTGGGCGACATCAAGGATCCAGGTCCTTTACTGCGGAATAACGACAGTGTTCTCTTCGACGTCCTTTCCCGCAAAGAATACGGGGATGTGCCATCTGCGTTCCGGGCCGGGAAGCGTGTGGTTACAGAGATGGTGGGTCATCGCGTGGAAGTGACCGGTTTGTTCAGTGCGGGCACTTCTTTCGGCATCGACGGGTCTGTGGTAATGAGCGACGCAAATTTTTTTCGCCTCATGCCAGGACGCAGCCCTGAAGTCGTAAATTTCGGGCTGATCAAATTGAAACCGGGCTACGACCCGGATCAGGTCCGTGCGCAACTGGAGAAGGCTCTGCCAAACGACGTCAAAGTGTTGACTCACAGCCAGCTCGACGCCAACGAGCGGGAATTCTGGTCGAGCAATACGCCGATTGGATTCATCTTCGCGCTGGGTGTGGGTCTCGGGCTGGTGGTCGGAGTCATCGTCGTATATCAAATTCTATACACCGACGTTTCGGATCATCTGCAGGAATATGCCACTTTGAAGGCCATTGGATACAAGGACAGCTTTCTGTTCAGCGTCATCATCTACGAGTCCCTGATACTTTCCATTTTTGGTTACATCCCGGGTTTCCTGATCTCGCTGTTAATTTACCGCGTTGCCACAAATGCTACTTTTTTACCGCTCAGGATGACTGCGGAGCGCGGCGTTGTGGTCTACCTGCTCACGATTGGAATGTGCGTAGTTTCCGGCGCTCTTGCATTGCGCCGGCTGAGCAAAGCGGACCCAGCTGAAATCTTCTGAGGGGCCGCGGAAGCCATCGCGTGCGGATGCAACTGAACAGGCCGTTTGTATGTAGTGTGGCGCCCCTGCCCTGAAGGGAAACGTTACGAACCTTCCTTTATGACGGAGATTTTTTGAATGGAAATCGGGCGGGCACGACAAGTCCTGACGGCGGATGCGACCTTCGATCTGGTGCGTGAAGACTTGCATAACGTTGAAAAGGCGATCGATATTGAATCGTTCGCGTCGGTCGACATCGTAGCGCCCATTTCGAAGTATCTGCAGCAGAACAGCGGGGAGCGTCTGCGCGCGGCGCTGCTGCTTCTGTGCGCCCGGTTTGGGGGCGGCAGTGGCAACAGGATGGCAATCCAGCTTGGTGCGGTGGTGGAAATGCTGCACGCAGCCGCCCTGATCCACAACGAGGTTATTGACGAGGATCGGCCTTTCCGCGAGTGGTCTTCGCCCTGCCCGCAGCTCTGCGTGCTGGCGGGCGACTGGCTGTACATGCGGGCTTTCCGGATAGCGCTGAATGAACGCGTTCTCGACCTGGCGATCGACGCGGCCCAAAGGATGGCGATGGGCGAACTGATTGAAATCAATCGCATCGGCTGCATCGCCGTTACCGAGGCCGACTATATGGAACTTGTGGATTGCAAAACGGCACGCCTGTTCTCCGCCTGCGGGAAGCTCGGTGCCTTGGCTGCCGAGGCGGACATGCGAGACGGGGAGAAACTTGCTGAATTCGCATGGAATCTGGGGATGGCGTTCCAGTTGATCGACGACATGTTGGATTTCGTATCAAGCGAATCGGAGCCCGGCAGAACGACTGGGGGAGACCTCAAGGACGGTAAGGTCACGCTACCCCTGGTCTACGCACTGGAACAAGCAAGCATGTCTGAGCGGAATCTGGTGGCCGGCGTCCTCCGGGACCGCAACTATGACGCCGTTCCATTCGCAAGTGTGCTGGTGTTCGTGGACCACTATGGCGGCACTCAGCGCACCCGTGCGCGCGCCCGGCAGTTTACGGATCGCGCCAGACAAATTGTGGCCGAGTTTCCGGACAGCCTCTGCCGGCGCGCTCTTTTCACGCTTACCGACCTGGTCACGGAACGCGACTGCTGAGCGCCGGAACAGCCTCGTCGAAGGAGTCCCGGTGGCGGATGAGCGTCAATGGATTCCTGGACGCCGTTCCGATCTACGGCTTTTCTATTTTGAGTGGAAACTGCCACAATGGGGCGAGCAAATCGCGTATTGAACGGATACTTCAGGGACGAGCTATGCTGATCAGGCATCAGCAAGCTCGAAAGGCTGTTTGGGGATCAATTCAAATTAGGATCAAGCATTTGTCTAGTTCTCCTCGGTCACGGTGGGCCGTGAAATGTGCCGTGCGTTTGATGCGTTGCGAATTGAAAAGAATCTCCCTTACCAGTTCACCATTGGGGACAGCGCGCTTCACAGCAGATTTCTAAGGCACTTGTCCGAGATGCCGACTTGAACGGAGCCGCTGGCGCGGCGGACACAGCCTCGATGCGGGGCTATATGCAGCAGTGGCTGAGGTAGGTTGGTTCACAAGGAAGGAGCCCCCTGTGACCAACTTACGCAAGGAGATGCTGGAAGAGCTTCAGCGGCGCAACTACTCCGAGAGCACGATCGTGTTTATCTACATGCCGTTGAGCAGTTCGCTAGACACTTTGGAAGATCCCCAGACAAGTTAGGACCAAACGAGCCTAGAAGCTATCAGGTCCTGCTCGGCCATGTGGACCTGGAGACCACTGCCCGGTATCTCCATTTGTCGCAGCGACATTTGCAGACAGTGTCGAATCCGCTGGAGCATTTACAACTCTCCAGTGCCAGGCAGGTAAACCGCGACTATCACCGGAAAAAAGATAGATGACTCGGCCTTTGGTAGAAGTAGCCGACATCCTTCGCGTCCACGGCGACTGCTTTCGAGAACATTCTGATTGAGCCTGTCAAACTTTGCGGCTTTCAATTGCCTTTCCGAGGTTTATAGTGGAAACGTTCTCATTTCTTGATTTTTTGCTTCGGCAGGCGAATTCATCACGAGATGGGGCCGCCTCTGCAACAATGAATTCAATGAGGCATCGACTCTGCTGAGAGTGGATGAAGTTAAGATTAAGTCGACGCTTTTTGACGGAGTCATCCGCAATGCTTGACCCAACGCGGAGTTGGCGAACTACCGTTTCCGTTTTGTTGATCGTGCTGGTATTGGCGACCACGATGGGAATGGTGTGCCACCATCATGATCAGTGTTCGGCTGGCAACTGCACGCTTTGCCACATGGTCATCGCGTCCCCTGAACCAACGGTCGATGCGATCGGATTGGTCGTTGTTACGACGGAATACGCGGCCCTGAAGAATGATTTTGTCTCGGTTTGCAGGGCCAATGAAAAGCCGCCCCGCGCTCCTCCTGTATAGCCCCCTCCCCGCACTTGATGCCCTTGCGGCACATTCATCGGCTATTTCTCTGGTTCAGGAGTTGCAGCGCATATGCGTCTGTCATTGTTACTTATTTCCACACTCGTGCTCTCATTTTTGTTGGCGGAGTCAGCGATTGCGCAAACGCCCGCTCAATCTCAGCCGCAGGATAAGCAGGGGCCGGCGCCGGCTGCAATCCAATTGGCGCAAACGCCTGGCGCGCAACTAATCACGCTCGAGCAGGCGATCCAGATGGTGCTCGAGCACAATCACAACCTGTTGGCGGCGCGGACCACAATCGAGCAGAACGAGGCGGAAGAGATTACCGCCAATCTGCGGCCGGACCCGGTGCTGATGGGCGACACGCAGTTTTTGCCGATCTTCCAGCCGAGCAGTTTCAACTCAGACTACCTGGACAATACGGCGCAGTTCGACGTGGGCTTGAGTTACCTGTTCGAGCGCGGCAAAAAGCGGCAGCACCGCCTGCAGGCGGCGAAAGACCAGACTGCCGTGACGCGGTGGCAGGTAGCCGATAACGAACGCACGCTGACCTTCAACGTTGCCACAGATTTTATCAACGTGGAGCTGGCCGAATCGACGCTGGAGCTTGCCGAGCAGGACTTGAAGAGCTTTCAGCATTCGGTGGACATTACTGAATTGCGCTACAAGGCGGGAGATATCGGGAAGGACGATCTGCTGAAGATGAAGCTGCAATTGCTTCAGTTCCAGACCGACGCGGCGCAGGCCAGGCTGGCGAGGGTGCAGGGGCTGTCGGATCTGCGGCAGTTGCTGGGCTACGAGCAGGTGAGTGCGGAATACGATGTATCCGGGTCGTTTGATTACCAGCCGATGAAGGATGGGCTTGAAGATTTGCAGGCGGCGGCACTGAAGCGAAGGCCAGACCTGGAGGCTGCGCAGCAGGGGGTGGCAGCGGCCAACAGCGCGTTCAATCTGCAGAAGGCGATAGGAAAGCGGGATGTGACCGGGCAGATTAATTACACACACATTGGCTATCTGAATGACGTTTCGCTTTTCGGGTCGATGCAACTGCCGATCTTCGATCGCAACCAGGGCGAGATCAAGCGCGCCGGGATCGCAATCACGCAGGCGCAGGAGCAGCAAATGTTCGCGAACGGGCAGGTGCTGACGGATGTGAGGGACGCATACGAAGGCTGGAAGGCGAACGACGAGATCGTTGGTCTGTACCGCTCAGGCTATCTCGACGATGCGCAGCAGTCGCTGGACATTACGGAATATGCATACAAGCACGGCGCAGCGAGCCTGTTGGATTTTCTGGATGCAGAGCGCACATTCCGAGCAACGCAACTTGGCTACAGGCAGGCTCTTGCAACGTACCTGCAATCACTGGAGCAGCTTCACGAGGCAGTAGGAACCAGGAGCTTACCATGAGACACCCAAACATGATTGAGAGGGCCAGCCGGATGCACAGCGTGTGGCCACTACTTGCGCTGCTGGCCGTGGCCGGGTGCCACTCGAAGGACAATGCAAGCGACATGACATCGTTTTCGTCGAAGGCATTCCCCTCGGCGACTCCACAACTGTTCACAATTCCCGCGGACCAGATGAGCCATGTGCAACTGGTGACGATGACGCCCAGCACCATCAGCAATACGCTGCGGTTGACCGGTACGGTGGCCTACAACGCGTTCCAAACCACGCCGGTGATTACGCAGGTGGGTGGTCCGGTAAGCCGGATCATGGTGGTCCCGGGCGATCACGTGCAGAAGAATCAGCCAATGCTGGAAGTGAGCAGCCCAGACTACGCGCAGTTGCTGGATGGTTACCTGAAGGCCGCTGATTCTTACCGGCTGGCGGACAAGTTCTACAAGCGCGCCCAGGATTTGTATGAGCATAACGCCATTGCGCAACAGGATCTGGAGCAAGCGGAGAGCAATCTGACCCAGGCGAAGGCCGATTTAGACGCGGCAGAGCAGGGGATGCGGATATTGGGCATCAAGAATCCTGAGGACCTGGCGAAGGCGCCTTCGTCGGCGCAGATCCCTGTGCTGGCCCCGATTGCGGGTGAGGTGGTAGAGCGGCTGGTTTCGCCGGGGCAAGTGGTGCAGGCAGGGCAGACCCAGGCATTCACCATCACGGACCTGAGCACAGTGTGGGTGCTTGCGAATGTATACCAAGCGGACCTGAAATATGTGAAGACCGGCGAAGACGTGGTGGTGCAAACCGACGCGTTTCCTGACAGTTTCCACGGCAAGATTTCGTACGTGTCGCCTGCGGTAGATCCGAATACGCGGACTTTGCAGGCGCGCATCGCGGTCGAGAATTCCGGCGAGAAGCTGAAGCGGGATATGTACTGTACGGTGACGGTGACGGCAGGCGTGCTGAAGGATGCTCTGGCGGTGCCCAATGCGGCGGTGTTACGCGACGATAACAATCAGCCGTTTGTGTATGCACTGACAGGCGACAACCAGTTTGGGCGGCGCGACGTGGTGCTGGGCGAAATGCAGGGCGGTGAAACGCAGATTGTAAAAGGCATCTCCGCTGGAGACAAAGTGGTTGGCAACGGCAGCCTCTTCCTCCAATTCGCGAATTCGCTGCAGCACTGAGAGGACAGGCCGAGATGATTCATCACATCGTTCAATTCTCGCTTCGGCAGAAGCCAATCGTCCTCTTCCTTGTGGCGTTCATGGCCGTGGTCGGGGCAATAGCGTTCCACAACATGCCGGTAGACGCTTACCCGGATCTTTCGCCGCCCATGGTGGAGGTGATTACGCAGTGGCCGGGCCACGCGGCGGAAGAGGTGGAGCGGCTGGTGACCGTACCCACTGAAGTGGAGATGAACGGCGTTCCGAAGCTGACAGTGATGCGTTCGATCTCGCTCTACGGTCTTTCAGATGTGATCATGACCTTCGACGAGAGCACCGACGATTACTTTGCGCGCGAGGTGGTGTTTCAGCGGCTGAGCGAAGTGACGTATCCGCAAGGTGTAACGCCAACGCTAGCCCCGCTGGCAAGCCCTTCCGGGCTTGTCTATCGGTACGTTATCGAAAGCCTCGACCGCTCACCGCAGGAACTCAAGACGTTTGAAGACTGGGTGATGGAGCGGCAATACAAGCAGGTGCCGGGTGTGGCCGACGACTCCGGCTTTGGGGGCACCGTGATGCAGTACCAGGTGCTTCTCGATCCGGCCAAGCTCTATGCATATCACGTAACCGTGCCGACGGTCATGCAGCAACTCTCGGTGAACAACTCGAATGCCGGCGGCGGATTCTACGAGCAAGGGCAGCAGTTCTATTACGTAACGGGCACAGGTCTGGTGCGCGACACGTCGGACATCGCCAATATCGTGGTGGGCTCGCAGAACGGCGTGCCCACGCGCATCGGGGACATCGGCCAGGTGGAGATAGGGAATGCGCCGCGCCTGGGCGAGTTCGGATTCAACAAGACCGACGACGCAGTGGAAGGCGTCATCATGATGCGGCGCGGCGAGCAGGCACAGAATGTGCTCAAGGGCGTGGAAGCAAAAACAAAGGAGCTGAATGAGCACCTGCTGCCGCCAGACGTCAAGGTGCACCCCTACTACGACCGTAGCGACCTAGTGCAACTGACGATCGACACGGTGGAACACAACCTGATGATCGGAATGTTGCTGGTGCTGGTCGTGCTGATGGCGTTCCTTGTGAGCATGCGTGCGGCGGTGATTGTGGCGCTTACCATTCCGGTATCGCTGATGTTCTCGTTCATCTTTCTGCATGCCGAAGGAATCCCCGCGAACCTGCTCTCGATCGGGGCGATTGACTTCGGCATTCTGATCGACGGCACGCTGGTGATGGTGGAAAACATCTTCCGCGAACTGGGCGCGCGCGAAGGGCTGGAGTATGACCTGGAAGAAGTGATCAGGAGAGCAGCGAAGGACGTGGACCGGCCAATCTTTTATTCGGTCGCTGTGATCATCGCCGGTTATCTGCCCATTTACGCGCTCACCGGCCCGTCGGGCAAGCTGTTCAAGCCTATGGCGGACACGGTGGCGATTGCGCTGGTTGGAGCTTTGATTCTGACGCTGACCCTCGTGCCCGTTCTTTGCGCCCTGTGGTTCAAGAAAGGCGTTCACGAGAGGGAGAACAAGCCTTTCCAGTGGATCCTCCGGAACTATGCGGTGTGGCTGGACTGGTGCCTGGAACGGCCGCGAACGACCTTGGTTCTGTCGGGGATCATTTTAGGAGCATCCCTACTACTGATTCCGTTTATCGGTGGTGAGTTTATGCCCCACCTGGACGAAGGCGCGATGTGGATTCGCGCCACGATGCCGTACACGGTTTCGTTCGAGACAGCAAGCAAGTTTTCTCCGCAGGTGCGCGACATTCTGATGCAGTATCCGATGGTGACGGACGTGGGCTCGGAACTGGGGCGCCCTGACGACGGCACCGATCCGACAGGGTTCTTCAACGACGAGTTCTACGTCGGTCTGATGCCATATGGCGACAAGACGTGGAAGACCGGATCGATTCACAACAAAGCGGAGTTGCAGGCGGATATCGATCGGAAGCTGGGTGCGTTTCCGGGAGTAATCTTCAACTTTACGCAACCGGCGGAAGACGCGGTGGACGAGGCGCTGACGGGGCTAAAGAGCGCTTTGGCGGTAAAGGTGTACGGACCGGATCTGAATGTTCTTGAGAAAGCGGCGCTGCAAATCAAGCGGCAACTGAGCCAGGTGCCTGGCTTCACTAAACTGACAGTGGTGCGAGAGTTGGGGCAGCCAAGCCTGATCATCAACGTGGATCGCGACAAGATTGCGCGTTACGGCATCAACGTGGCTGACGTGGAAGCGATTGTGCAGGCTGCCGTAGGCGGCCAGGCGGCCACGCAAGTGGTGCAGGGCGAAAAGCTCTTCGACCTAGTGGTGCGCATGAAACCGGAGTACCGCGAGAGCGCTCAGCAGATCGGCAACCTGCTGGTGGGAACGCCAGGGGGGCAGCAGATTCCTCTGAGCGCGCTGGCCGATATTCGCGAGTCAGGCGGGGCATCGTTCGTCTACCGCGAAAACAATTCGCGGTATATAGGCGTGCAGTACAGCGTGGAGGGCCGCGACCTGGAGAGCGCAGTGAATGCAGGCAAGCACGCAATTGCCGATGTTCAAAAGACACTGCCTCCGGGTTACAGATTGACGTGGGGCGGCGAGTACGACGAGTTTGTAGCAGCCGAACACCAGTTGGCTATCATCGGACCATTGGCGCTGCTGATTATCTTCATGATTCTGTTCGCGCTATACGACAATTTCAAATACCCAATGGTCATTTTGTTGGGCGTGGTCCTGACGGTTCCGGTGGGCGCGTTGCTGGCGCTTAAGCTTACAAATACAGCATTCAGTGCGTCGTCGGCGCTGGGCCTGCTGGCGTTGATCGGCGTGTCAGTGGAAACTGCCGTGATTCTTGTCTCCTGCATTAATAAGCTGCGCATCGAGCAGAAGATGGACATCCGGAACGCGACCCGGGAAGCCTCGCTGCTGCGGCTGAGGCCCATTATGATGACGGCAATGGTAGCTTGCCTTGGACTGCTGCCGGCGGCACTCTCGACGGGCATCGGCTCCGATACGCAAAAGCCGTTTGCCATCGTGATCGTGGCCGGGCTGGTGTCGCGGCTGTTCCTGGGCTTCTTTGTGAACCCAGTGCTCTACCAGATTGTGGCGCGGGAGAGCGATGTCCTGAAGGTGTAGGCGGCCCGGGCTTCCAGGCCTTGAGATGGAGCAGATCGCCACGCGATTGAGCCGAGTCATCGATCTTTGGCGATCAGTCCGAGCACCGGCGGGTGCTTGGACTTTCGATTTTGCGCGACCTCCCGATCGCGCACGCCAATCGACTCGATGGCGCAACCAGACTGATGGGCGCACTGCGGCGTGGCTCCAACAGCGCTTACGTTTCCTTCAAGCCCGAAGAGCCAGTCACCTTTTCGGTGCAGACCATATCCCCGTGTTTCAAGCCTCCGCCGAGAGCATTGCCAAAAACCGGTCGATAGAATCGACTCCATCTGCGTCAGGTGCCCAAACTCAAGACGCCCGTCCGGGCAAGCCAACCGACAATGCATTCGTTGAATCGTTCAACGGAACCCTTCGCGATGAATGCCTCAACGTGCACAGGTTCGAAACACTGACCGAGGCAAAACAGCTTATCGAAGCTTGGCGGCAGGAATACAATGAGAGTCGTCCTCGCGGGGCTCTCAAGGACAGAATGCCAAGCGAATTCGCCAATGAGTACGCGGCTAGCCGCGTGCTTACTGCGACCTGAACCCGCCGTGGACTAACATTCCGCTTGGCACAAAACCTCTGGGCCTCTCAATCGAGCCGCTCCACTAACACTCACGCTGGTACAAATTACCGGGCAGGCCACCCGGCACTCGGTACACTCGGACGGTACGGAAAATCTATCATCTGCTCACACCAACGATTTGCGATTGGGTGTACGTTATGGTGCCCAATGCAAGATGATGGTGTGAGTCTGGAGGTGAGGACAATGAGCACGACAAGAAGGGGAAGAGCGATTTCGCGTCGGCGATTTCTTCAGTGCGGTTCGTTGGCGGTCGTTGCGGGCGCAGGGGCGCGCGGTTATCGGGCCTGGGGTTCTGAGCCCGCCATGCCTGCCACGCTCGCCGAATTTGGTTATAGCAATGTGTCGATTTCCAGCGAGCCGCACGAAGCGCAATTATTCAACACCCATTCCGTACTGATGGCGTTGAGCGAGGACAGCCTCTTGAAACCGTTCCGGCAGATGGCTGGCATGGCCGCGCCCGGCGATGACCTGGGCGGGTGGTATGAATACGATGCCGACTACGACTATCGGAAGAACTTTGATAAGGGCTTTGCTCCCGGCTGTCAGTTCGGACAATGGGTATCGGCACTGGCGCGCACCTACGCCATCACCGGCGACGCGGCGACACGGGAAAAGGTGCTGCGGCTCAACCGCTTTTATGCCGAGACCATTTCGCCCGATTTCTACAAGAAGAATCGCTTTCCCGCCTACACCTACGACAAACTGCTGCTGGGGCTGCTCGATTCGCACGATTACGTGAAAGACCCTCAGGCACTCGCTATTTTGGATCAGACTACGAAAACAGCGATGCCGCTATTGCCGGGACACGCGGTGGAACACGACCATCAGTGGCGCATGGATAAGGATCCGCAAGATGCCTCGTGGACCTGGGACGAGTCCTATACCATGCCGGAAAATCTGTTTCTGGCATACCAGCGCGGCGCGGGCCGGCAGTATTACGATCTGGGGTTGCAATATCTTGACGACAAACCCTGGTTCGATCCGTTGTCGCGCAATGAAAACGTGCTGAACGGAAGACACGCGTACAGCCACGTGAACAGCCTGAGCTCGGCGATGATGGCGTATATGGTGGCGGGGAGCGAAAAGCACCTGCGCGCCGCTCGCAATGCTTTTGCCATGTTGGAGGCGCAGAGCTATGCGACCGGAGGATGGGGTCCAGACGAGACGCTGCGCGCACCAGGAAGCAACGACATTTACGACAGCTTGACGAACTCACACCATACTTTCGAGACGCCATGCGGCTCTTATGCGCACTTCAAACTCACGCGCTACTTGCTGCGTGTGACCGGCGACGCGCACTATGGCGACAGCATGGAGCGGATGATGTACAACACCGTGCTGGGCGCACTGCCACTCCAGGAAAACGGCAAGAACTTCTACTATTCCGATTACAACTTTGACGCGGAGCGTGTTTACAAAGAAGCTCACTGGGCATGCTGCTCGGGCACGCTGCCGCAGGTGGCGGCGGATTACCGAATCAACATTTATTTCCGTGCACCGCGAGCGGTGTATGTAAATCTCTATGTGCCATCCACTCTGAATTGGAATGAGAATGGGGTTGCGCTCTCGCTTACACAGGAGAGCGAGTATCCGTTTGAGGATCGAGTGGCGTTTACCGTGAACAGCTCTCAGGCCGCGGATCTGACGCTCAATTTCCGCATTCCGGCGTGGGCTGAGGGTGCAGAGATTTTCGTGAATGGAGCGCGGCAATCGAGGGTGGCGACACCGGGGCAGTTTGCGACCATAAGGCGCACCTGGAAGAGCGGAGATCGCGTGGAACTGGAGCTTCCGCTCAAAATGCGGCTGGAGCCGATTGATGGGCAACACACGGAAACTGTGGCGTTGATGCGTGGGCCGCTGGTGTTGATGGCGGTGAAGGAGAAAGAAGGAGCTCCGCTGCCGCAGGTGACGCGCGCCGGGTTGTTGAACGCCAAACGCGTGAGCGAACGGCAGTGGCAAGTGACTACGGCAAATGGGCCGGTAACGATGCTGCCGTTTACGTGGCTGGGATCGCGGCCTTACACAACCTATTTAAGGGTGAGTTCGTGAGATAGGAAATGGGAGCCAGAGGGTTAGAGAAATTGACGATGAAGAGCAAGCTGGGGATATTCGCAGGCGGAGCCGTGATGCTTGCGCTGCTGGCGCCGGTGGGAGGCCAGGAGCAGAAGTTCCCGGTGATCTCGGTGGTCGATGCCGACAGTATCGCCGGCCGCCCGGTACAGTTGGATGACAAGGGAAAACTGATGCCTTGGCCCATTCCCAACAACACGGGCTACTCGTATTCATCCTATGTTCTGAGCCAATGGACGATTCTGTGGGACCAGTACAATCGGCAGCGGCTGCCGTGGTTCTACTGCTGTTTTGATTTTGACCGCACCACGTTTGAGTTGCAGCCCGATCCGCACTGGGTCAACTCCACTGGCTATCTGCGGGCCATGATGGAAGGGTTCATCGAGCGGCTCTATCCGTACACCGGCGATCCACGCACACTCACATTCATCGAGTCGTTTGTCGACTACGAACTGGAACATGGTCTCACGCCAGAGGGCTACGCATGGTCCGGTGTTCCATATGCTTCAGCCAACCCGGGCGCGACGCGCTACAGCGGATGGAGCAATCTGGGTGAAGACTATTTGGAACCGCACGTGGTGGGCGAGGATGGCTACGGGTATCTCAGGCTGTATGAGATGACGGGCAACACCAAGTACCTGCGTGCGGCCATCCGCTGCGCCGAGGCTTTGGTAAAGAACTACGCGGAAGGCGATGCGGAACACTCGCCGTGGCCGGTGCGTTGTTACGCACGCGACGGCAAAGCGCCGGGCGGCCCCATGGGGCCTTACACGGCAAACGTGATTGAACCCATCGTGCTCTTTGATGAGTTGATCAGGCTGGGTCAGGGCAATGTGCATGACTATCAGCGCGTCAGGGCCGCGGCATGGGATTGGTTCAAGAAATATCCGCTGACCAACAATGTGTGGGTGGGCTATTTTGAAGATACGGCGCCCAGTATGGGGAACATGAACCAGGTGATTCCGCTGGAGTTTGCGCGGTACGTACTGTTGCATCCTGAGAAGGACCCGGAGTGGCGCGAGCACGCGCGCAAACTGATTGACTGGGTGAAAACCACGCCCAAGTGGCCGAAGTACATTGTGCATGGCGCCACCGTGACTACTGAACAGGGCAACGGCAAAGAGTTTTGCTGCAACCTGCCGAATCAATGTTGCGACAGTCACACGTCGCGGCTCGCCGCGGTCGAAGCGCTCTATTACGCCAAGACCGGAGATGTGGCATATAAGGAAGAAGCTTATCGCTCGTATAACTGGGTGACTTACTTTCAGGGCCTGTCGGCGGCGGCGCACGCACCCTTTGCAGGGCAGTGGTGGTTTACCGATCAGTACGCCGACGGGCCGCGACGAATGATGGATGCGTTTTGGGCGGTGCCTGAGTGGGCTCCTGCCGACGAATCGCATCTGCTTGGCTCAAGTTCGGTGGTAACCAGGATCCACTATGGCAAAGGCTCAGTGACCTACGCAACATTTGACCCGCAGAGTAGCGACGTGTTGCGCCTGGATTTTGTTCCGGAGTTTGTGACTGCCGATGGCAAGCCATTGGAGAAGCACACGAATCTTGATCAGCCCGGCTACACCTTCGACGCCGCGAGCCATGTGTTGCGGATTCGCCACGACTTGGCGCGCGATATCGACGTGCAGGGCGACGGTGGCGCTGCCCCTGCGCAGACGATTACTCTCGACGATCCTCATCTGCCCGCCGGCACTGTGCTTAAGGGCGAGTATCCCGCGGGCACTGTGGAGTGGGATACGGACGAATGGAAGATCGGCGTGCCTCACGGCGGCTTTGGCACGTTTAATTTGACACTCAACGACCGAAAGGCTGATAGCGCGGGTTTCCGCTTCTATTGGCCGCGCTATTTTGTTGGCCTCGATGTGTACAACGACGGCACGCAGGAAGCCACTGTGACCATGCGCTGCCCGGAGATGCGGGAAGTGACATTCACCATAAAGCCAGGGGAACTGCGTCGACTGCGCACAGGGTGGCCCGACCCGAGTTCGCGCGTCGATTTCACTTTCAAGAACGGCGAGGGGCTGATCTTCGACAATTTTGCCTATCGGCTGGACTGAGCGCCGAAGTTCGGCTCAAAGCAAACCCTCTTGCATCTATCAATCAATGACCTGTTCCAGCCTCAAGTCGCGGCTGGAAGCGCCGACGCTGAGTGTGCGCTCGCCCATTGTGCGAATCCACTCTTCCTCTTTGGTGGACCAGTATTCAAGCTGGCGCGGAGCCACGTGGATCGTTACTTCTTTCGATGTACCAGCGGGAATTGATTCGCGCTCAAAGCCGGCCAGCGACCGCACCGGAAATTGCACGCCGGCCGGAATCTCGCTGGGCGCAGCCAGATAGACCTGTGGAACTTCGTCGGAATCCATCGTGCCGGTGTTCTTGATGGTCACCTTCACATCGAGTCCGCCGTCGGCTGCCTTGGCCACTTTCAAAGCGGAGTAGGCAAAACTGGTGTAGCTGAGTCCATGACCGAAGGCGAAGAGCGGATCGATCTTTTGCTTGTCGAACCAGCGGTAGCCAACGTTCACGCCTTCACTGTAAATGGTTTTGTGGTCGACGCCTTTCTTTGAGCGTTCAGGATATTTGGGATCGGTGGCAGCGTAGTCTTGAAGCCGCTTGGCCCAGGTGACCGGAAGGCGGCCGGCGGGGCTCGACTTGCCCAACAGCAGGTTGGCGGTTGACCAGCCACCTTCATCGCCGGGCCACCACATTTCGAGCACTGCCTTCACTTTGTTTGCCCATGGCAGTGCCACGGGCTGGCTGGTGTTGAGCACCACGATTGTGTTGGGGTTGACGGCGGCAATCTCTTCCACCAGCTTGTCCTGATCGTCGGGCAGGCCGAAGACCGGCTCCAGGCGAGTCCAAAGAAAGACCACGGCGATCTTTGCGCTCTTTGCGGCGGCGATGGCTGCTTCGTGGTCGGCCTTGCGCTGCTCTGGGGTATACCAATTGAGACGCACCTGCACTGGCACATTGGAACTGTCAGGGCTGGTGCTGATTTCGATTTCATGCGGCCCGGCGCTCAGGTCGACAGGGCGGCGCACATTATCGAGGCGGTCGGTGGTGGGGATTGCGTTGTCCTGGTTGGCCTGCAAGATGTCGCCATGCACGCCGCCCTGAGCGGCGCCGGTACCGCACAAGCCTTTGCCATCGAGCTTGATGATTGCATTGGTGCCCATGGCTTGCAGGTAAATCCAGTATTGACCGGCGTGGGGCGCGGTGAACTGGCCCTTCCACACTACGGAGGAGTTGGGCGGGAGTGCTTTGCCGTTGGCCACTGTGAAGTCGATCTGCGCGTCTACCATGTCGGCTCCCGCGCCCGAACGGTCAGGATTAGAACGGACGAGGCCCGGCTGGCCGTTGTGGCTGAATGCATTCGCCGGAACGGTCGTGCCGGTCATGTCATCATCTACGGCAAAGCGGATGTTGGCGTTGCCGCTAATCCTCTTCATCGCGTCGAGCGGGCCGATCTGGCGTTCAGGCAGACCCACCGAGCGCTCGCCGTTGATGCCGATGGCGTCGATCTGTGCGGCGGTAGGGCCGATCAGCACCACAGAGTTGAGATCTTCAGACTTCAGCGGCAAGGCATGGTCGTCGTTCTTGAGCAGCACGGCAGATTCTTCGCCGGTTTTTTCGATGATCCCGGCGTTCGCTTCAACGGATTGCGCGGTGACTTCGTGTTTCGAGAGGCCGTCGAGATAGCCGAAATGGACCATCTCATAAAGCACGTGGCCGGCGGCGCGGTCGACGTCAACCTGGCTTGCGGTGCCGTCTTTCAACGCTTCAAGGATTTTCTCGCGAGGGAGCTTGACGTCGGAATCGTAACTATCGTCGGGGCCCGGCCGGGGTTCTTCGGGGATATAGCCGCCGAACATGTCGCCGCCCAGATCGCCTTCATCGGTTTTCTTCGCGGTTGGTGCAGGAGGCGGAATCGGCTGGGCATCGAAGTACGATGGGAGCGACGAGGAGTCGGCACCCGGAGGAGGCTCGCCGGGCATTTCCATATCCAGGCCGGCGCTGATGAATTTGACGGCGTGCGTTGCACCCCAATCGGAGGTGACGAAGCCCTTGAAGCCAATTTCCTGGCGCAGGATTTTGGTCATCGTGGACTGGTTGCCGCAGGCATAAGTGCCATTGAGCAGGTTGTAGGAGCACATGATCGAAGCCACGCCCGCCCGAATTGCGGCATCGAAGGGCGCCACGTAGACCTCGTGAAGAGTCTGATCGTCGATCCAGGTGCTGGTGCCGTCAGAGTCGTATCCGACAAAGTGCTTTACCTGCGCCATCACATGCTGTGACTGAATTCCCTTGATCTCTGCCGCGCCGATCTCGCCGGTTAGAAAGGGGTCCTCGCCGAATGTGTTGTAGCCGCGGCCATACTCCATGTCGCGATCGATGTTGACGAAAGGCTGCAGGGAGACGTCGATGCCGAGGGCGCGGTCTTCGCGACCGATTACCAGGCCATTAGCTTGGGCGGTTTTTCGGCTGAAGGTTGCGGCCACACCCATGGTGGCTGTTTCCGCCTGCGATGGATGGCGAGTGAGTACACCGGGAGGGCCGTCTGCAAAGCGCATGCCAGGTATCCCCAACCTGGGAACGCCGCCCAGGTAGCCGGCCTGGCCCTGGTAGACTTTGGGATCTTCCTGGGTTCCATGAATCAATTTCAGCTTCTCTTCCAACGTCATCTGGCTGAGAAGTTTGTCAACGCGTGCGTCGCCGGTGACCACCGGAACACTTTGCGCACAGGCGATACCAGCGCTCAACACCAACGTCGATATGGTGCAACCAAAAACAAAACTTCTCAAGAGCATGTAACCATCCTTTAGCTCACAGCACATTTGACAGCTCAAATCAGGTACAAGTATACAGAGATATGAAATCGGTTTCCTAAGATGTCATCGGACATTGAGAGAGGCAAACGATGAGCGACAACTCTCAGGCAGGATCGAATTCGGCTCCAGTCTCCGGGACACTTTCGGAAACCAGGCTTCTTGCCGATATTCTCAAGCAACCCGCACAGCTTGCTGCATCGTTATCTCATATGATGGGCCCGGGGAAACCTGCACTGGACGCAGCCGCGGCGGTTTTGCGCGAAGCGAAGTCAGTGGTGATCACAGGTATCGGAGCAAGCTGGCATGCGGGAATGGCCATGCAGGCGGAAATGCTGGCCGACGGCATTCCGGCTTTGTTAATCGATGCTTCGGAGTTGCTGCACTGCGCCGAAGTGCCGGAAGGCGCTGCCGTGGTGCTGCTTTCGCGCAGCGGAAAAAGTACTGAGATCGTACAGCTGGTTGAAAAGTGCCGCGCCAGTTCGGCTTCAGTTATTGCGATTACCAACCAAGCAGATAGCCCGCTTACGCAAGGCTCTAACATTGTTCTGAACACAAGTACTGACTTCGATCACGCAGTCTCGGTTTCAACCTACAGCGCCATCGCGCAGGCCGGTGTTTTGCTGGCACTGGAAGCGACCGGCCGCTCGGCCCGTTCGATGCAGACAGAGCTGCTGCAGTCGCTATCGGCGGCTGCAGCTTCCATTCCGAGCTGGTGCGAGATTATCGATAAGTCCGGCTGGCTAGGCGAGGGAGACGAGCCCACCTATTTCATAGCGCGCGGCGCCAGTCTCGCTAGTTGTCACGAAGCCAGACTGCTTTGGGAAGAGGCCGCAAAGAAGCCCGCAACCGCATTGACTGCCGGCGGATTCCGTCATGGTCCGCAAGAGATTGTGAAGAAGGGACTGCGCGTTGGCATTTGGATCGATTCACAGCACATGCGCACACAGGACCTGAATCTTGCCCGCGACCTTAAAGAGCTGGGCGCTAGTGTACTGCTCATCGGACAGCAACTTGACGAGGCTGCCGGCGAATGTGTGCTTAGCCTGCCCGCCATTCCCGCTCGATGGCAGTTCCTGATCGACATCATTCCCATCCAGATTGCCGTTGAAAGGCTGGCCGCGGTGCGCGGCGTAGACCCCGACTCCTTCAGGCTCTGCAAGTACATTGTCGAAGACGAGGGTGGATTGATTCACCCGGCGGATTAAGTCAGTTGTAAGCGGAGCCTGGAAACGGAGTATAGATCGATGAGATTGCCGAAATGGCTTTGGCTGTCGATGGCAGTACCTTTGCTGTGGGGACTGTGGGGCGCACTCACGGAGATTCCTGAGAAGCGGCTTAGCCCGCCTTTCCCGCCAACGCTTGGCTATGTCGTCTGGTCGTTGACCATGATTCCGGTCTGCGTATTTGTTTTGCGCAAAATGAATTGGAAGCTGAGCCGGTCGGGGCGTTCGATCTTTTATGGCTGCGCTGTTGGATTCTCGGGAGCTGCGGGGCAGCTGCTTTTGTTTCGTGTGCTGGACCAGGGACCTGCTTATCTGATCTTTCCCATCGTCTGCTTATCCCCTGCTGTCACGATTGTGCTCTCCTGGATCCTTCTTCGCGAGCGCACTTATCCGCTGGCGCTTACAGGCATTCTGCTCTCTCTGCCGGCAATTTTTCTTGTCTCTTTGCAGGAGCCAACCAACAGCCCGGTGCATGGAAGCATGTGGCTGGTGTGGACCATCGCCATCTTTTTCATGTGGGGCTTGCAGGCCTACTTCATGAAGTCGTCGGCAAACGCCATGAGCGCCGAGGAGCTTTTCGTCTACATGACTTTCACCGGGCTTGCGCTGAGCCCGGTGGCGTTGGCGATGGGGTCCGGCATCCACGCCGGCTCTGGCCTGGGGTTCGGTATCACCTACATTATTCAATCGCTCAACGCGGTTGGCTGCCTGCTGTTTGTCTATGCGGTACGGTATGGAAAAGCGATCGTGGTCGTCCCCATGGTGAACGGCATGTTTCCCCTGGTCACGATAGCGGTTTCGTTGCTGATTTATCAGCAGATTCCCGGCAAATACAATCTGGCTGGAATGGTGCTGGCCCTTGTCGCGGTTCTTTTCATGGCCTTCGATGAGGTCAGGCACAGCCCCGCCGAAACCGCATAGCCTGGCAAGTTCTATTTCGCCTTGCCCCGGCGTTTTTCAGATGCTTGTGCCGTGGATTTGCGGACCACCAGTTCGGTTTCCAGAGTGAATTCGGCCCCTTTGTGACGCTTCAGTTGCATCATCTTTTCCAATGCGCGAAAGGCCGTCCTGCCGAGTTCTTCGCGGGGCACATTGATGGTAGTAAGCGAAGGACGCGCCAAGCTGGCAAAGGCGATATTGTCGATGCCCACAACTGAGACCTCGTCAGGCACTCGGACGCCTGCTGCCTCCAGGGCGCTCATTGCCCCCATCGCAATGAGATCGCTGCCGCAGAAAATAACGGTGGGCATCTCCGGCGCGGCAAGAATAGCTTTCACCGCAGACGCGCCGGCATCAATGCGATAGTCGCAGTGGATGACCGGAAATGGCCGCAACTTATTCCGAGCCAACCCTGTGACGAGGGCGGTTTTGATGTGCTCCGCGGTGCGGCTGCCCTCTGGTCCGGCGATCACCGATGCACGGCGATGCCCGAGATGGACGACATGTTCGATGGCCTGAGAAATTCCGCCGCTGTAGTCGACGTTAATGTTGCTTACCAGTTTGCCTGCCGAGTATAGGTTGCTGAACACCATGCTGATGCCTGCTTCCGCCAGAGGTTTGGCGGCGTCCATTTCGATCGAGGATGTCAGAATCGCTACCCCGCTCACGTCTTTTTCAACGAGTTTGCGCATCAGCGAATCCGTGCGGGTCCGGCTGTATTCGGTGTTAAGAAGAAGCACGTCGAGGCCATGATCCCAAGCCGCTGCCTGAAAGCCACGAATCACCTCCGGATAGAAAGGATTCGCAAATTCCGAAATCACCAGCGCCAACAGATCGCTATGGCCGGTTGAAAGCCGCTGCGCATGGACATTCTTGTAATAACCAAGCTCATCGACGACGGCGAGAACGCGCGCCCTGGTCTCGTCAGCAATATAGTGCGTATTGTTCAGGACCCTCGACACCGTTGCCGGCGAGACGCCAGCTCTCCGGGCGACATCTTTCATCGTGTAGGCCATAATCAAGTCTCATTCACGTTGATGAAATGCACAAGAAATTTTCCTGAGGTGGGGAATAGGAAAGCCGTTTCATCTTCTCTCCTTTTCCATATTCAGTGCGCGCAGGCCAGCACGAAGAAACGGGGCGCTCGAGAGACTACTCTGCGGCCGACGAATTCGAATACGAGAGGTTAAAACTGTCTTACATTCCGTATATGATTGAATATACATAATATACACCAACTTTTGATTTTGCTGCGACCCGCCTAAGCAAATCTACACCACACTTCACGGCGGCCGTAACCGCCTCCCAGTTTCCGCTTGACAGGTCTAATTTTCCAGTCCTATATTTTTTAGGAAAGCGGTTTCCTATGCTCGGATCGAGCAGCCCGGCAAGGAATGCAAGATGAAAGACCGTCTGCGGGAAGGCCGAATTCCAATCACCCTGGAGCGTGCAGATACATATTGTTCTTGCCATCGAGCCAATAACAGCGCCTAACCGAGGGAAGGCGGCGATAAGAATCAGGCCACGGGCACGAGTCAAGCAGAGCAGCAGAACAACAAGACAAGTCAACAATTCAGGAGGCGGCACATGAGAAAGACGATGGGATTGATTCTGCCACTGCTTCTAGTGATATTTGGGAGTGGGGCATGTTATGCGCAGAGCATTAACTCCGGCGACATCCGTGGCACTGTGACTGACCCAACCGGGGCCTTGCTTCCGGGAGTTACGGTTACGGTGATGAACACCGATACAGGCGTTTCCAAGGATTTCGCCACCAATGGTGACGGCCTTTACGACACCAACTCACTGGTACCGGGTCCATACACGGTGACTTTCACCAAAGATGGATTCGAGCAGTTGGTGCGCGGCCCAATCACTCTTGAGGTCGGCTTCATCACGGTCAATGGTGAATTAAAGGTAGGCTCGACAAGCCAGCAGGTGACGGTGACCTCGGATGTTCCGCTGCTGACCACCGAGACGGGCGACCAGACGCAGATCATGTCAGACAAGGTGATGAATGAGTTGCCCCAGGTCGGCACGGACTGGGAAAACTTCATGTTCCTGCTTCCCGGCGCGACGGGACCCAGCACGCTCGGCTCGGGCGTGGGTTCAATCTCCATCAACGGCAACCTTCCCTACAGCGACGTACTGCAGAATGGCGTCTCGCAGACTCTGCCCAGCAGCCAGAATGCCACGGTCGCCAATTTTGAAAATGTAGCGGAGATACAGGTCTCGATGTCGTCGTTCTCGGCGCAGTACGGGATTGGTGGAATGATCTTCAATCAGATCACGAAGAGCGGCACCGACAAATTCCACGGCAGCGTCTACGACTATATCCAGAACAACGAATTGAATGCGAATGGTTATGGGTTTGTGAGCCAGCCGACAGTTCCCTATATTCGGCAAAATCATTTTGGCGGGGCTGTTGGTGGACCTGTTCTGAAAAAGAAGATGTTCTTCTACTTCGACTATGACCAGATCATCGATCACGGTTCGGCGAGCAATTCAACAAACACCATCCCAACCCAGGCAACCATGAGTGGTGACTTTACCGGGCAGTGGAATATTTATGACCCGACCACGCAAACGATGGCGACCGATTCGCAAGGCAACCCATATCCGATAAGGAAAAGCTTCCAGGAAGAATACGGCAGCAATGCCATTCCCTCAGGTATGTTTGACTCGGTTGCGTCGACGTTCCAGCAGTTTTATCCGGCTCCCGGAGGCGGCACTTGCCAGAATGGTTCATCGAGCATCCAGGCAAACTGCATTATTGCAGGCGGCAAGTTTGTTCCGGGAAGCATTGGAAGCGAAGGTGAGTTAACAAATAATTTCTATTCAACTGCGCCGGCTTCCTATCCGACAAAACGGTATTTTGGACGCCTGGATTACGACATCACGCCGAATAACCGTCTTTCCATGTCAGACTCGCAGGACGACAGCCCGGACGTCTATCCGAGCTCCGTTACGCCAGGTCCAATCGGTTGGGAGACAGGAGACGTGACCGACAATCAAGCGCAAATTACCGATGCCTGGACCATCAGCCCGAACCTGACAAACGAGGCCAGGATCGGATACACCTTTGAGGATAGCGACTTTGGCGACCTCTCATTGAACAAGGGTTTCGCCGCGAAGTTGGGCTGGCAGTTTGGCGTGGCGGATGACCTTCCGGCAATTCAATTCGTGAACCAGTATCCCTACGCTTGGGTGGAGCCAGCCACGAACGCAATCTATATTCAACATGTGTTTGACCCCTCCGACGTGGTGACACTGATCAAGGGAAAACACATTTTGCACTTCGGCGGGGAGTTCCTGATTTACCGGGACGATTCCACGGCCTGGGGCAACGTGAACGCCGGAACATTTCAGTATTCCGGACAGTACACCCAGCAATGGGCAGTTGACCCCGGAACCGGCGTCGCGGGTCCTGTGGCCGGCACCGGCCTGGAGTACGCAGACTTCCTGCTTGGCCTGTCACAGAACTGGAGTGCAAGTATCCAGCCCGAATACGGCGGGCGCCTGAAGAGTCCGCAGGTGTTTGTTCAGGACGACTACAAGCTGCGTCCGAACCTGACCCTGAATCTCGGGCTCCGGTACCAGATCAACCATGGCTGGAATGAAGTCCACGGCAATGAGGCGTCTTTCGACCCAGCGGTGACAAACCCGGCAACCAACAGTCCAGGGGCATTTTGGTACGGACCAACCCATGCGAACGGCCGGACGTCGATTGAAGCCAACGTATTCAACGACTTTATGCCACGCCTGGGATTCTCGTGGTTGCTTGACCCAATGACCACGGTTCGCGGAGGGTTTGGAGTCTTCTCATATAACTGGAGCCTGGATACGTATGCCAGTGAAGGCAGCGTGATGGGAGGCGCGTTCCCGTCAACAGGCAACGACAGCGACCAAACCAACGGCATTACTCCGATTACTCAGTTGGATGGCAACGGCACGATCTACGGAACCAGCACAAACTTGCCTTACACGGTAAGGTCAGACAACTTTAATCCTGCCGACTACAACGGAGAAGGCGTAAGTTATGCTCCATACCACACGCCGATCCCGAAGATCTATCAATGGAACTTTGCTTTGCAGCGTCAGTTGATGCCGAATCTCTTGATCGAACTTGGCTACGTTGCAAGCCACGGCTTTAATCTCGCTTTCCCGACCGACCTGAACGCTGTGCCTGCCAGCAAGCTTTCGTCGAATGACTCGGCAGATCGTCCCTACCCGATCTACCAGGGTATTTCAGGGAGCACTAATAATGCGGTCTCCAACTACAACTCCCTGCAAGCGTCAATTACAAAGCGCATGAGCAACGGGCTGAGCCTGAACTTCAACTATGTTTGGTCGCATATGCTCGACACCCAGGATTCATCAGGGTGGGGGAGCCGCGCCGGTCCGCAGAACTGGCAGATTGCCAATGATCCAGCGGCAAACTACAGCAACTCAAACTTCGACGTCCGCAACGCCTTCAAGGGCTATGCGATTTATCAGCTGCCCTTCGGCAAGGGAAGGCGCTGGGTGAACAATAATATGCTGGCAGACGAGGTGATCGGTGGATGGCAGGTTTCTGGTACGCTCTACGCCTCCGGCGGCACACCTTACTCAGTGTTTGGCACGCAAAACACCTATCAGTTGGCGGGTTCGGCCTTCCCCAACTCGGTTCCTGGGGTGAGTCCAAAACCAACCTACCGGTCTGCAAAATGCGAAGCGGGCTCCGGCTCTGAAAACGGCTGCATCAACGAGTGGTTCAACCCCGCGGCGTTTTCGCAGCCGGCAGACGGTACGTTCGGCGACGTGAGGAGAAACATCCTGTACGGGCCGGGAACCAACGAGGTAGACCTTTCGGGCTTCAAGGAGTTTGCGATGCCTTGGGAAGGGATCAGGATCAAATTCAGTTGCTCATTCACCAACGCATTCAACCATGCATCCTTTTCAAATCCCGGCGGAGGTTTGCAGGGCTCGGCAGGCGTGGGTAAACCGTACAGTTGGTACACCACCAATTCCAACGGGCAACAGGTTGGCACGCAGCAGATCAGCAGTTTCAACGTTGGCGGACGCAGCGGAGAAGGGCAGCTGCGGTTGGAATTCTGATCATCGTCGTTTCTGGTGACAAGGGAGACAGCAGCATTGCCTGCTGTCTCCTTTTTTTCGTTGGTGCGTGAGCCGTAGCGCGCAGACGATCTACGGCGTGACGCGAAGGTTGTCGAACTGTATGCGATCCCACACCGTGCCGAGGGCAATCATGCCGTGTGTATGGGCGGAGTCTTCCACCGAAGTGATTTGCGCTCCATCGAGCGAGGCGACAATCTGCTTGCCATGGAAACGTAGTTCGAGATGATGCCATGAGCAGCTATCGAGCTTTACCGAGCCGGAACCCAGCGTCACCACGGGCTTGTTGAACGACTCAGACAACAAATCCCATGCGCCGTTGGGCTTGACGCGCAGGATATAGCCGCTTGGCCAGAGCGCTTTGTCGTCTTGAAAGTTGTCAGCGGAGTCGATGCGTCCCATGATGGTTGCGGGGGTTGGAGATAGAAAGCGCACATCGGCCGCAACGCTCAAATCCGTCCAGCCTGCATCGCCTGCCAATGTGTATGGGTCTGGCGTCGACGCCCAGGCAATGGGCTTAGTGGTCACCACCTGTTCAAGGCATTGGCCATCGCGACCTGCGCACGGTTGAATCTCGAATGCGCCGTCTTGATCAGACAGGTATTTGGGCGAGTGCTCAGTTGATACTTTCTCGAAATCGTCTTCATAAGGAAAAGGAAAAGCCGCGGCAGGCGGGGGTTGGGCTGTTCCTTTGCGTTGCCCTGTGGTCGTGGTCAATGAATAGAGCGATTCAGGCTGGAATGTGTACTCGAACGCTCCGTTTACCGGCTTGATGTTTTCAACCTTTTCGAAGATGTGTGTGCTGTTCGTCTCCCAGATATGAACTTCAGTGGCTGTCAGTCCTCCGGCGAGCCGGAAATTAACAGTTTGCGGTTGCTTTGCGTCGATTGTCTCCAGAACCACACTCCAATTCTTTTTGTCTTCGGAGCGCAACGCCACAAAGCTTCCCTTATCCGGCAAGAAGCCGGAGCCGGAGTCAAGATACTGCCAGCCTGGCTGCGCAAACTGCGTGGTGTGAGCTGTGACCCAGATTGTGGACTGAACGTCGTAATGCCCTGACCATGGGGTGTTTGCGTACATCAACCCGGAGTTGGGGGCAGCTAAGTTGTCGTAATAAGAAGTGACAGGGCTCCATATCTCAGTCGCGGTCATCGAGCCGAGCAGGTAATTCTGATTGTAGTAATGCGACAGAATGCGGCCTCCGACAGGCCAGTCACGGCTGACGAAGGGACCGCCCCCATCGTTGGGCTGATCTTCGCTCGACCATAGCGGCTTGCCGGCCTTGCGCGCAGCTTCAGTGGTTGTGACCTTGCCTTTGTCATCGCGCGGATAGTGCGCGCCAATATCGGCAACATCCGCGGCTAGCTCTGGATCCTTCGACATATGATCGGCTGGCGACCAATCCGTGTCGCAGCAGACGATCTTAGTCGCAAGACCAGCGGCCTTCAGGCGCTGGTACAGATCCTTGATATAGGCGCCATCGGGTTCTCTCTCGTTCCAGATGCCGGCATAAGCAATATCCAGCGAGTAATCGCGTTTCGCGGTGCGGATAAAGTCCACCACATAATCTGCCATCTTTGAGGAGTAGAGAGTCTTGTTGGCGGCGGTTTCATTACCGACCCACGCTGGCGCGCCCCAGGGAAGAATCTCCAGCACGATATGAGGATTCCGCTTGTGCGCTTCGGCCATCAACCACCATTCATAGCCGCGTGTGGAGTTGTGATCGGAGTCGGTGCGCATGTGGCTGGGCTCGGAGCCGTCGGTGGAGTTGACATCCGCCCCCAGCTCCACTTTGAGAAGCTGCAGCGCCGCTCCATAGCCAGGCTTGAACAAGTAGTCGAGAATCTGGCTGCGCTGCGGCTCTGGGTAGTCAATCAGCAGCCGCGAAGAAGCACCGGCGCTCACCGCTCCAATGCCGTCAAAGACCCGGCCGGGGCTGTTGCCATCGAGCACGACACTTACCTTCTGGCCATTTGCCACTACGCTGGCAACGCCGATGGCCAGCGACAGAAGTGTGGGCGGCAATAAAGCTCTGCTGCATGCTCTTGCCATTCGATTCATTCTCTCGTGTTTTGTGTGCATTTCACCTTCGTGTTTTGTTTCGCGTGAATCATTTGACGTCGCGCAATAAATTGCCGCTCTTCGACTTTTCGCGATCCAGAATATGCAAAATATAGGCGCCCGATCCATATCCCACGATGGGCAAAGCTCCAGTTGGATCGCCGATCTCTCCGGGAAACAATTGGCAGGGCAAAGCAACATACATTTCAGGAACCAAGTTGTGGTCTGCGGATGCCTTCGTTACGATGCGCTTGAAGATCGCATCTGCATCGGCATTTCTTCCGAGACGCCGATAGAGCTCTGCGAGGCTGAAATCGACAAACAGGAATTCCTGCCGCTCGTACCAATACTCAAAGATGGCCGGGTCGGTGTAATTGCTGCGAACGCGCCGATAGCCGCCTGAAGCCACTTTGAGCAGTTCCATTCTTTCGATAGTGTCGAGTATGACGACCGGATCAGTGACAACGCCAAGATTGATGATGGGCAGAAGCGCGCCATCGATATCGTTTTTCTCTTCTGGTTCCATGGTTCCGTGCAGTTTTCCATCTCGAATGAAGGCTGCGTTGAATCCCTGCTGAAGAAGCGCGATCTGATTGACGACCTTGGTCCGGCTGGCCTCGTCGCCAGCGCTGTGGGCCACTTCAGCGAAGTTCTTCAGGCCCACAATGGCCATGGCCGTAGAGAATGCGAAGTGCTTCTTGTCTTTCTGGTGCTCCTCCCAGATGGATGTATCGGCAGAGACAATCGAGCCCCGGCCGATCGGATCCAGATTTGCCAGCAAAGGTTTCACCACGAAATCCCGAGCGCTCTCATAGAGCCCGCCGCGGTAAGTAGGAGTGCTGAGCAATGAGGTATCGTGGTATTGCTTCTCATATTCGCCCAGCACCCACAGTACGAGGCCCCAATCGTCGAACTCAATATTGGGGGTTCCCTCTCCGGTGAAAAATGGCTCTTCGGAGCCGTCGCCAAAATAGCGCACCACCGAGACCTGATAATCGGCGTCGCGCGTATCCGCGCGCATTAAACCGGTGGGCTGCGCGTTGAAGTAGCCCAGCAGCGCGGCGCGCGCTTCGTCACGGTGACCCATACGTGCAAATGCAAGAGTGGCATAAGACATGTCTCGCACCCACGGCGTAAACCACAAACCATCGGGCAGTGCGGCTACGATAAGGCCGTTACTATATCGTCCGGGTCGATTCGGTTCGCGGCTTTGCGCCATGCGCAGCAGGATTTCGCTCTGACGCCAAAGATGCCGTTCGTCCTCATCTTTGAAATGAACTGTTGGCTTGACCCTCCATTTTTCAACCTCTGCGATCTCGCGTTTGGCCAGATCGCGCGGCGAGAGTTCTGCACGCCAGCGGTTGAAGGCGCGAATCGTTGCTTCCAATTCGCTATCGTCTTCAAGGGAGACGAGCGCCCATGCTCGTGAACCCGCAAGATCCTGCCCCGGTTTCACTGATATTGCTTGCTGGTGGTCCAGCGGAATGAGCAAGAGGGACTCTTGGATTCCGTCGAATTTCAATTGCTGGAACTGGATGCCGAAGAGCCGCTCGGCCTTTTGTGATTTGATCGGCCGGTTCCACTTCACATACCATCCGTCCTGCGTATTCTCTGAACTGGATTCCCAGTCGATGACGAGAGCGGCATGCTGCAGGCCAAAGGGCATAAAGAATGTGCCCTCACCATTGCTTCCGCGTGAATGAATGATCTGCGAATCGTCTGCATATTCCGTCGATGTTCCCTGCGAGCTTACGCCGCTCCAGCCAAGCTGCTTGATGAAATTGGCGGTTTCGATGCCTTCATTAAGCGGGTTATGAGGATCATGCCGGGTATAGCAGTAGGGGTGCGCATAGAACTTGCTTACCGTGCCTGTTTCGGGCACCACCACAGCGAAACCGAAGCCGTTGCCGGTAACCATATGTGAAGCGGCTGCGGGCAGCGATGCCATCAGGGTGGCACCGGCGAAAAGAGCAAACTTGCGGAGGAATGTCATGCGCGCCTCAGGCTATGGAAATGGTCTGCACCTTGCAATAGACAGTTAAGGGTTGAAACGTGAAAGCGATTTGCGCTGTCGGATCAAAGCGCGTTATACGGATCGAAGATCTCCATGGCAAACTCCCAGATGCCGCGAGCGCGCTGGTACATCAGCGCCCTGTAGTTCGTGGGATCGTCGCTTCGCCAAGCCTCCGGAGTGCTGAACCAGTACGCCGTCTCCTCGTTTCTCCACGTTTGGTAGTACACACCCCAAGCCGCCAGCGCCGCCTCGGCCTGCAATGCGCCGTCGGCTGTTTCTCTTCCCCAGTGATACATATTGGCTGCGGCGCAGTAGGACACGCCGGTCCACACTTCGAATTGATGCAGATACTCGCTGTCGCCAACGCCAGGAAGCGAATCCGGATGCACCGCATTTGCTATACCCACGTTGCCGACTCCGTTGCCGGTGCTGTCTTTCAGCGCCAAAGCACCACGCCGGAATAACTGGTGGTAGTGGGAGGCCATGCGTTCCCGTGCCAGCACCGGCGGCAGCCCCGTCACATCCACGTAGCGTTGCCCCAACATTGCATCGCCCATCAGATCGTCGTTGTGCTGGTTGTACTGGTAGTAGCCGTATTGCGCATTCCAGAATTGAGTTTCAGTGCTGGCGCGCGCCTTTGTGAGCAACGCGGCGATCTCCTGTAGCAGCGCATCTTCTTTTCTCAACTGGGCTACAGCTTGCATCATCTCGAGCGCGCCAAGCCATAGCACCGCGTTGAATAGCTTGTTTTCAAGATACTCAGAGCTTTTCATCTCGCTCAGTCCATCGCCATCAATATCGGTGGTGATTTGGTATCGATAGCTCCGGATCATGGCTGGCCAGACCTCGTCGAGGAACGCATCGTCGTTCGTCTTATGCCAGTATGCATAGCACTGTTGAATGAACTTGGGAGAGAGTTCAGACCATGGGGTGGTGATGCGCCCCCGGATGCCTTTCGGGCTCTGGTTATAGCCGCGGCCGTAACCATCGTAGGCAAAAAGCGGGTCGCCGTAGATCGCGCCCGCATCGTGCGGACAACTGCCATCGGGTGTATCCATCACGAAATCGCGGAATAACAGCAGCGTGTACCGTTCTTGCTGGGGCCATAAATCGCGATTGCTGCGCGCCGCATGATGGCGGACGTCGAAGGACTCAGCAAGGGAATACTCCTGACACTCCATGACGAAAGAGACGTGCTGTCCGGGTCGATTGCCAAACTGCTTGGGTTTGGTGATACAGCCGTTCTCCCAAAAAGATCCGCCAAAGTTGCAGTAGTAAAGCTCATTGAGCGCGCCCTGCTTCACCCACTCCGGGAGTTCGCGAGATTGAATGATAGGCGCCTGCCATTCATCGATTGCAGTGAGCCATTTGTCGCGATTCTGCAAGGCCTCTTCGCAGATGTGAAAAGCCTGTTCGGGAGCGGCCGGGAACCACTCGGTAAACCGCCTCCACCAACGTGTACCCGTGTCGAACTCCAATTGCGAAAAGTACCATGCCAGCGCAAAGGGCACGGTCTCACTGGCGCCGGGATCGAGTTCGACCGTTACACAAAGCGCGCTCGATGGAGTCTGGCTGGCCGAAACCATATCCCGGTTCGCTAACATGCCGTTTGCCGCAAAGTCTTTCCAGATATCTTTACCGTCGCTGTCGCCGTCCCACATCGGCACATAGGTAGCCGTATGGCTCGTAGCGATGCACCATTCCGATCCTTCGGTCTCGTGAGGATTCTTCGGATCATGCGCTTCCATCAGAATCGCGGTGACGCCGCCGATGGATTTGTTGATGAGCCGATTGCTCAACCCACGCCGCACGCGCGCGTTCTTGAGGGAATCTGGGCCGCTCCCCATCGGAGTATTCTGGGGGCCGTTGTAGGGAGCGTTCGGGAATGTAAACATCACCGAAAGCTTTGCTTTGACTTTGGCGGGATTGTGGATTCGGATTAGAAACAACGCCGCGGGATACGAGGTTTCGCGATAGTTGTCCTTGATAATGGGGCTGAAAAATTGCATGGAAATGTCGGACGAAAAACCTGTATATGTGCACCAGCCTTTAGGAAAGAGCGCGTGGTACTCGCCATCGCCGGGATTCAGTCTTGGCCATGCAGGCAATACATCTTCGGTCGCCAGCGTCCGCGCTTTCACTTCGCCACCGGCGATCTCTTCGCGCAGATGAAATGCAGCCTGTGAAAGAAAACGCTCTTCATATCGGCCAGTTTTCATCTGCCATGGGCCGAAAGAACCGCACAGGTTGTACATGAAGTTGCCGGCGCCAATGCCGCCCAGGGGAATGCCCTTCTTGTTGCGCGTCAGCGTATTGAGGCCGATCAGGTCGCCCGAGTCTTTGTCCTTCTCAGGACGCAAGTCGATTTTCGGCAGGCTACCCACGGGCCTGCTCCAGGCACAAGAGGGAATCTGCCACATCTTCTGATCGTCGTTCGGATTTACGGCAGCGGATGTTTCCCTCGCCGTCTCGCCTGTCGATGCCGGGTTCGCAATCGCAAGCGGTCCTGCTGCCGCTAACAGCCCTGTCGCCGATGTTGCCCTCAGAAAACTGCGCCGAGTCAGATCTTTATTATTCACAATGT
>Ga0265338_10001683_pt1 | contig 35130 bp, 25 predicted proteins | sample 42126metaG_FD_193579 | JGI IMG/M metagenome (GOLD analysis project Ga0265338, IMG submission 193579) | Rhizosphere microbial communities from Carex aquatilis grown in University of Washington, Seatle, WA, United States - 4-21-26 metaG | ecosystem: Host-associated > Plants > Roots > Rhizosphere...
TTCGCCTTCGCGTAATATTCCGATGATCTGTTCTTCGCTGAATTTGCTCTTTTTCATAGTTCTGCTGCTCTTTCTTTCGCAGCAGAACCCTACTTTTGTCACGTCCAGTTTTTCGGGGTCAGGTCACCGTTGCTCCACTTGTCGTTCCGATGAAGCCGCCAAAGCCAAAATTCGGGTCGGCTTGGAATGAAATGTCAGTGGGAATAAATTTCCAAACCTGATTGTTGGCAGTCACGGCAACATAAACATTTCCAGCCGAGTCCACGTCAAAGCCGGAAACCGCCGCACCAATTACTTTTGTGCGGAGTGGAGCATTGTTCGTATTAAACTCGGTGATTGTCGCCGTGCTGCCGGAAAGAACATAAAGATTCGGGGCCACCCATTTGATGTCCACCGGATCTGTCACAGTGAAGGAAGAAAGTTCAATGACTGGATTTTGAGCAGTGATTTGCAGGCGGCTTGGATCACTGGAATTCCATCCGCCGGAACTGGAAAAGAGTCCCGCTGTTGTTTGAATGGTCACGACAGGAAAATATTCACCGTTTGTTTCGTAAGTGTAGGTGATGGAACCAAGAGTATTGGTGATGAAATCGGCGATGCCATCGCCATTAAAATCATATAGCACCTGTTGAATTGTCCCAGGCATATTTGTCTGCACTTGAAAAACGACAGGCAGCGGAATAAAGCCGGCGACCGGCGCTGCCTGAAATTGAACCGGGTCGTTCATGCTGCCATCAAGATTGGTCAGACCGATCACCGTGATTGAAGTGGCGTTGGTTTCACCGGTCAAACCTTCAATGACGGCGGTAAGAATGTTTGAACCAGCATCCAACGGCACATTCAGGGCTTCAAAATTTGTGTTGCTGATAAAAGCGGGGATGCCGTTGACAGTGATGTCTTTCAAGGAAGCGGCGGTGAAATTGCCGCAAACGTTCAAACGAGATGCGTTGAATGAAGCGCCATCCGCCGGGCTGGTGATTGAAATGGCAAGTGGCACGGAATCCAGAACCAGGGTTGTTTCTTCCCACGTTTGCTGCGCATTGGCCGGCAATCCCCGGAGTCCGATCCAAACGTCGTGTGGACCTTGATTCGTACCGAGGGGAACAGTGATGTTTGGTGAAGTGTAGGATGTCCAGTTTGCCCCCGTAAAATTGTCGGTGTCCACCAGCACGGCAATGCTTGAAGGCACACCACCCAAAATTGTGATGACACCGCTGACCAAATTGGTAGTAACGAATTGGTTGGCCACCGAGAAGGAAAAGTTGATTTTATTCGGGTCGGCGCCGTTCACAAAATCCTGCAAATTGTTGGTGCCATCACTGTCGTAGTCGCCATTTGAATCCAAGCCAAGATGCCCAAAATACTGCATTTCCCAAGCGCCTAGCGTTCCGTTGGGATCTGCCTTGTAATCCGGTATGCCGAACCAATAGGAGTCAACCGGAGCACCGATGCCGGCCATGGGACTGGCAAAAGTCTCCAGTTCGTCGAAAGTGCCGGCCGCTTGATTGCTCCCATCCTGGGCGCTGCCGATCCTGAAGCCATTGGTCAATTCATCGCTATTGGGAAAGTAGATGACCCCATTCCCATTTGTTAACAATTGGCCATCTACAAACAAGGCACTGCCCGTGGGTGAGTAAGTCAGGGCGATTTGATACCAAGTATTGGATGCCCATGAGATGGTGGCAGATAGATTTATCATGCCGCCACCGTTGGTGGACGTTCCAAACGAGAGTTGCGTGCCATCAGGATTGAAATACAAAGACCACCAGCCGTTGGTGAACGCAGGATCGTAATTGCCGATTTCAATCAGACGGCCTGAAGTTCCGGGACCAGTCCCCCCTTGGATGTCGTCAGCACTGCTCCAGTCCGGCTTGAAATAGAACAGGACCGAACCGGTCTGGCAATTGATGTTAATATCGCCATTGGTTTCCATTGTGCGGTAAGAAAGCAAAGCCGGACTGGAACTGTCCATCAGCATAGCATTGCTGCTCCAACTAGGAACGCCAACCAAGTTTGCAGCCAGCAACGGCAACTGACCTGCTTCACCTATCCAGGTATTGGTGTCGTTGAACATCCAATGGCCGAGCGGCACGTATTCATTGACAGTGACAGCGACAGGATTCGTTTTAGTGGAGATGCCCACCAAAATTGTGCTGTCGGGCGGATTGACACCGGGCGCAGGGAAATAGATCCAGGCAGAAGCCAGGCCATTGGAATCCGTCCGCAGGGAAAGCGAAGAAACCGGAGTATCATTGGTTGATATCGCAAGTAACGCCGTTCCATGCGTCACTGTGAACACCACAGAAGCATCGGTTAAGATCGTGGAATTTGCCCCGATTCCCTGTATCACCACGGGTATCGGGAGAAATGAGCCATTGTTGCCAGCCTGATTATTACCACTCAGAATTACCAGCCTGCATATGCTTTCATTGAAGATGACTTGAGCGGAATTTCCAGCGTTCCAAGCCTGTGCCACAATTGTGCTGTCGGCATTGGTAATGGTGGCATCATAAACTTCGGGTGGAAAATAGCACCAAACCGATGCCAAGCCATTGCTGTCTGTTCGCAGAGAAAGCGTCGAAACGGGGGTATCACTTGTCGTAGCAGCGATCTGTGCGATTCCTGGTGCGACCGTGAATACGACCGGGGCGTTGGTCAAAACCAAACCATATTCGTTGGTCACCAATATTGTCAGCGGAAGCGGCTGAAACAAATAGTTGGTTCCCGTCTGGCCATTCCCATTGATGATTCCCAAATTTGGCAAAACACCGTCATAGTAGTTAGTCGGATTGACGTGGTGTTGATAATCGTACAAAAGACTCAGGCCGTTCCCGTCTGGAGAGGAATTTGGGTCCAATCCGTTGGTGGTAAAGTACTGGATTTCCCAGTAATCCGGCAGACCATTCCCGTCGGAATCCAATGCGAACGTGACATAAGCATTCGCCGGGTCAGACACTCCCCCGACACTATCTACAGCCACCGCTGAAATGATATATTCTCCATTCAAGAAATTCGTCCAGCCAGGATTCGTCCACGTGATCGGGAAATAAGGACTCAGGGTCGATACACCGATCGGAGGATCTCCGGACCCGGGAGGTTGGTAATCGTAATCAACTTCTTTGACGGATGTCCCCGGCGCAGACTCCACTTCGGCTGTGATGGTTATAGTGTGATCGGCGCCAACAAGGCAAATGCCATTGGGCGGACTTGTTATAGTGATTGTCGGTGGCACAGGATCAATGCCATTTGTGGAATCATAAAGCAGCGTATTTCCGTTGGCGTCCTGCTCACTCCCAGAATGGGAATAATTGCCGAAGTATTTCCATTCCCACCAGTCGGGCAGGCCGTCGTAATCGGAATCTTCGTTGACGGGATAGTGATAGCCAACATCCGGTTGGTTGGTGTCTAGGTAGCTGCCGTTCTGCGGCGCATAAGTCGTCATCTGTTGCAGTTGCGCCAGTAGATCGGGATCAATATTCGTTGTACCAACATTGCGAAACGAACTGTTGGGAAGCAAATAGAAATGAGCCCCGCCATTGGTCTTATACAGCCCGAACTGAGATACGTACACCGCTTCCAGCAATGGATCGGCATATGGAATTTCTGAAAACGGGTCCGGACACCTGGAAAACAGGCAATTCCTGTAATCGAATCTAAAGTTGCTGCGGCAATCGTAATTCTGGTAATCAAAACCGAGGTCCAGCAGATTATCGTGCTCAAAATAGGTCCCGCTGTCAGCCGTAACATTTTGCGCATCGACAACCGCCCCAGGCGAGACCGGCCCCGGGAATTCATATTCGATCGCCGTATAACATTTCGAGAATAGGCAATTGTAAATCCCCAACTCTCCACCCCACACTTGTATTGCCTGATAACAATTAAAGAAACGGCAATTCCAGACGCATGCCGGATCAGCGCCGCTCATCCCGATTCCGGCATAGCGAACATCGAGATAATTGGGAACACTGATTGCATTTCCGATGTTGGGTAAAAACGTCACATTCGTGAGTGTTATGGGATTTCCCGTGCTGTTGGGAATGATTTCCCCCACCGTATCATCATCTTTTGATGTCAAAACTATCGTATGCCCAGGCCCGCCCTGGAATGACATATCCAATGAATCAAAATAGATTCCGGTTGAGGCGTCTGCCGTAAATTTTATCACCGAACCGCCTTGAAAAACCACCGAAGAACCGTTTTGTGATCCATCTCCCAAATAAACCGGTCCGGTTATGAGGTAGGTTTGTCCGTCAGCAAAAGTAATAGAACCCGAGCTTGAATCCACGGCGTTATAATCCAGCACCACACCGGGTTGCCGGTTCAAATCAATGGAGGCAACTTGGATCCGGTTTGTGTCCGAAATAAATTCATGGGCTGCCGGAAATGAGCGGCGGTTGGAGGCAAATTTCTGTTTTCCTAGTCCCGGCTTCTGAATGCTCGCGGTTTGCGGCAAAGCGGCCAAATCATCCGCTAGGTAGATCACCGGCACTTCTTCGATCAGGAACTTGCGACCGGATGAATGAAACCAGGATTTATAGACGGGCGTCTGCCCTCCGGCGACCGCCGTCTGGCTTCCGGCCACAAAAGCTTTGCCGTGGGCCATCGTTAGCTTGCCGAATTTCAGCGTGCTGTCCTGCAACCCATACCAGTCATCATATCCCGCCGGAATCTGCTGCGGGTCCTGGGTGTTAAAAAACTCGGTGACGAGTTGGAGGGTGCTGAAGGTGCCATCTAGACCGTATTGATCTGGAGCGGGCGGTTGCTGCCGGAATACCAGATCGCATTCAAAGCCGCCCCGCCGATAGGTGCAGACCAAATCCGCCTTGAAATCCGTGAACGCATTTGGATAGACGACCTGATTTGAACTGACCAGCAGTCCGATGGAATTGGTGAGCGTGGCGATGAATACTGTGTTGCTGCCATCTGCGTAACAGACGCACAGCGGCCGACTGCGGAGATGTCGGCCATCCGCGGCGACGACTTCCAGCACGCCATTGTAAATGTCGGCCGGAAAATAAACCTGGTGCCTGCCCTGCGTGGCTGCCGCTCCGCCCATGGGCAGGATGGTGATCTCTTCCTTGGATTCCACAAATTGGCCGTAGCCGTTGGTGTAATTCATGCCCGTAACCACCTCGGTATAGTGGTGGACCCGGTTGGTGCCGTTCTCCAGGACAGTCTTTTGCAGGACATTGTAGTCCGCGCCACGCTCCGTGACGGCAAAGCCGCCAGTCTGCGCGAACGATGAGTTGACGAGGAGTGTGGCTGGAACAAACACCGACAGCAGAACAGCTTGAATCCGTTTCATTCTTTGCCTTTGGCCGCCCCGGAAACGTCTTGGGTGTGATGAAGCTTTTCTAAACCCATCCCTGCAAACAGGCAAGCTATTTCCCCATAGAAATAAATATTTCTACTTTTTGAAAGATTCGGAAAGGTCGTCCGTAATGGATAATACACGGTGCGCTTGAAATAAGAACTGATCATTCCTGTTTCCAGCCATCCAGAACCAAAAATAACCATAAAATAGAAAGTCAAAATCATGCCCTACCAAAACATATCTGCGCAGGTTTCCGACAAGGCCATGCAGGCGGTCAAAGACGCCCTCAACGCCATTGAAACCAACCTGCCTTTTCTCATCACCCTCACCGATGACGAACGCAAGGCGTTGTTCAAAGCCGGGCCCAGGCGCCTTTCCTTTGTGCAAAACGCCCTGACCGCTTCGCAGGATAATCCCGACATCCTGCCCAAGAGTTTTGACGCCACGGAATTTGAGTCAGACGTGGAGCTTTTTGCGGCGTTGACGGAAATCAATACGCTGGTCGCGCAGGTGGCCTCCAAGATTGATGACACGCGCCTCGCCGTGGGCAGCGAGGCAGTGAACGAGGCCAGTGACGTTTACAATTACGTCAAAGCGGCCGTCAAGAAAACACCCGGCCTCAAGCCGGTGGCCGATCAGTTGGGCCAGTTGTTCCAGCAGGCCGTTGCCACCAAGGCGGCCAACGCCGCTGTCAAAAGAGCGGCCAAGCCGGCGGTTGCAGCCTGAGTTGACCCAAGGCCGCATTTCAACCCCCATTCTCAAAAGTGCAAGAATGGGGTTTTTGCTTTGGAAAGTGGTCAAAATGCGCCAATTGGCGCCAATTGCCTGAAAAACAGCAGGTTGCAATCGAGGTTCGCTCAACTTGGAACATCGTCCACGATACTATTTGGTGCGTGGACGATGCTCCGAGCATGGTGCACCGTGCCCGAAGCATCATCCACGATGTCCGCCACAGGATGCCTGATGTCATTTGCATCGTGAGTTCAGCCAAAAGTTGCGTCCACAGTCCCTGGAACATCGTGCCTGATGCTTTTTGCAGGGACGACGGTCTGGCGAGCATGGTCCATGCTGTTTGGATGAGGAAGAACGGTCTTCCCCAGACCGAGGTTGAACAAAATGACGAGCAGGCGAATGCCCGGGAATTCACATTTCAGCTTTAAAGAATCATCCGCAAGAATTCCAGCTCACGGCAATCAGTCATGGCAGTTTGCCGAAGTAGAAATTGACCGAGCCGTGGTATTGGCCGTGCGCCACGGCGAGTTGTCCTTGCGGGCTGACCACTTCCGCCTTCTGGGCCGTGCTGCCAACCGGCGGAATGGCGTCCAAGAAACCGAGACCGCACTGCGGGAGCGACGGGGTCGTGTCCCTCGCCAGATTGGCCGGCGGAAATTCCGGCGTCAGCACCTGCACGAACACTTCACGACTGGCCGGCACCGCCGTGATGGTTCCCTCGGCCGTGTCCAGTTGCAGCCAGTACACGTCGGCAAAACAGCCCTTGAATTCCGGATAAATCCAGTCGCGCCAGCCGGTGATGGTGTTGTTGTATTTGTTTTCCCAGATGCCCAGGGTCTCGCCGCGCAGCCGGTTTTTCCAGACGCGATACGGACCGTCACCGAGCCATCGCTTCGATTTCACCAGGGCTTCCGGATAATCAAATGCGACCCCGAAGAAATTATTCGTGCCCTCGGCGGTGTAGGTGTAATCGCACTGCAACCAGCCATCGCTGCGCAGCCGCCAGACGACCTGTTTTAGCGCACCATCGAAGTTCGCGGTCACGACGGCATCACCGCCGACGGTGTTGGTTTCGATGCCGGTCAACTTTGCCTCACCAACCACCGGCCGCGGACCGTTGGCGAATGAAAATTTTCCACCATGGTCCACCCCGGCCAGCAGGCCGGTTTGCTTGCTGATGCTCACGGTCACAGCTTCGAACTTCAATTTGATTTTGTCCTCCGTCTCGCCCGCGAAATGCGCCTGGCGCGAGGAGTTGTTGGGCATTTGCATCAGCGCCTCCATTCGCGGCAGCGGCCAGACGTATGTCCACAGTTCGCGGCCACCAGGATCGTCCACCTGAAGCGCGAGCGCGTCAGCTTCATCCCGCACCAGATTTTCCGGCAGGGACATTGGCAGCGTGCCCCTGCCATCGGGCGGAATTCCCCGCACCGCAACCTGTCCCTCGGCCAAAACCTTGAAGCCAGCGCTGGTTTGATCAGCCGCGCCAGACGGCCACGGGAACATGCGGAGCTGCCAGGTGAGCTTGCAGCGATTCGCATCGGTGAAACTGAAATGATTTTCCACCGTGAACGCGCCGTTGGTCTCCCGCGTCACCTGGATGGGCGACCAGATTTCCTTGATGGTGTAAAAACTCCCCTCCCGCTGACGATACGGGCCAACGATGCCATCGGGCGCTTCATTGCCTGAGACGTCAATCTTCCCGTTATCGGCGCGATGGACACCCTCGTCCAGAAACGCCCAGATGAAACCGCCGCCGAGATATGGGCTGGACTGCATCAACGCCCATGTGTCCTCCATCCCCGCGCCGGCGCCGCCGTCGTAGAGACCGTGCAAGAATTCCGTCGGCATGAAGATGTATTTGGCTAGGTCGTTCGTGTCAGTGTAGTAGGCATTTTTGCGGAAATAGACCGGCCGGCCCTCGCAGGCGATCTTCACGAAATCATAGGTCGGATAATGAATTGTATCCACGCCGTTAAACGGAATCCACGGATGCAGCACGCGACGTTGCTGTGGATCGTACTCGGGAAAGATTTTGTCGAAGTTCGTGTTGAAGCCGCCTTCGTTGCCGTTGTCCCAGAACAAAACGGACGGATGATTCACATCGCGCGTGACCATTTCGCGGACCAGGTTGGTGCCAATGTCCGTGTCGTAATAACGGTGCCAGCCGCCCAGTTCATCCAGCACGTACAAACCAAGCTCATCACATAATTCCAGGAAGTCCGCGTCCGGCGGATAATGCGACATGCGGACGGCGTTCATGTTCATGTCCTTCATCGTCTCGATGTCCAGCCGGTGTACCGCTTCGCTCAGACAGCGGCCAGAGTCGGGCCAGAAGGAATGCCGGCAACAACCTTTCAGTACCACGCGCTGGCCATTGAGATAAAGGCCATCGCCGTCCCGGACCTCAAAGGTGCGGAATCCGAATCGCTGATCAACCTGATGAACGACCTTGTTTTTTTGCATCAGCCTGACCTCGACGCGATACAGGCTCGGTGTTTCGGCGGTCCACAGCTGAGGTGATTCAATTTGGGTTTCCAACCGGAGTGACACCATCCCGGTCCCGCTTCGGTCGATTTTTGACGAAAATATCCTGCCAACCTTTTTTCCGTCGAGTGTCGTGATTTGTGCCTCCACGGCATCCGCCGTGGTCAAGCCGTTTACAAAAACATCCATCGCAAAACTGCCGTCCGCCCGGGCGTCGATCGCAGTCCGTTCAATGAATTGCTGGGGCACGGCCTCCAGATAGACCGGCCGGTAAATTCCGCCGTACATCCAGTAATCGCCGGTGCGTTCGGCCCGGTTGACCGAGACGTTTTGCGAATGTTTGTCCACGGTCACCTCCAGCAGGTTGGTCGCGCCGAACCCGAGCAGCCGGGTCACCTCGTAATTGAAACGGTAATAACCGCCCTGATGCACCGGACCGACGGACTGGCCGTTGAGCTTGGCGCTGGTGTCCGTCATGACTCCTTCGAACACCAGGAACACACGGCGTTTGGCCCAGCCGGCGGGCACCTTGAACTCGTGCTCGTACCGCCCCTGCTCCGGCGGCGGATTGGTCGCGTCCCGGTGATAGTTGATGGTGCCAAAACCGTGCAGTTCCCAGTTCGAGGGCACCACCAGGTTTGTCCAATAGCCCGACTGCCCGCCGGTGGTGCAGAAAAATTTCCACGGCACGGCATCGTCCTTGTCATGGCCGGAGAGATACTGGCGCCGGGTTTCCTGGGCGGGCGACACCGTGACACAAACCAGCACGGCAAAGAAAAGCAAACATTCAACTTTTAACTTCCAACATTCAACGCCCAAGGCCCTCCCACAAGGCGCCCGGTTGAGAGATCGATGTTGAAGATTGAAAGTTGAATGTTTTCCCACTTCAGCCTTTCAGATGCTGCCGGAATTCGGTCGGCGTCATGCCGGTGTGATGGCGGAAAAAGTGGCTGAAATAAAATTCGCTTGAGAAGCTCAACTGCGCCGCAACGTCCTTGACCGAAAGCCGTTTGTCGGCGAGCAAAAGCCGCGCCTGATCCAGCCGCGCGCGCTGGATGTGCTCGTGAACCGTGCCCTGGCCGGATTTCTGGAACAGCGCGCGCAATCCGGAATAGCTGACCTTGCCCACCGCCGCCAGTTCCCGCGCCTTCCAGTCGCGCAGCGGATTGGCGGAGATGGCATTGAGAACGCGGACGACCGGCTCGGGCAGTTCGGCATGCGGGGAATCCAGAAAATGCCGCGACATCAGCAGTTTTCCAAGCATGTTGGTGATCACCACGTGGACCTGCCATTCCCAGCCGGTCGGACGGCGGCGCACCAGCCGGATCAATTCGTTGTAGGACTGTTTGACAAAACCGAAGTCATCGAGCATGAATTCCGCGTTACCGTCGCCGCGGATTTCTTCGTGCCAGAATTCCAGACCAGGCCCGCCAAAACGGAAGCCGGTGATGGTGAGATGCCGGCCCGGCACCGGGATGTAGGTGCGCGGCTTGCCCATGTCCACCAGCCAGACTTTTTTTGCGCGCCGCAGGGCAAAACGTCCAATCTCATGTTCCAGTTCACCCTCCCCGGATTGCACCCAAAACAGGTGCGCGCCCGGTTTCTCAAAACGCTGGTGATGGTCGGGCTGCGCCAGCCGGCGGGAACCGATGGAAAATAAATGCCACAACAACCGACGGGCGATCGGCGATGGATCGACGAAGGTCAATTTATCCGAGGTTTCCGGCTGTTTAGGCATACTGTTTACTTCATCAAACTATTAATTCTGATCCGTCATGTCCATTGCGCCGGCCAGGCATAGGTCCCGGGCTTGACCGTCAGCAACTGGGACGGGTTACCTTCAATCGCCAGCGTCGCCACCCCCGGGGCCAGTTCCCGGATCACGCTTAAGCGCGCCCAGCCCATGCATCGCACCAGTTCCGCCGCGGTGGCACCGCCTTCCGCGTACACATGGCCGACTTCCACCTGTCGGAGCACCAGTCCCGCGATCTGCACGAGATGATCCGCCAGCCGGCGGGCCACCGAAACCTCGCGCACCGGCGGAAGCCCCACGTTCAGGACCACCCGCGCCTCCGACTGGAACGTGGAAATCACCCGCTGGCTGATGACTTCCGCGGCGCCCGGCGTGAACTCGGCGCTCCACATCAACTCCATCGGCAGCGAAAAAACCGGCGTCCCGCGTTCCCGCTCCAGCTTCACAAATTTGCGCGAGGACTGGGAGGACGTACCGCAGACGAACAACTCCCGATGAGTCGTCCCATTGGTGGACGGACCGGCGGCCGGCAAGGTGACGTTGATTTTTTCCGTCGCCAGCAACGCGCCAAAATATTCCGAGCCGCCCGCGGATAGCGTTCCGGAATCCCTCAGCGAAGCCCAGCGTTGAACGTCCTGGGAAGTGGCTGCCTCACCGACCACTATGCCCCGGACCGGCAGTGAATCGCTCAGGTTGTTTACACAAATCGGATGATTTTGCGGATGGTGCAACAACCGGAGCACCTGGGACGAGGTGCGGGGATGCTCCGGATCGCGCGCAAATTCCGTCTTGTTGATCAGCCGGCCCCGGATGAAATATCGCCCGCCCTGAATTTTCCGGCCCAGAGAAGGATTCGCCGGCAGCAGAAACGCACGCTTGAGCCGCAGTTGTTTCATGACCGATTCCACCTCGGCCGTCACCTGCCCGCGCAACACAGAATCCACCTTTTTGTAAATCCAGCATGCCTTGGCCGTGCGCAACGTTTTCGCCGCCGCCGCCGCCCGCCGGCCGGCTTCCTCGGCAATGCAGGAGCGGGAGTCCGTGTCCACGCAAACCAGGTCCGCCTCGCCGCTGGGTGGACCTTGCACGATGATTTCCGCGCGCAGCCCGTGACGCAGGCCCACGGCCGCCAGCTCGGCGGCTCCCGTCAAATCATCGGCTATGACTCCAATCATAAAATCAAGCCGCCCGGCCCTTTCTGCCCGCGGCGAGTTCGGTCGCCACCCGGATGGCGGCGTAAAGACTTTGCGGATCGGCGATGCCCTTCCAAGCGATGTCAAAGGCCGTCCCATGGTCCACTGAAGTGCGGATGATGGGCAATCCCAGCGTGATGTTCACACCGGTGTCAAATGCCAGCATCTTGAAGGGAATATGTCCCTGGTCGTGATACAATGTGACTATCGCATCGTATTTCTTCCGCTGGCCCGACGTGAATGCCGCGTCCGGCGGCAACGGCCCTTCAACGGCCAGACCCGATTTCCTGGCCTGCGCCACAGCCGGAGCTACGATTTTTTCCTCCTCCCGGCGGCCGAACAGTCCATGCTCGCCCGCATGAGGGTTCAATCCGCAGACCCCCAGACGCGGTTTTCGGCGCAGCATCCATTGCATGGCCTCGGCGGTGAGCTCGATGACATCGCGCACGCGTTTGACGGAGAGTTTTTGGGGCACGTCCAGATAGCCGATGTGGGTGGTGACCATGCTGACCGTCAGAACCTCCGAGTACAACATCATGCAGCTGCGGCCCGCGCCGGTCAGGGCGGTGAAAATTTCCGTGTGTCCCGGATGCCGGACACCCGCCATTTGCAGCGCCTCTTTGTTGATCGGCGCGGTGACTACGCCGTCAATCTTTCCCGCCAGCGCCGACTGGATTGCCTGCTTGATGAAAATGAACCCCGCCCGGCCGCAGGCCGCCGAAATGTTCCCGGGTTTGATTTTTACGGCATCAATCGCCGCGCAATCCACGATCAATGGCTCGCTGACCGTCGTGACCTTTTCCCATTCCGCCAAGGAAAGAACACGGTGGGATTCTTCCTTCAACCTCGTCCTTGATTGATTGCGCGCTTTCGGGGACGAGAACGAGGAGGACGATTGGACCAGTGACTTCCCCACACGCTCGATCACCTTCGCATCGCCAAACAGCACCGGCACGCACCGGCCCAATATGCTAGGGTCGCGCAAGGCCTGCAGGCAAAGTTCCGGACCGATGCCGGCCGGGTCGCCCATCGTGAGGCCGAGTATGGGTCGCGATTTCATGATTTTCCGTTGAGCAGTTGCAGCTGGGACATCTGGGCACGCACCGAAATGAGCTCGGTGTCCGAAATGCGGCGCAGCGGCGGCAGCATGTGGGGCGCGCACAATCCGCGGCAGCTCACCGCGGCCTTGAGCGCGGCCAGCGATTCGTTCAACGTGCGGCCCTTCTGGTAAAGCGCGGCCACGGTGTTCATCCGGGAAAATTGATTGGCCGCCGCCGTCCAATCACCATGCTGCGCCGATGCACACAAGCCCTGGCACACTTCCGGAATCAAATTTCCGACGCTGGGGACAATGCCGACCGCACCCAGCTTCAACCCTTTTTCCATCAGCGCACCCACCCCGACAAAGATGGAAAAATCCGGCCGGCCGCCAAATCGGCGCAGCAATTCCTCTAGCCGCCCGGGATTGTTTTCCGAATCCTTCATGCCCGCCAGGCGCGGATGGCCCAGCAGCGCTTCGACCACGTCCAGCGGAATGGTAACGCGCGTCGTTGATGGAATGTTGTAAATAATCAAAGGCCCTTCCAGCCCGTCGAGCAAGGCCCGATACCAGGGCAGCAGTTGATCCACCGGGTGTGAAACCGGCGGCCGGGCGACAATCACGTCCGCGCCGCCGCGAAGAAACTCATTGCCGGAGCCGATGTTCTCCGGGTGCGGCTCATTGATGCCCGCATAGACCAGCGCACGGCGGCGGACCAGCGCCACGGTGAGGTCCACCAACCGTTGCCCGAGGGCACGCGGCACCGAAGCGCCTTCACCGGTCGTTCCAAGCACGAAAATTCCGGTCACGCCCCCCGCAACCAGAAATTCAACCAGTCGCGCGGCCGCCGCCTCATCCAGCGCGCCTGCCGCCGTCACCGGCGTCACCATCGGTACCACTGTCCCCTGATAATTTAATCCCTTTTTCATTTTAATAAGTTGCCTCGTATATGTTCACCGCGTCCGCTTCCGTGATTGGACGCAAATTATTTTTCAACAGCCGCGTGACTTGCATGGCCGCCCGGGCCATGGCCGGAATGGCGTCACGCGGAATTCCAAACTCGGCCAATCGTTGCGGCACGCCGCACGCCCGGGACAGCTCGGCCAGCCGCTGGACACCGCGTTCGGCCGTAACCAGCGCGGAACTGTCCCGCTCCACGCCCAACGCGACCGCCACTTCGGCGTAACGTTCCGGCGCGACGGAAAAATTGAATCGCAGGACATTCGGCAGCAGCACGGCGTTGGATGCCCCGTGCGCCACGTAAAACCGGCTCCCCAGCGGATACGCCAGCGCGTGCACCGCCGCCGTGTTCACCGGCCCCAAGCCCAGGCCGCCATACAGGCTGCCGAGCGCCAGATTTGCCCGCGCCTCGGCGTCGGAGCCGTTCCGCACGGCGCGGAGCAGATTTGCCGAAATCAAACGGATGCCCTGCAACGCGTAAACATCCACCATCGGGTGGGCAAATTTGTTGGCATAGGCCTCGATGCAATGCGTCAACGCATCAAGCCCCGTGGCCGCGGTCACCGGCGCCGGCACGGACAGCGTCAGCAGCGGATCAATGAAAGCCGCATCCGGAACCAGATGCGGGCTGATCACACCCTTTTTCAACTGGTCGGCTTCGTCGAGCAGGATGGCGTTGGGGGAAACCTCACTGCCGGTGCCCGCCGTCGTCGGCAGGCAAACCAGAAACAATTCGCGACCTTGAAGCAGATTGATCCCAAAAACCTCGGCGACATCCTGTTTTCCGCACACCAGGGCGGCGACCAGTTTGGCCACATCCAGCGGGCTGCCGCCACCGACGCCCAGAACGGCCTCAACGTTCGTTTTTTTTGCCTCCATCAGAATCTGTTCGAACAATCCTTTCGTGGGCTCGCGATCCACCGGCCGGCTTTGAACGACCTCACAGCCGGCCCTGGACAACCCTTCGATCAGGAAACCCGTTTGCGGCAGCACGGGCGAACTGCTGACGAGCAGCACGCGGCGGAGGCCACGTTCCGCGAACAGTTCAACGCAACCGGAGGCACAGCCGTTGCCGAACACAATGCGCGGCGGTTGAAGCAGTGTGATGGTATTCATGGTTTCGCCTCCAACACTGGCGCGGAAGTCATTTTTTTTACGCCCAGATTGTTGCGCTGTTCCAGCCAGCCCCAGATCGTCCACTCGCTTTTCACATTCGCATCCGCCGGGAAAAACCAGCTCGCGCACCAGCCCACGACCAGCACAATGACGTGCGCGATGACACCGATCATCACTTCCGGCCAGGTAAAATTCCACGCGCCCAGCGAAATCATCTGGTATTTGCTGCAAGTCAGCGTCGCCCATGCGGTGAACAATAATGCGGTGACGATGCCGATCCACAGCCCCTGCCGGGTGGCGCGGCGGCTCAAAAACGCAAGCAGAAATATCCCCGCCAGCCCCGCGGCGACGATCGAGGACACAGCGTAATATAGCGAAAGCGAGCGGTCGCTTTTCCATGCGATGAGCGCCGCGATGCCGATGGCCAGCAGCCCGCAGACGGCGACGATGATTTTGCCGACGGCCAGCCGCTGGCGGTCGGTCGAGCCGGGTCGCAGCTTGCGATAATAATCTTCCACCCCAACGGCGGACAGGCAGTTCAAGTCCGAGGACATGGTGGACATGCCGGCGGAAAGCAGCGCGGCCATGAACAAGCCGGCGAAGCCGACGGGAATTTTCGTTGCCAGGAAAAATGGGAAAACCTTGTCCGGCATGATTTTCCCGGCGGCGTCATGGAGGTGCGCCGGGAGCGCTTCGCCGGAAAGCTGGTAATACGCCCACAGCAGCGTGCCCACGAGCATGAACGCCGCCCACGCCGGCACGCACAAAATTGCGCCCAGCGCCACGCCTTTCAGCGCGTCACGGTCGGTTTTGGCAATGAGGTAGCGCTGCACCAGCGTCTGGTCGGCCGTGTATTTTTGGAGGTAGAAAAAGAAGCCGTAGAGCGACATGACAAAAATGTTTCCCTTCTGGCTGAAATCCAAATCGCACGAGCCGAGGCTGAATTTGTTTTGCGCCGACGCCAGGTGAAACGCCGCGCCGGCGCCGCCCGGCATGATCCAGAGCAGGACGCCGATGATGATCAGCACGCCGACGCCTTTGACGATGCCCTGGATCACCTGGGTCCAGATCACCGCCTCCAATCCGCCGAACAGCGTGTAAAGCACCGTCACCAGTCCGGAAATCAAAATCACTGCATACACGTCCCAGCCCGTCATCCCGCAGATGGTCAACGCAAGGAGATACACCACAAAGCCCATCTTGGAAAAATGCCAGGCGATGAATGCCACTGAACTGTAGATCCGTGCGCCGTAGCCAAAGCGTTTCTCAAAATATTCATACGCGCTCATGCCGACGGCATGGCGGAAAAACGGAATGACGACCGCGCCCACCAAAATCAAGACGCCCAACACCATGAAGCCTGGCACGAGTTCGTTCCAATTTCCGGCGTAGGCCGAGCCCGGATAGGCGATGAACGTGATGCTGCTGATGATCGTGGCAAACATCGAAAGCCCCATCGCCCAAGATGGGATGGAGCGCCGCGCCACGAAATAAGCCTCCGTCGTGGTCTGCCGCCGGGCGAACCAGAAACCCATGAACGCCACCACTGCGAAATAAATCGCGATGACAACCAGGTCCGGCCAGCGAAGCGAGCTCATGTGTTCGTTCCCCGTTCAACCCCATTGCCGGAAACGGCGCCCGGCCGCTCCCTTCGCCCCTTGACCGGCGAACGGCATTTCCCATGATGACAGTTCATTCGACATTTATATCCGTCTGGTTGCATCATTATTCTATAACCGCTCCCTCCAAATCCGTCATCTGAAATCCGCCAAATGATTTGTAAAAAATGACAACCTGGTGGATTGGGCCAGAAAAAACTTGCATCCCCCCCGTCGAAACCGGTTTCTGTTGGCAAAGCCCTTTCTGCTTTCGGTTGCTCCGGGCGGAGCGGCCTGGGAATTGGCCGATATATTACAAAACTTTAACCTTTATGAAACGTGTCACTGACAAAAAACCATGCCTTGGCGTCATCTATGGAAACCGTGATTTCTTTCCCGACCAGCTCGTCGCGGAAGCGCGGAAGGACATCGCACAGGTGTTTGAAAAGGCCGGCATCCGCGCCGTCCAGCTGGGCGTCAAGGATTCCAAGCTAGGCGGCGTCGAAACCCACGCCGATGCCCGCAAATGCGCCGAGCTGTTCCTTAAACACGCCGACGAAATCGACGGTGTGTTGGTCGTCCTGCCCAACTTTGGCGACGAAAAGGGCGTGGCCGACACGCTCAAGCTCTCAAAACTTAACGTGCCGGTGTTGATCCAGGGATACCCCGACGATTTGAAGCAGCTTTCACCGGCGCGCCGCCGCGATGCGTATTGCGGAAAAATCTCCGTCTGCAACAACCTCGTTCAGGCCGGGATCAGGTTTTCCCAGACGTCAAAACATGTTTCACTGCCAACGTCGGCCAGCTTCGCGGCGGATTTGCAGAATTTCCTTGGCGTTTGCCGCGTGGTGAACGGCGTCCGCGATGTCCGCCTCGGCGCGGTCGGTGCCCGGCCCGGTGCCTTCAACACCGTACGATACTCGGAAAAACTGCTCGAACGCCACGGTATCAGCGTCACGACCGTTGACCTTTCCGAAATCATCGGCAAGGCCACCAAGCTCGACGCCAAGGCCGCCGCCGTGAAGGCCAAGCTGGCCGAAATCACCGGCTACGCCCCCGCACCGGGCGTGCCGTCGGAAAAACTGCTGCAGATGGCCAAAATGGGCGTGGTGCTCACCGAATGGATGGATGCGAATGTGCTGGACGCGACCGCCATCCAATGCTGGACCTCGGTCCAGGAAAATTACGGCTGCAACGTCTGCACGCTGATGAGCATGATGAGCGAGAAATTCCTGCCGAGCGCCTGCGAGGTGGATGTCACCGGCGTGCTCACCATGTACGCCATGCAATTGGCCGGCAACACGCCCGCCGCGCTCGTGGATTGGAACAATAATTACGCGGACGACGACAACAAGTGCGTCCTGTTCCATTGCGGCAACTGGGCCAAAAGCTTCCTGCCGGACATCAAGATCTCGAATGCGCCCATCCTCGGCAGCGTCATCGGAGTCGAAAACACGTACGGCGCGCTGGATGGCCGCACTCCCGCCGGACCGCTGACTTTTGGCCGCATCACCACCGCTGATGCCGACGGCCGCATCCGCACCTACGTCGGCGAAGGCGAACTCACGAACGACAAGCTCGACACCTTCGGTAATCGCGCCGTCGCCAAAATACCGGAGCTGCAGAAACTCATGCGCCACGTCTGCCAGCAGGGTTTTGAACATCACGTCGTCATGACGCAATCGCACTCCGCCGAAATTCTGGCGGAAGCGTTCGGCAACTATTTCGGCTGGGAAGTTTATAACCACGATGAACCAACCAATTAAGTCACGCCCGGAATCAGTGGTTCAACGCCAGCTTGACGCATACAACGCCAAGAATGTTGATGTATTGATGGCAATTTACGCGGAAGACGCGCAGCAGTTTGAGCACCCATCCAAATTGCTGGCGAACGGGGCGGTTGCAATTCGGGCGCGCTTTGAAAGCCGGTTCAAAGAGCCGAATCTGCAGGCGCAACTCGTAAAACGCATCGTGTCAGGCGACATAGTGATTGACCACGAAATCGTCACACGGACTTTTCCGGAAGGCACTGGCAAGATTGAACTGGTGGCGATTTACGAAGTGAAGAACGATAGGATCGCCAAGGCTTGGTTCATTTTTGGTGAGAAAACATTGGACTTAAAGCCGTGATGTTATGCGAAACTTTTCATGACCGACCCCGAACTCCAACCCGAGCCCGTCCACCTGCGCAAATGAGCGATTCCACGCCGCTACGCGAGCAGCTTGCCTATTACCGGGCGCGCGCTTCGGAATACGACCAATGGTGGCTGCGAACGGGGCGCTACGACCGCGGCGCGGAGTTGAACGCTCGATGGTTCAGTGAGGCAAAACAAGTCGAAGCCGCGCTGGATGACTTCAAGCCCGACGGAAAAATTCTGGAGTTCGCCTGCGGCACGGGACTCTGGAGCGAGCGATTGCTGCGGTTTGCCAAGCACCTGACGGCACTCGACGGTTCGCCGGAAATGCTCGCGCTCAATGCCAGTCGCCTGCGTTCGCCGCGCGTCCGCTACATCGAGGCAAACCTGTTCGAGTGGTCGCCCACGGAAAAATTTGAAACGATCTTTTTCAGCTTCTGGCTGTCCCACGTTCCACCGGAACGATTCGACGAGTTCTGGCGGTTGGTGCGTGCGAGCCTTGCTCCGGGCGGTCGCGTCTTCTTCGTGGATTCACGTTACGAACACACGTCCACGGCGGTGGATCACCGTTTGCCCGAGCAGACGGCTACCATCTTGCGTCGCCGGCTCGACGATGGCCGTGAGTTTCAGATTTACAAAGTGTTCTACGAGCCAAAGGATTTGATTTCCCGGTTGAAGAAACTCGGCTGGAACTTCATCATCAAGCAAACCGAACACTATTTTATTTTTGGCTTTGGCCAACTTCATAATCTGTGACCAACGAAGAACTCCAACTCAAATCCATCCAGCTGCGCAAGAAAACGCTCGAAGCGATTTACGGCGCCGGCGCGGGCCACACCGGCGGCAGCCTGTCCTGCCTCGACATCCTCAATGTCCTGTACAACCGCATCCTTAACGTGTCGCCGGAGACCTTCTCCGACCCGAACCGCGACCGTTATGTGCAGAGCAAAGGCCATTCTGTCGAGGCGTTGTACACCGTGCTGGCCGACCGCGGATTCTATCCCGAAGCAGAACTCAAAACCATCTGCCACTACCAGTCGCATTTCGTCGGCCATCCCACGCGGCACATTCCGGGCATCGAGATGAACACCGGCGCGCTCGGCCACGGCCTGCCCATTTGCGTCGGCATGGCCATCGCCGGAAAAATGGACAATGCCCCGTATCGCGTATTTACACTGCTCGGCGACGGCGAGCTGGCCGAAGGCTCGAACTGGGAGGCCGCGATGGCCGCGGCACACTACAACCTGGACAATCTCACCGCCATCATTGACCACAACACCCTCCAAATCAGCGGGCGCACCCGCGATGTTTGCAGCAACGAACCGCTGGACGAAAAATTTCGCGCGTTCGGCTGGGCGGTGAAGATCGTGAATGGTCACAACTTCGCCGAGTTGACCGAGGCGTTGAACAAACCGGCAGAGCCTGGCAAACCGACATGCGTGATTGCGAACACGGTGAAGGGCCGGGGCGTGAGCTTCATGGAAGACGTGGCCAAGTGGCATCACGGTGTGCCGAGCGATGCGGAATTGAAACAGGCGTTCGGCGAACTTGATGCCGCAGAAATGAAGCTGAAGGAGGCCAAATGAGCGCACCGGCACCTTCCATGTATTCGCCCGCCGCCAAGGCCATGGCTGAAAAGCTCGGCCTGAAAATGGGCCGCGCCAATCTCGACGAATTCGCCGCCACCCTGATGGAACTGGCCAAAGCCAATCCCAACATCGTCGCCGTCACCAGCGATTCACGCGGCTCCGGCAAACTCGGTCCGTTCGGCCAGGCCTTGCCCAAGCAACTCGTCGAGGTCGGCATTGCCGAGCAAAACCTGGTCGGCATCACCGCCGGACTGGCCGCCGCGGGCAAAAAATCCTTCGGGGTCTCTCCCTCGTGTTTCCTCACGGCACGGTCGTTGGAACAGATCAAGAATGACGTGTGTTACTCGAACGTTCCCGCTGTGCTCATCGGCATCAGTTCCGGTGTCAGCTATGGCGCGCTCGGCACAACGCACCATTCGCTGCACGACCTCGCCGTGTTGCGCGCGATCAACAATCTCATCGTCATCATCCCGGCGGATAATTTTGAATCGCGTCAGGCCATCCTGGCCGCCGCCAGGGCGACCAAGCCCGTCTTTGTCCGTTTCGGCAAGGCCGCGATGTACGGCCTGCACAAACCGGAAACCAAATTTGAAGTCGGCAAAGCCATCACCCTGCGCGAAGGCAACGATGTCGCCTTCATCGCCACCGGCGAAACGGTCGTTCACGCGTTGCTCGCCGCCGGTCAGCTGGCGGAGCGCGGCATCCAGGCACGCGTGCTGTCAATGCACACCGTCAAGCCGTTGGACGTCGCAGCCATTTTGAAAGCCGGCCGTGAATGCCGCGCCGTCATCACCGCCGAAGAACACATGGTCAACGGCGGCCTGGGCGAAGCGAGCGCTTCGGTGTTGCTGCAGGCCGGCGTGAGCAAACCGTTCCGCATCGTGGGCATTCCTGACGAGGAAACCGTTCCCGGCGCGCAGGCGGACATCTTCCGCCACTACGGCATCAGCATGGAAGGCTTGAGCGAGACCGCATTAAGGCTGTTGAAATAGCATGAGCCTGGTCCTTGCCATCGACCAAAGCACCTCGGCCACGAAGACCATCCTGTTTGACCGGACCGGCCGGATCGTGGACAAGGCGTCACTCAACCACCGGCAGATCTACCCGCAACCCGGCTGGGTGGAACAAGACGCGGAGGAAATCTGGCGAAACGTCCTGACCGTCATCGGCAAAATCGCCGGTCGAAATCGCGCAAAGCTTTCCAAGCTCGCAGCGTTGAGCATCACAAACCAACGCGAAACGGTCCTGGTCTTCGATCCCGAGACCGGCCGACCACTGCATAACGCCATCGTCTGGCAATGTCGCCGGGGCGACCCCGTCTGCCAGAAGCTCCGCAAACAGGGACATGAGAATCTGGTCCGGACGAAAACGGGGCTCAAAATCGACACATATTTTTCCGCATCAAAACTGAAATGGCTCGTCGCCGAAAAACCGGCCATCGCCGCGAAGCTCAGGAGCGGTGAAGCCGTCATTGGTACCATTGACGCCTATCTGATCCACCGGCTCACCGGCGGAAAGGTTTTTGCCACGGATTACACCAACGCCAGCCGCACCCTGCTGTTTGACATCGGCAAACTGCGGTGGGATGAACACCTTTGCCGGCTTTTCAATGTGCCGCTGCAAGCCCTGCCCGAGGTCCACGAAAGCGCCGCCCGATTTGGCGACACCGATGCCGGCGGCCTTTTGCCAAAGCGCGTGCCCATCTGCGGCGTGATGGGAGATTCGCAGGCGTCGCTCTTCGCCCAGCGCTGTTACCAGCCCGGCATGGCGAAAGCCACGTTCGGCACCGGCACTTCCGTGCTGCTGAACATTGGAAACAAATTCCGCTTGTCGGAAAATGGCGCGGTCACGGCCCTTGCCTGGGTCTGGCGCGGACAACCCACCTACGCCTTTGAAGGCATCATCAACTTTTCCGCAGCCACCATCGAATGGCTGAAGAACCAGCTCGGCTTGATCCGGGATTCGTCCGAGGTCGAGGCGCTGGCGAGGAGCATTGCCGACAACGGCGGCGTTTACTTCGTGCCGGCGTTTTCCGGCTTGAGCGCGCCCTACTGGTCGCCGGACGCCCGCGCCGCCATCGTCGGCATGACCGCCTTCACGAAGAAGGAACACGTCGTCCGCGCCGCGCTCGAATCCATCGCCTACCAGATTCGCGACGTGCTGGACATGATGCGCACTGAATCCAAAATCAAATTGCAGAACCTGCACGCCGACGGCGGCCCGACGCAGAACAAGTTCCTGATGCAATTCACCGCCGACATGACCGGCGCTCAGCTGGTCGTTTCCGAGGTTGCCGAAAGTTCCGCCTGGGGCGCGGCGTTGAACGGACTGCTCGGCCTGGGAATTTACCGTTCGCCCGATCAACTGGCCAAGCTGCCGCACAAGCAAAAGAGTTTCCGTCCGCGAATGAAAGCCGCCGAAGTCAAACGCCATCACGACGGCTGGCTGGCAGCGGTGAAGCGGGTTTTGTAACATCCATTGGTCGCGGGCCACAGTCGCAATGTCCATGGCAGAATTTGCACCAGATGCAGACCACCTTTAAAACCATCACGCGGCGCGACCGGGTTCAAGGCGTCCTGAAGCGGCGCGCCCTGAACCGGATCGTTTATGCGCCGAACTACTGGCAATGGTTCACGCACCACCGGAACCACGGCCTCCTGCCGGAGGAAATCCGCCATGTCACCAGCCAGCTTGAATTGATCCGCTGGCTCCGGCTTGATGTGTTCAGCCGGAATATTTACTGCGATGCCACCCAATGCTGGTTTGGCGGCCTGGCCGAGGAGGTCTTGGACGGCGTCGAGGTCGAGGTCCGCCGGCAGACGGAAGGCCGCGACCTGGTCACGGAAAAAATCTATCGCACCCGCAAGGGCGAACTGACCGAACGGCTGCGTTTCATCTTCGACGAATCCACGCTCGTTCAGGAAAAATTCCTGCTCGACGACGCAGCGCGCCAGGCCGACGCCTTCGAAGAACTCGTGCGCGCCCGGCGCTGGCGGTTCAACCGGTCGCTTTACGAAAAATGGCAGCATGAGGTCGGCGACGACGGCCTGGTCAACGCGGGAGAATTGTTCAGCCCGTTGAAACTGCTGCACCTGGCTGCCGGCGCCTCCAACGCCGTCTTCCTGCTTGAAGACCTGCCTGACCGCTGCCGCGTCTGGATGAATCTTTGCGAATCCGCCCAACTGGACCTTGTCCGCCAGATGCTGGCCGCCGGCGTGCCGGCCATGATGGCGATGGATAATCTGGACGCCGCCTTCCACTCGCCGCGTTATCTCGAGCGTTGCTCGGCCAGTTTTTATGAGCAGGCCAGCCGACTGTGTCGCGAAGCCGGCTCGGCTTTTTTCATCCATGCCTGCGGACATCAGCGGGCCATCCTGCCGCTGATCGCCTCGCTCGGCGTGGACGGGCTGGAAGGCGTGGCGTTTCCCACCCTGGGCGACGTGGAACTGGACGAGGCCATGCGCCTGACCGGCGACCGGATGATCATCACCGGCGGCATCAGCGCCATGGAAACGGAAAAATTCCAAACCTACGACGAAGTCCGGCGTTATGTGGAAAATTTGTTCAGCCGGATGAAGCCTTACGCCCACCGGTTCATTCTGGCGGCCAGTTGCAGCACTTCCATCCGCACACGCTGGGAAATCCTCAAATGGTTCCGCGACGCCTGGCGCGAACTCGGCGCGATTTGAGCAACGTGCAGGTTTCAGCAGAATGTGTTTCTACGGGTGTTTTCAATGTGGCGCTGAATTTTTAATCACCGGCAGATTCGGATCGATGAAAGCGTTGGCATCAGCCTTGCCGATGCCGACGCCGACGCAGGTGATGCGCAAGGCGATGCCGGGTTTGCCCGGAAGCGGCACGGACCGGTTTTGCGCATCCACAAAATAATAATTGTCCTTCTTTTGGGTGACGAATTCGCCGGCCGCCGGCGTGATGGTCATGTTCCAGGTGTCAATTATCTCCACCTTGAACTTCATACCGTCCGTCACGCCGCGCTTGTAAAGCGAAAACGTCCAGTTCGTCGGCGTTTGCAGGCCGAAATATGTCAAATAATATTCCCCCGCCTGGCCGGCGGTGTCGGGGTCATTCCATTTGTCAATCGGCTCCAGGCCGTCCACCGGGCCGGCTTCCAGAATTTTTCGGAGAAACGCCAGCCGCGGCGCGCTTTCCCCGCGCAGTTTGCCGCCGAAGGAAGTCCAGGTGTCTTCCACGCTCGTCGTAAAATAATCGCCGTGTCCGACGTAGGTGCCGCCGATCGTGCCGCACCAGAACCGATGCACCATTTCCGGACCCGAAAGATTCGCCCAGCGGGCTCTGCCGTCGCCTTCGTATTTCACCTCGTCATAAACCACCGGCTTGCGATAGACGTCGCGGTACAATTCGGCGGCAGCAGCCGATTCCACGGCCACCCCATTCTGGATGCTGGCATGCGTCACCCACGGCTTGTTGTTATCGTAAATCAAATTGCCATTGTGGATTGAGCGCAAATGATTGTACGGATCGCACTGCTGCACGAGCGCGCCGATCCGGTCCCAGTCCGCCTCGGACTTCGTCCGGAGAAAATCCCATTCATTGGCGAGCGACCACCAGACATTCCGGTAGGCCCCGAAGCGTGCGACCACATAGCGGACATAGCGCTCATCCCCGGCGGCGTCCATTTTTTCAAAACCCCATTTGCCATAGGGGTTGAACAAAATCACGTCAGCTTCGATGCCCAGGTCGCGAAGTTGCGCGATGCGCTCCTCGTAATGGCGGAAATATTCGGAGTTGAACCGCGTCAAATCCCAGTCGTGGGGCGGCGTGCCGACGAACGGCCAGCGGGGCGGCGGAAAATCCTTCCGATAGGCGGTTGGTTGTTGCGTCAGCAGCATGCGCGCCTTGTTGAACGGCGAGGCCGCGAGCGTCTGGAGCGTTTCCTCCTGCAATTCCTCCGGCGTATCCAGCCAGTTGTAAATCGTCGTGCCGATGCAGACATACGGCGCGCCGTCGGCGTAGGCAAAATGATACGTATTGTGGACGTGCACCGGGCCGTGATTGCCCTTGCCCGGCGGCGTGACGGTCAATTCGCCGGTCTTGCCTGTCAATTCCCAATGGTTGGCCCTGGTTTCATACCGCCAATGACCTTGCGTGTCCGGCATGAAACGCACCCGGTAAATGCCGTCGCCGTCGTAAAAGCCCGGTACTTCCATGTGCTGGTCACCGTTGTCAAACACGGCCGAAAACGTCACATCCACAAACGGGTTGCCGTTGGTCGGTCCATGCAGGGCGATTTCATAAATGTCCCACTGCGCCACCGAGTTCGTCGGCGCAGCACCCGAGTACAGCGCAAAAAAAACAATCGCAGCCAAGGCAGAGAGACGGAATATCGGGTTTTTCATAATGTATTTTCGGCGGGTCCTATCTCGCTGATGAAATGGTATTTTCCGGCACCCGTTTCGCAGACCAAAAAATTTCCTTCCCGGCCGGATTCACGAATCCCAACCGCCTTTCCAATCGCCACACCGCCTTCGGTCACGGTTGTTCCCGGCTGGCTCGGCACAAATACGCGGGCGCTGGTGTTGGCCGGAACGCGAATGCTCCAGGACAGTTTTTTGCCTTCGCGTTTCCAGCCGCTCGTGATTTCACCGTGCATCGTGCGGTAGCTCGCTCGGGCGAAGTCGAGGCCTGTGCCGATAAACGGGCGCAAAACAAACCGCTGGAAACCGGGCGCCTCGGGATCCAGTTCGATGCCTGCAACATGGCGGAACAGCCATTCGCCCATCGAACCGAGCGAGTAATGGTTGAACGAATTCATCTGCGGATTGAAAAACCCATCCTTCTCCGTCCAGCCGTTCCACCGTTCCCAGATCGTCGTTGCCCCGTGTTTCACGGGATAAAGCCACGACGGATAATCGTCGCGCAAGAGCATCCGGTAGGCGACATCCGCGCGGCCAGCCAGCGTGAGCTGCGGGTTGAGATGGCTGATGCCGATGAAGCCGGTGCTCAAATGCCAGTCCAGCGTCTTGATGTTTTCGACCAGATGCCCGGTGGCGGCAGCGCGGAGATTTTCCGGCAACAGATTGAAGGCGAGCGCGAGCAGATAACCGGTCTGGGTGTCGGTCGTGATGCGACCGTTGGGTTCGAGCCATTCCTTTTGGAACGCGGCGCGGACGCGCTCGAACATTTTTTGGAAACGTATCGCGTCGTCTTCCCGGCCGAGTTCGCGGGCGATGCGGGCGAGCTTCGTGCAATCGTCGGCCCAGTAGGCCGTGGCGAGCAGGTTCTTCATCGGCGAATGCGTGCCGAAGGATGTGTCGCTCGGGATGCAAAGCCAGTCGCCGTAGTTGTTGGCGAGGTGATTGACGCGAAGACCGTTGGGGTTGTGCGAAGCAATCCAATCCACCCATTTGACCATTGCGCAGTAGTGGCGTTCCAAAATGCGGCGATCGCCATAGACGCGCCAGATTGTGTAGGGAATGATGACACCCGCGTCCGCCCAGCCAGCCGAGCCGCCCAAATTGTCCAAACCGACAAAGTTTTCGCCCTCGCGCAAACGTGGCGCGGTGTCGGGGAAAATGCCTTCCGGCGTTTGTGCATCCTCCACGTCAATCATCCACTTCGTGAAAAACGCCGCGACGTCCATGTTGTAGCTCGCCGTGCGCAGGAAGACCTGCGCATCGCCCATCCAGCCGAGGCGTTCGTCGCGCTGCGGGCAGTCGGTGGGCACGGTGATGAAATTGTCGCGCTGCGACCAGAGGCCGTTCAACCAGAGCCGGTTCACGCCGGCATGCGAACATTCGAAGTGTCCGGCCGCCGGCGTGGCCGAATGGATCACACACCCGGTGACTGTAGCGGCTTTCGGCAGAAAGCCGCCGCTTTCAAAATTTGCGGCGCTCTGCCGAGACGCCGCTACGGCCGGCAGGCCGGTAAGTTCGACAAATTGAAAACCGTGAAAGGTGAAACGCGGTTCCCAGACTTCTTCGCCGCCGCCTTTGCAGACGTAAACGTCAGTCGCCTTCGCGCGACGGAGGTTCTCCGTGTACAGCGTGCCATCGGGGTTGAGTCTTTCCCCGTGGCGAAGCATCACGCGCGTGCCGGCTGGAACATTATTCAGCCGCAGACGCACCCAGCCGGAAATGTTTTGGCCGAGGTCATGGATGAAAACACCGGGACGAACCTCGTTCACCGAAACCGGCGCGAGGATCTCCACAACCTGCACCGGCTCGGAACGCTGGGCAACGAGCGGTGCCGCCGACGCGGCCACTTCGTGGACGGATAACCATGGTAGGGCGGCCACTCCGCTGGCCGCCGCGGCGCGCAGAGGACTGCGCGCCCCACCATCATCAGAATTAGCACCATCCCAACCAGCCTGTTCGCGGCGGGCATCGTAGGTTTCGCCCATCATGAAATCCGAACTGAGGACCGGACCGGTGTTGCATGTCCACGTGCCGTCGGTACCGAGTGTGAGGCGCTCGCCATTGGCCAGCTCAATTTCAAGCTGAATCAACAGGCTGTTTTCCAGGCTGCCGTACCGGGCTCGTGTTTCCTGCCAGCCCACATAACCGCTCCACCAGCCGTCGCCCAGCATCGCGCCGATGACATTGCGTCCGTGGCTGACGAGACCGGTGACATCGTAGGTACGGTAATGGATCCGCTTGTCGTAATCGGTCCATTCCGGTGCGAAGATGTCCTCGCCCACCCGGCGTCCACCGATGCTCAATTCGAACAGCCCGCGCGCGCTGGCATAAAGCGTGGCGCGTCTGACGGGGCCGGCAACTTCAAATGGCTTTCGGAAAAGCGCCGGCGTGCCGGGATCTGTCAAAGTGGGCGCAACCGCTTCCTTGTCACGTTTGATAATTTCCGGGTTGGCGGCAACCCAGCGGGCCGACCAGTCCTTCTTATCCAACAATCCCATCGACCAGATCGAAGGACTGGATTGCGCCGTGTGACCAGCCTCGTCCCAGACCTCGACGCACCAGTGGCACATGTCGCGCGAATGCAGCGGCCGTCCAGCATAAACAACGTGCGTTGATTGATTGCCCTCGATACGACCACTATCCCAGAAATCACCTTCCCCGGACGCAAGCTTCTCCGGAGTGCCGGCAACTCGCACGCGGTAGGCAACCTGGCGGGCACCACGACGGTCGGACTCGATGGTCCAGCTCAGGCGCGGCGCACGTTCATCCAGGCCCAGCGGCGCGGCCAGATATTCGCAACGCAGACGGAAGATGTTAAGACCGAAGGCAGGCATCGCTGACGGTTTATTCCGAGTGATGCAACCGGCGCTTCATCCAGAAAGGCACCGTGGCGAACCACATCACCGTCCCAACCAGCGCCAGGCCCAGGTAGGTGTCCTTGGCCATCGTGTCGTTGAAAACCATGATGGCCGAGGTGAACATGATGCCGAGGCCGGCAAAGGAAATGATTTTAAGCAAAGTTTTCATATCAATTTGACGCGCTACTGGTTTGGCGGACACCGACAATTTTCTGTTGAACGAAGCTGAAACCGATGTACAACGTCACAGCGACGAGCCATTCCGGCAGCACCAGGAAAATCGGGAAGATCGGATCACAGTTTTTGTAGAAAAATGCCGCAATCGAAAAGCAGGTGGCCAGGATCCACGCCATCGCCGCCGGCCAGCTGATCAGCGCTCCCGTCTTCTCGACCAGATTGGATTGCAGGCCCAGCTTCGGGAACAACCAGATGTCGATGAAGATGAACGCGCCCAGCGGCAGAATCACCAGGGCGTTGGTGGTCACCATCAGGTCGAGGTGCTTGACGAGGGCCGGGATGCACGCACAAACGATCATGAACGCGCCGACGACCAGCGTCACGCGCCAGCGGCTCCAGTTGGGTGTGGCCACTTGCAAGGCCAGGCCCGCACGATACAACGTCGGGCTCGCGACATTCCAGCCGGCCACCACCACGCAAATCGCGCCAACGAGGCCGGCACCCAGATAGGCAATCGGACCGGGATCGGTCGCAATGCCAATGTTGATGGCCGCCGCACACAGGATGCCGGAGGCGATCCAGGCGCAGTAGTGCCCCAAGTACATACCGGCACAGGAGCAGAAACCCATCTGCCATTTTCTGGCAAAGCGCAGGATGGTCATGTCGCCCATGCCGAAGTGCTGCGGCATGTTGCAGAGCCAGGAAAACCCGATCACGTGCCAGATTGTGAATTTACCCATGCCGGGCGCCACGTTGCCGGTCCAGATCTTTTCATTCGCCACCCGCCAGAAATCGCCGAGGGAATGGCAGCCGAGCGACGGCAGGGTCGCCACGGCCGCGATAAAGAACACCGCGACCATCCAGGGCGCGGACATCTTCGAGAAAATCGCCATGCCTTCGAATCCCAGCACCGCCAGGACGGCAATCACCGAACCGACCACCACCGCCAGCATGATCCACACCCACTCCGGCAGGCTGCCCATGGCCATCCCGGGTTGGGCGAACCAGTGTTCAAACGGCAGGGCGATGGAGGTCATCGACACGCGCACCATGGCGCCGGCCAGCACGCAAAGGATCACGCCAAAGACGCAACTGTACGCGACCGTCAGCCAGGGACCGCCGAGTTTGCGAAGCTGCCAGTACTGGGTCAGGCGCGTCTTGACCGCAATCGGGGCGCAGACGAACGCCCAGCTCAGCACGGCCAGAAAGTTGCCGATCAACAGGCCCAGCAAAACGTCCCGGGCAGTGCAGCCGTGCATGACGAAGAGCGGACCGATCACGAATTCCGTGCCGGCGATGTGTTCACCGGCGAAGGTCGCCCAGAAGATTTTCCAGCCGTGCAGGTCTTTTTCCTTGATCGGCTCACGCTCGTATTCGTAGAGCGCGTCCAGCCGCCCGACCAGGGAGTTGGGTTTCGAAGTTTCAGCCATAATAATAAATTACAACCTGTGCGTTGTTTGATTTTCCACCAGCGTGCTGCGCGGCAACAGTAGTCGCAAGTTGTTCATGTTTTCAAGAATCAATTAGTTCGCCGGCCGTTTGCGCCAGTAATTCGCCAGCACCGACCCGGACACGTTCATCCACGGACTGAAAATCGCCGCGGCCAATCCCATGGTTCCCAGCTTGCCCATGGCGCCGGCGATGCCCGAGGCCATGCCGCCGTTTTGCAGCCCGACCTCAAACGCCACCGACCGCGCGGAATTCTTGTCCAGTCCGGCCGCCCGGCTCAGCCAGTAACCGAAGCCATAGCCCGCGGCGTTGTGCAGCGCCGCCGCCAGAAACAGCAGCGCCCCGACCTGAAGCAGGTTGTCGCGCCCGGCCGCCGTCGTGACCGTGGTGAAATAGACGATGCCCGCCATCGACAGCACCGGCATCCGCCGGTCGAGCCACAACAGCTTCAGGGTCAGCAAGTGATAGACGACACCCACCACCACCGCACCCAACAGGAAGCCGCCCACACCCATGAGACTGACCGTGGTGTCCGAAACATTCACCTTGATCAGCGCCCAGCCGCCCAGCGCCAGAAATAAAATCCAGGAGGCGCCGATGGTGGCCATCGCAAAAACCAGGCTCCGGCCGCGCGCCGATGCACCCTTCAGATAATCGTGCAGCAACGCCGCACCGATCGGGACCAGCACGATTTTGATGATTTCCAGCATCATCTTGAAGAAGTTCACCTCGACCAGCGTTCCCGCGAGCAGCTTCATCCACAACGGCGTCATCAGCGGCGCGATCATGGTGGTGACCGCCGTCACCGTGACCGAAAGGGCGAGGTTCGATTTCGCAATGTAGGCCATGACGTTGGACGCCAGCCCGCTCGAGCACGAGCCGATGAGGATGATGCCTGCCGCAATCTCGGGTTCGAAATGGAAAATCTTCGTGAGCGCGAACCCCACCAACGGCATCACGGAAAAATGGCAGACGATGCCCACGAGCACGCCGCGTGGAGATTTGGCCACGCCGGAAAAATCTTTCAGGCTCATCTGTGTGCCCATGCCGAACATCACCGTCTGGACGACGATGAGGATGAGCCATTTGTCCCGCAGATCGAAGCTGCCCCACTTCAGGAACGCCGCCGGATAAATCATCGCCGCCGTCACCGCCGCAATGATCCAGACCGTGAACTGATAGCCGCGCAGCTTGGGGATAAAGCGCAATCCGATCGCCGAGGCAACGACCAAAACAATGATCGCGGGTTGCCAGAATGCGCTGTTAAGCATGAGAAACAAACCAATCACCGTCAACAACGCGGGTCCGGTCGTATACAGTAAATATTTTGCCAACGGATACATTTAGCGGACTGTTGGATGTATGACGCGTAAATCGTAAATGGCAAATCTCAAAGCACCGTCGCCAGATAATCCACCGCCAGGCCCGGGCTGGCCAGGATGGGCACACGCTTGTCCTCGGCGGAAAGGCTGTCCACGACCCGGGCCATCGAAGCCTGCGCCAGCACGATCACATTCACCTGCTTGGACAAATCCTTCAAGGCAGCCGCCACCAGCGCATCGTGTTTTGCCCCGTCGCCGCCCATCAAAGCGTCGAACGCGCCTTCGCAAAGCCGTGAGGTCAGCTCGATTTTCTTTCCGGCCTTTTCCGCCCGCCGGGAAATCAAATCCGCCGTCGGCTCCAGCGTCGTTCGCAGCGTGGCGATGACGCCAACCCGCTGTCCGGTCTGGACCGCCACGTCGGCCATGGGCTGGTCCACCCGCAATACGGGGACGCCGATCAATTTCGCCGCCGCTTCCACGGCCGGGCCGATCGAGGAACACGTCACCAGAATGTAATCCGCCCCGGCGAGCTCGGCCGATTCCAGGTACCCCGCCACCCGCCGGGAAATCTGCGCCGTGAGGCTGCCGCTGGCGATGATGCCTTTCACGAGGCTGTCGTCGGCAATGTTGAACACGTCCACGCCCGGCAGCTTGGCCTTGCAAAGCTGCGCGAACACCGGCACCAGCGTGGCCGACGTGTGAACTAGTCCGAGCGTCTTTCGTTTCATAATCAGAGCTTCAATTCCCGTTTTACTTCCTCGAACGCGTGCAGCGCCGTTTCCAGGTCCGCCAGCGAATGGGCGGCGGAAATTTGCGTGCGGATCCGCGCTTTGCCCTGCGGCACGACCGGATAGGAAAATCCGATCACATACACGCCTTTCAGAAGCATGGCGCCGGCGAACTTTGACGCCAGCGCGGCATCACCGAGCATCACTGGAACAATCGGATGTGTGCCGGGCAGGAGGTTGAACCCCAGCTTCGACATGCCTTCACGAAAAAATTTGGTGTTGGCCTCGAGCTTGTCGCGCAAGGCGGTCGAGGCGGTCAGCAACTCCAGCACCTTGAGCGTGGCCCCGGCAATCGCCGGCGCCAGCGTGTTCGAAAACAGATACGGACGCGACCGCTGCCGGAGCAGCTCGACGATTTCCTTCCGCCCGCTGACGTAGCCGCCGCTGGCGCCGCCCAGCGCCTTGCCCATCGTGCCAGTCACCACATCAACCCGCCCCATCACGTTGTTGTATTCGTGCGTGCCACGACCATGTTTGCCCATGAACCCGACCGCGTGCGAATCGTCCACCATCACCAGCGCCTGGTATTTGTCCGCCAGATTGCAAATGCCGGCCAGATTGGCGATATACCCGTCCATCGAAAACACGCCGTCGGTGGCGATCAGCCGGAACCGGGCGCCGGCAGTCTCCTTGAGCTTCGCCTCCAGGTCGGCCAGGTTGTTGTTCGCGTAACGGTAACGCTGCGCCTTGCAGAGCCGGATGCCGTCGATGATGCTCGCGTGATTCAGTTCGTCGGAAATGATCGCGTCCTCCGCTCCCAGCAGCGTCTCGAACAATCCGCCGTTCGCATCGAAGCACGATGAATATAAAATCGTGTCCTCGGTCCCTAAGAATTCCGTTAACTTTGCCTCAAGCTGTTTGTGAACACCCTGGGTGCCGCAGATGAACCGCACGCTCGCCAGGCCGTAGCCCCACTGGTCGATGGCCTCCTTCGCGGCGGCGGCCACGGCCGGATGCTGCGCCAGGCCGAGATAGTTGTTGGCGCAAAAGTTCAGGACCGGCTGGCCGTCCGCCACACGGATGGCCGTGCCTTGGGGTGTGACAATGACCCGTTCGCGCTTGTAGGTGCCCGCCGACCGGATGCCGGCCAGTTGCGCGTCCAGGTGCCTTTTGAATTGTTCGATCATCGCCAGTTCAAGATCACCTTGCCGGATTTGCCGCTCATCATCGCCGCAAATCCCTTTTCGAACTCGGTGTAATGAAACCGGTGCGTGATGGCCGGCTTGATGTCGAGGCCGGATTCAAGCATCACCGTCATCTTGTACCAGGTCTCGTACATCTCGCGGCCGTAAATGCCCTTGATCGTGAGCATGCCGAACACGACCTTGTTCCAGTCGAACGGCGCCTGTTCCGCCGGAATGCCGAGCATTGCGATCTTCCCGCCGTGCGCCATGTTGTCGATCATCGACCGGAGCGCTGCCGGGCTGCCGGACATTTCCAGCCCCACATCAAAGCCTTCGCGCATCCCGAGTTGCTTCTGCACATCGGTAAGGCTGCCCGTGGCCACGTTCAATGCCACGGTGGCGCCCATTTTTTTGGCCAGCTCCAGCCGGTGCTCGTTCACATCCGTCACCACCACAAACCGGGCGCCCGCATGTTTCACCACCGCCGCCGCCATGATCCCGATCGGACCGGCGCCGGTGATCAGAACATCCTCGCCCAGCAGCGGAAACGACAGCGCCGTGTGAACCGCGTTGCCAAATGGGTCGAAAATCGCGGCCACGTCGCGGTCAATGTCCGGCCGGTGATGCCAAACATTGGTCATCGGCACGGAGATGTATTCCGCAAATGCACCGGGCCGGTTGACGCCGATGCCCTGCGTGTCCTTGCACAGGTGCCGCCGCCCGGCCAGGCAATTGCGGCAGCGTCCGCAAACCACATGGCCCTCGGCGCTCACCACTTCGCCGGGGAAAAAGTCCGTCACGTTGGAACCGACCTCCGCCACTTCGCCGACAAACTCATGGCCGACGACCATCGGCACCGGGATGGTGCGTTGCGCCCAGTCGTCCCACTTGTAGATGTGCAGGTCCGTGCCACAGATGCCGGTGCGGTCCACGTGGATCAAAACATCATTGATGCCCAGCTGCGGTTTGGGAACATCTTCCAGCCACAAACCCGCCTTCCGTTCCTTCTTCACCAGCGCTTTCATAAAATTTCCAGTTTGGTTGTCAGGATGGTGGCTCTTTGAGTTGCCCGGTTCCGCCAGCGCCATCGGGACAGCATGAAACTGCTTAAAATCGGCGGCAAAGGCAAGGTCATCGCATTTTTCCCATGTCTTTTGGCAGTTTTATGACGTTCAGTTTCACCCCGTTCTTGAACAAACCAGCCGCTTGTGGAATGATGGACGTTCATGACATTTTTCGTGACTGTATATGAGACCTGAAGTGCCCATGCTGACCGAAAAGGCCCGCATGCTGCGGCGGGACATTTTTTCGATGATCCATCATTGCGGGGACGGGCACCCCGGAGCCGCGCTGTCCATCACCGACCTACTCACGGCACTCTATTTTCACGTCATGCGGGTGGACCCGAAAAATCCGGAGTGGCCCGAGCGGGATCGTTTCATCCTCTCCAAAGGACATGCCTGTGCGGCGTATTACGCGGCCCTGGCCCGGCGCGACTTTTTTCCGGTCGAATGGCTGCCAACATTCCGGCGGATCAACTCGCACCTACAGGGCCATCCGGTGATGGGAAAAACCCCCGGCGTGGACATGACCACCGGGTCGCTCGGCCACGGCATTCCGATCGGCGCGGGCATGGCGGCGGCGGGGCGGCTGGCGAAGCTGGATTATTTTGTTTATGTCATCACCGGCGACGGCGAGTTGAACGAGGGCATCGTCTGGGAGGCGGTCCAAAGTGCGGCGCACATGAAGCTGGGACGGCTGATTGCGTTTGTGGACAACAACGGCTGGCAGAGCGGCGGCGTCATCAAGGACGTCAGCGGGCTCACCGACCTCAGCGCGCCCTTTGCCGCCTTCGGCTGGCATACGCAGGAAATCGACGGGCACGACTTTGACCAGATCCTGACGGCGATTGAAAAGGCGCAGGCCGAGACCGAGCGCCCCTCGGTCATCGTGGCCAAGACCATCAAGGGCAAGGGCATCCCGTTCACAGAAAACGACAATAGCTGGCACAAGCGGGTCCCCAACAAGGACGAACTCGCCGCCGCCCTGAAACATCTGGAAGACTGATATGGATAAAATCACTGCCATGGACAAGATCGC
>Ga0265338_10001684_pt1 | contig 35127 bp, 30 predicted proteins | sample 42126metaG_FD_193579 | JGI IMG/M metagenome (GOLD analysis project Ga0265338, IMG submission 193579) | Rhizosphere microbial communities from Carex aquatilis grown in University of Washington, Seatle, WA, United States - 4-21-26 metaG | ecosystem: Host-associated > Plants > Roots > Rhizosphere...
GGGCACGTGTTCGACGACGGTCCGGGGCCGACGCATGTGCGTTATTGCATCAAATCGGCGTCGTTGCGCTTCATTCCGTTGGACAAGATGCAGGCGGAAGGGTACGGCGCCTGCCTCGAACCGTTCATCAAGGCCGGCCTGTACAAACCAGCGGGTGCAGCCATGACGAACAAGCTGCCGGCAAATTGACAATTCCGGAATTGGGAAGCGGAGAAGATTTCCCCGGGGGACGAAAAAACGTTTTGCTTTAGTTCACAGTCGCCTGTTTATTCGAGATAACGGAACCGCCGGTGCCGTTAATCACATGCCGGATGCCGCTGTCGTGCCGCCAGCCGAGCCGGAGCGTCACCAGGTGGTGCATCTTGACACCGGGAACAGTCGGGGTTTCGATGGCGTTGTCAGCCACAATGCCCTCGGCGTGAAACACGGAATAGACGCCCAGCCCCCAGGCTTCGTGGGTCTTTACCCCGTCCGCCACTTTATACGAGGCAAAGCCATTGACGTCTCCATGCCGCCACGCCGCCTGGTCGGGCGGATCGTATGGCATTTCGGATTGATAGAAATAGACGCGACCGCCGTTGCCATTCCAGACGGTTTGATATCCCTGACAATGTTCAACAAACAGGCCGTACAACGTGACGTTGTTCCCGTTCACGGTCAAACCGGTGATGTTTTCATTTACGTTCCAGCCCACGCCCCGGCCGTGGTCCGCGCGCCAGAGCCAGAAATTATCGCCGACAACGTTGTTGCAATTGATGGTGACCATGCCCGTGGCGTTCCCGACCGCCGCGCCTCCCACCCGGCAGAAAATGTCGTAAAAAAACAGCGGATCCGTGGCGTGGAAAACTGGATTGCCCGATGCTCCAACCTGCAACAGCGTGCTCGAGTTGGTTGCCCCCGCTTGAAACAGGATGCCTCCCACTTTCACGCCATCCACATCGGAAACCACCATAGCCGGAGTCCCTTGGTCCGGCGCCAGTGTCGGGTAGCCAAGTCCCAGCACAACCGTGTCTGGCCGGGTTACCCGAATGCTGGTTTCCAGATGATAAATGCCCGGTGTTAACAACAGATTCTTTCCCTGGCTCAGCGCCGTGTTGATGCTGGCCGCATTGTCCGTTTCCGGATGGGCCAGATAGAATCGGTCTATCGACAGGGGTGTTCCGGGGGTTGTCCCGATTGACCAGGTAATTCCCCGCGTGTCGTTGGTTTCAAGATTCGGAACCATGACAAAGTAATGACCGTCGCCGTCAATAAAGAGGTACGGCTTCTCCCGAATCAGCGGCGTTTGGGCGATCACCGTGTAAGGCGCCGCGGGCCAGGTTCCGGCCGGCGGGTTGACCACGCCAACGAAAACCATGTTCCACGCTCCTCCCATCCAACTGCCCCAGTCATCGTTTCGGGAGAGCCATTGCTGCTGGGTTCCTGAATGGACCTGCCCGTCAATCTTACAGTCCGCCATGAAACCGCCACTGGACCATCCGCCATCCGAGAACGCCAGATTTCCTTTCACATGCACACGGCGCAAGGCGGTGCCCTGTGACACCGCCCAGATGTTGGTATGCCGGTCCAGGGCCGGGGTCACCGACAGATTTTCGACCGCGCGCCAGAAATTAATCGTGGCATTCCCATTCCGCCCGGGCGCCTTGGAGCGTACAGCCCCGGTGATGGCAACGTCGTCGGGCGATTTTCCCAGTCCGAGGACCTGCAGGTAATAACCCACCCGCACGTCCAGATTATAATTTCCGGGTTTGAAGAGGTACACATAGCGGTTGGAGCCAAACTCGCTGCGCGCTTGCTGGCTGAATATCGCGTCAAGCCGGCTTTGAACATTGGTCATGGACGGGTCAAAGATCAGAACGTTCGGGCCAAAATCAGGAACCGTAGCCTGAACCGAAGGAGCTGAATCCGACACCGTTGCAGAGGCGTAAACAATGCGGCTGGAGAAGACCAACGCGGACGTAAGCGCGACGAACGAAATGCAATTCATTTTATTCAATCTTACTCAGATCGCCTCGTGCGTTAAAGTAACTATTTCCAGTTCTTTCCCCGGGTTAACGGACAAGTTCCACTTTTGCGTGCGCCGCGACGAGGTTTGTGGTTTAAGCCACAAACTCTGAGGGACGATACGAATTCACTCTTCGAACAGCGCAAGGCGCAAACTCGCCGCACGGCGCGCCATTTTCCGATGCCGTTCTTCAAGTTTTGTTCCCGCGATAAGTAAATTTATTAGGGGGAACAATTTCATCCGCGGTCACTCTGATAAACTGAGCGGATTTGGAGTCCGCTCAGGTGAAATTAAAAAAAACGGCACCGCCGGAACTGAAAGGTGAGTTATGACAAACGATCAAATGAGCAGCACCCGGGAGACAAATCAATTTTCTTCAACGGAACCATCTCAATCAAACTCCCGCGGCAGCACCCTTGGTCGCCGCACTTTTATGAAGCGATTGGGTCTGGCTGGCGCGGTGGCACTGCCGGCCGGCACCCTGTTCATGAGCCAGATGGGCGCCCGCGCCGCGGGCGGCAGTTCGCGACTTACCCCGGGTGACGTTGCCATTCTGCGATTTCTGGCCGCGGCTGAAATCTTGGAAACGGATCTGTGGCAGCAGTACACGGAACTCGCCCTGGGCAACGAAGCCTTCCAACTGGCTTTGGAAGTGCTTGATGGCGACATGCCTACGTACGTCAATCAAAATACCCGGGACGAATTCACCCACCAGAATTTCATTAATCAATATCTGATGTCCAAGGGCGCGAAGCCGGTGAACCTCGATCATTTCCGCACGCTGCCGAGCAGCCAGGCAACCGGCTCGAACAAGACCGCCAAGCGGCTGACGAGCCTGATGAATCTGACGGTGGACACCAGTTGGTTCCTGCGCTATCGCCTGACGGGCAATCCGGACTTTGGTGATTCTTTTCCGCAGATTGTTGACCTGCAAAACGTGCCGGCCATTCCGGCGATGGATTTGCCGCTCCCCACGGATCCGACTTTCGGATTTCAAATCCAACTCATTGCCAATACCGCCGGCTTTCATTTCGCAACCATCGAGCAGGGCGGCTCGAGCCTTTATCAATCGTTCCTGCCCAAGGCGAGCAGTCTGGAGGTTCTCAAAATCGTGGGCGCCATTGGCGGCACTGAAATCATGCACTTCCAAACCTGGCAGGACAAAGCCGGCAACGCGCCCGAACTCATGGATAATCATGGCAACGAGGTGTTCCCGCAACTGCCCATTGCGCCCGACGCGACGCCCGACGGCATCGATCACTCGGACCCGCAGGACACGAATCAAATCATGCCCGCGCCCTGCAAGTTCATCAGCACGCATCTGCCGCTCTGCTCGGTCATCCGGCCCGTGTCCACGGCCCAGGCCGGCGCGCAGGCGGCGGTTACCGGCCTGACCGCTTCCGGACTTTTCAACGGCCAAAGCCATGCGTTCTTTAACCTGCTGGCCGAACTGGCGGAGGAAGCGGACGAGGCCCGCCGCGACGTTTAAGTTTTACAACCAGCGGTCAACTTCAACCGTAATGCTGGTTCGTAGGAAGCGGCTTTGGATGGAATTGAAACCTCACGGTTTCGCCGTCCGGAGCCGTTTTTCTTAATTTCCGTGCGCGGGAAAGGGGTTTGTGGTTTAATCCGCAAACTCTGATGGACGATACGAATTCATTGATCGAACAACGCAAGACCAAGCTCGCCGCGTTGCGCGCGAAGGGCATTGACCCGTTCAAAAACAAGTTCACGCCGACTGAATCCTGCGCTGACGCGCGAAAGAATTACACCGAAGGCCGCGAGGTGGCCGTGGCGGGCCGCGTTACCGCGCACCGCGACATGGGCAAATCCATGTTCATTGACGTGCGCGACCAGAGCGGACGCATCCAGGTTTACGCGCAGAAAAATACGCTCGGCGACGAGCAATGGAACATCTTCACGCATCTCGACCTCGCGGATTTCATCGGCGTGCGCGGCACCCTTTTCACGACCAAAACGGGCGAGATTTCAATCAAGTTGGGTGGCGCATCACAGGTAGGGTCATCGCGCTGCGATGACCGGACGGCGCAGCGCGCCGTCCCTACCACAGAACCGGCTCGCGAGGACGCTCGCCCCACCAATCCACCCTTTGTCATTCTGGCCAAGGCGCTCCGTCCGCCGCCGGCCAAGTGGCACGGTCTCGAAGACACCGAAATTCGCTATCGCCAGCGTTATCTGGATTTGATGGCGAACCCGGACGTGAAGGATGTTTTTCTTAAGCGCAGCGAAATCATCCGCGAGATCCGGAATTTCCTGCATTCGCGCGGTTTTGTGGAGGTGGAGACGCCGATGATGCAGGCGATTCCCGGCGGCGCGGCGGCGCAACCGTTCAAGACACATCACAACGCGCTGGGCTGCGATTTTTATCTGCGCATCGCGCTGGAGCTTTATCTCAAGCGCCTGCTGGTCGGCGGCGTGGACAAGGTGTTCGAGCTTGGCCGCAACTTCCGCAACGAAGGCCTCTCGCGCAAACACAATCCCGAATTCACCATGCTCGAGGCGTATCAGGCGTTCGGCGATTACGAGAGCATGATGGAACTGGTGCAGGGCATGATCTGTCATGTGGCAGAGAAAGTTTTGGGAACGCTAAAAATCGAACATGATCGATCGACGGCGATAAAATCTATAATCGAAAATGCAATCGAGAGACTGGAAACAGAATGTCTCACAAGGCTTCGAAATGTTTCAGACTCCGATAAAAAATTAACCGTTGTTTCTGAATTCGTTCAGGTTTTTGAAACAACGGCTTCAAAATTGAAAGATTGTCTCGCTGAATTAGGAAAATCACCTTCACACGAAGTGGCAATAACAGCGAGCAAAATCTTGCTTCAAGGGATTACACAAACCACGCCAACAAAAGCGAAAGCTAATGAATTGGAAGTTCATGGATGGTATGCAGAACTTTCTGCATCCATAAAAAATGTCGCGCGATTTTGCAGCGTGCTTGCTGATTTAGGAATTCAGAAAACAATTGATTTAACGCCGAATTGGAAGCGCGTGAAATATAAAGATTTAATCCGCGAAAAAGCCGGTGCGGATTGGTTTGAAGTTTCTCCCACCGAACGCCGCCAGCGAGCGCACGATCTCGGTGCGGAAATTACCAAAGATTACGCGGATTTTGAAGTCACCGGCGCGGTGTTCGAGAAATTGATCGAGCCGACGCTGATTCAGCCCACGTTCGTCACGCATTTGCCGAAGGAACTCGTGCCGCTCGCCAAACTTTCGCCCGACGACCCGACGACCGTCGAAGTCTTCGAGTGCTGCATCAACGGCCAGGAAATCGCGCCCGCCTACACCGAGCAAAACGATCCCATCGAGCAGCGCGAAAGGCTGGAGCACCAGGCCGGTGGCGAGCAGCAGAAGCTGGACGAGGATTTCCTCGTTGCGCTGGAACACGGCATGCCGCCCGCAGGCGGCATGGGCATGGGCATTGACCGTTTGTGCATGATGTTGCTCGGCCAGGAAAGCATTCGAGACGTAATTTTATTTCCGCAGTTAAAGCCAAAATAAAGGTAGGGTCATCGCGCTGCGATGACCGGACGGCGCAGCGCGCCGTCCCTACCAAATTTAATTCTCCATGCTCACTGTTGCCGGACTCAGCAAAGCCTTTGGCGGACGCGTCCTGTTTGACGACGTCTCGCTCACGCTCCAGTCCGGCGAGCGCGTCGGGCTGGTCGGGCCGAACGGCGCGGGCAAGTCCACGTTGCTCAAGATCATCCTCGGCCAGGAATCACCGGATGCGGGCGAGGTCACGTTCATTCGCGGCACGAGGTTCGGGTACCTGCCGCAAGAAAGCGAGCCCGCCGGTAACGAGGCTGTCCTCGACATTGCCGTGCCACACGACCACGAACACGATGGGCAATTCGTGGCCAAGGCGAAACAGATTCTTGCCAATCTTGGCTTCAAGCAGTCGGATTTCGCGCGTCCGGCGCGTGAATTGAGTGGCGGCTGGGTAATGCGCGCGCACCTGGCGCGGTTGCTGGTGCAGGAGCCGGAGGTGCTGATGCTCGACGAGCCGACGAACCATCTCGACCTCGAAACGCTCCTGTGGTTCCAGGATTACCTGCGGAATTATCCCGGCGCGATCCTGCTCATTTCGCACGACCGCGAATTTCTCAACCGCCTTTGCACGCACGTCGCCGAACTGCGCTCGGCGCGTGTGCTGCGTTACACCGGCAACTACGACGAATACCTCGAACAACGCGCGGCTGCGGAAGTGACGATGGTCGCCACGGCCAAGGCGCAGCAGCGGGAGATTGACCGGATGCAACTGTTTGTGGACCGGTTTCGCGCCAAGAACACCAAGGCCGCGCAGGCGCAGAGCAAGCTGAAGCAGATCGAACGGCTCAAGGAGGACATGGTGGAGACGCCCGACGGGCCGGGCCCGACGGTGGGCTTCCGTTTTCCGCAACCGCAACGCAGCGGCCATCGCGTCATCACGCTGAAACATGTGAAGTTTGGTTATGCCGCGGAGCGCCGAGCACCGCCTCGGCTCGAAGTTGGTGATGCGACCTATGCCGAGGCGGTGCTCGGCGCTCCGGTTGCAGACACCAAACTCATCTACGAAAATTTGAACTTTGAGGCCGAGCGCGGACAGCGCATCGTGCTGGTCGGACCAAACGGCGCGGGCAAATCCACGTTGCTGAAACTGTTGGCCGGGGTGCTGCAACCGCTTTCGGGCGAACACCGGCTCGGGCACAACGCGAAATCCGGTTACTTTGCGCAGCATCGCGCGCAGATGCTCAATCTCAATCACACCGTGTTGCAGGAGGCGCTCGAGACGCCGCAGCGCGTGACGGAGCAATTCGTGCGCACGGTGCTCGGCAGCTTTTTGTTTCGGGGTGATGATGTGTTCAAACCGGTGAGCGTGCTGAGCGGCGGCGAAAAAAGCCGGCTCGCACTGGTGAAACTGCTGCTGGATCCGCCGAACCTGTTGTTGATGGACGAGCCGACGACGCATTTGGATCTGGCGAGCGTGGACGCGCTCATCGAGGCATTGCAGCCTTATGAAGGCACATTGATTTTCATCAGCCATGACGTGCATTTCATCCGCGTGCTGGCGAACCACGTCGTCCGCGTCGAAAACGGCCGCCTCCGGCATTTCACCGGCGGCTACCAGTATTACCTCGACAAGACGTCGCAATCCGCCCGCGCGGCGTTGACGAGTTCCGGTTCCGGAGGGGCGAGCTCTGCGAGTCCCAATAATTCAGGGCGTCGTGGAACTCCGCCCTCCGAAGGAGCATCCGGGATGGACCGCAAGGAACAACGCCGTCTTGAGGCCGAACAACGGCAGGCGCGTTCGCGCCGGCGGCAGGAAATCCAGAAACGCATCGCTGCGCTCGAAAAGGAAATTGCGGAGCTGGAAGCGCGCGAGAAGGAATTGACGGCGGAACTGGAGAAGCCGGAGACCTACGCGACGGGCGGGCGGGCGACGCAGATCAATCGCGAGTTGATGCACGTCCACGAGCGACTGGCCGGGGCGAATGCGGAATGGGAGGCGGCCGGCACGGAACTGGCGCAACTCGAGGGTGAAGCCGCCGCGACCTGATTTTGATCCGCCATTAAACGGATTTGACGCGCGGCGGGTTTAATGCGTAATTATACGCCGCATGAAGAATTCTAAGTTGATTGCCGGAATTATTTTGGCAACGGCGTTTGTCATCGTTCCGCTGTCCGGCCGCGCGGACAGCACGAGTTCCGCCGATGCCAAGCCCAAGCCGGATATGCTGAAGACGTGCCCGGTGTCCGACGACAAGCTCGGCGAAATGGGCGATCCCTATGTCTTTGTATATAAAGGCCAGGAAGTCAAACTTTGCTGCCCGAACTGCAAAAAGGACTTCGAAAAAGACCCGGCCAAATATTTGAAGAAAATCCAGGACGCCGCCGCCAAATCGCAAAAGTAAATATCACTTTTGCGGGCCATGGCGTTTCGGGTTTGCGCCAAGTTGCTTTTCTAATTTGGCCACGCGTCTGAGCAGATCGGGGAGGTACTGGATGGCGATAAGCTGCCGTTTGGCTTGTTTGTCAGGTTGCGCCGGGATCCCAAACCATTTTGTGCCGTCAGGAATGTCGTGCATCACGCCGGACTTCGCCGTAACCGTAACATGATTTCCAATTTTCAAGTGTCCGGCGACACCGGTTTGTCCGGCGAGCACGACGTAATTCCCCAGTTTTGAACTGCCGGCAATGCCGACTTGCGAGATCAGCAGACAGCCCTCGCCGATTTCAACGTTATGCGCGATTTGGACGAGGTTATCAATCTTCGTCCCTTTGCCGATGACCGTCGAGCCGAGCGCGCCGCGGTCAATCATCACGCCCGCGCCGATTTCCACGTCGTCGCCGATGAACACGTTTCCAATCTGCGGTACTTTGCGGTGGATGCGGCCGTCCGGCACATAACCAAAACCGTCCGAACCAATCACTGTGCTGGCATGGATGCGGACGCGCCGGCCGATTTCCGTGCGCGGATAAATCGTCACGTTCGGAAATAAATTCACGTCGTCACCAAGTCGGGAGTCGTCGCCGATAAAATTGCCGCCCTGCAAAACGGTTCGCGCCCCGATCCGCACGCGCTCACCGATGGCGCAATGCGGACCGATATGCGCGGTCGAATCAATTTGCGCGCCGGGCGCGACGACGGCCGTGGGATGAATGCCGCCGGCGAAAGTACGCTCCGGGAAAAACAACGCGAGTGCCCGGGCAAAGGCGATTCGCGCGTTGGCCACGCGAATCAGGACTTTTTTCGTCGGGGTGAAACGTTTTTCCGCGATGATGGCGGTCGCGGCGCTCTTTACCGCGCGCGCAAAAAAGTCTTCGTTTTCGGCAAAGGTGAGGTCACCGGGCCTGGCGGAGTCGGTGGGGGCAAAGCCATTCAGCATTACAGTGGCATTTCCAACCACTTCACCTTCAAGGTGTTTTGCAATTTCTGCGGCGGTAAAGGTTATATTTGGCATTTCATTGACGTTGCCCGTTGACTTGGCAAACGCGACTCACTATAAAGACGCGCGTATCCAGTTCAACCCCTACTTTTTATGGCGAGAACCTTTCGCGTCGGGCTGATCGGCTACCGTTTCATGGGCAAGGCGCACTCGAATGCCTGGCGGCAGGCGCCGCGCTTCTTCAATCTCAAGGCCAATGTCGAACTGCACACCATTTGCGGACGCAACGCCACGGGTGTGCAGGCGGCCCGGGTGCAATTCGGCTGGCAAAATTCCACGAGAGACTGGCAGGAAGTTGTCGAGTCGCCGTTGATTGACATTGTGGACATCGGCGCGCCAAATCATCTGCACGCGGAGATTGCCATTGCCGCCGCGCGAAACGGGAAACACGTTTTGTGTGAGAAGCCGCTCGCGCTGAACGTAAAACAGGCCGAGGCGATGCTGGCCGCCGCGCAAAAAGCCAAAATCGTCCATATGGTCTGCCACAATTACCGGCGCGTCCCCGCCATCGTGCTGGCGAAGAAAATGATCGGCGAGGGCGCATTAGGAAAAATTTTCCATTTTCACGCGCGTTACGCGCAGGACTGGCTGGTGGACCCGGAGTTTCCCATCAACTGGCGTTTGCAAAAGGACACCAGCGGCAGCGGCGCCAACGGCGACATCAATGCGCACATTATTGATTTGGGACGTTATCTGGTCGGCGAGTTCAAGGAAGTCTGCGGTCTGCTCCATACGTTTGTGGCGGAGCGGCCCCTGGCGGATGCGTTGGCCAAAAGCGCGCGCAAGATGGGCAAGGTGACCGTGGACGATGCGGCGATGCTCATCGGGCGGATGGAAAATGGCGTGCTGGTGAATCTGGAAGCCACGCGTTATGCGCCCGGTCGCAAGAATCACATTGAAATTGAAATCAATGGCAGCAAGGGTTCGCTGTATTTTGATTTCGAGGACATGAACCGCCTGAAATTTTTTAACGGCGATGATCCCAGGGATCGGCAGGGTTTTCGGGACATTCTTGTCACCGAACGCGGCGTACAGCCGTATGTGGGCAACTGGTGGCCGCCGGGTCATCTCATCGGTTACGAGCACACGTTCGTTCACACGATCGCCGATTTTGTGAATGCCTGCGCCGAAGGCAAGCCGGTGCAGCCGACCTTTGAAGACGGTTTGAAAAACCAACGTGTGCTCGCGGCGGTTGAGGAATCCAATCAGAAGGGCCGGTGGGTGGAATTGTAAGGTCCGTGCGAACTCTTTTCAGGTGGCCAGCACCTTGTAAATGGTTTCGAGGAGATTTTCGTTGGTGAACGGTTTGGGGATAAACGCATCGGTTTTGACATGCTTTTGCAGATCCTCCACTTCTTTTTCGGAACCACTGGCGACGATGATTTTGACGTCGGGCCGGATTTTACGGAGAGCCTGAATCGCGGCGCGGCCGTCCATGAACGGCATGGCGAGGTCGGTGATGACAAGATGCACGGCGTCGGAATTTTGGGTGAACCGCGCGATGGCTTCCAGGCCGCTGCCGGCCGTCAACACCTGGTACCCGTAATTTTCCAGTGTCGAACGCATGATGGCCAGAATCGCCTCCTCGTCGTCCACGATGAGAATGCATTCGCCGTTGCCGGGCGGCAGCGCTATTTTTTCCGGCGCGATTTCCACCGGCGTTTCCATGGCGGCGGGGAGGTGGAATTTGAATTCTGTTCCGCGACCGACTTCACTGTGAACGGTGATAAAGCCGCCATGATTTTTGACGATGTTGAGCGAGGTGGATAGTCCGAGGCCCGTGCCTTTGCCGGGCGCCTTGGTGGTGAAGAACGGTTCAAAAATTTTCCCCAATTGTTCGGCGGGAATTCCCGTGCCGGTGTCAGCCACACTCAGGCAGAGATAATTTCCTGGCTTGGCGTTAGGATGAGACGCGACGTCAGCCGATTCAAGTTGCTCATTTTTTACCGACAACATAAGCGTGCCGCCATTGGGCATGGCGTCGCGGGCATTGACACAGAGGTTGAGCAGGACCTGGTGCAATTGGGTGGGCAACCCATAAACCGGCCAGGATGACTTGTCCACGCGCACACGGCACTGGATGGATTTGGGAAAAGTGTCGGAAATGATTCTACCCATCTCCTTTACCAGTTGAGCGGGATGGATGAGCGTTTTGCCGGCTTCGCCGCCACGGACGAAGGTGAGCATCTGCTTGACCATGTCGGCGCTGCGTCGCGCGCTGACTTGCATGGTGTTAAGAATGCTCTCAACCTCCGGCGAAGTCACTTCTTCACGCACCATTTCGACGCCCATGAGGATGGGCGACAGGGTGTTGTTCAAATCGTGCGCGATGCCGCTGACGAGCACGCCCAGGCTTTCGAGCCGTTGAGCGCGGAGGAATTGTTCCTCCAATAGTTTGCGTTCGGTGATGTCGGTATTGATGATGAGCAGGGATTTCGGGCGCCCTTGTTCGTCCCGGATGAGTGTGGACCGGCCCTGAACAATGACGGGCCTGCCGTCCTTGGTGAGTTCCGGCAGTTCACCGACCCATTCGCCGCGTTCCCTTACGCTTTGGAGGGTATCTTGAAGTCCGGGTGGCGGATTTCCGTGAAAGAGCACCTCCTGCAGATGTTTGCCGATGGCTTCCGCAGCGCTCCAACCATAAATTCGTTCGGCACTTTGATTCCAATAAACAATCTTTTCGGTCAAGTCAGCCACGATGATCGCGTCGCGCGCCTTGTCCAGCAGCGCGGCCTGCTCGCGGATCTTGGCTTCAGCCTGTTTGCGCTCGCTCATGTCAATCGTGACCCCGACCATTCTTTGCGGCTTGCCGGCGGAGTCGTACATGACCGACGCGCGGTCCAACACCTGGGCATAGGAACCATCGGCGCGGCGGATGCGGTGTTCATCCCACCAAATGCGCCCGCCGCTGGCGAGCAACCCGGTGACACTGGTGGTTACACGACCTTTGTCGTCGGGATGAATCAAATCCAGCCAACGTTCCAGCGCGGCGCCGGTGTCTTCGGGGCGATGGCCAAAAACGGCCCGGAAATTTTCACTGAACCAGACCTTGTTGGTTTTGATGTCCCATTCCCAAACGACATCGTTGGTGGCGCGGGCGACGACGCGAAAGCGTTCCTCACTTTGCTGCAGCGCCCCTTCCGCCTCCTTGCGCCGGGCGCGTTCCCCCGCGCTGCGCAGCGCCCGGCGGATGGCCGGGGCCAGCCGGCTCGGCCGTTGTTTGAGCACATAATCCACCGCACCGTTTTTGAGACTTTCCACGGCGGCCTCCTCGCCAATGGTGCCGGAGAAGAAAATAAACGGAATTTCCGGGCAAACTTCACGCGCCCGATTAAGTGCGCGCAGGCCGTCGAATGACGGCAGGGTGTAATCGGAAAGGATCAGGTCATATTTATTTTGCCGCAAGGCGGAGTCGAAATCGGCCCGCGTTTTGGCCGTCACAAATTCACAAGCCAACCCGTCGGCGTGCAACATTTCCCGGACGAGGACGTGATCGTTCTCGTTGTCTTCCAGATGCAGAATGCGCACCGGACGTTGGAGGAATTCCGTTGCCATCAGTCGGCGCGTTTTACCGCTCCGGGCGGCGGTTCGTTAACGACAGCCCAGAAAAAGCCGATTTGCTTCACGGATTCGACGAATTTCTGGAAATCCACCGGCTTGACGACGTAGGCATTGACCCCCAATTGATAGCTGTTGACCAGGTCCTGTTCCTCCCGCGACGACGTGATCATCACCACCGGCACGTGTCTGAGCGTGGCATCACTGCGCATCTGGCGCAGCACTTCGAGGCCGTCCACCTTGGGCATTTTTAAATCCAGCAACACCACGACCGGCAGGCCGTTGGCGTGGCCGGCGAATTTGCCGCGATGATGAAGATAATCCAGCGCTTCGACGCCGTCGCGGACGGTGATGACTTCGTTGGCGAGATTGTGTTCGTCCAGCGCGGCGAGTGTCAGTTCCACGTCGCGTTCGTTGTCTTCCACCAGTAGAATGCGTTTCAACGGGGCCATGAATCATCCTTTCGTTTCAGTTGAAATTTTCGGCAGGGAAAAGAAAAAGGTCGCGCCGCCGTCAATTTTTCCCTCCGCCCACGTGCGGCCGCCGTGGCGGTGAATGATGCGACGGACATTGGCCAGTCCGATGCCGGTGCCTTCAAATTCCTCCGCGCGGTGCAGGCGTTGAAAAACGCCGAACAATTTATGCGCGTACGTCATGTCAAACCCCACGCCGTTGTCGCGCACGAAAAAAACAAGTTCACCGTTAGGGGAATCCGTGCTCCCGATTTCAATTTCCGCCGGCTCCCGCGGACGGGAGTATTTGACCGCGTTGGCAATCAGGTTCACCCAAACCTGGCGCAGCATGGCCGGGTCGGCTTCAACCTCGGGCAGGGAGGTGATTTTCCAATTGATGTGCCGCCCGTTCGTCTCGCTATGCAACCCGTCAATCGCCTCGTGCACCAGCGAATCCAATGACACTTTTACGTGTCGCAATTCGGTGCGGCTCATGCGCGAAAATATCAGCAAATCATCAATCAACGCCCCCATTTGCCGGGCGGAATCGGCGATGATGTTCAGATAGCGGCGTTCGCGTTCGTCCAACTTTTCGCTCGCCTGTTTGTTGAGCAATTTCACGAAGCCGTCAATGTGACGCAACGGCGCGCGCAAATCATGGGAGACAGAATACGAAAATGCCTCCAGCTCTTTATTGGCCGTTTCCAATTGGGCCGCGCGGGTCTGCAGAGCGGCGTTGAGTTGGACGATTTGTTCCTCGTTTTGTTTCTGATTGGTGATGTCGCGGGCACTGGCGTAAATCATTTGGCGCGGCAGGTCGGCCCGCGCGTTCCACGCGAACCAGCGGTAAGAGCCGTCTTTGCAGAGATAACGATTTTCAAATTGAACGACTTCCTGGCCCATGCTCAGCCCGGAGGATTTTGCATTGGTGGCGTCAATGTCATCGGAATGGATAAAATTGAGAAACGGTTTCGCCAAAAGTTCCTTGACCGTAAAACCAAGGGTTTGTTCCCAAGCCGGGTTCAGTCGTTTGAAGTAGCCGTCGAAACCGGCAAGGCACATCATGTCTCGCGACAGATTGAAAAAGCGGTCGCGTTCCTCTTCAGCCAGTCTGCGCCGGGTAATATCTGTCGACACGCCCCCCGTGGCGTAAATATTTCCGTTGGCGTCCCGCAAAGGAAATTTTACGGAAAAATGCGTGTGGGGGCCGTCCGAATGCAAAATGGTTTCCTCGAATTGAAAAGGTTCGCCTGTGTTCAAGACTTTTTGGTCATTCTCGCAGGTAGCTTGAGCCACTTCCTTTGGAAAAATGTCAAATCCGGTCTTGCCCACGATTTTATCGTGAGGAATTCCCACCGTCGTCCCGAACTGCCGATTGACAAACAGGTAACGTCCATTCGTGTCTTTTAGAAAAACATCCGCCGGGGTATTGTCCAAAAAGGACTGAAGCTGAATCCACGTCGCCTGAACTTTTTTTTCCGCCAGCGCGCGCAGTTTCAAATCGCGCCGGATGACTGCCAGGGCGGCCAAACTGATTGCGCACGCCAGTGCGCTGCCGGTCAATATGATAAACGTGCTGGTTGTGGCGTTGATCTGGGCGGCATGCTGCCGCTCGGAAAGCAATCGGCTTTCTGCCTCCCGCATGGCCGTAATCTCCTGCCAGGTTTGATCCATTAATTTCTTGCCCTCCCGTGACGCAACGGCATGAGTGGTAGCTGGAAGTCCTTGCTCCTGGCGCAATTTGATTCGATTGTTCAGCAGACCCAGTCGTTGCGTAATCAACGGTTCCAATTTGGCCAACCGCTGCTGTTGTTCCGGATTGTCGGCGATGAGCCTGTGAAATTGACCCAACCAGTCCTTCACCTCCGTTTGGGCGTTTTGGGAATCTTGCAAAAATTGATCTTCACCGGTGAGCAGATAACCGCGTTGTGCAGTTTCGGCGTCAGTCAGAATCGCGCGTCCCGCTTCCAGCGCGGCAATTACTTCATGCGTATGAGCAACCCATTTCTCGGTGGTGACCAGATTGGTCGTGGTACGATAGGACAACCATCCCAAACCGGCCAACGCGAGCAACGAAATCGCGAAACCAAGCACCATTTTGTTCTCCACGGAAGTCTTCATTCGGCGTGTAGCAGAATAACCCCAGCACTATTCGTGCCTTGAATCCACAGTATTACAATCTGGTACAACCACATAACCATAATTTTTTTAGCGGGAAAAGCAAAATAAGAACGTCTTCCGGGCGCGATTTGGCTTGCCTGCGCTCAGAGAGACGCGTATTGAAAAGGCTGCCGCTCATTGTGCCCGCGTGGCGGAATTGGCAGACGCGCTAGATTCAGGTTCTAGTGAGTAACATCATACAGGTTCAAGTCCTGTCGCGGGCACCAAATGCCATCTTCTCCAGCATTTGCCCTTTGGGCGGGCGTGCAAATTGGCCGGAAATCAGTTCGACAGGAAAAACCGCTCGAGCTAACCTTGCTTTCAAAGCATGAATATTCTGTTTCTGAACGGGCCAAATTTAAACTTGCTCGGGCAACGTGAGCCGGAAGTGTATGGACATGCCACGCTGGCCGATATTGAAGCCAAAGTCCGTAAGCGCGCCAAAATCCTGGGCGCTGAAGTTGATTTCCGCCAGTCGAATCTGGAGGGCGAATTGGTGGACTGGATTCAACAGGCAAGAGGAAAATTCGATGTGATCGTTCTCAACGCCGCGGCCTATACTCACACGAGCATTGCCTTGAGAGATGCCATTGTTGCCGTGGGCGTTCCAACCATCGAAATCCATCTTTCAAACATCCATGCGAGAGAGAAATTCAGACAAAAGTCACTTATTGCACCGGTTTGCCTGGGTCAAATATCTGGATTTGGACAAAAATCTTATTTATTGGCCTTGGAAGCATCAGTTGACGTTAAAGTTTTGAATAAAAGCCAGTGAACATGGCTTTTTTGCCGTTTTTCTCGCTAAATCTATTTTCTTTTTTGCTCCTTGACGTTGGTTGGGTCGAGTAATAAGATGTTTCAAATTCGTAACGATTTAAGCAGGGTCGCAACACGGCTACTGCTTTTTTGATTATAGCTAAAAATCTGATTTTAGAACAACTTTAACGAAATCGAAACGTGGATCTCAAAGATATTAAAGCCATAATTGACCTGATGAAGAAGAACTCCATTACGGAGTTTGAATTGGAAAGGCAGGATTCCAAGATCAGGTTGAAGCGGGGAATGAATAATGTCGGGGCTCCCGGCATCCAATATGAAGATTCAACGTCGGTTCCGGCACTTCAGCCGACAGTTTCCGCTTCCGCGGCAGCGCCGGTTGTCGCTGGGCCGGCTCCAGCAACCGGTGAAGTTGAAATAAAATCTCCCATGATCGGTACGTTTTATCGGGCGCCATCTCCCGAAGCCAACAATTATGTTGAAGTCGGTACCGAAGTTAATCCCGACACCGTCGTTTGCATTATAGAAGCGATGAAAGTGATGAATGAAATCAAGGCGGAAGCCAAAGGCGTTATCACACAACTTTTGGTTGAAAATGCCAAACCGGTGGAATTTGGCCAACCGCTGTTCAAGATCCGCCCAACTTGAGGTAGCCGCGTCGCTTGAATCCTTTTCAACCTCACTAAAAGTTCATGTTCGAAAAAGTTCTTGTCGCCAATCGTGGTGAAATTGCCGTTCGGATTATTCGCGCGTGCAAGGAATTGAATATCCGGACGGTGGCCGTCTATTCCGAGGTGGATGCCAATTCGATGCACGTTCAACTGGCCGATGAAGCCATTTGCATCGGCGGAGCGCCGGCGTCGGAAAGTTATCTGCGCATCGATCGAATCATCAGCGCGGCGGAAATCACGGATGTGGATGCGATTCATCCCGGATATGGCTTTCTTGCCGAGAACGCGCATTTCGTCGAGGTCTGTGACAGTTGCAACATTCGTTTCATCGGCCCCAGCCCCCGTGCGATGCAATCGCTGGAGGATAAGGCAATCAGCCGGGCCCTCGCCAAAAAGGTTGGCGTGCCCACACCCCCGGGATCGGAAGGCACCGTTGAAAAGGAGCAGGAGGCCCTGGCGGTCGCCAAACGCATTGGTTATCCAGTGATGATCAAGGCCGTGGCCGGCGGCGGCGGCCGGGGTATGCGCGCGGCGCATAATGACATTTCCCTGGTCAAGGGTTATCACACGGCACGATCCGAAGCGGAGAAGGCGTTTGGCAATTCTGGCGTTTACATCGAAAAGTTTATTGAGAATCCGCATCACATTGAGATTCAAATCCTTGGTGATCATAAGGGGCATATCATTCATTTGGGTGAACGGGATTGTTCCATCCAGCGCCGGAATCAAAAGGTGGTTGAAGAAGCGCCGTCGCCTTTGCTGGAACACAAGTTTCGCAAGTTGCGGGACAAAATTGGCAAGGCAGCCGTGAAAATCGCCGAGGCGGCGCGTTACACCAGCGCCGGCACGGTCGAATTTATCGTGGATAACCTGGGCAATTATTATTTCCTCGAATTCAACAAGCGCATTCAGGTCGAACATCCCGTCACCGAAGAAGTCACCGGCATTGATTTGGTGCGTTATCAGATACTGCTGGCGATGGGGGAGACGCTGCGGCATTCACAGAGCGACATTCAAATCAAGGGCCACGCCATCGAATGCCGCATCAACGCCGAAGACCCGTTTGATGATTTTCGTCCCAGCCCCGGCCGGATTGAGATGTATTTTCAACCGGGCGGCTATGGCGTGCGCGTGGATACACACGCCTACGCCGGATACACCATTCCCCCGGCCTATGATTCAATGATTGGCAAACTCATCACGACCGGCACGGATCGGCGTGAAGCCATGGATCGCATGAACCGCGCGCTGTCGGAATATATGATCACGGGCATCAAGACCAACGTATCCTTCCAGCAGGCCATCATGCAGGACCCGAATTTCCGGCGCGGCGTTTATTCCACCGGCTTTATCGAACAATTGCTCGGCGGCGCCCGGCGGGAACTGATTGACGAAAAGTCTTAAAACTTCCGACTTTTTATTGACTTTACAGGCGATTCTGTTAAGACTTTGATGCCTCGTTCAAAGAACGAACGTTGCCGGTGTCAATCAGACAGATTGTCCGTAACCGAAAGAAAAGAAAGCGACATTCAGTGAATCTGCCGGTGCAGTCCTCCCACGTAGTTCCTTGAGCGGGCATAGTGCGTTATGAACCCAACCAGACTGTTTGTAGGCAACCTCTCATATCAAACCGGGGAAAATGACTTGCAGGACTACTTTGCCCAGGCGGGCAAGGTGAACTCGGTCAACCTGATGCTGGACAAAGTCACCGGCAAATCACGCGGTTTTGCGTTTGTGGAATTTGCCGAGGCGGATGCCGCGCAGCGCGCCATTGATCAACTCCATAACAAGGAATTTCAAGGCCGCCAGCTCACCATCAATATCGCCCGCCCGCGCGAGGAGCGTTCGCCGCGTTGGGAAAACAACCGCGGTGAGCGGAGCGAGCGCCGCGAACGGGTCTGATTTTATCCGTTCTCCAGTCACCGGTCCGGCGATTTTCACCCAGCCGGTTTTTTTCGAATAAGGGTTTGACACCCGCAGGATGCCGTTTATCTTTAGCCAACAAAGACTATGGCTGAGACACCTCCGAATATTCCTTCAGGTGCTGTGCTGCCGCCGAAAAAAGAAACCGGCAAAGTTCAGCCCAAAAAAGAAACCGTCCGCATTAATTTGCCACCCAAGCCATCCGCCGCGCCGACCATCAAACTGCCGACGCTGCCACCGGGTGGTCCGACCGGTGCCCCCACCGCTATTCCGGCCCCCATTCCGGCGCCGCAGGCGGCAGCGCCGCGTGCGACCGCCGCCCCCGTCTCCCAGGCGCGGCCCGCCCCGGCCATGCCGCGGCCTATGGCGGCGGCTCCGGCGATCAGCGGGGTGGATCAAATGCTCGCCATTGCCGCGGGTTTGGCCGCGTTGTTCGCCGTCGGCACGGTGATCTGGATGATGCTCATCCCGACCACTTGAATTTCCCGGAAGTTGTTTAAACCCTGAATTCGTTTTTGACGTATGGCCTCGCCTCTCATTGTCACGCTCACCCAGGAAAACTTTGCCCAGCAGGTTTTGCAGTCGCCCGCGCCCGTGCTGGTGGATTTCTGGGCCGAATGGTGTGGCCCGTGCAAGATGATCGCACCGTTGCTGGATGAACTCGCCGACGAATACGACGGCAAAGCGAAAATCGGCAAGGTCAACGTGGACGAACAACAGTCATTGGCCGCGGAATACGGCATTCGCGCCATTCCCACGCTGCTCGTTTTCCACCATGGCCAGGTGGCCGACCAGATTGTCGGCGCGCGCAGCAAGCGCGACTTCAAGGCCAGCCTCGACCGCGTCGCGGCCTGAGGGCTTATGCCCTTCATCGTCACGCCCCGCCAATTAACCCAGCGCGCCGAACTGTTTCATCAACTCGCCCAGCTCACGTCCGCCGGAATTCCCATCCTGCGTGCCTTGGAGCAAATCAAACGCAACCCTCCCGCCCGTTCCTACCGTGAACCGTTGCAGCGCCTGCTGGATGAACTGGCCCAGGGCGCGACCGTGACCGAATCATTGCATCGTCTCGACTGGCTGCCCGAGTTTGACCTGGCATTGATTGGGGCCGGCGAGAAAAGCGGGAGGCTCGACGCTTGTTTCCGCATGCTCGCCGATTATTACAATGACCGCGCCCGCCTCATCCAGCAGGTGATTGCGCAGCTGCTTTATCCGGCGGCCCTGGTTCACTTCGCTGCCTTCATCTTTTTAATCGTGTTGCCATTCGCCCACTCGCAGTTCAACGCCAGCCTGCCGCTGCTTTTTGCCAGGGCCCTGCTCATCCTCTCCCCGCTTTATGGCGCCGTCGCCCTGTTGGTTTATGTCACCCAAAGCAAGCACGGCGAAAACTGGCGCTCGAGGATCGAATCCTCTCTGCGCGCGATCCCCTTTTTGGGCACGGCGCGGCGTTATCTTGCCCTGTCCCGGCTTGCGGCCGCACTCGAAGCGCTCATCAGTGCCGGGGTTAACATTTTTGAAGCCTGGGACCTGGCCGCTGCCGCCAGCGGCTCACCCGCCTTGCGTCGTGCCGTCGCCGCCTGGAAACCATCTGTAACGGCCGGTCAAATGCCGTCCGAGGCCGTGCGCGCCTGCCGGCTTTTCCCGGAAACGTTTGCCCATCTTTATGCCAGCGGCGAAATCAGCGGCAAACTCGATGAATCCCTCCGTAACTTGCATCGGCTTTACGGTGATGACGGCACACGCAAGCTTCATGTCTTCACCCAATTAACCACCCGAGCGATTTATCTGTTGGTCCTATTGATCATTGCCTACCAGATCATCCAGTTTTATATGGGCCTTTATGGTCCACATAGCGACCTTGCCAATATCCTGAAAGGGTTTTAATTCCACTTTGTGCGCCGGGTGGCTCCCCATTAACTTTACCCTATGACGTTGACCGAATTGCTCGCAAACGAAGAACTGCGCCGGCGTGAATTTCCCGTTGCGCGCGACAAGATTTTTCTCGCGCACGCGGGCGTTTGCCCGCTGCCGCGGTGCGTGGCGCAGGCGATTTCCGACTGTGCGCAGCACGGCACGACCGACGATCAGGAAACGCAGACCATTCCCCGGCGTTTGGACGATGGCCGTAAACTGGCGGCGCAATTGCTCAACGGCCGGCCGGAGGAAATCGCGTTTGTCGGGCCGACCTCGCTTGCATTGAGCTTCGTCGCCGCCGGGCTGAATTTCCGCAAGGGCGACAACCTGCTCATTTACCACGACGATTACCCGTCGAACGTCTATCCGTGGATGGCGCTGGCCCGGCGCGGCGTCGAGGTGCGCCTCCTGAATACGCGTGGCCTCGGCGTGATTCGTCCGATGGACGTGATGGGGCAGGTGGACGAAAACACGCGGCTCGTCGCGCTGGCTTCCTGCCATTTCATCAGCGGTCATCGCCTGGAACATTCCGCCATCGGAAAATTCCTGCGCGACCGTGGAATTCTTTTTTGCCTCGATGCTATTCAAACGCTCGGGGCATTCCCCACGACAGTCGAACACGTGGATTTTCTGGCCGCCGATGCCCACAAATGGCTGCTCGGCCCGTGCGGCGCGGGTGTGCTCTACGTCCGGCAAGAAGTTCAGGACCGGTTGAACCCGCCGATTTACGGCTGGCACAACGTCCAGAACCCGAATTTTGTCGCGCAGGAAAAAATCGTTTTCCGCCGCGGCGCGACGAAATACGAGGCCGGCACCCACAATCTGGTGGGCCTGGCCGGTTTGATGGCCGCGATGGAACTGACTTTGAAAATCGGCGTGGAAAATATCGCCGCCGAGTTGCGGCGCAAACGCGCCTGGCTCCTGCCCGCCTTGCAGAACAAGGGCTTCACGGTCTTGAACGCAGACGCAAAACCTGACAATGTTGGTGGCATCCTCTCCTTTCATCAGCCCGGGAAAGACCTCGCCGTGCTGCATAAAAAACTGGCGGATGCTGGAATGGTCACCTCGTTGCGGACGGATCGCGCCGGGAAAAATTATATCCGGCTTTCGCCACATTATTACAACACCGACGCCGAATTGCGACGGGTGTTGGAATTATTGTAAGCGGGACAATGCTGATGGTTGAGGTGATCCCGCTGCCATGTGAACAACCAGCGCGAAGCTGTCAGGCCCGCCCTCATCCTGACCTTCTCCCCCCAGGAGAAGGAAAAGCAAACGCACGCTTCTGATTTGGCGGATCTGCGTCCGGCAAATCCAGCCGCACGAATCTTCAAACGAGCGGTGGACGTGAAAACCCTCTCCTTGGGGAGAGGGTTGGGGGAGGGAGGACTTTGATTCAGTAATGCACTTTATCACGTCCGTGCCGATCCGATTCGGTCGTCGGATTTTCTCGCGAGTGCCGATATAAGGCCGCGTGAGCGCCACAGGTAATAGATGGCCGGATAAACCACCAGCACGCTGATGGTGGAGGTAATGACGCCGCCTACCATGGGGGCGGCGATGCGTTTCATCACGTCCGCGCCGGTGCCGTGGCTCCATAAAATCGGTGCCAGACCCGCGATGATGACACAAGCCGTCATAATTTTCGGGCGCAACCGTTTCACCGCACCGTGATAAATCGCGTCGCGCAAATCGCCCAGGTTGCGCATCAGACCTTTCTGTTTCCATTCGTCGTAGGCGAGATCGAGGTAGAGCAGCATGATGACGCCAGTCTCGGCGTCCAGCCCCGCCAGCGCGATGATGCCGACCCAGACGGCCACGCTCAAATTGTAGTGCAACAGGTAGAGCGTCCAGAAGGCGCCGACGAGCGAGAACGGCACGGCCAGTAACACGATGGCAGTCTTGAGTAGCGAGCGCGTATTCAGATAAATGATGAGCGTGATGATGAACAGCGTCAGCGGTACGACCATCAACAGGCGTGCCTTGGCGCGCAGCATGTATTCGTATTGGCCGCTCCAGAACAGGTTGTAGCCGGGCGGCAGTTTGATCCGGCCGGCGGCGATGGCGGCGTTCACCGCATGCATGGCGTTCTGAACGTAGGAGCCCACGTCAATGTCGCGAATGTCCACATACACCCAGTCGTTGGGCACGGCGCCCTCGGTTTTGATTTCCATCGGGGCGTCCACCACCTTGATGCTGGCGAGTTCACCGAGCGGAATCTGTGCGCCGGTGGGCGTGGGCACGACGATGTCGCGTTTGAGCGAATCCAAATCGGAACGGAAATCGCGGTCGTAACGCAAGTTGATCGTATAACGCTGCAAACCTTCCACGGTCGTCGTCAGCGGCATGCCGCCGAGCGCGACGGACAACACGTCCTGCACGTCGCCAACGGTCAGGCCGTAACGCGCAATGGCATCACGATCAATTTCAAACTCGACGTAACGTCCGCCGGTGATGCGTTCGGCAAAGGCGCTGGCGGTGCCGGGCACCTGGCGGACGACGGCCTCGACTTCGGTCCCGATGCGCTCCAGCGTGGCCAAATCGGGCCCGGCGATCTTGATGCCCACGGGGGTTTTGATGCCGGTGGAAAGCATGTCAATGCGCGTCTTAATGGGCATGGTCCAGGCGTTGTTCAGACCCGGGATTTGCACGGCGTTGTTCATCGCCGTCACCAATTCATCCGACGTGCGGCGGCGGTGCGCGATGATTTTGCCGTTGTCGTTCTGAATATCCACGGCGGGCCACTCGGTTTCCGGCTTGAGGCGGATGGTGGTTTCAATCATGTCCATCGGCGCGGGATCGGTGGCGGTCTCGGCACGGCCGGCCTTGCCAAAGACGGTTGCGACTTCAGGAAACGATTTGATGATGCGGTCGGTGACTTGAATCAGTTCGCGCGCCTTGGTCGGCGAAATGCCCGGGAACGTCGTGGGCATGTAAAGCAGGTCGCCTTCGTAAAGCGGCGGCATGAATTCCGAGCCGATGTTTTGATATGGAAAGAGTTTCCCAATTTTTTCGGAGATATTCCTGAGATTGTCGCGAAGAGACGGAGCGCCGAGCACCGCCTCGGCGTGGGTCGCATCACCAGCTTCGTGCCGAGCCGGTGCTCGGCGTTCCAACGCAACTGTCACCAGCGAGTTCCAAGGGAGAAAGACCCAGCCGACAAAAAGGCCGCCGCAAATCACCACCAACCAGCGATACCGGATGGCCAGGTCCACGACCGGTTTGTAAAGCCAGATCAGAAAATGGTTGATCGGATTTTTTTCCTCCTTCGGAATTCTGCCCCGGATGAACCAACCCATCAGTACCGGCGCGAGCGTGATGGAGAGCAATGCCGCGGCCGCCATCGAATACGTTTTGGTGAACGCCAGCGGCTTGAACAGCCGTCCTTCCTGCTCCTGCAACGTGAACACCGGCAGGAATGAAACGGTGATGACCAGCAACGAATAAAACAGCGCCGGCCCCACTTCAACCGAGGCGTCACGGATGATTTGCCAGTGCGGTTTTTTGCCCTGATCGCGTTCGAGATGCTTGTGGGCATTCTCAATCATGATAATGACCGCGTCGACCATCGCCCCGATGGCGATGGCGATGCCGCCGAGTGACATGATGTTTGAGCTGATGCCCTGCCCGAACATGACGAGGAATGCAATCAGCACCGCAACCGGCAAAACAATAATCGCCACCAGTGCGCTGCGCAGATGCAGCAAAAAGGCCAGGCACACGAGTGCGACGACAATGCTTTCCTCAAGCAGCTTTTCTTCGAGCGTCGCAACCGCACGGTCAATCAACGCGCTGCGATCATAAACGACGGTATATTTCACGTCCGGCGGCAGCGCCTTCATCGCCTGGTCCAGCCGCTGCTTCACGTCCTGAATCACCTTTTGGGCATTCGCACCGTAGCGCACGACGACGATGCCGCCGACGGTTTCGCCGTCGCCATTCAAATCGGCGATGCCGCGGCGCATGTCCGGGCCGAACTGAATGTTCGCCACGTCGCGCAACAGAATGGGCACGCCGTTTTCACCCACGCCGACGGCGACTTTTTTCAGGTCGTCGAGGTTTTCGATGTAGCCCTTGACGCGCAGGATAAATTCGCGTTCGGAAAGTTCGAGCGAACGCCCGCCGACTTCGCCGTTGCTCCGTTCGATGGCCCGGCTCACCTCGCTCAGCGAGAGATTGTAGGCGCGCAGTTTCGTCGGGTCCACCGTCACCTGGTATTGCTTCACGAAACCGCCGATGGACGCGACCTCCGAAACACCCGGCACGGCGGTGAGTTGATATTTCAAATACCAGTCCTGGATCGAACGCAGGTCGGCCAGATTGCGATTGGTGGAATTGATGGAATACATGAACGCCCAACCGACGCCGGTGGCATCGGGACCGAGTGTGGGTGTGACGCCCTTGGGCAGTTGCCCGCTGATGCTGCTCAAGTATTCCAGTACCCGGCTCCGCGCCCAGTAAGGATCGGTGCCGTCATCAAAAATGACATAGACGAACGAGTAACCGTAGAACGAATAGCCGCGCACCACTTTCGCGCGCGGCACGGAAAGCATCTTGGTCGTGATGGGATACGTGACCTGGTCTTCGACGATGTTCGGCGCCTGACCTTCCCACGGCGTGTAAATGATGACCTGCGTGTCGGAAAGGTCGGGGATGGCGTCGAGCGGGATGTTGCGCACCGCGTAAATGCCGCCGAGCACCAGCGCCACCGTCACCAGCATGACGATGAACTTGTTCTTGAGCGAAAAATCTATGATGCGCGTGAGCATTGGACTTCCTGGCTATTTCGTGGCGCCGGTTACCGGCACCAGAGTCATCCCGCACTTCGGACATTGGCCGGGTTTGTCGGAAATCACCTCGGGATGCATGGGACAGGTGTAAAGCTGCTTGGCTGCGGGTTTTGCGTTGGACGGAGTCGCGGTATTCGGCAGCGCTGAATTCGTGGTCGCTTCAGGCAACGCCATCACGGGAATGAGCGTCATACCGCAGATGGGACATTTGCCGGGTTTGTCCTCGTGGATGTAATTGTGTTCCGGCATGGGGCAGGTGTAGTAAAGCACCTTGCCGCCGGGTTGAAGTTGCTTGAGTTCGGCTGGAGTCACCGGCACCAGCGCCATGCCGCAAATCGGACAATTGCCCGGATGATCGTAGGTGATGGAGATGTGCGCCGGCATCGGGCAGACATAGACTACGCCTTCCTTTGCAACGTTGGTGGAAGAAGCTTGTTCCGTTTCATTGGTGCCGGCAAGGGCCGTCGATTCGGCAGCGGCGTTTGCCGATCCGCGCATTTTTTCAATCGCCTCCCGCAACTGGCTTTCCGAATCCAACATAAACTGGCCGGACGTGACCACGCGTTCGCCTGCTTGCAAACCGCTGATGACTTCGTACATGTTGTGTTCGGCCTCCGGGCCGAGCACGATCCTGCGCGGGTCAAATTTGCCGCCGGGCAGCGCAATGAACACGGTGTTCTTCTCACCGCTGCGCAATATCGCCGAATCCGGCACCAGCAGCGCCGAAGGTTCCAGTTCGGATGTGATCTGCACGGAAACAAACATGCCGGGCTTGAGGAAATAGCCGGGGTTCTCGAACTCCAGCCGCACCCGCGCCGTGCGCGTTTTGTCGTCCACGTTCGGATAAACGTAGGTGACACGCCCGCGAAATTCGCGGTCGGGCAGCGAGGAGAGTTTGACCGTTGCCTCCTGTCCCAGTTGGACGTAAGGCAAATCCTGCTCATAAACCTGCGCGAAGACCCAGACGATGCCGAGGTCAGCCAGCCGGTAAAGCTTCATGCCCGCATCCACCATCTGGCCCTGTACGACATCCTTTTCGGTGACGAAACCATCCATCGGCGCGAGGATTTGCAATGTCTTGCGCGGCTCGCGGGCTTTTTCAAGCTCAGCGATTTGCGCGTCCGGGATATCGAAGAATTTTAATTTTCCCAACGCCGCCTCGCGCAAGGCCAACGCGCTGGCATCATTCGTGGAATTCAAGACCGCCAGATACTCGGCCTCGGCGCTGTACAGTTCCGGCGAATAAATTTCAAACAACGGCTCGCCGCGATGCACCAACTGGCCGGTGGCGTCCACGTCCAGTTTTTCGATCCAGCCCTTGAACTTCGTCGTCACGTCCGCCAGCGCCGTTTCGTTGTAATCAATCGTGCCGACGGTGCGAAGGGTCCGGCGCAGCGGGCCGCGGGTGATTTTCGTCGTCTGGAGATTCATCATCTGGATCGTCGCCGAATCAATGGTGATGGCGGATGATGCCGCAGCCACCTGGTCTTCATACACCGGGACCATGTCCATGCCCATGCTGTCCTTGGCCGGCATCGGGCTGGTTTCGCCGGGCTTCATGGTGGATTTGTAGAACTTGATCTGGTGACCGCCGGCCGCAACGGCACCAGCCGTTTTGTGGACGGGTTCGAGTTTCATGCCGCAAATCGGGCAGTTGCCGGGATGATCCTGGATGATCCACGGGTGCATCCCGCAGGTGTAGAGAGTTTTCTCCGATGAAGCCGCCGTGGTCCCCGACTCCTCCGGCTGGCGCGAGCAACCAGTGATGAACGCGCCCAAGCCGATTGCTGTTAACAGCAAAATCCCGGCAAAAATCAGTTTCAATTTCGAGTTCATAAAATATTCAAGTGAATCAAGGGAGAGAGGTGTTCGACAAAATCGGCGCGCCCGGCGGCGGCAGGCCGGCGACCATGAGGGACAATTCGGCCAGCGCGATTTCACGTTCCGTCCGGGCTTTGGCGGCTTCGAGTTGCAAATCCAACAGCGTGCGCTCCACGTCCGTTAAACTGGAAAAATCCATCGTGCCGCCGCGATAACCGGCGCGGGCGATTTCCAGCGATTGACGTGCCTTGGGAACCAGTTCGTCTTCGATTAGCGCAAGGTTGCGGCTGGTTTCGCGGTAGGCAAACGATTTTTCGGCGAAATTCACGGCGAGGTCAATTTGCGCCGCCTTCAGCTTCGATTTTGCCGCCAGGTCATTCGCCCTCGCCTGTGCGACTTCCGCCGCGAGCTTGTCGCGCCAGATCGGCAGGGTCAGGCCGACTTGCGGCCAGTAGAATGGAGGCGCGTAAACGTCGGCGGACAGGCCCGCGTTGAAATCCGGCACGCGCTCCTTGTAGGCCACCGCGATTCCGGCTTCGGCGGCGCGCACGTCGGCTTCCATCGCCGCCAGCTGCGGATTGCGCTCAAATGCCACGCGGAGCAGTTCGTCGGAACTTGGATTTTCCCGGCTCATTTCAAAATGCGCCGGCATGGGCGGATCAGGTAGTTGCGGCGCCAGTCCCAGCGCGGCCTTGAAATTTTCCAGCAGTGAACGGCGCGAATCTTCCAGATTCGCGAGATCAGCGTGGGCACGGTCACTCTCACTTTGGACGCGCAGCAAGTCCGGCAACGTCGCCGTACCCGCCTCGTTTTGTGCGCGGAGGACGTGTTCCTGATTTTCCAGCAACGCCAGCATTGCTTGCTTGATGCGAAGCTGTTCATCCAACAAACCGAGCTGGTAATAGGCGCGTTTCAAATTGAACGCGGTCTGCAGCACGGCGCTTTCAAACGTGAAGTATTTGCCCTGGCTGCCGGCCGCAGCGACCCGGGCGCGCGCCGCAAGCTTGCCGGGACCGGGAATTCCCTGGAAAAGCCCCGGCATGAACGACGTGAGGGTGTCTGTGATGTAAGCCTGGAAGGTCAATTGCGGGTCCGGCAGCGAGCGTGTCACGGTGATGTTCTCAACGGACGCCGACCAGTCGTAAAATGTCGCTTCAACCGCCGGCGAGTTCAGGAGCGCGTAAGCGAGAAAATTGCTGAGGCTCGAATCCGGCGTCAGTTCGGGCAGCGCCGGGCGGCTGTTTCCGGGCCGGTACTGACTGGCCACCGCGCCGAGATCGTGGCGCGCCTGTCGTTCGCCCGGCGTCGAAATGCCCCGGCAACCGGCGAGCGCCAGCACGCCAACGCCAGCCAGCGCCATCGACAGAATGACTTTCGACCTCATGATTTATCCCGCGTTAATGACACCCGCCGGATGAACAACCGCCCGACGTGTTCAACCGCACCGTGTTGGTACCCGCTGCGGGCGGCGGAGTATTTGTGCCGGCGCCGTTCTTGGTATCATAAACCGGCACCAAATTCATGCCGCAAATCGGACAACCACCCGGCTTTTCCGATTTGACCGACGGATGCATCGGGCAGGTGTAATAAAGGATGTTGTGGCTCGTAGACGTCGTGTCCGCCGCCATTACGCGATATGGTGCGAGCCACAGGACGCCTCCGCCGATGACGGCGGCCAGGGCGATCATTAATATAGTTTTCGTTTTCATGTTTTTGTTCAGTTGTTTTCGATTTCAGTTTCCGCTGTTTGTGCGCAGGCGGACAAATTTCAAATAATTCACGGGCACAATCCGTGGAGCAGAAAAAATAAACGCCATCGTGTCCGGCCCCGGACACACTACGAGCGTCGAATCGGAGAGGTCAGATGAGTCGGGCGCAATCCCGCGCGTAAAGCGGCGCGGCGTTTGCCGTCAACGGAGAAGAAAGGGAGGTGGCAAACCGGGGTGCCGGAGCATCGGGTAAAATCCAGGCCAACCCGGCGGGCGCCAGGGTCAAAAGCTGGTTTTGGGATGAGGTGGAAACCGGAGCCGCAGGCACAGGCTGCGACTCCGGGGAAGCTGGCGCAGCGCAACACGCCTTGCCGCAATGGCAGGCAGCATGTGCGACGCGCCCGACACCGGCCGCCGGTGCTTGGGCTTGGACAGGCATCCAGGACAGCAACAGGCTGCAAACAATGGCCAGCGTCGTTTTCACGTTTTGAATATCATCTAAGGGATCGATGGAAGCTAGACGGCTTTTGGCTTCTTCTTGTCAATTTTTGGCCTTCTCATCAGCCGCGCGAATTTTCGAAAGGTATTTCGCCGGGTCCTTGTCAAAATCCTTTTTGCAATCGGGGCAGCAAAGCTTGACCTCCTGACCTTGATAAACGAAGACGACAGATTTGCCCATCTCCCCGAGTTTGTCGCCGGACACGGGGCAGGTGGCCAGCGAGTCAGGTTTGGCATTGGCGGGAGCAACCGAATTGGTATTGTCCGCCAGGCCGGCGAATGGCAGGGCCAGGAAAGACCCGGTTAGCGCAACGATCGCAAGTAATTTCAAATGGTTCATAGTCAATGTTAAGAATGACGACCCCCATTATACACCAGACTGCGGAAATTCCCTTTAAAAACTTTCCGCGGGATTTCCCGGTCCTCGGGGTAATACCAGCACAATCATTCGGCGACGCAATGAAGCGCCGCCTGAAAAAAAAGAAAGAAAAATGAAAACACGAATCCTCCTTATCACCCTCGGCGTGGCCGCTCTGGCCGCGATAACCTTCAATGTCAACGCCAGCGATACCCTGCTTTCACCGCGCGCGGCCGGCAACCAGATCAAAACCACCTCGGCTGCCGTCGCCGACCGCAATCTGGTGATTGAAAACCAAACGGCGGCCGTTTCCCCCCGCGCGTGGGGCAATCAGATCACCACCGTCGCCAGCGTAGCGAACGATGTGAATCCCACCATCGCGTGTCGCAACATGACCAGCAGTCCGAAGGCGATTCAAGCCTGCGCGGCCAATTCCACGGCGGCGATGCCGTGTTGCGCCAGGACGGTTGCCGCCGCCAACTGAATGAGGCGCTCACCATCAGCCGGGTTGTCCTGGTGTAATTAAAAATGTATAATGCGGGCGGCGGACAAAAATCCCGCCGCCCATTGAACCGGTGAAAGAAAATATGAATCCCGATGACACAAAACTTTCCACGCTGTTGCGTAAAAGCCGTGTGTCGCCGCCGCTACCGCCGCGTTTTCAAGAAAAGGTGTGGCGTCGTATCGAGGACGCCGAGGCACCGGCTCCGTCCGTGCCCGGTTTGTCCTGGTTGGATGCGCTGGCCGCGCTGGTGTTGCGTCCGCGATTTGCATACGCCACGGTCACCGCGCTGGCATTGGCGGGCATTTTGCTGGGAGTTTATCAAGGTGCGCAAACCGCCAAACAAAATGAGCAGGCACGTTACCTCGCCCTGGTCGCGCCCAATCCACTGCGCTGACGGATGAATCGTTCGCTCGTCATTTTACTGGGCGCATTGGCCCTGGGCGCGGCGGTTTTCGCCGGTTCCTATTTTGCCGGCCAGCGCGCGTGTGTGGCGGGCCTGACGCGTTCGGCGGATGATTTAAGCTGGCTGCGCGAGGAATTTCATTTGAGTGACACCGAAATGGCGCACATCCGGCAATTGCATGAGGGATACATGCCGCAATGCGCCAAAATGTGCGCGCTCCTTGCGGCCAAAAAGACCGAGGTTCAAGCCGCGCTGGGCGATGGAACCAATGTCACCTCCGAAGCGCAGGAAAAAATGACCGAACTTGGCGAACTTCGTGCCCAATGCCAGGCGCAGATGCTCCGGCATTTCATCGCTGTCAGCCAAGCCATGCCGCCGGAGCAAGGTCAACGTTATTTGGCTGAAATGAAACGCCTCACGCTCGGTTTTCACGAGGAGATCGAGCAATCCATGTCCGATTCTGCTGGTCATGAGCATCACCAACCCTGATGCCCAGCCTTCGCCGGACGAGTCGGCTCAGCAAGCCGATGCCCACGACCGGGCTGACATGGGACGCCTGATGGCCGGCCAGGACACGGCGCTCAACGATTTGATGGACCGGCACGCGACGCCGCTGTTCCATTTCCTCTGCCGGATGCTGGGCAACGAAGACGATGCGAATGATCTGGCGCAGGAAACCTTTGTCCGCGTTTTTCGCGCGCGAACGAGTTTCCGCATCAACGGAAAGTTTTCCGCCTGGCTTTACACCATTGCCGGCAATCTGGCGCGCAATCACTTCCGCTGGCGCTCGCGGCATCCGAATGTCTCGCTCGAAGCCGAAACCGGAGAGTCGGAACAAACCCTCGGCGGTACTTTGCCGGCAGATGGCCCGGCACCGGACGAACAGGCGCTGGCCGCCGAATGTGCCGCCGCCGTGCGCACCGCGGTGGGCAGACTGCCCGAAGATTTGCGCGAGGCGATCGTGCTGTGCGAATGGGAGGAACGCAGCGTGGCCGAAGCGGCGACAATTCTTGAGACCACGCCGAAAGCGGTTGAATCCCGATTGTATCGCGCCCGGCAGATTTTGCGCGAGCGGCTGAAGTCATGGTTGTGAACCCGGATCTTTGTGTAGCGCCCGCGGAGGCGCGTCTGCGACCACGCAGGCCGGCCCGACTTGCCATTCCGGTGTTCCATCGGTAATTCTTCCGCATGAAATTCTTTGGCGAAATTTCCGCCGCTGACTGGTGGCATCCGTCTGTCATTGCGTTGCTGCTCGCCAATTTGGTTCCAGTTGCCGGCGTTTTCTTTTTCGGCTGGGAAATTTTTCCGCTCATGTTTTTGTTCTGGAGCGAAAATGTCATCATCGGTGTGATCAATGTGCTCAAGATGCTCACGGCCAATCCCGAATCACCGATAAGTTGGGCCGGTAAGTTGTTCGTCATCCCGTTTTTTTGTGTGCACTACGGAATGTTCACATTCATTCACGGTGTTTTTGTGATTGGACTGTTTGGCGGCGGTTTCCAGCCCGGCGCCGGATTTCCCACTCCGGAAACGTTCTGGCGAATCGCGCAGGAAAATTATCTGGGCTGGGCAATCCTCGGGCTGGCCATCAGCCGTGGAATTTCATTTGCCACCAACTACCTCGGCAAAGGTGAATACCGGCGGGCGAGCCTCCAGCAACTCATGCAGCAGCCTTATGGACGCATCGTCGTGTTGCATCTGACCATCCTTTTCGGCGGGTTTCTGATGATGGCATTGCATTCACCGGTGTGGGGGTTGCTCCTGCTCGTGGTGCTCAAAGTCGCGCTCGACTTGCGCGGGCATTTTGCCGAACGAAGAAAATTTGCCGGGGCGGTGTTGGCCGAAGCGTAAGCCATGGTTTCACCGGTGGAATTTGGAAAGGCAAAATCCTGTATCCGGGTGGAAGCATCAAGAAATCTCCAGTCCTTGCCGGTCAAAGTTTGAACCCGGCCTCGATTTGCGATTGTAACTCTTTGGCACGCTTTTGAGCGTCTTTGAGTTGTCGAAGGGTCAATTCCTTCCCCAGACGGTCGCGGCTGCTGGCGGCATTTGCATCGGCCTTGGCCGCCACGCTGAACCACGCATACGCCTCCACCGCATTCCGCGCCACGCCTTCGCCTTTATCGTAACAAAGACCCAGCCGCCATTGCGCCTGGGCGAGGTTCTGCTCGGCGGCCTGGCGATACATTCTCACCGCTTCCGTCGCGTTTTTCTTCACCCCTTCGCCATTGGCATAGCAGACGCCCAGATAGTAATGGCCAATCACATCATCCGGATTGAGTTCGATGGCCTTGGTGTAGTCCGCGAATGCGCCGTCCAAATCGCCTTTGGCCGATTTCACAACGCCGCGATTGACGTAGGCCTCCGCGTCATCCGGTTTGAGTTCGATGGCTTTGTTGCTGTCCGCAATCGCGTCGTCCAGGTCGCCTTTGCCTCCCTTTGCCAGGCCGCGATTGGCGTAGGCCTCCGCATCATCCGGATTGAGCTCAATGGCTTTGGTGAAGTCTACGATGGCGTCGTCCAGATCGCCTTTGGCCAATTTCGCCCTGCCGCGATTGACAAGGGTCTCCGCATCGTCCGGTTTCTGTACGATCGCTTTGGTGCTGTCCGCAGTTGCGCCGCGCATCCCGCCTTTGGCTCCGTTCGCCATGTCCTGATGGACGTTGGTCTCGGCATCATGCGATTTGGGTTCGACGGCTTTGGTGCTGTTCGCTATGGCGACGTCCAACCCGCCCTTGTCTTCCTTCGCGATGTCCTGATGGGCGTCGGGCTCCGCAGCCTCCGGTTTGGGTTCGACAGCGTTGGTGCTGTTTGCCATGGCGACGTCCACGTCGCCTTTGCCTTCCTTCGCCACGTCCCGATCGGCGTTGGGCTCCGCAGCCTGCCGTTTGAGTTGGATGACCTTGGTGCTGTCGGCAATGGCGCCGTCCAGGTCGCCTTTGGTTCGCTTCGCAATGCCCCGATTGACATAGGCATTCAAATCATCCGGTTTAAGTTCGATGGCCTTGGTGAAATCCGCGATGGCGCCATCCAGGTCGTTCCTGGCTAATTTCGCCACGCCGCGATTGACGTAGGCCTCCGCATTGTCCCGTTTGAGTTCGATGGCCTTGGTGCTGTCCGCGATGGCGCCGACCGAATCACCCTTGGCCACCTTCGCCGCGCTGCGAAGGACATAGGCATTCGCCGCCTCCGGTTTGAGTTTGATCGCTTTGGTGCTGTCCGCGATGGCGCCGTCCCAGTCGCCTTTGGCTTTCTCCGCAATGCCCCGATTGATATAGGCATTCAAATCATCCGGTTTGAGTTTGATGGCTTTGGTGCCGTCCGCGATGGCGCCGTCCCAGTCGCCTTGGCCCACCTTCGCCGCACTGCGAAGGACATAGGCATCCGCATCATCCGGTTTGAGTTTGATGGCTTTGGTGCTGTCGGCAATGGCGCCATCCAGGTCGTCTTTGGCGCGTTTCGCAATGCCGCGATTGACGTAGGCATCCGCGTTATTCGGATTGAGGTCGATGGCTTTGGTGCCGTCCGCGATGGCGCCGTCCCAGTCGCCCTTGTCCACCTTCGCCGCGCTGCGCAGGACATAGGCATCCGCATCATCCGCATTAGGTTCGATGGCCTTATTCTTTACTGCTTGAATCGTCCCGCTCCTGGTGACCGGGGACGCAACACTGGCGGGCCGGGCAACCGTGCCGCTCAATATCAAAAACAAAACCAACTGATATACTTTCACGTCGACATCCTAATTGGTCTGGGCGCGCTGGCAAGTCTCGGGCCTTCAAATTCCTCGCGGCTCAAAGGTGCCTTGTGACACGTGCGCCGTTTTTTCTCCTTCTCCTCCCCGAGGGAGGAGAAGGGCGGCCCGTCCTCCGAAGCCGTACTGCGGAAGGTGGAGGTGAGGAGGCCGATGTTTACATGTTTAAATCCCCTTGCCACCAAAGAGTACCACCACAGTTGGAACTGATTGCTTGAAGCCGGTTCCAGATTGGCCTTAAATATGCATACAGACGCGGGTAAAAACAGGTCATTTCATGAAAGCTGGAATTTTTGTTGTTTTGGGCGTCGCCCTGGTTGCGAGTTGCCTTTCCGTCCGTGCGGACGACACGGCTGACCAGGCCGCCGCCCGCGCGGCTTTGGAGCTAAAACTCCGCGAGTTGGACCAACCGGCGACACAACCGCCAATGGACACCAATTCCGTGGCGGTGACGGCACCGCCCGCTGAATCCACCACCAACATACCCAACGCAACTTCCGCCACGGGGGCGGTTCCCCAGACTGTTCCGGCAGAAACGATTCCGGTGGCGGCTCCGGCGACTGAAGTTCCTGCCACGGTTGCTCCTGCCAAAGCTGCGCCGGCTTCGACCGCGCCAGCTGACGCCGATTTTGCCCAGAAAATTCCCACGGCGGATGCTTCGGCCCAGGCCGCCGCCCTCGCAGCTTTGCAACAAAAAATGAACGAGTTGAACCAGCCGCAAGCCCAGCCCGTGACGGAAACACCAACGGCCGAAGCGCCCGTAGCAACATCTCCGGTCACGGCTTCCTCCATGGTTGCTCCGCTTTCCGCTGCTCCGGCGGTGGTTGCTCCGGCTCCTAAAGTTTCCACGACTCCTGCGGCGGCGGCATCGGT
>Ga0265338_10001685_pt1 | contig 35107 bp, 23 predicted proteins | sample 42126metaG_FD_193579 | JGI IMG/M metagenome (GOLD analysis project Ga0265338, IMG submission 193579) | Rhizosphere microbial communities from Carex aquatilis grown in University of Washington, Seatle, WA, United States - 4-21-26 metaG | ecosystem: Host-associated > Plants > Roots > Rhizosphere...
GTGGTGTAGCCGGGCGGCACGGCGGCGAGGGCGACAAAGGGGGCATTGGGCCGGTCCTCCGGAACGCGCATGATGTCGGCGGCATTGGCGCTGACCATGGCGCCGACCAGGAATGTGGCGGCCAATGTTCCCAGCAGGGTCGTTGTCTTCAGAGCTTTCATGTTGGGTCCTTTGATGGTGTGAGGGCGGATGCCAGCAGGGTCAGGCAGGCAAGGTGATCTAGCGCATCATCTTGATTTCGGCCGGTGTGACCTTGTCGGTGTAGGTGTTGCCGAAATGGGTGCGGATATAGTTCACGACGTCTGCGATCTGGGCGTCGCTGAAATAGGGGCCCAGCGCCGGCATGGCCTTCTGGCCATTCATGATCACACCCACGGGGTAGCCGGCCACTTCCAGCTTGGAATTGCTGGCTAGCGCGGGGTAGGCGCCCGCGCCCACGGCGCCGACGGCGCCCGGCATATGGCATCCCTGGCAGACGCCTTCATAGATGGCCTGGCCACCTTGCATCGGGAATTTGCCGCCACGCGCATTGGGACGGGGCGGAGGCGCCGGCGCGGCGGTATCGGCCAGCGCCGGCACCGCGAGAGAAAACAGGGCAATGGCGGCGAAGAGATGCTTTTGCATGGTTTTCCCCATCGTCAGGCGCTCATCACGCGCTTGTGTAGACGTGTGATCGCGTCCAGCGCCGATGTCACAGCGCCTTCCTGCCAAGCGGGAATGCGCGAGGCATGCTCACCAGCAAGGATGATGCGCCCATCCAGCGCGCAGAGATTGTCGTAATGCTCGGCGCGGCCGGCATCCGTCCAGGCGCCGGCGCAGCCCAGGGTGAACGGCACCCGATGCCAAGCGACCGCGACGCCGGTCTCGAATTCCTGCTTGTACTGGGGATGGATCTTCGAGCCATATTCGACGGCATCCTTGACGCGCTCCTCCGGCGGCTTGGCGGCGGCGATAAAGGCTGGTTCGCCGAAAACGTAAGCGCCCAGAAGCACGCCCTTGCCCTTCGAGAAATAGTCCCACATCGGGTAGCCGATGATCGAATTGGGCTGGTTGGTATAGGTATGGCCGCCATAGATCTTGTCGTCCTGTTCCCAGAAGCGGCGCTTCATCTGCAGGCCCACCTTCAAAGCCGCCTGATAGGGCAGCTGGTTGATGGCCGCCTTCATCGGATCACCGACATTCATGGGAATCTGGCTCAGGACCGAGGCGGGAATTGTGCACACGCACCAATCGGCCGTTGCGGTGCGTTTTTCACCACCGGTGCGGCTGTCGATATAGGTCGCGGTGACGCCCTTTTCGTCCTGATGGATGTCGATGACCTTGGAATTGTACTGGATCAGCGGGCCCAGCTCCTTGCCGAAGGCCTTGCCGATCATGCCCATGCCGCCCTTGGGCTGGAAAATCGAGCTTTGCATTTCGTAATTGCAGCCCGCGCCGATCGCTGCCCACAGCGAGGACTTGAGCAGGTCGCTCATGGCCATGGGCTCGGAGGGCACCGGCACGGAGTTCAGTCCGCCTCCCGGGTCCACCTCATAGCCGCGGCGATTGGAAGATTCCAACCCCTTGGCATATTCATAGTTGGCATTGAGCGCGCCCCAGTTCTTCAATGCGGCCAGGAGTATCTCGCGGTCCTGTTTGGTTACCGCCTTGTTCAATGCCCCCTGCCTGGTGGACTTGGCCAGAAGCTCGGCGACATGGCCGTGCATGTCGGCCTGGACCTCGCGATAGCGCTTAGGCTTGCCGCCGAACGCATCGGTGGAATGGACATAAGCGTTGAAATTGACCTGGGTGAAGGGCTCGAGCGCCACGCCCAACCGGTTCACGTAATGGAGAATGCCCTGGTGGTGATAAGGCAGGCGCCAGGGACCCGGGTTGATGTACTGACCCGGATCGAAGCCTACGGTCTGAGTGAAGCCGCCCAGCTCGGTATAGGTATCGCCGCCATAGAGCGACCAGTTACGGCCGCCGGGGCGGCCATTATATTCCAGCAACTGCACCTTGTATCCGGCGTCGCGCAATTCCAGCGCCGCGACCATGCCGGCAACGCCGGCCCCAAGGATCAGGACGGAGGTGCCCGGCGGTGGCTGGGACAGTTTGATGGGTCCGGTGAAGGTCGAGCCTTCCGCATAACCCAGCTCGGTCATGGCGTGGTACATGGCGGCACTGCCGGCCACCACGCCGATCATGCTGAGAAGCGAGCGCCGGCTGGGCGCGGGTGTTTGGTCCGTCATGGTTCTTCCCCCGTAGCACGTCGCTGCATTTCGCAGCGGCCGGTTGGCGATCCGCCCTGGGTGCCCCTGAATGCGCCTGTTTCCGGCGCCGGTTCGCGCACGAGTCTCGTGCGTGCCGCAATGCGATTAGAGCGATGTAGCGACCTGCGCGCAACGCGCTGACGCGAAAATAAATTTGCCCAAAAACCTGCCAGCCTGCCACGCAAAAAGGCGACCGAAGACATGTCAGTACACATGCTCTTTCCGTGGGCCGCGGCGCATGTCACGGTCGGGGAATGATGCCGGTAAAACTGCGAAGTCTTTTCCAGCTGCCTGCCAGTCTGCTTTTGCTGTTGCCGCTTCCCGCATCCGCGGACAGCCCGGCCGCAACCCAGTGGTGGGCAGATGTCAGCGCGCTCGCCTGTGACGGCATGGAAGGGCGCCTGACCGGCTCGCCGGGTTATGACCGGGCCGCGGCCTATGTGATTTCCCGCCTTAAGCAAGAAGATCTCAAGCCCGCTGGAACTGACGGTTATCTGCAGCCTGTGGCCTTCGAACAGCAGATCGTGGACCAGGATAAAAGCAGCGCCGCGCTGGTCGCCCCTGATGGCGCCATCACCCCGCTCAAGGTCGGCGATCAGATGCTGATCACCGCCGGGGCGGGGCCCCGGCCCAAGAGCGTGGACGCGCCCTTGGCGTTTGTCGGTTATGGTCTGCATCTGCCCCAGCAGGGCCATGACGATTTCGCCGGCCAGACCCTTAAAGGCAAGATCGCGGTTGTATTGAGCGGCGGTCCGGCGGATCTGCCGGGCGCCCTGAAATCCAACGCCCGCTCCGAACGCAACAAGGTGCTTGAGAAGCTGGGGGCGCTGGGTGTGATAAGCCTTACCACGCCCCAGCAGGTAGAAATATTGTGGGAGCGACAGAAGCTTCTAGCGCGCGGTCCCGGCATGTATCTGGCCGATGTGGGGTTGCGCGAAACCAAGAAGCCCTTTTTCACGGCGACAGTTGATCCGGCCCAGTCCGAGATTCTTTTCCAGGGTAGCGGACACAGTTTTGCCGAGTTGGCGATGCTGGCGGACGGTTCCAGCCTGTTGCCGGTTTTCCCGTTGCCGGTTCGTCTGAAGGCATCGGTGGCGGCAAGTTACACGCATCTGACATCGCCCAACCTCGCCGCCAAACTCGAGGGCAGTGATCCCAAACTGCGATCTGAGTACGTCGCCGTTTCGGCCCATCTGGATCACCTGGGGATCGGCGCGCCGGTCAATGGCGACAAGATCTACAACGGGGCGATGGATGATGCCTCGGGTGTGGCCTCGGTTTTGGACATCGCCCATCGCCTGAAACAAGGGCCGCCGCCCCGGCGCTCGGTGTTTTTCCTGTTCTTCACCGCCGAAGAGAAAGGGCTTCTGGGATCGAGCTACTACGCCAAAAGGCCCACAGTGCCCAAAAAGGACATTGTGGCGGACCTGAATTTCGACATGCCGCTGCCGCTATGGCCCTTGAAGACTGTCTATGCGCCGGGTCAGGACGAGAGCAGCCTGGGTGACGCGGCCAGGACTGTCGCAACCGGCAAGGGACTGACGATGGTCCCGGATCCCCTGCCTGACAGGAACGTCTTCATTCGCACCGATCAGTTCAGCTTCGTGCGTGAAGGCATTCCGGCGCTGGTCTTCAAATTTGGCTTCGCCAAGGGCACACCGGAGTTCCAGATCGAGCATGACTGGCGGGCCCACCGGTATCACGCGCCGTCCGACGATCTTGAGCAGCCGATGATGAGGGAAGAAGCGGTGAAGCTGGATGATTTTGTCGCCGCCCTGGCGGCACAAGTCGCGGATGCGCCAGAGCGTCCGGCCTGGTTGGCCGGGAGCGTATTTTCGAAAATGAATGAGAGATAGCCATGCCGCTTTCCCGACGTGTCTTTCTGGGCGCGCCCGCCATCATGTTGACCGGCCCGGCCTGGGCTCAGGATCTGCCGGTCCTTGCGGACTATGAGCGGCAAAGCGGCGGGCGTATCGGTGTTCATGCCGAAAACCTCAAAAGCGGGAAGAAGATCGCCTGGCGGGCCGGCGAACGCTTCGTCATGTGCAGCACCTTCAAGGCGTCACTGGTTGCCTGCACGCTGTCCCGTGTGGACCGCGGCAAGGAAGATCTCGCCCGCTCCATCTCTTATAGCGCCGATGATCTCCAGGATTTCTATGCACCGGTCGCAAAGCAAAATTTATCGAAAGGCCATATGACGGTCGGAGAAATGTGCGAGGCGGCGGTGGAGCTCAGCGATAATGCCTGCGCCAACCTGCTTCTGGCGTCCATGGGAGGGCCGGCTGCCCTGACGGATTTCTGGCGGGCGACCGGCGATGACGTCTCGCGGCTCGATCACAACGAGCCCGTCCTCAACCGCTCCAGGCCCGGTGATCCCCATGACACAACCACGCCGACCGCCATGGCCGGAAACCTGCGCCGGTTTCTGCTGGGCAAGGTGCTTTCGACTGAATCGCGGACCAAGTTGCTGAACTGGATGATCGGCTGTCAGACTGGCGCAAATCGCTTGCGGGGTGGGTTGCCCCCCGCCTGGCAAATCGCCGACAAGACCGGAAACAACGGCGCCGATGCCGCAGGAGACATCGCGATGCTGTGGCCGGCGCCGGGCACGCCGATTGCCGTTTGTGTCTATACGCAGGGCGGCACCCCGTCGGCGCCCCAGTTGGAAAGCACCTTCAGGGATATCGGCCTCGCCGTGGCGCAACGCCTGGCTTGACCGCGCCGGCACGGCGTTAGCGGCGTGCGCCGTCCTTCTTCAGGGACGCAGCTGCCAGTCTCTGCTGCTGTTCTTTCGTGAAAATGGCCATCACGAACGGCTTCACGTCCGGGCTGCGCGGCGTGACCGAGACCACGTCGATGTCGAAATACGAATCAGATGGGGCTGCGCTGGCCGCATAACCGCTCGGCGCCAGTATCAGAAGGCCCAATATCATTGCTGCTTTCATGCGCTATTCGCTCCGCCGGAGATTCCTGATTTTTCAGGTAGCAAGAGGCGCGCCACAGCGCGGTCGAATTTTTCAACGTGAAAACAAGAGCTTCCCTGGCCACCTAGTTTTTATGCAATCCGGACTTTGACGCGCGCGTAAGCAGGTTGCCGCGCGAACAATCAGTGCCCTGATTTTTTGGGCTTGGCGATGCGTTGATTAGATTTTGAGCACGCTGCTACGCACACAAGCAATTCACTTGTATGGAAGAAATCCTGTGATAAGCCACTGCACCAGTGAACATAAAATCTTGCGGAGGTTTCGATGTCCTTGAAGTCCTGTCTTTCCATTTCAGCCGGCGCGATCATGATGCTCGCTGCCGTGCCGGCGTTTGCCGTCACCACTTGGCCCAGCGCAAGCCTGCTGGCCTCGGGCACGGCTGACAGCTGCGCCGCCGCCAGCGCCGCGGCGCAGGAAGGCGGCCGCGTGACCGACGCCGCCCTCGCCAATTGCAGCCTTGCGGTCAAGTATGCCATTCACGACGGCGCGCGCGCCGAAGTGCTCAGCAACCGCAGCGTTCTGCATTATGCCCGCGGGGAATATGATGCGGCCCTGGCCGACAACACGGCCGCCCTCAAGATCAATGACCGCATGGCGGAAGCCATCGTGAATCGCGGCTCGATCTATCTGGTGCAGCACCGCCCCCAGGCGGCCGCGGCGAACTTCGACCGCGCCCTGATGTTCACTCCGGCGCATCCGGAAAAGGTCTATTTCAACCGTGCGCTGGCGCGTGAAGACATGGGCGATCTCAACGGTGCCTATGCCGACTATGCGCAGGCCGCCAAGCTGGCGCCGCAATGGGACCAGCCGCGCCACGAGATGACCCGTTTCACCATCATGCGCCAGAAGCCGACCAGCTAACGCGCTCTCTCCAGACAGATGTGATAAAGCCCGGGCCTTGTTGCCCGGGCTTTATTTTTCTGCGGCAGACGCGCAATTACAGCTACGGCGCCGCGTCGAGCTTGGCCTTCAGCTCTGCGGCGGTGCCCTGGAAGCCATAGGCGCCAGGAGAGCGTTGTTGGAATTTTTTCGCGCTGGCCAGTCCGCCCGCCAGCACCGGATCGAAGCCGGCATCGCGCACCAGCCCTTCCGCCACCCGGACCGCCTGGGGGTCATCGCCCGCGATCGGGATCCCCATCTTGGGATCGGGGCGGTTCGATTGGCTCTCGAAAGCGTTGGCGCCCATGCTGTTGAAGGCGCGCACCAGCCGGGTGCCGGCGAGATATTTCTGCGAGGTCACACCAATGCCGTTGGTGTCCGCCTCTTTGGTGATGGCGTCGCCATCGCGCGTGGGTACCGCGTTGGTGGCGTCCAGCATGATCTTGCCCTTCAGCGCATCCTTGTAGTCGGCGCCGATCTGGGGCAGCGCCGCATAAGGCACCGCGATGAACAGTGCGTCGCCGTAAGCGATGGCCTGGGCGACCGTGCCGGCGTGGGCAAGCGGTCCCAGTTTGGCCACCAGGTCTTTCAATTCGTCCGGGTCGCGGGTGGCAAACATCACGGGATGGCCGGCCTTGATCCACAAGCCCCCGACAGAGGCGCCGATATTGCCGGCGCCGATAATGCCGATGCGCGACTTGGTCTGGGCAATGGCGCCGGTGGTGAGCAGCGCCGTGCCGGCCGCGGCGGCAATCGCGGCTCTGCGGCTCAATTCAGACTGCATGATGGCCTCCCTGTTTTTCCAAGCCTATCTGCTTGCCGATGTTTCGCAACTGCGTCGTGCGGCTTGATTTCATTGGGCAATTCCATGGGCCGCTTGCCCCGGCGCGGTTGGAGAGCTGGCCGGCTTGCGCTAGCTTCATGCGAAAGTGCAGGCACGGGGAGAAACGCGCATGAAGAAGCCCAGCATTCTGTTGGCGGCGGGATTTGCCGTGCTGGCCGCATCGATGCCGGTCAAGGCGCAGGTCGCCGGCTCCGATCATCTTTCCACCTCCGGCGGGACGCTCGACATCGCGCCGATCCACCATGCTAGCCTGATGCTCACCTATCAGGGCGCGCATATTCTGATCGATCCGGCGCCGCTGGACGGCGCCACAGCCGATGCGGTGGCCGCGCCTTATAAGGCGATGGCCCAGCCGGATTTCATTCTGATAACTCATGTCCATGGTGATCATTTCAATGTTCCGATACTGGAGGCGGTGGCGGGCCCCAAGACTGTCATCATCGCGCCGCAGAATGTCCGCGATGCGATGCCGCCCGATCTTCAGGCCAAGATCAAGGTGATGAAGAATGGCGAGAAGGGCGCGCTCGGCGCTGTCCCTGTGGAAGCTGTGGCCATGTACAACGTCACGCCCGCGCGGCTGAATTTCCACCCCAAGGGTTTGGGCAATGGCTATGTCATGACCTTCGCGGACAAGCGTGTCTATGTCGCCGGCGACACCGAAGAGACGCCGGAGCTGGAGCATCTCCCCAATATCGCTCTGGCCTTCATTCCGGTGAATCTGCCGTATACGGAGGATGTCCCGGCGGCGGTGAAATGGGTAAAAGATTTCAAGCCCAAAACCGTTTTCCCTTACCATTATCGCAATGGTGACGGAGCCACCAGCGACATGGCGGCCTTTTCCACCGCGGTTGGCAATGCCAGCCTGGTGAGATTGCGGAAGTGGTATTGAACCGCAACCACGGCCGTGTCGCCCTCCGATTCATGCCAGACCGAGCGAAGGCGCGTCCTCTATTGGGTCAATCACCGAGCGCTTTGTAAGCCGAATATGCGCGCGCGAGACGGCTGTGTTGCGAGCCAGCCGCAAGTGCTTCTCAGAAGATTTGGAACTTTGACATGACATTTTGTCACGACGGTATTCGGCCGTGGAAAGTCTCGCACATGCGGAAAAGAAACGAGATATCGCCGCGATATTTCACCAGCAAAGGGTTAGTCCGCGTCGGCCAACCGCAAGCTCCCTCTCACTCCACGAATGTGCGGCGCAATACGGCATAAATTTATAGCCAAGTTATTTTTTGATGTTCCGCCAGCGCATTGGACCGCTTAGGCTGGCTTTAGATCGGATTTGAATCCGGCGAGGGCGCTGGTGGCTTTGCCATCATGGCGCGAGATAGGGACAGTCATGAGATCACAAGCCGCGGCTCGTGGCCGTTCTGCTTTGCGCGAGCGGACCGGTGCGCCGAGAAATCCCTTTCTTCATTCCGTTTCAGGCGTGCCAGCGCGGTCGCATGCCGCGCACGTTGGCGTCATCGCAGTTCATGAAAAAGCCGGTGTTGCTAGCCAGCAGGGGGTAGCAGCGACAGACCGGAGGTGAGGGGAAGAAGAATGAGAGAGCTTTCCGTGGGCGAGGGGCGCGCCATCTTGCGCGCATTTCTGCTGGCTACCGCTGTTACGCTGTCCGGCTCTGCATCGGCTCAGGACAGCTATCCCACCCAGCCCGGCAAGGATTGGCCGATCTACGGCGGCAGCTACAACAACCAGCGCTATTCTTCGCTGAAGGAAATCACGCCCGCCAATGCCCGCAATCTTCAGGGCAAGTGGATGTACCATGTCGAAGGATTGCAGGGCCTGGAAAGCGTGCCTGTCGTCGTTGGCGGCGTCATGTATGTCAGCGGTTATAACCGGATCGATGCCCTGGATGCCCGCACCGGCAATGTCATCTGGCGCTTCCGTCGCCAGCCGGCGACGGCGGCCTATCAGCGCGGCGCGGCGGTGGCCCATAACCGTGTCTATATCACCACCAATGACGGTCATGTGCTGGCGCTGGATGCGCGCACAGGCGCCCAGCTATGGGAATCCAAAGGCGGTCCCAAGGTGTCCTTTTCGGGCGGCCCGCCCATGGTCGCAAACGGCAAGATCCTGGTTATGGGCAACCGTTTTGGCATCGGCGACGGCGGTGGCTTCATCCAGGCTTATGACGAACAGACGGGCGATTATCGCTGGACCTGGCGTTCCGTGCCCGAAAAGGGCGATCCGGCCCTGGATACATGGGGCGGCCATGTCCCCGGCGGCGGCCCGATCTGGATCGGCGGGGCCTATGATCCGGAACTGAAGCTTGTCTATTACGGAACGGGCCAGCCCAATCCGCAATGGTCGGGCAAAGGCCGGCCCGGCGACAATCTCTATTCCGATTGCATCGTCGCGCTGGATATCGATACCGGCAAACTGAAATGGTATTTCCAGAACACGCCGCACGACACGCACGACTATGACTCGACCGAGATCATCGTCCTTGCGGACATGACCTTCAAAGGCCGGCCGCGAAAGCTGGCGCTGCAGGCCAATCGCAACGGCTTCTATTACATTCTCGATCGCACCAATGGCGAGTTCCTCCAGGCGACCCCATTCGTCAGCCGGGTGGATTGGGGCACGGTCGATCCGAAGACCGGCAAGGGACAACCCGATCCGGCGCATGAGCCAACCGTCAAGGGCACGATCACCTGTCCTTCCACGGCGGGCGCGACCAACTGGCCGTCGCCGGCCTTCAACCCCGTCACCGGACTCTTCTATGTCACCGCGACGGAAGGGTGTGGCGTCAACACGCTGGCGAGTTCGGCGCCGGATTCCGAGACCAGCTATCTCGAAAGTCCGCGCGACAAAGAGAGTTGGCAGCTATACACGAGGGCGATCGACGCCAAGACCGGCGCGATCAAGTGGGATTACAAGCAGGTCCGTTCCAACCATTACGGTCCCGGTCTTCTGACCACCGAGGGTGGCATCGTCTTCTCGCCAGAACAGTTCGGCCAGGTCTCGGTGCTCGATGCCAAAAGCGGGCGTTCGCTCTGGCACTACAATACGGGCGACCTGATCACCGCCAGCCCGCTCACTTACAGCGTGGATGGTCACCAATATCTGGCGATCGCATCCGGCACCAACATTCTCACCTTCGGCCTGCCGGATCCTGCCCCTGCAGCGGAGAAGAAGCCATGACGCGGCCTCTGACCAAAGCTCTTCTCATCGGGTTGGTTCTTCCCCTGGCCCTTCTGCCAGCCCTGGCGCAGCGACGCGCGGCGCCCAGCGGCCCGTCCAATCCGTTCGCCGGCAACAGCCAGGCGATCGCGCAAGGCGAGCAGAGCTACAACCAGAACTGCACCTCCTGCCACGGTCCCAATGGCGGCGCGGGTGAGATCGGGCCGGAGATCATTCACAACCTGTCGGTGCCGCTGCGCGGCGAGCTGGACGACAACCAGATCCTGGATGTGATCCGCAACGGCGCGCCGGGCACGGCCATGCCGGCCTGGAAGGGAAAGCTGGCGGAAGACGATATTCTCAAGATTGGCGCCTTCCTGCATTCCCTGCGCGGAACGGCGATCGACAATCCGCTTCTCGGCAATGCCGCCCATGGCGAGGAAATTTTCTGGGGCAAGGGCCAATGCGGTTCCTGCCACATGCTGGGCGGCAAGGGCGCGCTCAAGGGGCCCGATCTCAGCAATGTCGCGGCCGAGTACAAATCCAATCTCATCGTCGATGCGCTGACCAAGCCCAATCACCGCGTCTATGGCGACGGCGGGGTGCATTTGCGCGCGCTGCCGGCGATGGACACCTATGACGCGGTCCATGTCACGCTCAACAACGGCCGGGCGATCGACGGCGTGCTGCTGAACCAGGACAGCTATTCGCTGCAGCTGATGGGCGATGACAATCAGCTTCATTTGCTGGACCGCTCGCAGGTCAAGTCGGTCGCAGGCAAGCCGCCGCTGATGCCGACCGACTATGACAAACGCCTCACCAAGGAGGAGTTTGCGGATCTGATGGCGTTCCTGACCCGGCAAGGTCGCAAGGCCCCCGCCGCCGCAGCCGCGCCGCGCAATGCCGATCCAGACTGATGAAACGATCAAACAACAACAATCTGCAAAGGGGAAAAAGATGTTTGCGAACTCCAAAACCAGCGTTTCTGCAATCGCCTTAATGGCCGGCTTGGCCAGTTCGCCGGTCTGGGCGCAAGATGCAACTACGAGTACGGAATCGGTGGTCGTCACGGGTTCGCGCGTCATTACGAATATCGCCAATTCGCCCACACCCTTGACCACCCTCTCGAGTGATCAACTCGAGGCGATGACACCAACATCGGTATCGGATGCCTTGATCAAGATGCCGGTGTTTACGGGCTCCACGTCCCCGCGGCAGGCCTATCAGAACTTGACCATCCTCAATCTGCGCAATTTCGGCGCGAACCGGACGCTGGTTTTGATGGACAATCACCGCGTCACGCCCTCGCTGCAGGACGGCACGGTGGGTCTGGAGACCTTGCCCATGACACTCATGACTCGGACCGATGTGGTAACGGGCGGCGCCTCCGCGGTCTATGGTTCCGACGCGGTCTCCGGCGTGGTCAATTTCATTCTGGACAAGCAATTCACCGGCGTGAAGCTGGATCTTAATGGCGGCATCTCGACCTATGGGGACGGTGCGAGTTTCAAGATTGATGCGGCGGCCGGGACGAGCCTTTTCGGCGGACGTGGGCATTTCGAAATCGCAGTGAGCAGCCGGCACCGCGATATGGTGATGGATAGCGCTCGTCCTTTCGGTTGGCAGCCCTGGGTGCAAACGGGTTCGGGCACGACTGCCAACCCTTATGTGGACACGGAATTTGCCCAGCGCCCCACGGCCCCGTTCGGAGGCGTGATTACCGCGTGCGGGGGCTGTGCGGCCACAGGCTATAATTTCTATTCCGCTGGCGTGCTCACGCCCTACAACCCGGGGGCTCTGACGGGTACCAGCAACGTTACGACCGCCGGCGATGGCGGCTGGAACAAATACGGCAGCGCGCTGAACGAGATAAAGGTCAACACGGCCTTTAGCCGTTTCAGTTATGAACTGAGCGACGACACCACATTCTATATCAATGCAACCGCCAGCGAGTCGGCCAACGTCACCCGATACTTTCCAATCAAGATCGGGCCCGTAACCTTCGGCGGGTTGTACTACAGGAACAATCCGTTTCTTCCGCCGGCGACCCAGGCTCTGCTGGGCAATAACGGGACAAACCCCGCATTTTTCGTGCCGAGTACGGGTACCCAGGGCAACAATGGCGGTTCCAACGCCACCAACACCTTTGTCATGGGCAAATTCCTGGACGGCGGGCCGTCGCAGGAGCAGGGCGGGACCGGTGTCGACCGACTGCTTTCGGTTGCGACGGGTCTGGACGGCCACTGGGGAGGGTACAGCTGGAGTTTGTACTACTCGCATGGCGAAGCCCGGGAGGATTCCGTCGTCACGGCCAACCAGGACTACCAGCATCTTTACGCGGCGCAGGACGCCGTCCTGGCGCCTTCTGGTACCGGCCCTGGGGGCATAACATCCAATGTCAGCACCATGACGATCCAGTGCTATGCTGCGACCCAGCCAGCGACGGCAGCGGCGTATAAAAATTGCGTCCCATTGAACCCGTTCGGCCCGGGCCCGCTGACCCAGGCACAGTTCAATTGGATCAACGCCAATACTCCGACCTGGATGACCAACAAAATGGACAATATGGAGGCCAGTATATCCGGTAGTCCGTTCGACACCTGGGCCGGCCCGATCACGGTGGCGCTGTCGGGCGAAGCGCGCTTCATGTCCCTGGATATCGTGGCCGGCGGCCCCAACAGAAGCGGGCTGGTGGACTGCACCGGCCTGCGTCTCTGCGATCCGACCGCGCTCCGCTGGTTGTCGGGCGGATCGTCAGTGTCCGCCTCCAACAATGTGGAAGAGGGGGCGGTCGAAGCCAACGTTCCTCTGCTGAAGGATTCTGCGTTCGGAGACAGCTTGAATGTCGATCTGGCAGGCCGCTACACCAACTATAGCACCTCGGGCGGGGTAGAAACCTGGAAGATCGGACTCAACTACGGGGTCAACGATTTTCTGCGTTTCCGCAGCACCTGGTCCGTCGATATTCGTGCTCCCAATCTGTACGATCTGTTCCAGCCAATCACCACATCTTCGGGATCTGGCTATTTCGACATTCACACCTCAACCCAGAACAACACGCAGGTCGTCACGGGCGGCAACCCAAATCTCCAGCCGGAAGTTGCCCGTACTTTCACCGCCGGTGTGGTGCTGACGCCCGGCTTCTTTCCGGGGTTCTCAACGTCTCTCGATTATTACCAGGTGCGTCTGCATAACGCGATTGGCCAGATCTCCGGTACCTCCGTGTCCATTCAGAACCTCTGCAATGGTTCCGGCGGCACCTCGCCCTATTGCGCCTTGTATGTGCGGCCGCTTCCTTTCAGCGACACGTCTCCGGCCAACTATCCGACCAAGGTATTCTCGAATACCCAGAACACCGCGCTTGTGGAGATCCAGGGTTTTGACCTGGAAGCAAACTACGCCTTCGAAGTGCTTGGGGGGAGTTGGAACGCACGTGTGCTGGCGAACTACCAGCCGGTGAATCAAAACCAGGCCTATCCTGGCGCGCCGTTCACGTTTACGTCCGTGCCGCCTAACAGCGATTTGATAGCCAAGACCCATGTCAACGGTTCGCTATCTTATACGCTGGACAAATGGACCTTTGCGCTGCAAGACCGCTGGCTTGGGAAATATAGCAGGGTCACGACGGCTGGCGTGCCGCAGGTTTATGTCGACCCATGGATTCGTGCAAAGAATTATGTCGACGTCGATCTGGAGCGGGAGTTCGAGGCAGGCGGTGTCGACATGACCGGCTATTTCAATGTCCAGAACTTCTTCAATGCCAAGGGACAGGTCTATGAAAACAGCGCGGTGCAGGGCATCCACTATCCGATCCCGGCCGAAGAGGACATCATGGGCCGCTACTTCACATTGGGCATAAAGGCGCGGCTATAGGGCCGATTTTGCGGGCTTGAAATCCGTTGGCGGGATCGAAAGGTCCCGCCACTCTTCCGTGCGTCTCCGATTGAATCCGTTCTGTCACGAAACGGTTCTATAGAACGCATGTTCTTGCAGCCGCCTGTCGCGGCTCCGTTTTTCGTGGCGATCTCATGTCCACCCAGCTGTTCGATCTGGCAGTGGTCGGCGGCGGCGTGGTCGGCCTCGCCCACGCCTTTCTCGCGGCCAAAGCCGGCAAGCGGGTGGCGGTGATCGAGCGCGATGCCAGAGCCAATGGCGCTTCGATCCGCAATTTCGGCTTCATTACCGTGTCCGGCCAGGAACGTGGCGACAGCTGGCGGCTGGCGCGGCGCACCCGTGACATCTGGGCCGAGGTTGCTGACGCAGCCAACATCACGGTCGAGCAGCGCGGCCTGTTGCTGGCGGCCCGCTCGGCCGAAGCCATCGCCGTGATCGAAGCCTTTCTCAAGACCGAGATGGGCGAGGGCTGCCGCCTGGTCGAACCGGCCGAATTCCGGGCGCGCACCGGCGGGCTGGGCGGGTCCGATCTGATGGGCGCCCTCGAAAGTCCGCACGAGCTGCGGCTGGAATCGCGCAACGCCATTCCCGCCCTGGCCGCCTGGCTGGAAGAGGCTCTGGGTGTCGTCTTTTTCCGCGAAACCGTGGCCTTCAGCACCACGCCGCCCAAACTCAGGACCTCCCGGGGTGTGATTGAGGCCGGCGCCGTGGTGGTCTGTCCCGGCGATGATTTCGTCACTCTCTATCCGGACCGGATCGCCGGCTATGGCCTGCGCAAATGCCGGCTTTCCATGCTCAAGCTGGCCGATCCGGGTTTGCGCCTGCCATCGGCCCTGATGTCGGATCTCAGTCTCACCCGCTATCGCGGTTATGCCGCGCTGCCTGAGGCGCGCCCGCTGGAAGCAAAGCTGCGCCGCGAGCAGCCCGAACATTATGAACATGGCGTGCATCTGATCGTCGCCCAGGGCGGCGACGGCGGGATGATCGTCGGCGACAGCCATCATTACGATCATCTTCCCGGTCCTTTTGCACCGGCCGCGGCGGAAGCAGCAATCCTGGATGAATATCGTCGCGCCACCGGGCGCGACGCCCCACCCGTGCTGGAACGCTGGACCGGCGTCTATGCCGTGGCCGACGACCGCACCTATCTGATCGACACGCCCGAGAAAGATGTCCGCCTGGTGATGGTGACCAGCGGCACCGGCGCGTCCACCGGCTTTGGCATCGCCGAACGGGTGCTTGGCGACCTGATGAACCTCAAAGAGGCAGCGGCATGAGCTTTCCCGTCAAGGCGGTGATTTTCGACTGGGCCGGCACGATGGTGGATTTCGGCTGCATGGCCCCGGTGCATGCGCTGATGGATGTGTTCGCCGGGGAGGGGGTGGAGATTTCTGCCTCCGAGGCTCGGGCCGACATGGGCAAGGCCAAGCACGATCATCTGACAGCCTTGATGGCCGATGCGGGCGTGGCCTCGCGCTGGCAGGCTGCGAAAGGCGCTGCCGCGACGGCGGACGATATTGAGCGGCTGTATCAGAAGCTTGTCCCGGCGATGACGGAAGCGGCATCCCGCGCCTCGGTGCTGATCCCCGGCGCGGCCGAAACGGCGGCGGCGCTGCGCGCACTGGGCGTGAAGATCGGCTCGGGCACCGGCTACACCCGCGAGATGATGGCCGAGATTCTGGCCAGCGCCGCGCGCCAGGGCTATGCGCCAGAGGTTGTGGTTTGCGCGGGCGAAACGCCCAGCGGCCGGCCTTCACCGCTGATGGCGTGGAAGGCCATGATCGCGCTCGACGCCTGGCCTGCGAACGCCTGTATAAAAGTGGATGACGCGCCGGTCGGTATCGAGGAAGGCCGCCTGGCCGGCTGCTGGACCGTCGGTCTGTCGGCCTCGGGCAATGGCGTGGGGCTGGATCGCGACAGTTTCCTGGCGCTCCCGCCCGCGGAGCGGCAGGCCAAGCTCGCCGAAGCGGAAGCCGCGCTCAGGGCCGCCGGCGCCGACGTCATTATCGAAGATGTCTCCCAGCTCATGCCGGTCGTGCACGAGATCGCGCGCCGGATCGCCGCGTCATGAGTCTGGCTTTGGCGCAGGACATGCCCTCGATCCCGCAGCGGGTGCGGGCCTGGCTTGCGCGCGCGCCCGCGCCCCTCTTCACCATCTATGGCGGGCTGATGGCGTTCGGCGCCTATTTCGCCATGTATGGCTTTCGCCGGCCGTTTGCGGTGGCGAGCTATGCCGATGCCGCGCCGGTGCTGGTGCAATTCAAGATCGCCTTGGTGATCGCCCAGGTGTTCGGCTATGCGCTGTCGAAAGTGGCGGGGATCAAGTTGGTGTCCGAGCTGCCACCACAGCGCCGCGCCGCCGCCATTCTGGCGCTGATTGCCGGCGCGGAGGTCTGCCTGATCCTGTTCGCGCTGATCCCGGCGCCCTGGAACATCGCCTGCCTGTTCGCCAACGGCCTTTTCCTGGGCATGATCTGGGGGCTGGTGTTCGGCTTTCTGGAAGGCCGGCGTGTGTCTGAGGTGCTGGGCGCCATGCTGTGCGCGAGTTTCATTGTCTCCTCCGGGGCGGTCAAATCGATCGGCGCCGATGTCATGCTGCGGGGCTGGGCCAATGAATACTGGATGCCGGCCCTGACCGGGCTCCTGTTTGCGCCACTCCTTATTATATGTGTGGCGGGACTTTCGGTGATGCCGCCGCCCAGCGCCGAAGACGAGCGGCTGCGGGTGGCGCGGGCGCCGATGGACGGGCCCGCCCGGCGCGCGATGTTCATGGCGTTTGCGCCCGGCCTGATAGGATTGATCATCGTCTATGTCGGCCTGACGGCGCTGCGCGATTTTCGGGACAATTTCGCGGTAGAGATTTGGAACGGGCTAGGCTTTGCCAATGATGCGGAAATCTTCACGCTTTCCGAATTGCCGGTCGCGGTCATTGTCCTGGTGACGATGGCTCTGGTCATGTTCATCCGTGATAACCGCCGCGCTTTCCTTGCCAACCTTCTGCTGGTGGCGGTGGGCCTGGGGCTGGCGGGACTCTCCTCTCTTGCGTTCCAGACCCATGTGATCGGGCCGGTGTCCTGGATGATCGCGCTGGGCGCAGGGCTCTATCTGGGCTACACGCCCTTCAATGCCCTGCTGTTCGACCGTTTCATTGCCGCCAGCGGCCGCACCGGCACGGCGGGCTTTCTGATCTATGTTGCCGATGCCTGCGGCTATATGAGCTCGGTGGCGCTGCTGGTCCTGTACAATTTCATCGGTGTCAAAATCTCCTGGGTGTCGTTTCTGGTGGTGATTTCCTACTCTGCCGCCTTGGGTGGCCTTGCACTGATCGGCGCCGCAGTCTTCTATTTCCACCGCTATCTTCCGCGTCCGCAAAGCGCATGATCGCCGGCCTCGACGACATCGAAAAACTCTATTTCTCCCGTGGCGGCCTCTATTATGGCGAGGGCATCACCCAGATCGAACATGCGCTGCAATCTGCCGAATTGGCCCAGGTGCATGGCGGATCCGAAAGCCTGATCGTGGCCGCACTGCTGCATGACATCGGCCATCTGTTTGAAAACGAAGAAGATGTCGCTGACGGGAAATTCGACGACCGTCACGAAGCCATCGGCGCCAAGGTGCTGGCCGGGCTTTTTCCGGAAAGTGTCTGGCGGCCGGTGGCCTTGCATGTGGCGGCCAAACGGTACCTTTGCTTCATCGAGCCGCAATATTGGGCAGGTTTGAGCGAGGCATCGAAGAAATCACTGGAGCTTCAGGGCGGTACCTTTACGCAAGAGCAGGCGCGAGCCTTTGAGCGCGCGCCTTATTGGCGGGAGGCCGTCCTGTTGAGACGCTTTGATGACATGGGCAAGCAGGATGAGATGTCGGGCCGCTGCTTTGCCGACTATCTGCCCATGATGCGCAAGCTGCGCGCAGACGCGGCCGCGTCCTAGCGAAGATCGCAACTCCGCGACAGGGCGTCGCGGTGTTGACGGTCCTTCTTCAGAAGTCTGCATTCATTTCATCACCGAAGCGTCATTTTGCGCTCGCAACCTCTCGGCATTTCGGGGGTGACCACAACGGTGTGCGCACGAACATGCGCGCACCGGGAAGGTGTCCTGTCGCATTTTTTTCCGGGGGTAATGATGAAAGCCAAGTATTTGATCTCTTGCGCGGTTGCCGCGCTGGCCAGTGGCGGCATGCCGGCTTCGGCCCAGAATGTGGCAGCCAATACGGCATCGACCGGAATTGAGACGGTTGTTGTCTCGGCCGACCGCCGTGACGAATCCGTGCAGGAAGTCCCCAACACCGTGCAGGCCTTCACCGGGGCCACGCTTGATGACAACAATCTCCGGACGCTCGACAGCCTGCTGCGCTACACCCCCAACATCACCTATGGCAACAACGGCCCCGGCCAGGGCGAGATCATCATGCGCGGTCTTTCCAACGGCTTCCGCGGCAACCAGTCCAGCGGCACGATCGCCAACTTCCCGAATGTCGCGATCTATCAGGACGAGCAGTCCATGCAGTTTCCGGGACGCAATGTGGACATCTATATGGTGGACATGAACCGCGTTGAGGTTCTGGAAGGCCCCCAGGGCACCTTGTTTGGCGGCGGCGCCGAAGCCGGCGCGGTGCGCTACATCACCAATAAGCCCAAGCTGGACACTTTCGAAGCCAAGGCTGAAGCCAGTTACGGCTTCACCTCAGGCGGCGCCGACAATTCCGCGGCCAACCTGACGCTCAACGTGCCGCTGATCACCGGCAAGCTGGCCATCCGCGCCGTTCTCTATGACGAGAAGCAGGGCGGCTATATCGACAATGTGCCCAGCACCTTCACCCGTTCCAATGAGGATCTGGGCAACTTCTATTTCAACATCGCGCCCAATGCCGCCGGCACCTGTCCCAACGGCCTGCCGGCCGGTTCGGCGACCCATCTTTGCACCCTGCCGTCCGCGCGCGCGCCGCAGGTGAACAATTTCGCCACCGCCCAGCCGGACTTCAATCCTGTGACCTATCAGGGTGCGCGGCTTTCGAGCCTGTACCAGATCACTGATGATTGGGATGTGCTGATTTCGGAAAGCCTGGAATCGCTGGACGCGGAAGGTCTTTCGGTTCAGTTCCCCACCGGTTCGGACTTCCAGCCCCTGCAGCCGCTGCAGGTGACCGCCTTCAACCCGTCCTACAACAAGGACCGCTATTCGAACACGGCCTGGACCGTCAACGGCAAGATCGGTGACCTGAAGCTGGTCTATACCGGCGGCTATACCGACCGGAACATCCATGAGCAGATGGATTACACCAATTATTCCCGCTCGGCCGGCGGCATGTATTACCAGTGCGTCGGCGGTTCGACCGGCTTCGGCACCGGCGCGGCGAGTTGCTATTCGCCAGCGGGCTACTGGCAGGACACGATCCACAGCACCCATATCAGCAACGAGGTGAGGATCAGCACGCCGGACGATTGGCGCCTGCGCGCCATCGGCGGGGCTTACTGGGAAGAATTCCACATCTATGACGACATGAATTTCAACTACAAGACCATCCCGTCCTGTAATCCCGCCAATCTGACGGCGGCGCTTGCCGGCGGCCCGGTCTGCGTGGCCGATGTACGCACCGCGCCGGGCTCGACCGCCAACGCGCCGGGCGTGCGCAGCGATGCCACGGCTTTCGGTGAAGATACCCAGCGCGGTTACAACCAGTATGCCGTCTTCGGTTCGGCGGACTTTGACATCATTCCCGAGGTGCTGACCGTGACCGGCGGCGCGCGCTGGTATCAGTATCGCGAATATGAGGTCGGCTCGCAGTATGGCACCACCACCAGCTGCCTGAACGTGCCCAACGGCCAGTGCACCGGCGGCATGATCAACATCGACGCCGCGCACGATCGGAAGACCTATTCCGGCGTGAAAGGCCGCGCCAATGTCACCTGGCACGTGACGCAGGATATCATGGCCTATTACACCTTCTCACAGGGCTTCCGTCCCGGCTCGTTCAACCGGTCCTCCGGTCTTGTCGCGCCCGGCGCCGGCGGCGTCGCCCAGTTCAACAAGCCCAATGGCTATGGCCCTGACTCCCTGCAAAACCAGGAAGTCGGCGTGAAGGCCTCTTTGCTGGACAACCGGGTGATCCTGAACGTGTCCGGCTATCTGATGCAGTGGAACAGTGTGCAGTTCCTGTTCTTCAATCCGCCCTATCTGGGCAACACGACCTTCGGCGTGAACGGCCCTGACTTCCATGTAAAGGGCTTTGAAGTGCAGCTTCAGGCGCTGCTGGCGGATGGCCTGACCCTGTCGGGCTCGGCTTCCTACAACAACGATACCCAGTCCGGATCGCAATGTCTGGTCAGCAATGTTCCGACGTCGCCCACCCTCGGCCAGTGCATCACCCAGATCATTCCGAAGGGCTCAACCACCCTGTCGCCCTTCGTCAATCCCTTCGGTGCGCCGGGCACGGTGCCGGCCTTTTCGCCTGATTTCCAGGGTAACGCCCATCTGCGCTACACTTGGACCGTGGATAATTTCAGCCCTTATATAATGGGCGGGCTCAGCTATACCGGAGACATGTACAACCAGCCGGCGACTTATACGTCGGGCGTGGGCGTGGTCGTGCCGAACACGACCTTCCTGCGTTACCTGCAGCCCGGCTATACGACCTTCGATGCGGCCATCGGCGTGAACTTCGACAAATGGTATGCGCAATTGTACGGCCAGAATCTGGGCGACAGCCATGCCAGCACCTTCACCTCGACAGCGCAGTTCATCAAATCCGAAGTCCCCTTGCGTCCGCGGGTCATGGGCCTGAGGATCGGCGCGAATTTCTAAGCGGCATCGGCTAAAGTGCGGTCAGCCAGCGGCGCCGCTGCCAGGCGCAGCGATGAGATGGATGTGACCGTTACGCCGTCAACCGAGACCGAAGTCGCCCGCCTGCGCCAGTTGCACAGGGATGGACGGCACGCCGAGGCGTTAGAAGGCGCCGAGGCGTTGCTGGCGGATTTTTCGGAAAACCGCGATCTGTTGCTGATCGCGGCCGCCAGCCTGCGCCATCTGTCGCGCCTGGACGAAGCCCTTGCGATGCTGGACCGGCTGGAGCGGTTTCACCCGCAATTCAGCCAGATGCACCAGGAACGTGGTCTCTGTTATGTCGCGCGCAAGGATGCGCCACCCGCGATCGGCGCCCTGCTGCGGGCGGTGAACATCAATCCGGCTCTGCCCATGAGCTGGCGCATGTTGGAAGGTCTTTACCGCCTGACCGGCGAGACGGAAAAGACCGAGACCGCCGCCGCGCATGTCGCCATCCTGCGCAAGCTCCCGCCAGAGGTGGTGACCGCGACCTCGCTTTATTCCGATGGCGAGCTGAGCGGGGCCGAGCAGATAGTGCGCGATTTTCTGTTGCGGCAGGGCGATCATCCGGAAGCCATGCGGCTCCTGGCCAAGATCGGCATGGCCCGCGGCGTTCTCGATGATGCCGAGCTGCTGCTGGAGGCGGCTTTGGTGCTGGCGCCCGACCACCGGGCGGCGCGCCAAGACTATGCCCAGGCGCTGACCCAGCGGCACAAATACCGGGAGGCGCGCAAACAGGCCGAATTGTTGCTGAAACTGGATCCCGGCAACATGGATTATCTGTCGCTGGCGGCGACCGCCGCCGTGGGTCTTGGCGAGCATGAGCGCTCCATCGTGCTTTACCAGGCGATGCTGGCCGCAGGCCCGAACAACCCCGATGTGCATCTGTGGCTGGGTCATGCGCTCAAGACCATCGATCGGGTCCCGGACGCCATCGAATCCTATCGCGCGGCTGCCGCAGGCCGGCCTGATTTTGGCGATGCCTATTGGAGCCTGGCGAATCTGAAGACCTACCGGTTTGATGACGCGGAAATCGCCCGCATGCGTGAGGCCGAACAGGCGTCCGGCACAGGGGTGGAAGATCGCATTCATCTCTGCTTCGGTCTGGGCAAGGCGCTGGAGGACCGGGGCGAGCCCGCACAATCCTGGGCCTATTATGAGCGCGGCAATGCGCTGAAGCGGGCGCAAAGCCGTTACCGGCCGGAAAAGACGGAGGCCAACACGGATCGGCAGATCGCCGTCTGCACACCAGAATTTTTCAGTGCCCGCACCGGCTGGGGCGATGCGCGTCCCGATCCCATCTTCATCATCGGACTGCCGCGCTCCGGTTCGACGCTGTTGGAGCAAATACTGGCCTCGCATTCCGAGGTCGAGGGCACCCAGGAGCTGGCGGATATCCATAGGATTGCGCAGGACCTGATGGGTCGCGACCCGGACGGGGCGCGCTATCCGGCGGCACTGGCCGAGATGACAGCGGAAGATTTTCACCGCCTGGGTGAAAAATACCTGGCCGATACGCGCGTCTACCGCACCGGCAAGCCGTTTTTCATCGACAAGATGCCCAACAATTTCCGGCATGTCGGGCTTATCCATCTGATGCTGCCTCATGCCAAGATCATCGATGCGCGGCGCGAGCCTATGGCCTGCTGTTTCAGCAACTTCAAGCAGCTTTTCGCCAACGGACAGGAATTCACTTACAGCATCGAAGACATCAGCCGTTACTACCGGACCTATCTCGAACTGATGCGGCATTGGGACCATGCCCTGCCGGGCCGTGTCCTTCGCGTGCACCATGAAGATGTGGTGGACGATCTGGAAGGAAGCGTGCGCCGGATGCTGGATTATTGTGGCCTGGCGTTCGAGCCGGCCTGTGTCGCCTTTCACAAGACCCAGCGCAGTGTCCGCACGCCCAGCTCCGAACAGGTGCGCCAGCCGATCTTCCGCGACAGCCTGGAGCAGTGGAAGAAATACGAGCCCTGGCTTGGAGATTTCAAATCCGCGCTCGGCGACGCGCTGATCCGCTATCGCGAGTGAAGGTCAGGCGCGGCCGAAAGCGGGATCGCTCCAGCTTGGCTGCCCCGTCTCGCAATGGCCGGCGAAACGCCAGACTGAGCCGGCACTGCGGGCTTCCAGATCGTACCAATGATCGCTGGCCGCGATGACCCAATGGTCTTCCACTGTCATGCCGGGCGCCAGCTGATGCTTGCGGGCCGGCGCCTCCATATAAGTGCGGGGCCGGATGGAAATAGTGACGGGCGTGCTGCCGGTATTGCCAAGACGCAAGACCAGGCTTTCGTTGGCTGGGTCATAGCGCGGTTCGATGGTGACCGCGGGCGCCGTCGCCTTGGCGGCGAAGCGGCGCAGGAAACCATTGGGGCCGTGAACCGTGAAGGCGTAGCCCGCTGCGCCGATCGGTAACCGGTCGGTGAGATGGCCGCCCGCGTCCACGGTGTAAAACCAGGGTCCCGCCGCGCCGCCATCGGCATAGACGGCGAGTGCAACCGCGGCGCCGCGATTTTCGATTTTCAGGGTGAACTGGCCTGCTTCTGCCGCGCCGGTCACCTCCAGCGCATAAGGCAGGGGCCGGGCCGGCCGCCGGCCGGCTTCCTGCACCGGCAGTTTGTTGCCGGTTGGCCGCCTTACCGCCGGGAGCAGATGGGCCGCGTCTGCCTTGGCGTTGTAGCCCCCGGTATCGGGCAGTAAGGCATTCCAATCCCGATTGTCGGCGCCAAAATCAAAAGCAGAGGTGAGATCGCCGCACACCGCCCGCCGCCAGGGCGTGATGTTGGGCTCCATGACGCCGAAGCGGCGCTCCAGAAACCGGATGACCGAGGTGTGATCGAACAGTTGGGAATTGACAAAGCCGCCCTTGGTCCAGGGCGAAACGATGATCATCGGCACACGAGGGCCAAGTCCGACTGGCTCGCCTTTATAGACCTCTCCGTCCAGGGAAACGGTGCTGCGGCCCATGCCGGGAGCCGTCGGCGGCACCGGCGGCGGAACGTGATCGAAGAATCCGTCATTTTCGTCATAGTTCAGGATGAAGGCCGTTTTCGCCCAGACTTCCGGATGCGCCGCCAGCACCGAAAGCAACCCCGCCACAAACTGTTCGCCATAGGCGGGGCAGGCGGCGGGATGCTCTGACAGGATGTAAGGCGTGACGATCCACGAGACCTGGGGAAAGCGGTTGTTGGCGATGTCTTCGGCAAAACGCGCCACCAGATGCTCGCCCCGCGACTGCTTGGCGTTGGCGGCATTCGATGTGCTGACCCAGCTGCGGGCCCGGCGGTAAAGATCGGACGAAGGATCCAGCCCGCGAAAGTTTGCGAAATAGGCCAGCGCGTTGTCGCCGTAATTGTCGTATTCCTGATAGATGCGCCAGTCGATGCCCGCCGCTCCAAGCCGCTCGGCATAGCTCGTCCAGCGATAGGCGGAAAAGCCCGCCGCGTCATTGCGCGGATCGGCGGTTTCGTTGGTCTCGTCCGGCGGATTCTCGATCGCCTGACGCCCGTCATTGCCGACAGCCAGACCGTTGGTGCCGGTGAACAGAAACATGCGGTTGGGATTGGTCGGCCCGAACAGCGAGCAGTGATAGGCGTCGCAGATGGTGAAGGCGTCGGCCAGCGCATAATAGAAGGGAAGATCGGCGCGCGAGAAATGTCCCATGGTCATGGGGCTTTTGGCGGCGATCCAGGCGTCATGGTTTTTCCAGCGCTGGTGCGATCCTTTCCAGTTATGGTCCAGGCTGGCCATGCTCTGTGCCGCGCTTGTCGCACTGTCGAGCCGGAACGGTGTCACCGCCTGGCCGTCCGGGCCGGGCTGATGCCAGACGCTTTTGCCGGAGGGCAGGGTCAGCGGCCGGGGGTCGGAAAAGCCCCGCACCCCGCGCAGCATTCCGAAATAATGATCGAAGGAACGGTTTTCCTGCATCAGGATCACCACATGTTCGATGTCGGCGATGGTGCCGGTCTTGCCGCTAGCCGGCAGAGCCAGCGCCTTGCGGATGACGGGGGGCATCATGCCGACAGCCGCGGCAGCCGCCGTGGCCCCTAGAATTTGCCGTCGATTTTTGTTTTTCACCTTCTACCAACCGCTCGCTGGAATTCCCTGCCGGCATTGCCGCCGGCTTTTAAAAAAAGCCGCGCTTTAAGGGCGCGGCCAAGTTTGGGGGAAACGCTGACGTGAACGCCAGCGGGGGAGGCTATAGAATCTGCATATGACAGGACGATGAAGGGTTTAACGGCATCTGTGGACAGATCGAAAATCCCGGAGCAGGCCCCGCTCAGAGCAGATTCAGGACTACGGCGTCCTTGGCCGGCACCGTCACGGACAGGGTGCGTCCCTCCACGGTGACCGTCCTGCCCGCCCACACATCGCTGGCGCCGGTAAAGACCGCGTCAACGGTCATTGTGACCGTCTGGGTCTGGGACGTCGCGTTGGTTGCCCACAGGATGGTCTTTTCGCCGCGATGCAGGCGCGCCTGGACCGCCGGATTGCTGACCTTTACCCGCTGGCTGACGCCTGCCCATTCGAGCAGTTGCGCGAACTGGGCCTTGGCTGCCTCTGTCTTGTGGCGGTAATAGCCCGCGCCCGGAAAAGTGCCGATCAATAAGGTCTTGCCCGCGTCCGCGCGATTTTCCACCGCCGCGACGGCGCCACTGGCGAAGTGCCCCACCGCCGTGCTGTCGGCCGTTTCATATTCCTGTCGGAAATAACGGCCAAAGATCTGGTGACCGTGCAACTCGAACTGCAGGTCTTCCGACAGGTCTGGGTCGAATTCTACAGCCGTCTGGCGGCAACCGAACAGCGCGTCCAGGCCGTAATTGGGCTGCTTCTCGCCGACATGGCCGTGATCGCCGAAATAGGCCGGCAGGCCTTCGCACACCAGCGCGCCGCCGCCACGGACGTAAGCCTGCAAAGCGGCCACGGTCCGGCTGCGCAGCATCACCGGATAGGGAACATAGATCAGCTTGTAGTTTCCGATATCCTGGGGGAGTACGAAGTCGGGCTGGATATTGTTGTCGAAAAAGCCCTGATAGGCGCCGCGCACCGACGCAGCGTAATAGTCGCTGGATTTCTGCTGCACGACATTGAAGAACTCGGACTCTTCGGCGAACAGAAGCCCGACCTCGCCGGTGACGGGGCGGCTCTTCCACAGTTCGTCATGCACCTTGGCCCAAGCCATCAGCTTGCCCGCCATCTCGGCCTGGGGTGTCATGCTGCCGTCCATCCCGAACAGGCCGAAAGCTCCGAACAGCGGGCCGTCCAGCAGCGCGCGCCAGCGGGTATAGAAGATGCCGCGCGCGCCGCCCGCGCACGACACCATGAAGTTCAGCCGCACATCCTGGGCGTCGGTATCTCGGCCGTCTTCGCGCGGCCGCCCCAGCAATTGCGGCTGCATCCATAACGGGCCGCCCGTGGCCTCGGCGTGCCAGAACGGCTTGTCCTTCGCGCCGGCGCGCGTCAGATCCACGGCCTGATATTGCCGCCAGGCCGCGGCGCCATTGCGCGATGCCACCCAGGTAAAGCCATAGGCATCGACCCGCGAGGCCGCACGCCATTCATCGTTGGTGCTGGTGCCGTGCGACACCAGGGTGGCGGCGGTGCCGTGACCGATGACGAGATGGTCTGGATCGAGCTTGCGCACCAGCGCGATGCGCCAGTCGAACAGGTCGTAAGCGTTCTCGATACGAAACTGCAGCCAGTCCAGGCTTTGCGCATAGTCGTCAAGCGTGCGCGGCGGCTCCACATCGTCCCAACTGGCATAGCTGTAGCGGTGCCAAGCCTTGTTCACCGCGTCCAGGGAGCCGTAACGCTTCTTCAGCCAATCGTGCAGGCGCGCCTTGGTGCCATGGCAGAAGCAATACATATGCGGTGGCACGCCACCCTGGCTGCCGGTCTCGTTCCACAAATCATAGCCCAGCAGCGCGGGGTGATGGCGGTAACGCTTGACCAGCTCGGTGATGAAGCGGCCGCAGGCCGATCGGGCATTTTCATTGTCCAGGCACAGGCCCGGATAGCCGGCGGTGGCGCTGCTGCCGGAATCGACGCTGTCGGCGCGCTGGCCGTCGGAAGCCAGATAGCGCGACGCCGCGAACTGGCGGAAGGCCCATTCCGGAGCGCAATTGTCGATGATGGCGATGACGGTCTTCAGACCATTCTCGGCCGCCAGGTCCAACTGGCGGTCATAGTCGCTCCAGTCGAACTTTCCGGGCGCGACCTCGATGGCCGACCACATGAACCAGTGGCGGAAGGCGTCCATGCCGTTGGCCGTCGCGGCCCGGTAATCGCGCGCCCATTCGTTCGGCGGCGGATTGGATTTGCGGAAATAGACCGCCCCGCCCAGGAAGCCCTCGATGGGCGGCTTTGACGCGGCATGTCCCGGCCCTGCCAGAAGCGAGGGGGCCGCTGCGGCCGATGCAAGCAGGGACCGGCGGCTGGGATTAGACATGAATCCTCATGGCGCAAGAAATGCCGCGACCGCCTGCCTGTCCGTTTTCACCCGGTAAAGGAGCAGGAACAGCAGGCCACAGAAAAGCGTGATGCCTGCCGAGATCAGGATGGCAGGGGTGAAGGAATGAAACCTCTGGAACACCACACCCATCAGGAGGGGCGAGCCGATGCCGCCGACATTGCCGACGAAGTTGACAAAGCCGCTGGCAAAGCCCGCGCCCCGGTTGCCGGCGATCTCGGCCGGGGTGGACCACATCGGCCCCAGGATGGACATCACGAAGGCATAACCCAGCGACATGCAGGTCACCGAAGCGTAGAGGTTGGTGACGTTGATGGTTGCGAATAGCGCAAGCGTGCCCAAAAACAGGCCGCCGAAAATTACGATCCGCCGCGCCGCGACCGAATCCATGCCGCGATCGCACATCGCCCGCACCAGCCGGCCGGCGCCCAGCACCGCGACCACGCCAAGCAGATAAGGCTCCATCGCCATCACTCCCATGCGGCCGAGCGACATATGATAAGTGTCGGTCAGATAGGTCGGGTACCAGGTGAGGAACATGAAATTGATGAAGTCCAGACCGAAATTGGCCATCCCCACCGCCCATAGTGAAGGGCAGCGGAGCAGGAGCCAGAAAAAACCTTTGGGCGCTTCGGTCTGGTCCTCCTGCACAACTGCATCCTGGCGGATCCAGGCCAGTTCGTCCGGGGCGACGCGGGGATCGTCGGCCGGATCATCGCGGGTATGGAGATAAAAGAAGGTGCCCAGCGCGCCGGCGATCAGGCCGGTGACGATGAAGGCGATCTGCCAGCCCCAGAAGGCGATCAGAAAAGCGACGATGGGCGGGGCGATGGCCGCCCCGATCACCAGGCCGAGATTCTGCAGGGCCATGGCCTGGGAATATTCAACTCGCGGAAACCAGCGGGCCAGAAGAATGGAAGCGGCGGGCCAGGTCACCGCTTCGGCAAGGCCGAACGGAATGCGGAATGCGATCCAGGCGCCGTACGACGTCGCGGTGGTGGTGAGGATAAGCAGAATGCACCAGAGCCATAGCGCGATGAGATAGGTGCGCCGCGGCTTCAGCCGGGACGCGAACAGCCCCGCCGGAATTTGCGCGATGGCATAGGACCAGGAGAAGGCGCTCAAGATCACGCCGATTTGGGTGGGGGTGAGATGAAGCTGGCTGCGAAGGGTGGGGATGGCCACCGACAGATTGGTGCGGTCCAGATAGCTGACCGTCGAGATCAGAAAGACCAGGAACATGACCCGCCAGCGGATGCGGGTGCTTGTCGCTTTCATTTTTGTCCCCCCTTTTAGCCCCGCGGGAGTAAGCGGCATATACCAGCCGAAGGCAACAGCCGGCCGGGAACGCGCTTTCTGGCAAGCGGCGATATTGGTAGACATAGCCCAACGCTTCCAGGGAGTGGGCCATGGATATGAACCGTCGCGACGTTGCGTTGGGTGGGGCCGCCGTCACGGCAGCGGGTCTGGCTGCCAGCGCAGAAACGGTGGCCATCGCCGCCCCGCCCCGGACCAAGTTCGATCCGAATGCCTGGCATCAGCGCATCAAGCGCATCATGCAGGTCAATTTCGACGAGCGGGATGCCGAAAAGCTCGATATCGAAAAGTACGCCGACTATCTGGCCTCGATCAAAGCGCAGGCCACCTATCTCAGCATCACCAACCAGACGGCTTTCTATCCGACCAAGATTCCGGACCTGATCACCAGCCGCTGGCTGAACGGCCGCGATTTTTTCGGCGAATGCGTGAAGGCCCTGAAGGCGCGCAACATCCGCATCCTGGGCCGGCTCAGCATCGACCTGGCGCCGACCGCAAATGTGGAAAAGCATCCGGACTGGTTCCAGCGCAACAAGGACGGCTCCATTCCCGATCGCGGCGGCCTGCCGGGCTTTTCGCCGCGCTTCAAGCCGACCTGCCAGTTCACCAGCTATTATTCCGACTTCATTCCCAAGATCATCGAGGAAGTGGTCACGCGCTATGACATCGACGCCGTCTATTCCAACGGCTGGCCGGGAACCAGCGCCAGGGTCTGTTATTGCCAGGCCTGCCAGAAGATCGGCGATCCGACCACGCGCGCCTATCAGGAGGCCTATCTGAAGCGGGCCAAGGAGCTTTGGGGTCTGTATGACGGCATCGTCGCCCGCATCAAACCGAACCTGTTCTTCACCGGCAATCTGGGCGGCGGCTTTTCCGGCGGCGACCTGGATCTGAAGGACCTGACCGAATATGCGGCCTGGTTCGTCGCCGACAATCAGGGACGGGCTGGTTATGGCGCGCCGGCCTGGGATGCCGCGCAGCAGGGCCGCATCGCCAAGGCGATCATGACCGAACGGCTGGTTCCCAACGCGACAGGGTCTTACGGCATCTGCGGCGAGGCGCGCTGGCGCGGCAGCGTGACGGGCAATCCGGTCGAAGTGCGCTCGCGCCTCTATCAGACCCTGGCGACGGGCACGACCATGTTCGTCACCTGGATCAACGGCACCGCGGGCTTTGAGGAGGACCGACGCTGGCAGGATGTGATCCGCCCGGTGTTTCTGTTCCAGGCGGCCAACGACAAGCACTTCCACACCAAGCGCTCCATCGCCAAGGTGGCGCTGCTGGTCGGGCAACGCTCGAACCGTCTTTACAAGACGCCGGCGGGAACCAGCACCCTGGATTCCATTCAGGGCATGTACCAGATCCTGACCGAGGCGCGCATTCCGTTCGACGTCGTTCTGGAAAGCGATCTGACGCCGGAACGTCTGGCCCGCTATTCCGTGCTGGTGCTGTCGAACATCGCCCTGATGAGTGATGCGCAGGCGCTGCAGATCGAGGCTTTTGCAGCCAAGGGCGGTTCGGTGCTGGCGAGCTTCGAGACTGGCGCCTATGACGAGAACGGTGCGCCGCGTTCCGATTTCGCGCTGGCCAAGCTGTTCAACATGAAGCTGGCGGGCAAGCGCATCGGCTATGGCTCGGTGGATGCCGGCGGCCGTCATCCCGGACAGATTTCGTTCCAGCGCATCGAGACCCCGCACCCGATCCTGGAAAGCTTCAAGAACACCAACTGGATCAAAGGATCGAGCTGGATCATGCCCATCACGGCGGATGGGGCCCCGATCCTCACTTATATACCGCAGTTCCCCTGGTATCCGGTCGAGGCGACATTCCCCGATCCCGATCATACCGACATCAAATCGGCAGTGGCGCGGGACAATGGCAAGTCCAAGCTGGTCTATTTCGCCGAAGACATCGAAGCCACCTATTGGCGGACCGGCGGGGATGATCTGGGCGATCTGGTCACCAATGCGCTGCACTGGATGATTGGTGATGACCGCCCGATCCAGGTAGACGGCCACGGCCTGGTGGAGACCTATGGCTGGGAAACCGAGGTCGGTTATGCCGTCCATCTCATCAATTATACCAACCCGAACTTCCGCACGACCGGCTCACGCAAGGCATATCCGGTCGGCGACCAGAAGGTGCGTCTGACCTTGCCGGATCTCAAACCGATCAAGAAAGCCACGCTTTTACACTCCGGCCAGCCGCTGGCGTTCCGGCAGACCGGCAATCTGGTGGAATTCACCATTCCCGATCTGATGGATTATGAGGCGGCGGGGCTGGAGGTCTAAAAAAACGCTGGGAGACGAAGCCGCGGGTTATTGACGGGGCGTCCCAACCTCAAGCGAATTTGGCGGCTCGGGAGTTGAACGCGATACTGATCCGCGCTTCATCCGACTGACTCATGTTGACGCGATGCAAGAGCCATGACGGGAAGATCAAGAGATCACCGGTGACAGGCGGGATCACCATGGCGTGACCGGTGAAAGCATTATAGCCGCCGACGATGTCGCCCGAGATCGTGTAGGTGTGCGGGGTAATGGGGGTCTTCAATTCCAGCTCGCCCTTGTCCGCGCCGCCCTTCACATAATAGACGCCGGAAAAAAGGCTGCCGGGATGGTCGTGTGAATAGTTGAAGTGGCCCTTCTGATTGATGTTGATCCAGGCTTCGGTGATCACCTGGCGCGTCGCGGGGTTGAACTCGAAGGCCCGGTGCACCTCGTCCAGTCTCTTTTGGACTTCCGCAAACAGCTCCGCCAGTTCCGGCGCGCCCGCGTCCAGATTGTCGCTCTGCCAGCCGCCACCATTGGAGACCACGCGCCCGGCGCTGGCTCCCTTCCTTTGCAGGCAGAATTTTTCGATCTTGTCATTGTCCAGGCGGAGCGACTCCACCGCCAGGAAATTGATGAAGATCGGCACGATGTTGATCATCAGGGGCCACTCAATGCTTGAGGCCGGGCAGGGGAAGCCATGCGGCGCGGTCCATCTGGTTGGAGGTGAGCCAGAGATTGCCGCCGATGATCTGGGCGGTGGAAACGCCGCCGAACTCGGCAATGGCCGGTCCATAAGCGACCACACGGTATGTCGCGGCGGCGGGATCGATCCGAGCCACCACCCAGCCACGATGGCAGTTGGGATCGAGTTTCTTTTCGATCATCTCCTTGCGCGTGCCATTGCAGGCCGGTTCATCCTCCATCACGCCCGCCGTGAGCAGCTCATCGCCGCTCCAATGAACATTATCGACATTGAACCATTTGAAATCGACACGGCGCACTGGTTTGGATGTGTCGGCCAGGGAAATGATCTCGAGCGAGTGGGTGCCGGAAACGGCCTCGTAAATCTCCTTTTCGTCCTTGGAGATCTCCACGCCATTATTGCCCGCGAACTCGGTGCCGGGCAGCAGGCGCCAGGTCTTGTCGCTGGGCTTCCATTGATAAAGGCCGCCGGTGATCTTGCCGACGTAATAGTCGGCCTGGGTCGCCCCATTCTTCATCTGCACGCTGTTGTAGATTGTGCCGTCCATGGCGGCGGTGAGGCCGTTGCCCCTGAGATTGTCTGGAACCTGCACGCAACCGGTCCAATGCAGCTCCGGCCGTGCGCCCCGCGCATCCAGGGCGAAAACCTGGACGCTTTCAAACGGGAAGCCATGGGTGACGGTGTAGTAGCTGAAAAGCCCCGGCGTCCGCGTGGGCCGGATCGCGACGCCATGCGCGCTGAGCCGCGAGGCTTGCGGCATCGCCGGACAGTCGGGATAGGTTTTTAGGTCTGGCCTGGGGTGGCTGAGATCGAGTTGTCGAAAGGCCTTGGTTTCACTGTCGATCAGACCCCAGCCGGTGGCGGCGGTGCCGCCGGTGATGATGTATTTGGTGCCAGGAATCCGGAGCATGTCCTCTGGCCGGCCGATATTGCAGACGAAATTCAGCCCCATGGCCGGGGCACAGGGCATGGGCGCCGGCGCCGATGGTTGCGCGAAGCCCGGCATGGCGCCGGCCACCAACGCAATCGCAGCAACGAGAAGATAATGTTTCATGCCCGCCCCCTTTGGTTTATGCGCTTTTGAACAGCTTGCCCTTAACTTGCTCCGGCATCAAACGCCGGTTTCGCCCTTGGATGAAACAAGGGGCTTTTGAATCCAGAAGATATACATGCCGCCGAACAGGCCCGGATGATCGGCCTCGAAGGCCGCCCAGCAGGCGAGATCGGTGGCGGCACGATCCTCCGGGAAGCGCTTGCGGTATGCCGCCAGCACAGCCTCGTCCAGCTCGAAGCCCAGAAGGCGCAGATTTTGGCTCTGCAGGAACCCGGCGATCTGGCCCAAACTCATGCACTGCTCCTGCACATGGAACAGCAGGTCGCGGCAGGCGCTGAGGCTGAAAAAATCCTCCGATTCCAGAACAGAGGCGTACCGCTGCGGATCGCCTTTCTGAATTAATTCCTGGCGAAAGCGGCGAATGTCTTCGGCGCTGCCGCCCAGACCAAGCTCCGCGATGCGCGCCCGCAGCTCTACCACTGGGCGCCGCGCCTTCTCGCTGTAAAGGCCCAGCAGCATGAAACCGCCCGGCCGCAGCAACGCCAGCAATGCGCGCCAACCGGCGAACGGATCGGCCAGGTGGTGCAGAACGCCCAGGCTCTCGATGAGGTCGAATTGGCGTTCACCTGTTCCAAGCTCGAGAACGTCGGCCTGCGCATGGGCGATCGAAAGGCCCAGCTCCTCCGACTTGCGCCGGGCATAGCCGAGGCTGGCGAGACTAAGATCTACTGCCAGCATATTGGGTGCACCGAATTTCCGGGCCATGGCGATGGAGCGCTGCCCGGTACCGCAGCCTGCGATCAACACATCCTTGGGCGGGGCGGCAGGACGTTCGAACCGGACGTGCGGAAACTTGCTGGCGAGAAAATTTCCAACCGCATCCCGTACCTCCGGCGCCGCCCGCACCCAGCGCGGGTAGGGGTTTTCCTCATATTGATCTTGCACCGCCTGCGATACCGGATTTTTGATTTCCGTCAGGCGGGGAATATCCGCACGCAGGCGCTGTTCCTCAAGCGGTTCGCACAGCTGCTGGGCCAGCACCGCTTCCACCGCCGCAGGCCATGACCGCGCCAGCAGTCTTTCCGCGTGGGGGATGGTACGGAGTGGGATATAAGCCGCCACCAGCAGGAGCTGCAGCGGGGTGATGTCGGCGGTTTCCGCCAATGCGCAGGCGGCTACGACTTCGCCTTCGCCGGGCAGAAAAACATAATCATTGATGAAGCATTGCTGCGCCAGCGCGGCGATGAAGGCTTGCGCGTCAGCGTCAGCGCCGCCCGCGAAGTTACGCAGCGTCGCCCCGCGCAGCATGGTCAGAAAGCGTTCCAGCGCGACGTCGGTGTTGGGCGCCGAGGTCAGAAGGGCGAGCAACAGCGTGTCATTCGCCAGCGGCGTGAAGCCCGCATCGCCCAACAGTTGGTCAAGGGAAAGTTGCTTTGGCCATGCCGCATCCGCGCCCGCCACCAGGGGGCTAATGACCGGACCGGACAGGATCAGCCTGGCGGCAGCGTGGCTCAGTGCCCCGGGCCTGTCCCAAGGCTCGGCGATGGCGCGCACCATGAGGCGGCGCGTATCGTCATCGCCGCTCCAGTCAAAGCGCCGCAGCAGACCCACAAACAGTTTCCGGGCTAGGGGTGTTTCCTGAACGGCCAGCGAACGGCGAATCATGTCAGCCGCGCCGACACCATCGCCCCGCGCCAGCCGCAGCGACGCCAGATGGTTGAGAATGTCGGGATCGCGCGGCCGCGCCGCCAGGGCGCGGACATGGAGGGCTTCGGCTTCTTCCAGCGCCCCATCCTGCGCCCGCGCGATCCCCAGATTGACCAGCGTTTCGGGGTGATCGGGATCGATCGCCAGCACCGTCTGGTAGCTTGCCAGGGCTTCGTCGTGGCGGCCCAGTTGCCACAAGGTCAGGCCCAGGCCGCAATGGGCGGCCCTTTCGTGCGGCGCCAGGCTTAGAGCGTGGCGATAGCTGCGTTCCGCTCCGTTCAGATCATCCTTGTCACGGTACAGATTGCCCAGGTTGACGAAAGCGCCGGCAAATCCGGGCTGAAGCGTGGCGGCCTTGCGAAAGCTCGCCTCGGCGTCATCCCACAGCCCCATGGTTCGTTGCACATGGCCCAGATTGTTGTGCGCCATCGCGTTGCCGGGCTGAAGAGTGAGAGCGCGGCGGAAGGCAGCCACCGCATTCTCCGGCTTGTTCAGCGCCGCCAGCGCATTGCCCATATTGTTGTAGGTATCCGGATCGTCGGGGTTCAAAACCAGGGCCCGGCGATAGCCCGCCACCGCACCTTCCATGTCGCCCAGGGTCTGCAGGGCGAGGGCGTGATGGGAATGATAGGGCGCCTGGCGATCGTCGAGGGCGATGTCCGCGGCTGTAAGTTCCGCGGCGGTCTGGGGCTGGCTTTGCTGCAAAGCAATCATGCCTAGCAGGTGCAGCGCGTCCGCATTATTCGGATGGACGGTCAGGACCTTGCGGTAAAGCGCGGCT
>Ga0265338_10001686_pt1 | contig 35093 bp, 34 predicted proteins | sample 42126metaG_FD_193579 | JGI IMG/M metagenome (GOLD analysis project Ga0265338, IMG submission 193579) | Rhizosphere microbial communities from Carex aquatilis grown in University of Washington, Seatle, WA, United States - 4-21-26 metaG | ecosystem: Host-associated > Plants > Roots > Rhizosphere...
AATTTTTGCATATCCGCTCGCGAAGGCATTCGGGCAGGCGCGCGAACTCAACGTTGCCGAATTATTTTTGCGGCCGCGCGGAATGGAATGGTACGGACAGCCGGTCGCCGAACCACAGGCTTGGTATTTCGGGAATTCCGTGATCTCGGGAGAGGAGTTGCGGGCGGAGGGCGACTTACGCGTTTCGCGGCGCTGGATTTTTCGCGATTTTCACGAGCAGTTTTCTCTCGGCTGCAATGCTTTTCAGACGCGGTTCGCGCGCGAAATTTTCGGGAAGATCCCGTCGAAGGTCAAGTCGCCTGGACAAGCGGAGAAGCAGGCTTATGTCCGGTTACTTCCACGGCGGTACGCGACCGCGTATTACCGCATGTGGACGCCAGCCTTCCATTTTATAGACTTGTCTGTCGAACCTGACACCGACAACAATAGATTGAGAGCGAAAACGAACTTGGTCGCGGAGAATATCCCGATATACAACGGGCGCTACAACGTATGATCAAAGCGGTAATTTTCGATTTGGACGGAGTGTTGATTGATGCCAAGGACTGGCATTATCAAGCGCTCAACCGCGCGCTTCATCTTTTCGGCCTCGAAATTCCGCGCGACGACCATATCGTCAGCTACGACGGACTTCCCACCAAGAAGAAACTTGAAATGCTGTCGGTGGAGCGGGGATTGCCTCCGCAGCTTCACGCGTTTATCAACCGCATGAAGCAGATCTACACGATGGAGCTGATCTACTCGCAGTGCCGGCCGACGTTTTATCACCAGTATGCTTTGGCGCGGTTGAAGAAAGACGGCGTGAAGATGGCCGTCTGTTCAAATTCGATTCGTGAGACGCTGGATTTGATGCTGTCGCGGGCGGATCTCACGCAGTTTTTCGAATTCACCTTGTCGAACCAAGATGTCAAAGCGCCGAAGCCGGATCCTGAAATTTACGTGAAGGCCATCGGCAAAATCGGCGTTCCCGCCAACCAGTGTTTAATCGTCGAAGACAATCAGAACGGCGTCAAAGCGGCGCAGGCCGCCGGCGCACACCTTCTGCATGTGCGCTCGGTGAGTGACGTCAACGAAACGAATCTCTTGGCGCGCCTCAAGGAACTCGCATGACGAATATCGTGATTCCCTTAGCGGCCAACTTGTTTTTTGATTCCACCGAGTATTACTACCCGAAGCCTCTGATCGAGATTCGTGGAACGCCGATCATTCAATTGGTCGTCGATTGCCTGAACACGATCGACAACCCCAAGCGCTTTATTTTCGTGCTCAACCGCAAAGACGATTCAAAATTTCATTTGCGCGACACCTTGAGGCTCGTCACCAACAATCAGTGCGAATTCGTGACGGTCGAGGGCGAAACGAAGGGGGCGGCGTGCTCTGTGTTGATGGCCATTCAGTATTTGCAGGGCAATGATCCGATGATCGTTGCGAATGGCGATCAATTGGTGAATATGCAACTGCAGACGGTCGTCGACGATTTTAAGAAGCGAAAGCTCGATGCGGGCGTGCTGTGTTTCGACTCGGTTCACCCGCGCTGGTCGTATGTGCGTTTAAATGACGATGGCTTTGTGATCGAAGCCGCCGAAAAGCGTCCTTTGACCCGCAACGCGATCGCCGGATTTTATTATTTCGCCAAGGGCGATGACTTTTTGAAAATGGCGATGAAGAGCATAGAAAAGGGCGCCGAAGTGAACGGCTCATATTATATCGCCCCCGTTTTGAACGAGTACGTGCTCGAGGACCGCAAGGTCGGCGTGTACAAGATTGACAACGCCAGGTACCGCACCTTTTATTCCATTCAGAAGATCGAAGAAGCGCAGCGCGAACTTTGATTGGGGCGTGTATGAAGAAGCACAAAATTGACGGATTCACGAAGGGTTGGTTCATCGGTGACTTTAAGCCGGCGTTGCTCTCTACCAAAGATTTCGAGACCGCCGTTAAATTTTATAAAAAGGGCGACCGCGAGGGGCGCCACGTGCACAAGATTGCCGTTGAGTTCACGATTATTGGAGCCGGCCGATTCCGCATGAACGAAATGGTTCTTGAGCCGGGTGACATCGTGGAGCTGCACCCCGGCGAGCCAAGCGACTTCGAGTGCCTCGAAAGCGGCGTCACCTTCGTGGTGAAGTCGCCGAGCGCTCCACATGACAAGGAAATGGTGTGACGCGCACTCTGGATATTGTCATTCCAATGGCCGGACGGGGATCGCGCTTTTCCAAGGCCGGGTATCAGCTGCCGAAGCCTCTGATCGACGTCGGCGGAAAGCCAATGATCGCGCGCGTGATTGAAAATCTTCAACCCCGGATTCCACATCGTTTCGTGTTTCTGGCTCTCGAGGAGCACCTTGAGCAATTCGGTCTTTTAGAGAAGCTGAAATCTTGGGCCGGACCGCAATCGCAATTTGTCAGCGTGGATACGGTGACAGAGGGTGCGGCCTGCACGGTTCTCCTTGCTAAATCGGTGATGAGCGCCGGCAACGATATGGTCATCGCCAACTCCGATCAAATTGTCGACTTTGAGATGAGCCGTTTTATCGAGGCAGCGCGCAAGAAGAACGTCGATGGGTCCATTCTGGTCTTTGAGGACGACAACGAGAAGTGGAGCTTCGCCAAGTTGGATGCGGACGGTTTCGTCGCCGAAGTGGCTGAGAAGAAGCGGATCTCGAATCTCGCGACCGTCGGAATCTATTACTTCCGGAGCGGCCAAACTTTTGTGCGCGCGGCGGAAAGTATGATTCATAAGAACATCCGCGTGAACAACGAGTTTTATGTTTGCCCGGTTTACAACGAAATGATCGGCGCGAAGCTCCGGATCGATACGATGAAAATTGAAAAGTCGGCGATGCACGGAGTGGGCACGCCCGAGGATTTGGAAGCCTATTTAGGGTTACTTGCATGAAGGTTTTGTCTCATCGCGGAATAGATCTCGAGCGCGATGCTCAGATTCAGGAAAGTTCGATGGCCGCGTTTCGCTGGTGTGCTGAAATGGGTTTCGGTCTCGAACTCGATCTGCAATTGACGGCGGACCAGGTGTTGATCGTCACCCACGACGCGACTCTCGAGCGCTGGTCGCAGGGTAAGGTGAAGCACCCGTGGTCAAAGGTGAAGAACAGCGCTCTCGTCCCCCTTGAAGCAGCCTTTTCACCGATTGCGCGGTTCGCTCAGGTTCTCACGCTCGCCCATGAGTTTCCGAACCTCCAATTGGCGATTCACGTCAAGGGTCCTAATCAGACGAGCCAGTTTATGCTCAAGCTCGTAGAAGCTCTTAAAGAGAACTCGGCTTTGCTCCCGCGCATTCTGATCTTCGACTTGAAAAAGGAGTCTGTGCCGGGCCTCAAGCAGGTCCTCCCAGGCGTCGGACTCGCCGCCTCGGTCGCCGATGACTACGACGTCGCGCGCTTTCAGTCTCTCACTCATGGCACACTCTTAACCCTGAATGAATTTTTGGCGAAGAAGACGCTTTATTCGTGGGCGTGGCTCGACGAGTGGGACCGCGCGGCGCTCAATGCGCCGGCGAAGGCGCTCTACACGCCCGAAGTGGTGGAGAGTCTGCGCAAAAACGGAGCGAAGGTGGCGATGATCTCGCCCGAATTGCACAGGGCCGAGGGGCACCAAGACGCAGAAACGGTCAAATGTTTGGAGCGCCGCTGGAGTGACATGTTGTCACTTAAGCCGGATGCGATTTGCACCGACTATCCGGCGCGCCTGTCGAAGTTCTTGAAGTCGTGACGTGAGATTTGCGAAATGCCGCGCGTGCGGCGGTACAAATGCAAAGTGTCCCTAATCAGGCTGAAACCCACCCGGAAGACATGCAACAATTCGCGCGCGACCTGGCGTTTGCCGGCGTTAAAGTAATCCATGCGGATCGGTGCCTCGAGCACGTTGCCGAAGCCGAAATGTTTAGCGAGCAGCAGAATTTCGAGGTCAAAGCCGTAGCGGTTGATTTCCAGATGCGGGAGAACCGCGGCGATGACGTCGCGGCGAAACAATTTGATTCCCACCTGGGTGTCGGTGATTTCGATTTTGAAGACGGCGCGGATAAAGATTTGGAACATCCAGCTGAGAAAGCGGCGGTACCAAGGATAGTGGATCTTCGATTGCGGGTGGCGTTTGGAACCAATGACAATGTCGCAGTCGTAGAGCGACATCAAGCCCATAAAAATACGGATCTCTTTCGGATGAATTTCCATTCCGCCGTCGATAAACATGATGTAGTCGCCGCTGGCCTGATGAAAGCCCTCGCGAACGGCATTTCCTTTGCCCGAGTTTTCGGTCACGAAAATTGGTGTGACGCCCGGATGTTTGACCTGCGAGAGCTTTGTATTGGTATTGTCGGTGCTTCCGTCGCTGACGACAATGACCTCGAAATTGCGGTAATAGCCTTCGACCTCGTCGAGCAAAAGATCGAGATTCTGGGTGATCTGTGACCCTTCATTGAACACAGGCACAATGATGCTCAGTTTGGCCTCTTTGAACATGTCCTAATATCGGATGATTTTGAGATTTGCTCAACCGGCCCATTGTCGGGTAGAGTTTAGGCATGCGCGAGAAATTCTCAATCATCACCGCAACTTTCAATTCGGCGCGCACGCTCGAGAAATGTCTGGCCGCCATTCGCGCGCAGACGTATCCCCAGGAGCTGGTCGAAATTCTAGTCGTTGACGGAGGCTCAACCGATACGACGCGCGAGATCGCCAAGCGTTTCAATTGCCGCATTCTCGATAATCCGCGGGTCGAACCGATGACCGCGAAATTGATCGGACTACGTGAGGCCACCGGCGACTATCTGATGCATGTCGATAGCGACGAGGTTCTGGCGTCGCCGCGCGCTCTCGAAAAGCGGCGTGCGGCGATGCAAGAGAATCAGGGCGTGACTATGGTGTTTTCGACCGGATACGCCAATCCCGCGGGTGCACCGTTCGCCGCCCGGTATATCAACGAGTACGGCGATCCGTTTTCGATGTTTTATTACCGGCTTTCGAAGGATTACCGCTGGTTTATCGGGCAAATGCGCCGCCGCGACCGCGTGATCTCTGAAACCGACGACTACGTCGTGTTTGAACTCGGTGACGGCCCGCAACCGATTATGACCAACGAGGCGTGTGGCAATTGCATCGACCTGAAGTTCTTCCGCAAACATTTTTTGGAGCTGTTTGATAAGCCGGGCGGACCTACGCTTTTTTTCTACCACATGCAGTCGCTTACCAAACGGTTTTCCATTACGAAAGACGACAAGATTTTTCATTATTCGGCTGATGGGTGGATGACTTTTCTGCGCAAGATCAAATGGCGGGTGAAGCAGAATGTGTTTTTTCCCGGGGAGATGGGCTCCTCGGCCTTCGGTGGCCGTGTCGGTTTTGACCGCCCCCGCGCGAGTTTAAAAAAATATTTCTATATCCCGTATGCGGTTTCGATTGTGCCAGTCGTGTACGATGCCTTCTGGCTGATGTGGACCCGGCGCGATCCGTATTTTATTCTACATATTCCGCTCACTCTCTATACCGCCTGGACAATCGCCAGCCAGATGGCACTCAAGCTTTTGGGCTTCCGGCCGCCTCTGACGAGTTATGGTGGCACAACCACAATTACGCGTTAGTTAAAGACTTAAGAATAGCTTGAGAAGGCGAGTTGTGTTGATGCAACTCGCGCGTGGAATATTTTTCGGGGTGCGCGAGGAACCGGTCGATCACATTGACGTCGAAGCGGGAGAGCACGCAGCACGAGTCCAGTCCCTCTTTGCGCTCAGTGGCTTCGCGTAACAGCAGGCAGGGCTTGCCGAGGTAAGAGCACTCTTCCTGGTTACTGCCTCCGTCGCTGATTAAAAAATCCGCGGCCTTGAGCAGAGAGATAAATTCGGTGAAGGGCATGCGGTCGCGGATTTCAATCCCGGCCTTGTTGAATCTTTCAAGCGCCGACCCGTCGAGATCGAGCTTATGGCGCGTTTGTGGATGCGCAACAAAAATGACATGAACTTTTTCCGCCGCCTTGATGGCCGTGTTGAGAATTGCCTCCCAGCGCGTGTTCGAGTTGAGGTTTTCAAAGCGGTGGACATTCACGAGAGCGAAGCGGGAGGATGGGACTTTGCCGAGTTGCATGCGGGCGCTAAGAGTAACGGCATCGAGGAGCGTATTGCCATCAGTAAGGGTAATTTGACCGGTCACATGGGCGCGGCGCAAATTGTCGGCCGCCACATGGTCGGGAGCCATGTGGTACTTCGAGAACCGCGAGACCCAGCGGCGTGTAATCTCCTCGGGAAACGGATTAAAAATGCTTGAGGAGCGTAAGCCCGCCTCAATGTGCACGACGGGAAGATTCGAGCGCCAGCCGAGCCACGCACCCACAAGAGTTGAGAGCGTGTCGCCATGAACGATGAGATAGCCGCCGGCTAAGATCTTGGAGCGGAATTTCCGTCTCGGCGTCAACATCGCCTTGAAGAACCAGCGGAGCGCCGAGCTCGCTTGTTTCAAGTCTTGCGCCTCATCCATCAATTGAACTAAGTGGGATTCGTCGAGCTGCAAATCGCGGTACTGCATCAGAAAATTCTCGCGGCTTTGGCCGGAAGAAATCACGCGTACGTCATGACCCTGCTTGAGCGCCAGGTGAATAAGCGGATAGAGCTTTATCAGCTCGGCCGCCGTGCCGGTAAAGAAGTTCAATTTCATGGGAACACCCGTGGATCGCGTTTGGCGTAGATCAGCGACGTGCCATCTTCCCGGATCCGTTGCCATCGGTTATGGTGTTCTAGTATATAAATCAAGCTGGCGTCATTGCCGATCTTGCTGAGTAAGAAAACGCCGATGCCGAATTTTTCTGTCATGGCGTTAAAATTCTCAAGGCTCTCTTGGGGACCGTTATAATACTTCTCGTAAAACTTAAAATTCGTCGAGAAGCCATGGAAGAAAATTTTCGGGTTGCCCTGCCAGCGCCAGGCGAGATACCCGCCATAGCCGAAGGAATTGAAAATATTCATGTGCGGATTCATGCGCTCGAGATCGTTGACGGCTGCCTCGGGAAAATAGCCGGTGTCGATGTAAAAGCGTTGCGACCAAGGAAGGTTGAGTTTCGAACTCAGGCCGATCTTCACGCCGGCGATGGCGAGGCTTGCGAGCAAAATCGGAGCGAGGGTCCATTTCCACGAAAGCCGTAAAAGGGGCCGGCGCAATTCGCAGTTCGTAATCATGGCCAAAAACAAGCCCTGAGCCATCAAGCCAAAGCGGACAGATTTTAAGGTCAGCGCCGTCGCGAGGGCGAGCGCAAACCACTCGAAGAAATCGGCCTCGCGCCGCTGCCGCCACAGTTGCCAGAGTAGAAGTGGAACATAGACTATGAACGGCACGTACAAAAAGCTGAACTCCCAAAGGCGTTTGTCGGTGAGCGGCAACCACTCGACGACGTACTGAGTAAGGTAGGGTTCAATGTGAATCGCGAAACTGAACGGATAGAAAACGCCTTCCCATCCGAGCGGATTGAGAAACGGCGTCAGTAGAGTGAGTGCCGTACAAATCCAGACATGACGCGGCTGTTTCCAGTGGAAAGCGAGATAGACAAACAAAATCACCCAACCGAGGGGAAACGAAGGGTGCATTTGCGCCCAAAGTAAGAACAGGCCGGGAAGGACATACCAGAACCGGCGTGTCTTCGCGGCCCAAAACAAACCCGCCGTCAGCAGCAACGTAAAGAGATCGCCGAACAGGCTGACGCGCTCGCGAAAACGGTGGTGCGCGCTAAATACGGCCAGCGTCCATATCAAAGGAAAGTAGAGTGGCGGCAGTTCGCGTCTTCGCCAAAACGGCAGAAGCGGAATCTGAAAAAATAGTCCGAGAAAAAACGTCATCAAAAGAATCGGTCCGGCCCAACCGATCGCCATATACGGCAAATAGTACGTCCAGTAGCCAAGCCATTGGTGCAAAGTCGTCAGCGTGTCATTGGGTAAAGTGAAAAGATAAGGATCGGTCACCGGCCAGACATGGAATTTGAGGTAGCGCTCAACGAGAGCGAAGTAAAAAAACAAATCCGGTTCGGCAACAGGCCGCAAACTGCACTCGAGCCACAGCAAGAGGGGCACGAGCCAGAGCAATGGGTGAAGAATCCGGGGTGTACGCGGCATGTTCACTAATTGTGACAAATATAGGCGAGGGAAGGAATCAAAGCATAGGCTAAGGTCCAGGTTCTCAATATGAGACAGATCTAAAGTTGAGACATTTTTTGACCGATAAAGAGTCATCAGGGGGAACAAGATGAAGAATGTTATCGATATGACTCAGAGGCTGAAGAAGCAACCCAAGTCGGCGATCAAAGCCAAGGGCCCTTCGGCACCTGTTATCGATATGACCGAGAAAAGAAATGAAATCTTGTCCCAAGAACGCCGCCAAGTGAGGCGGACGTTGTTGAGCGAATTCGTCGGTGCCTTCGTTTTGGTTCCGGAAAAGGGCCTTGCCAAGGTCACTCTCTATGATATTTCCGAAAACGGTTTGTCCTTTGATATTGAGGCCTCTGCCGGCCACTTTCAGCTGTTTGAGGAAATCGCCATGCGCGTTTACTTGAATCAGCAGACCTATTTCCCCTTCATCGTCAAAGTGCAAAACGTGCGTGCGATAGCCGACGAGAACGTCAACCGCCATGGTGCGAACTTTGTAAAGGGAACGATCAATGACGAAGCTCTCTACCATTTCGTAAAATTCATCGAAACGGTGAGTGCAAGCTTGCAGGGTGATCAAGGCGACATCGTCGTCTCGCACCTCACGCGTTGAGTTGCGCCGCTCCTCCGGCAAATCTTTTTGTGTACAAGGTCTAGTTTTTAAGCTCGAATAGGGGTGAGGAGGACCTTACCTCTATGACAGCTTCCGCTTCGCAACCCGTTCCCGGCCGTCTCGACCGCAAAGTGGTCGTCGACACCAACGTGATTCTCTTCGACGCCTTGGCGATCAACAAATTTCACAACGCCGATATCTACATTCCATTTTCCGTGATCGAGGAGATCGACCGCTTTAAGCGCGACCTCGGTGAGAACGGCCGTAACGCGCGTCACTTTTCGCGGTTCGTAGACGTTTTGCGCGAAAAAGGCTCGTTGGCGGAAGGTGTGGAGCTGGAAAACGCGAAATCATATGTGTTCGTGATTTCAGACTTCCACTTTTCCGGCCTACCGCCGTCGATGAATCTCGGCATTCCCGATCACCGCATTTTGGCGACGGCCTACACACTGAAGGCGCAGAATCCGAAGGCCAAAGTGGAGTTGATCACCAAAGACATCAACTTGCGCATTAAGGCCGACGTTTTCGGTATCGATGCCAACGACTACGATCCGGAAAATACGCATCTCGAGGACATGTACAAAGGGATTAAGGAAATCGATCTCGATCCCGCGCAAATCGACGGGTTTTACAAAGACCGCGGTCTCGAAATCGAAGAGCATAAGCTCTTCGCGAATCAATATTTGATCATGAAGGACAAAGCGAATCCGAATCACAGCGCGATTGGGCGTTGGGATGGAAAATTGAATCGCGTGGTGCCGCTGATCAATCCGACTGAAAGCATTTGGGGAATACATCCGCGCAATATGGAACAGAGTTTCGCGTTCGATGCGTTATTGAACGATGAAATGCTTTTCGTGTCGCTGGTGGGAAAAGCCGGGACCGGAAAAACTTTGCTCGCTTTGGCTGCGGGTCTGCACAAAACTTTGGATGAAGGCCGGTTCCAGCGTTTGCTGGTGAGCCGCCCAATCTTTCCGATGGGACGCGACATTGGCTATCTGCCCGGCGACGTCGAGCAAAAGCTGAATCCGTGGATGCAACCGATCTTCGACAACGTCGAATTCTTGTTGGGCGCGGACAAAAAAGCCGCAGGCCGTGCACAAGAGTTGATCAATCAGGGGATGCTGAACATCGAGCCGTTGACATATATCCGCGGCCGGTCGATCCCCAATCAATATTTGATCGTAGATGAATCGCAGAACTTAACTCCGCACGAGATCAAAACGATCGTCACTCGCGCGGGCCAAGGCACGAAGGTTGTGCTGACTGGTGATGCGTATCAGATCGACAATCCGTACATTGATGCTTCTAATAGCGGTTTGACCTACTCGGTTGAACGGTTCAAGGGGCAGAAAATTTCGGCACACGTCTCGTTGTCCAAAGGTGAGCGCTCGGAGCTTGCTGAGCTGGCGGCGAATATTCTTTAAGCCGTTCTCTCAAGTTATCCCAAGAATGAATCCCGGATTTCACGCGCGAATCAGCCGCGACCCCGCTGGCATGTCTTTGCAGTTTCGAAATGCCGCTCGCGCTTCGCGCGGTCGCGTTTTTCGGGCAAAGACATTCCAGCGGGAAAGCGTCTGCTCCGCGCGTGAAATCCGGGATTCATTCTTGGAAATACTTGAGAGATCGTTTTATAGACTGGGCCGAACTCGGTCGGCCGCAGTCTTTCGGTTTTAGGGAGCCGGAGTGCAGGTCAGCGCCGTATCCGAAGTGCGCTCGGCACCTTGAACCGGCAAGTAGTCTTCGTGCTGATCAATCTTCAAAACCGTTCCCGACATGTAGGCCGACATATCGAACTTCAAATATCCGGCATCGGATCCCCATTGAAACGGGCCTTCGGCGTGAACCAAAACTTTGTTAGTCGTGTCGCACGTGGCGGTGTACTTTCCGTTGGGCATCAGTGTGCCCGGGGTCGGGCGCGGCTGACCGTCTGTGATGATCTGCGTGTCGTCGAGTGTGTAAATCGTGACGCCATTGCCATCGACCGCGGTCGAGAAAGTCTCTTGGTAGGTTTCGTTGCCATCGCTGCAATTGAAATTGCCGGAAATATTCGGGCAAGCGGCGAATGCGGGTGCGGACGTGAGTGCGATAAACAGGATCAACTGACGCATGATTTTCCCCCTAGTGATAAAGTCCAAAAAGCTTAACGAGGGAAAAATTGGCGGGCAAGAGAATTACTGGGACGGGCAGCTGTCCTGCTTTACGAAAACGTAGAGGCACGTGTCATTGTTGTAATTCTCAGCGGGCAATGGCCGCGGAGGCAGCTGACAGAAGCCGCGCTGCGGAATCTCTTCGATGGTTTTTAAATAGGCTTCGTCTTTCAAACTCAAATAGTGCTCCGGTGGGGGAACTTCCGAGCCCGGACGGCGATACAAGGGCATATTGTCTTTTAGCGAGCACGGCGCGATCAATTGCCGGCAGTCGGTGCTTTCGCAGATTTTTTCCTCTGACGAATTCAGTCCGCCGGGACTGGTCATCGCCCGCAACGACGCCGGCCCGCGCGCGGCTTCGGGCGACTGTTTCCACATCGCGCAGCCCGTCAGTCCCAACGCCAGGAAAATCCACATCTTCATTCTTTTAGTATCGAGCTTCTTCGCGAAACGCGCTAGGACGGCTGGACTTTAGAGCAGAGACTTCTTTTTAAATACCGTGTACGCGTCCCGATCGCGATACACCACATAGTCTCCCGTCGAGGGCAGGAAATCCCAGAACACATCTTCATTGGGTTTGAATTGCTCGGGCTCGACGGATTTTTTCACGCCCTCTTCAACAAAATATCTGAAGCGCACGAAAATATCGGGCCGGTTTGCAGGGTTCGAATAGTAATCGCGGTAAAAGGCCTGAATCGGCGGCCCGCTTTCACGCAAAGTATGCAAAAACATCGTCAGCGTCGCCGGTTGCAGGTCCGACATCAAATAGCCCATTGGAAATTCGTTGTAAAATAGAACCGTCGTCGCGCGCGGCTTCGCGCTGTTGAGATCTTCTTGGATCTGCGCCAGAAACTGATGGCGCTCCCACGTCGTTCCGATGCCCGCGAGACCGCCGCTTGTAAAGCGGTAGGACTGATCGGCGATATCGCCGTCGTCGCCGACATGCCACACATTTTTTTCGGCGAACACACAGAGCGGAATCACGAACAGCACGAGTGACAGCCAGCGCGACGTCCCGCGCACGCTCGACAGGACAAAGGCCATCGCCACCGCGTACGTTCCCGTCACTACAGTCGTGTACAACGTCAGCGCGCTTGACCAACATGTCAGCAGTGTCGACGCCGCCGCCGCCGTCCATATCAATTTTTCCTGCCAGCGCGCGCGGAAATCCGAGAGCAATACCATTGGCAATGAGCTCACGATCATCAGCATGTAAGCCGCCGAATAAAACGGTCCTTGCTCGGGCGGTTCGCGCAGAAAAATCCAGGCGGTCATTGCCGCCGCGAAAACGGACCAGGGCACCAAAAATTTCCGCCATGCGGAGATCCACACCGCAAACAAACCGAGCACGGCGTACCAAGGCGGCATAAAGGCGAGCCACAAATGAAATCCGTAATCGACTTTTCCGAGAAAGCTGCCCATCGAGCTATGCGCCGTCGAAAATCGATAGACGAGCTGCAGACTCTCGAACCCTTCGCGCCAAATTAGGCTGCCGATAAACAGCCCGAGTCCTAAGCCCGTCACACCGCCGCTCACAAAAACTTCGCGCCACACCGGCAACTTCAAATACGACTTTGCGACCAGGTGCAAAATCCAGAACGCGATCACGCCGCCGATGAGAGTCGGATATGCACCGACGCTCAAAGAGAAAAACACACCGCTCGCTGCCGCATAACCTTCGACGGCGAGCAGCGCGCCCGCGCCGAAACATAGTCCGCCGATCGCGTTGTAGCCCAATGACGGCTCTCCCCAATATCCGCCCACTAAAGGCAAACTGGCGACGGCCAAGGCCGTGATCAGATCCGTACGCCGCTGCAGGAACTGAAAGTACACGCCGGAAACGATCAGCGACAGAGCGAAGTACAGGTGCCGCACGAACAGCATAATCGCGAAATTGCCGAACACCTTGTAGTAGATCCACACGAGCGGCTCATAGAGCAACGACGCGGTCTGCTGGATATAGAGTTCATTGTGGTAGGGCCGTCCGCCGAGCGACGACATGAGCGACGAAGCCACCCAGTACGCCTCATCCATGTACCCGAGAAAACCTAGACTGAAGTACAGGCGGACGTAGGCGCCGACAAGGAGCGCCGCAAAAAGCACCAAAGCGATCCATTCACTGATGTGGAAACGGCGAAGATTCACGCACCAAGATTAGCACCGTTCTGGACCTCAGTCTTTCTCAATTTGTGCCGATAAATTCACTAAGAGGGAAAGGTAGCAAAACTATGTATCTCCAAGGAAATCTACAGGCTGTGTTTGATGCCCTCTACCACATGGGTGTGATTGATCCGGTTCTGGAAATGGACTGGGGCAAAGCGCTTGATGAAATGGGCGATTACGCGGACGAGTTCTTTCAAGTGCTGTCGATCGCCAACACCTGCCAAGACGACGTGCAGGAGTTGATGGGGAATTTAAAAAAGTTCGACCAGCAAACTTTGAGCTATTTAGCCATGGAGGTTGCCCGTGAGTATGCGGACTACCACTCGCGTGAAACTCTTCACTAGCCTTTTACTCCTTTTCGCAGTCAGCGGCGCTCAGGCCGAGTGGACGGTGGACCTTTCCCGCCGCCAGCAGGAGACGCGCGAGCAGGATTTGCGTGAGCCGGCGAGTACCGACGCTCCGATCGTCGTTGAACCGCCGAAAGAGAATTTTTTCGGTTCGCTCTTCGTGAGCGGCCAGATCGCGGAAGAAATTGTGGTATTGAACACGGACAAAGGGTTTGTGCCCTCCACGATCCGTGTGAAAAAGGGCCTCACGTATCAAATTCACGTGGTGAACGTGAATGAGAAAGAGAAAAACGTGAGCTTCGTGCTCGATTCGTTCAGCGAACACCATGCGACCTACTACGGCAAGATCAAGACTTTCACGATCCGGCCGCAAAAAGAAGGCGTGTTTAAGTTCGTGAGCCCCGAGACGTCCGCACAAGGCAAATTGGTGGTGTTCCCGGCGAACGGTCCCGAAAATCGTATGCCGGCTTCCGAAGAGTAGGTTTCATGGCCGCACCTCAAGTCGTTCAGCCCAAAGATGACAAAATCACAGTGTTTGAGAATTCCATTAAGGGATTCTTGGGCCCCGTATGGCATCTCCTGACAGACGAAAAAGTTACCGAGGTGATGATCAACGGTCATAACGAAGTCTGGGTCGAGATCCGGGGTAAAATCCAAAAGACGGATGCCAAGTTCAAAGACGAAGATGCGTTGCGGTCGGCGGTGAACAATATCGCGCAAAGCGTGGGCCGCCGGATCAGCGACGAGGAGCCGCGCCTCGACGCGCGTTTGCCCAACGGCTTTCGTGTGCACGCGGTGATTCCTCCGTGCTCGCGCAAAGGCACGACGGTCGCCATCCGTAAATTCGCCACGATTCAATTTACGTTTAAAGATTACATCACAATCGGCGCCATGACCGCCGACGCCGCGGCTTTCCTCGATATTTGCATGAAGCTCGGAAAAAACATTCTCGTCAGCGGCGGTACGGGTTCCGGAAAAACGACGCTGCTGTCGGTGTTGTCGAACCGGATTCCAAAAGGGCAGCGCGTGCTCGTGATCGAGGATTCAAGCGAGTTGAAGGTCGAATACGAACACGTCGTGTTCTTCGAGACCCAGCAGGCCGACGAAGGTGGCAAGGGTGAGGTCACGATCCGCGACTTGCTCAAGTCAGCTTTGCGTTTGCGTCCCGACCGCATCATTGTCGGTGAGGTGCGCGGTTCCGAAGCGCTCGAATTAATTCAAGCTATGAACACTGGCCACAAAGGCTGTATGGGCACGATCCACGCCAACTCGGCAGAAGACGCGCTCGTGCGTCTCGAGGCTCTTGCTCAGGGCGGCGATGGTCAGCTCAGTGAACGCGCTCTGCGCCACCAGATCGGTTCTGCAATCGACGTCGTGGTGCAGATCTCGCGCTATGGCGACGGCTCGCGCCGTTTGGGCTCAATTTCGGAAGTGCTGGGTTTTGACGACACCGGCGCGTATGCCGTGACTCCGATCTACGAAATTCCCCGCCTCATTAAGCAACCGGACGGTAAACTCAAAGGCGATATTGAGCCGACGGGAAGAGTCCCGACGTTCATCGGCGAAATCGAAGACAACCAGATTCCCTTCCCGCGCGCCAAATTTCAGAAGCCGAAAACGAACGCCGCCTAAAAGGTTCCACGTTCTTTTTTTGCGACCCAGTGCGTCTTCACTGAGAACGCGCACGGACTCCATTTGATTTTCACGTGGATTGGCGAACCTCTCTTCAGGAGGTGCGCCATGACCCTGCACGACTGGACTCATTATTTTCGCTCAAACCAAAAGACCCGTTTAAAAGTTCCACCGGAGACTTACGATTTGACGCCGGCTGAGCGGCGGCGAATCACAAAATCCATCCAAAGCTTTCAGCTCGGAGAATCCTCAGAGGGCAACATCCTGCGACTGCAGGCCCGTCAGCAAAGCGAACAAACGGGCGAGCCGGAATATCTGGAGGCGATTGAACATCTGATCCGCGAGGAGAATTGGCACTCCGCCTATCTTGCGCAATTTATGAGGCGCCATAAGATTCCGAGGTTCAAGCGCGGATTCAATGACACGGTCTTTCGTTTTCTCAGGCGTCTGGCGGGCGTCGAGTTGAGCTGCCGCGTCCTCGTTACCGCGGAGGTGATTGCGATGACTTATTACGATTGTCTGGCTGTTGCGACCAACTCGCCGGTGTTGAATCTTATTTGCCGCAAGATGTGCGAAGAGGAGAAAGCACACGTCGATTTTCAAATGTTCCAAATTCACCGGATCAATTTGCAGAAGCATGCGCTGAGCGGATCGCTTGCGGACATCTTCCATTTTCTGCTGACGTCTTTCACGCTCGTCCCGGTGTGGTGGGAGCATCGCCGCGTGCTTCAAGTAAAATACTCAGGCTTTCAGTTCGCCGCCAAAGTCTGGCGTGATTTTCAAAATGCGATGGCCGACGGCCAAACGCAGGCCGCACAATCGCTGATTCGCGCGGGTCTTCTCAGACCGGAGGTTCTATGTACCTAGCCTCGCGCCGCAAACGCATCTTCGATATCACGGGCTGCTTTGTCAGCCTATTTATCTTCGGGCCACCGGCCGCACTGATCGCGTTCCTAATTTTCGCCGATGAGCGAAAGAAAATTCTCTTCAGGCAAGAGCGAATTGGTCTTAACGAAAAGACATTCCTCATTTACAAATTCCGCACCATGACCGACGGGAAAGTCACGCGCGTCGGCCGTTGGCTGCGCAAGACCGGCCTCGATGAACTTCCACAATATTGGAATGTGATCAAAGGCGATCTCAGTATCGTCGGCCCGCGCCCTCTCACAAATTACGACATTGAACGACTCAAGTGGCGGAACCACAAATTCCGCTGGGAAATGAAACCGGGCCTCACGGGCCTCGCGCAAATCCGTGCCGGGACTAGCGCGATGCACTCGCTCAGCGCCGACCAAGAGTACTTTCAAACGGCGAGCCTGCGCCGCGACTGTATGATCATTGGCGTTTCGTTTCTTATGAACGTGTTTGGCAAGCAACGCGTCCGTAGCGCCGGTCGGTGGCTCGGTATTTGACGAGATGGTGTTCCAAGTCTGCCGCGGTGAACTCGGGCCAGAACAAATCGGAAAAGTGAAGTTCGGCATAGGCGGCTTGCCACAAGAAAAAATTCGACAGCCGCGTTTCGCCGCCCGTGCGGATAATCAAATCGGGATTGCCGCACGAAAGATTTCGCGCGATCGCCTCAGGCGTCGGGCCGCCGCGCTGAACGGCCTGACAAATGTCCCACTGCCCGGAGTAATTGACGGCTAAAACCAATTCCAAGGCGCTGCCCCGGCAGGTCATCGCCTCCACCCGTGCAATCGCCGCGACGACCGCGGCCGGCAATCCCTCACGCGCTCCGATCACGCGCAACCGCACGCCCCAGCCGGCAAGATCGCGTGCGCGCTCTTCGAGCGCGTAGGCCAACAGCCGCATCAGCAGCTGAACTTCACTTGGCGGCCGTTGCCAGTTTTCGCACGAGAACGCGAACAGGCTCAGAGTTTCAATTTCGCTACGGCTCAAATATTCAATCAACTCAAAGGCCCGGCGGGCGCCGGCAATGTGGCCGCGCGAGCGGCTGAGCCCCTGGGCAGTCGCCCAGCGTCCGTTGCCATCCATGATTAAAGCTAAATGCCTCATATGGACCCATTCTGGCGCCGCTTTGTGAAGTCTGTGTGAAGTCGCGATGTGAAATCGGAGAGTCTAGTTGTTGGCCGGCGGCCCATGCAGTAGGGTAGGCGCATGACGAAGCCTAAGATTCTGCTGGTCGAGGATGAAGCCAATATCGCCGAAACCTTGATGTACGCGCTCGACACCGATGGCTTTCACGCCACGCGCGTGGGCACGGGCCACCAGGCGCTGCGCGAAGTGCAGACGCAAAATTTCGATTTGATTATTCTCGATGTCGGTTTGCCCGATCAAAATGGTTTTGAAGTTTGCAAGAAGATCCGCCACTTCAGCCAAGTGCCGATTTTCTTTCTCACGGCCCGCAGTGAGGAAATCGACAAAGTCGTCGGCCTCGAAATCGGCGCTGACGATTACATTACGAAGCCCTTTAGCCCGCGCGAAGTCACTGCCCGGGTGAAAGCCCTGTTTCGCCGCTTGCAGGGCGCAGCCACTCCGCAAGTCAAAGCCGCCGGCTCGTTCGCGATCGATGACAGTAAATTTTCGATTTCGTTCAAGCAACAGCCGTTGAGCCTTACGCGCTATGAATATGGCCTATTCAAAGTCTTGCTCCGCCGGCCCGGCCAAGTGTATTCGCGCGAGCAACTCATGCAGGAAGTTTGGGCGGAGCCCGAAATGTCGCTCGACCGCACAGTTGACACGCACATCAAATCTTTGCGCACGAAGCTGCGGCAGCTCGATTGTGAACTCGACGTCATTGTCACTCATCGCGGCGTCGGATACTCGGTGAAGGAAGATCTGCCGTGAGCCTCAGGCGTAAGATCTTTCTCGCCTTCGTCTTGATTTTCGGGCTCGCCGGAACCGGAATGGTTTACTGGGTCCAGCGCGAGGCGCGCGATTCGTATGCGCATGTCGTTGAGGATTTGTTGGCCGATGCGGCCCAGCTTTTTGCCGAACAAATTCAGCATGAGGTGGGGGAAACAGGCTCGCTCCAGCATCTCAACTTCGCCAAGTCGTTCGACGATTTTAAAGAGCGCAAGTTCGCAGCGCAAATCATGAAGGTCACCAAGACAAGCCCTACGCTCGATGTCTACGTCACCGACAGTCACGGCACGGTCCTGTACTCGTCGCGGGATCCGCAGGAAGCCGGCCAAGATTTCTCGCAGTGGCGTGACGTGGCGCTGACCCTGGAGGGAAAATACGGCGCGCGCTCCACACGCCTCGATAAAGAAAACAAGAAGACCTCCGTTTACTATGTGGCGGCGCCGATTCGTCAAAACGGCAAGATCGCCGGCGTCGTGACTGCGGTGAAAGCGCGGGCGAGCCTGACGACCATCTTGGATTACTTTTTCACGCAGATGATCGTCGGTGTGGCGCTGGTGATTTTGCTCGCCGTGGTTTTCGCCGCGTTGCTGTTTCGCTGGATCACGGCTCCGATCGAAACTCTTAAAAGTTATGCGCTCAATGTTTCGCAAGGTAAAAAGGACGCGCTGCCAAAACTTCCCCATCGTGAACTGCAGCAGCTCGGCGACGCGTTTGAGGAGATGCGCGTTTCCGTCGAGGGCCGCAAGACCATCGAGCGCTTCGTGCAGGCGCTGATTCACGAGTTAAAGAGCCCTCTCGCTGCGGTGAGAGGGGCCGCGGAGCTGAGCCTTGAGCCGATGTCGGACATTCAACGCGAAAAATTCCTGCACAATATTCTCGAGGAATCGGGGCGGGCAGAGCGCGTACTTCAGGAGATTCTGGGTTTGGCCGCGCTCGAGTCGCGGGCGAAACTCACTAAAACCGAGACAGTGAATCTCTCAGAAATTTTAGCCGAGGCCGCACGCGCCCTGATTGCCATCGCCGAAAAACACGACGTGACTATCGAGCGCCGCGACCCGGGCTCGGTTTATGTCGAAGGCGATCGCTTTCTTCTGACCCAAGCCGTGCGCAATGTTCTGCAAAACGCGGTCGAATTTTCGGAGCCCGGCGGGCGCGTGATCGCTGAACTTCAAGCCCACAGCGACGGCGTGAAAATCCGCATTGTCGACGAGGGCTGTGGGATTCCCGCGTTCGCCCAAGACAAGATTTTCGAGAAATTCTTTTCGCTCGAGCGCCCGTGCACGGGCAAAAAGGGCACGGGCCTCGGTTTGAGTTTCGTGCGCGAGGTGATTCAGTTGCATCGCGGCCGTCTCAATGTGATAAGCCCTCCTCCGGCGCCCGAGATTCACGGAACCCATGTGAATATAGAGCTCCCCGCAACCGTCTCAGAGTGAGACTCGACGTCAATCCTATCCAAAACCTGTAAACACTTTGGTCAATCAGAGCGCGAAAAAGCGCAGCAGAGTGGCGCGCGGCTTGCTTTTTCAAAGGGCAAAGGGTGGAACCTATGAAACACAGAATTTTAGGCATTCTAGTTATGGCCGCGGCAATGGGTATGGTCGCATGTGACAACGACAGTCCACCCCCAGGATGTTCGGGAGTTGCCGCAACTCCGGCGCCTACGCAGGCGACGGCTGCAACCGCCCAAGTTCCCGGAGTTGTTCCGGCAACAGCCATTCAGCCGGCGACAACCGGTGGCTGCCAGTGCATCTCCAATCCTACAATGCCGGGCTGCTCGCTCCAAGCCGCTGCCCTCTCGCAGGTTCAGGGAACTCCGGAAAGTGCACAAGCTAAGGCGCTCCAGGCGCAGAATCCCGGCCTTCGCCAAGTGAACCTCGCCGGTCCGAATATTAATCCGAATACCGGCGCCGGATATACAAACGTGCCCGCGGGCACTACGGTGAATGGAATTCCCGTGCAGAATGCCACCGATCCGAACTCGATTTACAATCGCCTTAAAGGCACATCGAACGCCGTCCTCCCGGCCGACATGCGGGCACCGGCCTCTGTCTCGAGTAACGAAGACGCTCCAATCGGCATCGAAGGCTCGGGCGAGGCAGCGCGCTAAAGCGACGCGCCACGCTACAGGTCTCCGTCATAATCCATAGATTGACGCGCTAGGACTGAACCTCTGACTTTGCACCAAGGTCTAGGTTCGGTTACAAATACATGATGCTGTTTAGTGGCAAGATCACCAATTCCTTCCTAGTTTATCTGGACCGCCATGGGGTGGATTCAGAAAAGCTATTTGAACTCACGGACTTACCGACTGAGTTCTTGCGCGAACCCTCGTGCTGGATTCCCGCGCAGGATGTGGAGAAATTTGTGGCCACCATGGACCGCGAGTTCGGGTCTCATTTCCAAGATCATTTGCCAAAATTAGTGGGCCATGAGTGCCATGAACTGCGTTCGTGGGGTGTGCTCGATAGCGTGATCAAGATGATGCAAAAGCCACAGGATCTTTTTCTGCAGCCGCATCGATTCTTGAGTTACTTCGTGTCTCCCGCACCGCCTGTCGGAAATGTCGTGCGTGAGAGTGAAGCGATCTCGTTCGATTTGCCGATCTCGAATCAAGAATTTCCATTTATTACTGAGTTCCTAAGAAGCGCTCTCGAAGTTTTGCCGTGCTATCTCGGGCGGCAACAAGCCGTTGTCGATTGGCAACAGACGCGTTTGAAAATCAGCTGGTCGGAATCGCAGAGCGACTTACTCAAAGAAGAAGACATGACTCCGAATTACAAGCCGGAGCTTGTGCAAAATCTTATGGAAGCTCTCGAAGAGTCGCAGCGCCAGATCGAAGACCTGCGCAATCAGCTCAGCCAGAGCGGCGAAGGTTTTAAAGCCCAACCGATTCCTTCGACCGATACCGAATTCGTGCAGGGCCTGCGCACACACATCACGCGCGCGCGCGGCCACATGATGCGCTTGAGCGATTATCTCGTGCGTTCGCAGCAATTGGTGACTCTGCTTATCGGTCAAGACCGCATGGACCGCCAAGTGCAAGAGGCGATGAAGCGTGTCGACTGGGAATACGTCAAAACGCAATCGTCGCAAGTGGCGCAAGACACCGCAGATCTCTTGACGCAATTCGAGCGCGAGCTCAATCAGCGTTTACGCCCCGCCAAGAAATCGCGCTCGGTGCAGCTCGATTTGGGTACCTAGTTACTTTATCGGACGCAGCGCGGATACCCGCACTGCGTCCGATAAAGTAACTAGGTACCCAAAGGAGTAGTCGCCATGCCCAAAATTCAGTCGGTCAAAGCTCGTGAAATTTTAGATTCTCGCGGCAATCCCACTCTGGAAGTCGAAGTGCAAGTCGAAGGCGGCATCACCGGCCGCGCGGCAGTTCCGAGCGGTGCCTCAACGGGCGCGCACGAGGCGATCGAGCTGCGCGATAAAGATCCGAAGCGCTACGGCGGCAAGGGCGTGTTGAAGGCGCTGAACAATGTGAAAGAAATCTGCGGTCCGGCCGTCATGGGAATGGACGCGAACGATTGGCGCAAAGTCGATCAAAAACTTATCGCCGCCGACGGCACCGAAAATAAAGCGAAGCTCGGCGCGAATGCGATTCTCGGCGTAAGCCTTGCGACGGCGAAAGCCGCGGCACTTGCGCAAAAACAAGATTTGTTTCAATTCCTCGGCGAAGGCAAAGCGTACCACTTACCGGTGCCCCTGATGAACATCATCAACGGCGGCGCACACGCCAACAACGGCCTCGATATCCAAGAGTTCATGATTGTGCCGCTCGGCCCTTCGACGTTCCGCGAAGCTCTGCGCGCGGGCGCGGAAGTCTTCCACACACTTAAAAAAATTCTCGATGAAGAGGGGCATTCGGTCGCCGTTGGCGATGAAGGCGGTTTCGCACCGAAATTGAAAAATAACCGCCAAGGCCTCGAGTTCGTGATGAAGGCGATCGAGAAGGCCGGCTATAAACCGGGCCACGACGTCGCGCTCGCACTCGATGTTGCCGCAACTGAACTCTACAAAGACGGCAAGTACGCGTGGGACGGAAAACAAATTACCAGCGAACAGCTCTGTGAGATTTACGCCGGTTGGGCCAAAGAATTCCCACTCGTCAGTATCGAAGACGGTTTCAGCGAAGACGACTGGGACGGCTGGATTCACCAAACCAAAGTGATGGGCGCGAAAACACAACTTGTCGGCGACGATTTGTTCGTGACCAATCCTAAGCGCCTGCAAGACGGCATCAAGCGCCACGCGGCAAACGCGATCCTGATCAAGGTGAACCAGATTGGCAGCTTAAGCGAAACACTCGACGCCATCACGATGGCAAAGGGCAGCCAATTCCGCACAGTGATGAGCCATCGCAGTGGTGAAACCGAAGACGTGACCATCAGCGATCTCGCGGTCGCTTTCGATTGTGAGCAAATTAAAACGGGAAGCCTGTGCCGCGGCGAACGCACGGCCAAGTACAACCAGCTCCTGCGCATCGAAGAAACCCTCGGCGCGAAGGCGAAGTACTGGAGCCGTCAGGCGTTTAGGGCGTAGCCGGTTTAGTCGGAACCACCGGAGGCGTCACCGACGCTTCCGTCGTGGGGACTAAGTCGCAAAGATGTTGATCGCGCCACTCGGCGAACACGGCCATCGCTTCACTGAGCGTCCCGTTAAATTCCACAGGATCATCTTCCACTTTTAAGGCCATGGGCGAATTCGGCACGCCCAATTGGCAGCGCGAAGGTTCGCACGCGCCGATCGCACGGAGCGCCCCGAGCTGAATGTAAGCTTCGTCGGGAAATGTGAAGTGAGCAATCGCCACGCCGTCGACAATCACTTCCGCATACTGAGTCGCGGTGTCCACGCGGCAATTGTTTTCAAATGCAAATGCCGCGGTCGAAAACATCGCAGCCGTCAAAAGCAAGAGTGATTTGGTCATCCTTGACCCTCCGGTAAAAACTACCAGGGCGTGCCGAAAAGCGCGCCCTTTCGAGGAGCCATTTGCCGTTAGGCTTTCCATGGACTCCTGGCTCTAATTGAATTGAAAAACTCATGCCGATTAATTGGGAATACACGTGAGTGTGGAGTTCACACTATCCGAATATTGTACCATATCTTTCAGCGAACCTTTTGCTCCTCTGAAAGAGAGTACGCCGGTCGGACCAAGATCCATCACTTCAATGCCGAAATAGTGCCGGCCGTCGCTGTTGGACTTGTCGACGTAAACTTGTACCTTCAGCGACTGAGTCTCGATCAGAACTTTTTGGTAGGACTTTTTCCAAACCAAATTTACCGTCTGATTTTCGATCGCCGCAAATCTTCCCGTGCCTTGGCACAAAAAGTTTTCGGCGTGAGCGAAAGCCGACCCGGCTAAAAGGCAAAGCAAGACCATTGCTGATTTCATAAAATACTCCTTCATTTTATGTTTTGGGTTATTTCAAACTATCGTGAACTTGCTGCAGCAGGTGTTGAGTTTCGTGCAGCTCTTCAACCGCCAGCTTCTTCTTTTTCGGATCGAGCTTGTGCATCACCAGCTTTGGCAATTGCGATCCGAAAATGGGTGAGTTGGGCGATCCCGACGTCAACTTCCAAGCGTCGGCGATGGAAATCGTCCCTTGCGCACTAAACGCATTGTCGTAGTTGAAATGAATGCCGCCGCCGCAGTAGCCGAGAAGATTCGAGGCTTTCAGATTCGCGGCTTCATAGAGCATCGTGTTTTTCAAATCCGTAATCAAAATTCCCGGGTCATCCATGTAGTCCATATTGTCGTTACTCAAGCTGCCGATTTGCGAAGCGACGCCGGACCAATACAGACAGAATTGCATCGGGGGGAGCTGCTGTAGAAAAGACTCAGCCGGTTCAAAATTTCCCAAGATACTCTCTAACCGGTCTTTATACTTCGCTCCCGCCGAAGCTGCTGAATTATAAATCGAACTTGATGTCGACGTTTGAATCAGCGTTTGCACCAAGATCGCTTCGGATTCGCTGGTGTCCACCAAGTGCGAAACTTCGTGTGCGACCAATCCGATAATCTGGAAATTGCCCGACTGACTCTTGGTTTCCTTTTTGATCACCGGCAAAATGAAATGGATGTCGCCGGTTTTTTTGTTCGCGCACGCATCGGGATCCGGATACTCGCTGCCTTTACAGTCCTTCGGATCGTAGGTTCCATGAAATTTGGCGTCGTCGAGGGCCTGATAAATCGTGTGCTCGCCGAGGAAAAGTTTTTCGCGGACCGTATACATTTGCTGGGTGACGGGGTCAGTCGCGTCACTCGGCGTTTCCACGAGACTCATCTCCAAACGGTGGAGCGCGTAGAGCACCGGGACTTTGGCGGAATCGATGCGCGCCTGAATCGCGCGCTCGTCCATTTGGTCTTCGCGCAAGATTTTGCCACCGTCACCGCCACCGCCGGCAAATGCCGAGAAAGAGGCACTAAGGGTTAAAAGAACAGCTGCCATTTTAAACATCATGTTTAGCGTTTTCATGTTACTTCGTCCCTTCCTGGGCTTGTTTCAATAAATCGACTATCTCCTTCATTTCCGAATTGATCGCAGCGGTCGCTCCTTTGCTCACGCGGCGAATTTGCAGATTGGGAAGAGGATCCCAATACGCGTCGGGTGTCGATGTGGCTTTCGCATACTCGATTAACGGGACGGCGGTGCGGGTCTTAAAGAGAGCGTCGTGGGCGGGATTTTTGCCAATCGAGCCGCACATCTCTAACAAATTGGTCAATTTGAGAGCGGCTGCATTCACGTTCCAAGATTGCTTAGTCGGAATAACAAGAATTCCAGTCGTTTGATATTCCTGGGCATCGGTCGTTGCGGCATCTGAGATCTCCATGTACGCAATCATCAAGTTGCTACAGAAGTCTTTAGTCTGACTGCCTATTTGTGCCGCCTGCGCCAGGCTATTCCCGCCGGCCAGTGCATCTTTGATGTGATCGGGAACTTGCGGGATGGCCTGATAGACTCCGCTCGAGAGGAGCCCTTGCATCTGCGTCTGCGCGAGCCTGGCCTCGTCTTCAGTTGTTCCTTTGATCAGGTGGACCGACTCGTGAACGACAAGCGCCACGATTTGAGCGGGCCCTGACTGATACGTCAGATTCTTGGCCGCGATCCGCGGAATGATAAAGTAAATCTTTTTTGTATCCGGGAAGGCGCAAGCATCGGGATCTTTTTCGGGAAGTCCGTCGCACGCATGTTCGTCATTGGTCGGAATGAACGTCGCGTCTTGCAAAGCTTGGTACACGTTCGCCGGTCCATTGAACACCTTTTGGATGAGCGAATAGGCAACGGCCGTCTCCGTAGGTTTAATTCCTTGGTAGGCGAATTCCAAAGCCTGCAGCGTGTAGTACGCCGGCACCTTCGATTTCATGAGATTTTGCGAGATCACGTCGGAGGGCATGGGCAGGTCGCTTTGGATCTGACCGCCGTCACCACCACCACCGGCAAATGCCGAGAGAGACGCCGTGAGGGCGCACGCCAGGGCCGTTAATTTAAACATCGTGTTCATCAGTTTCATGGGTTCCTCCGTAATAGGTGCAATTGTGATGCACGGCGTTATTTATACGGGAGTCGTTCTGGTAAAGAAAGATGAACTTAATTCAACAGTTAAGAGTTATTACAGTTGGACTGCAATTAGACCGATAACTATAAGTAATGGCTAAAGAATTATCCATCTACGAATATGCCGATTACAAGGCTTATCTGCGCTCTAAGGTCGGCGACAAGGCCGCCCGCCGGGGCCTGAAGTCGGCACTGGCCAAAGCCCTTTCTTGTCAGCCGACCTATATATCCCAAGTGCTCAATGGCCATGCTCATTTCAGCTCCGAGCAGGTCATGGACCTCAATGATTTCCTCGGGCATTCGCAGGAAGAGGGCCATTTCTTCCTTCTGCTCGTCCAAAAGGACCGCGCCGGGAAACAATCGCTCCGCAAATACTTTCAAGCGCAGATCGACGCGATCCTCGATCAGCGGATGGTGCTGCACAAGCGGCTCGGCGCGCAGACCACGCTCACCGAAGAGGCGAAAGTCACCTTCTACAGTTCGTGGCATTACCTCGCCATTCAAGTCGCGCTGACGATTCCCCATCTGCAGACCAAGCAGGCCATGGCCGCTCATTTTCAGCTGCCGCTGAAGAAAGTCGTGCAGACCCTCGAATTTCTCATGAGTGTGGGGCTGGCGAGGCAAGTCGGAGAGCACTATGAATCAACCGGCGTGTGGACGCGGCTCGAGAGCGATTCCCCGCACATTAACCGCCATCACTCGCACTGGCGTTTACAAGCTTTGCGGTCACTAGACCGTGGAGATCTTGAAGACCTGCACTATTCGGCGTGCGTGAGTCTTTCGCGTGCGGATATCCGCGCGTTGAAAAACCAGATGTTCGAGCACATTAAAGAGTACGTGGCGCAGATCAAAGCCTCGCCCGAAGAAGAGGTTTATGGTCTGTGTTTGGATTTCTTCGATCTTAAAAGTTAGGGCGCCTAGAACTAGACTTTGATTCAGTTCGGCCTGTGATAGCCTAATATGGTGAGATCGGTTTTGGTTGGATTCTTCCGCGGACTAAATAATCTCTTAAACACTCCCTCAAAAGTGATTTGGATTTGTCTAGGTCTGGTGGTCCTGAATCTCGTCATTGACGGAAGCTTATTTCACCTCTGGGCACTCCACCGGGACTACAAGTCCATCCAAGACAACATCGCGACGCTGAAGCAGCAGAACGGCAAGCTCAAAATGAAGCTGCAAAAGGCGAACGACCCTGCGTTCCTCGAAAGAGAGGCACGCGATCGATTTGATTTGGTTAGTGAAGGCGACCTCGTTTTCGTATTTTCCGAAGAGGAGGGGCCATAAAACAGGAGGACAAAGAATGAAGACAGGACGAATCAAGTGGTTCAATCCCGCCCAAAACTACGGTTACATCATTCTCTTCGATGGCACCGAAGTTTACTTCCACGGAACCGGCGTACGCCAAACGGGCTTTGAAAATCACCTGAATCCTGGAACTGATGTTTGCTTCGATCTCATTCTCACCAAAATCGGCATGGAGGCCCAAAACGTCGATCTGATCGGTTAATAGTATAGATACATAACCGAATCCGGCCCTGGGTGAGTCTAATACGCAACACCCAGGGCAATTTGTGCAATGCCCTACGAGTTGCTAGAGTTTTATAGCCTATTGAAATATAGATCTTTTTCCCGCAGGTGCCGCCTCCCGGCGGCTAGTTAGCCGCCCAAGGGCGGCCCCTGCGGGTTGCCTCACGGAGGGGTTTTCATGAGTTTTAGCGGTGTAGATATTCGTACTTTGCGCCAACGCCTCGGCTGGAGCCTTGCGGAGATGGCGCGCCGGATGGGTTGCAACACCGAACTCATTCAAAAATGGGAAGCTGACCGCGTTCGCCCCGACGCCGATGCGCTTAATCAACTCCGCTACTTGCGCAATCACGCCGAAGAAAACAGCGACCTGATCGCCCAAAAGCCCCGCTGCGAAAAAGAGATGGAAGAGAAGCACATGGCGCAGCTCACACATCGTGACCTTCTGAAGGACGTTCAGTAAACCTTTAGTCCATGAAAACTTTGTATCTGGTCGACGCGAGCAATATGTTCTATCGCGCGTTTTTCGCCATTCCGCCTTTGTCGAATGCCAAGGGAATGTCGACGAACGCGTTGTACGGCTTTATCAACATGACGATGAAGCTTCTAAAGGACGTGAAGCCGGATTACTTGGTGTACTGCTTCGACCGCAAAGAAGAGACGTTTCGCAACGAAATTTTTCCCGAGTACAAAGCTCATCGCGACGAGATGCCGGATGATTTGAAACCGCAGATTCCCTACTTGCGGAAGTTGACGACCGCCATGGGTCTTATGCAACTCGACGCCGAGGGCTTTGAGGCCGACGATGTGATCGGAACCTTGGCGATGCTCGGCGTGCGCGAAAAAGTGCAGGTGGTGATTGTTTCGGGCGACAAGGATTTTGCGCAGCTCGTGCGCCCCGGCGTTTCGCTGTTCGATACGATGAAGGACTTGCGCACGGATGATGACGGCGTGAAGGCGAAGTACGGCATTCGTCCCGATCAAATGATCGATTATCTCGCGATCGTCGGCGACTCGTCGGACAACGTTCCTGGCGTGCGCGGGATCGGCCCGAAGGGCGCGCAGAAGTTGTTGAACGACTATCAAACTTTGGACGGCGTGTATGAACACATCGATGAGATCAAAGGTGCGACTCAGAAAAAATTGATCGAGTCGAAGGACATCGCGTTCTTGTCGCGCAAGCTGTGCACGATCGTTTCTGATGTGAAGTTGGACGTGAAGTTGGACGATTTGAAACCGCGGCCCGTGGTCGAGGGTGAGTTGCGGCCCTTGCTGCAGGAGCTGTCGTTTGCTTCGCTGGAGCGGAAGTTTTTTAGTGAATCTTCGGCGGGTGGCACAGCAGCGATTCCGCCTTCTGCGGTTAACAAGAGCGCCGGCGTTGTCGTTGAGAAGCCGAAGACGGCGGGCGGCAAAAGATCGGCGGCGATTGTCGGCAAATGGAGTGATGAAGAGTGGACGGTGGCGGATCTCGCCGAGAAGATCGAGCCGTATTCGGAAATTTGGGGCTTGTTGAGCGAGCGCGGTTTGTACCTTGGGTACAAGGGCAAGGCGCTGAAGGTTCCCGCTAGCGATGCGGAAATCGGCGAAGCGATTGGCCGCAAAAATCTGCGGTGGAAGGGCTACGACCTCAAGCAGATTTTTAAAGCGTTGAAGTTGAAGAATCCGATGATCGCTTGGGACGGAATGCTCGCCGCATATGTGGCGCGCCCGACGTCGATTGAGGGTTTTGATGCCGTATTTGAACAGTACTGTTCGCGCCGGTTACCGGAATTTTGTTCGCCCGCCGAACAGTTCGTGGCTCACCAAGAACTAGAAGTGCTGTTGCGCGAGAAACTGGTTTTGCAAGAGGGTGAAGGCGTCTTCGAGAAATTCGATTTGCCATTGGTGGCCGTGTTGGCCGAACTCGAGAGCAAAGGCATGCGCTTGGATCTTGAGGAGCTGAAAGACCAGAGCTCGAAATTAAATTCCGATGTTCGCCGCCTGGAAGGTGCGATTCACAAAGAGGCGGGTCAGGAATTCAATATTGGTTCGCCGAAGCAGCTCGGTAACGTGCTCTTTGAAAAGTTAAAACTTCCTCCGGGAAAGAAGACCAAGACGGGATATTCGACCGACTCCGAAGTTTTAGAGACTCTGTCGTCACGCCATAAAATTGCGCAGTTGATTCTCGAGTACCGCGAGCTCTCCAAGTTGAAGAGCACGTACGTGGATGCGTTGCCGGCTTTAGTGAGCGGCGAAGACGGCCGCGTGCATACGTCGTTGAATCAAGCGGCGACGTCGACGGGCCGCCTTTCGAGCATTAATCCGAATCTTCAGAATATTCCGATTCGCACTGAGCGCGGCCGGTTGGTGCGCAAGGCCTTTATCGCCGATCCGGGCTGCTGTTTGATCAGCGCCGACTACTCGCAGATTGAACTTCGCGTGCTGGCGCATATTACGAACGACGCGGGCTTAATGAGCGCGTTCAAGGCGGATCTCGATATTCATGCGGCAACGGCGTCAGAAGTGTTCGAGGTCGCGGTCGACAAGGTGACCGCGGATCAGCGCCGTATCGCCAAGGCCGTGAATTTCGGCATCGCGTACGGGCAGGGCGCGTATGGCTTGGCGGACACATTAGGTATTGAGCGCAAGCAGGCGACTGATATTATCAAACGCTACTTCACGCGCTTTTCGGGTGTGAAGGAGTACATGGAATCGACCGTGCGCGAAGGCATCGAGCGCGGGTATGTCGAAACTTTGTTCGGCCGCCGGCGCTACATTGACGAATTGAAATCGCAAAACGCCATGATGAGACGGGCCGGTGAGCGCGCGGCGATCAATGCGCCGATTCAGGGCACGGCCGCGGACTTGGTGAAGCTGGCGATGATTCAGGTGCATCAGAGCTTGCCGGTGCCGTTATTACTGCAAGTGCATGATGAGTTGTTGTTCGAATGTCCCGCCGACGAGGCTGAGGAAATGGCCGCGGATATTAAGCGGATGATGGAGTCCGTGTATCCCATGAAAGTGCCGCTGAAAGTGAACGTCGGCATTGGGCCGAATTGGGATGATGCGCATTGAGGGGCGGCCCACAACACCCATTTTGGCACTTCACTAAACTCCTTTTATTCATCGCGTAACCTATGTCAACGTCGGAAGACCTATGCTTTCCTAAAAATGCCTTTTTTCACCTTTTATCGGGAGACACTGTGGTTCGCGCGATTCTGATTTTCTTCAGTCTGTTCTCAGTTATTTCGGGTCACGCCGCAAACGCTATCGAGTCTGTCGAAGTCACTCGCGTACTTCCCGATGGCGATAGCGTCGCGGAGATTCGGCAGATCACTTTGTCGTTCAATCAAAAGATGATTCCCCTAGGGGACATGTCCACGAGCGCCGAGCATCTCGGTATCACGATTACTCCCGCGGTAAAGTGTCAGTGGCGCTGGCTCGATCCGAGTAATTTGTCTTGTGAACTCGGCGCGCAGGAAGCTCTGCGGCCTGCGAACGCCTACACATTGAAAATCAAGCCGGGTCTAAAAAGCGAATCTGGCGGCGTGTTCACGATGGAATTCACGCACCAATTTTCGACCGCGCGCCCGAAAGTGACTTGGCATAATTTTCTCGAGTGGCGCCATCCGGGCTCGCCACGCATCAACGTGCAATTCAACCAAGCGGTCGACGAGAACTCGGTAGCTAAGGCGGCGAGCTTTCTCACGCTGAATGGGGCGGTCGCGGCTCGCATTGTGGCGGATAAGGATATCGACGAAGAGCAGGCGGGCTTCGGCTATCGCCATAACGGTACAAACTCAGTGATCTTGGAGCCGGTATCTACTCTTCCGCTCGATCAGTCGATTACATTGAAGCTCGCCGAGGGCGTGGTTTCAAAGTCCGGCCCGCTCAAAGGCGAAGGCGGGGAGGTCGTCAGCTTCGATACGTTTCCCGAATTTAAGTTTCTCGGTATCTCCTGTACCGACGAAGATGGATTGGCGCATCCTTATGAATTGTCAGGGACGGCCGAGTGTTCTCCGCTCGGAGGAGTTGCTCTCACCTTCAGTGCGCCGGTCTTGAAAGAAGAGCTGCAGAGTAAGTTGAAGGTGACGCCTCCACTGAGTGCGAAGGGCAAAGAGGACCAGGTGTGGGAAGGCGTTGATTCTTACAGTCACTTGGCGCAGCCGCATAAGTCGGGCCAAACGTATTCCGTGATGCTACCGAATTTCTTGTTGGCGCGGAAAAACTATCGCTTGGAGGCGTCGGGACTCGTCGATCAGTTTAACCGGAAGTTATCGGTCCCCATCGACTACCGCTTTAAGACGACTGCGCGGCGGTCGGCCTTCTCTATTCCCAATCGTATTTCCGTAATTGAAAAAGAAGAAAAGACGGAAGTGCCGGCATACGTCACCAACCTTCAGGAAATCGATTTTTCATTCCAAAGAATGACCCCTGCGGGAAAGGTTGAAGCTGGCACTCACAAAATTAAAGTGCCGAAGTTTGAAGATAATGCGTTCGCGATTCCACTCGAGATTCGCAAAATGGCCAATGGTTCGGCCGCGATTGCGGGCTCGATTTCGACTCTGCCCACGCTCCGCGATATGGATCACCCGTTCTTCTCGCAGGTGACACCGTTTCAAGTGATCATGAAGGCCGGCCATATGCAGTCGGCGGCTTGGATCACTGATCTCAAAACTGGTCAGCCCGTCACGGGCGCTAAGGTCGAGGTCATGGTGCTTTCGCGCTCTCCGCATTCCGTGATTGAGATTGGCGGAGGCCAGCCTTTCACGTCGGCGCAAACCAATGCGAGCGGAATCGCCGAAGTGCAGGGCTACGTCAAGTGGCCGAAGCTCAACAATGATCAAGTGTACGTCGCACGCGTCACGAAACAGAACGACATGGCACTGTTGCCGCTCGATTGGGAATTTAACGCCTCACACTCTGAGCCCTATCTTTATGACGACGAAGAAGGGTTCGGAGGCTGGAATCCTGAGTACTCGCACGCGCACTCTTGGGGAACGACCGCGCAGGGAGTTTACAAAGTCGGCGATAAGGTTCAGTACAAGTTTTTCGTGCGCGACCAGAGCAACCGCCACTTTGTAAAGGCACCCGCAAAGGGATACAGACTCACGGTCGTTAATCCCGCAGGTGACGAGGTTTTCAAGAAGGAAGACATCACACTCAACGAATTCGGCGCGTACTCCGGTCATCTTGACCTTCCGGCGACAGCGCCCGTGGGATGGTATCGTGCCTACCTTCAGGCCGACTTTCTGCAGAGTCATAAGCTGCATCCATTCCGCTTCTTGGTCGCCGACTTCACACCCGTTCCTTTCAAAGTCGAGACTATGCTGAATTCCAAGAGAGCGCATCCCGGCGACGAGATGAAGATCGAATCGCGTGCGAGTTTGCATGCGGGAGGTCCGTTTGCGAAGGCGCCCATACGTGTGGTGGGGACCTTCAGTTCCGCATCCTATCATCCCGACAACCCGGAATTGGCCGGGTTCAATTTCGATTCTCACGGCGGAATCGACAACGAAGTGTTCCGCATCGAAGAGACGCTCGATGCGAAGGGTGAGTATCAATACATTTTGAAAGTCCCCACTCTCCATCACACCTTTGGCACGATACATGTGGAGAGCGCGGTGCAAGACGATCGCGGCAAAAACTCGGCAGGCTTCGCGAGCGTGGAATACTCCGGCCTTGATCGCCGCGTCGGTTTGAAACTGAAATCGTGGGACAATAAGGTCAATGAAAAGCTGAATATGCTTTACGCGGTCGTGGACGATTCAGGAAAAATGACCTCGGGTACGAAGGTCAAAATCGAATTTCAGTTTGAAGAGACTAAAGTGGCGAAGGTCAAAGGCGCCGGTAACGCCTATTTGAATCAATACACCTCGCAATGGGTGAAGGCGGGTGACTGCTCGGCAATATCCAAGTCGTCGCCCTCGACATGCGATTTCAAGCCGACCAAGCCGGGATCGTACAAGGCGATCGCGCACATCGAGGACACGAAGGGCCGCGAGCATTCAGTCGAAGAATGGATGTACGTCACGGGTCCGGGCTACGTGACTTGGGAGTCCGATGAGACGCAGCCGATTGAGATCATCCCAGAGAAGAAGGACTATGTCGTCGGTGAGAAGGCGAAATTTCTGATCAAGAATCCGCTTCCCGGCGCGACCGCGCTGTTTACGATCGAGCGTTACGGCGTGATCAAAAGCTGGACCGCGACAATGAAAAACAGCGCTGAAATGGTCGAAGTGCCGATCGAAGACGACTTCGTGCCGGGGTTCACGCTGAGTGTATCGATCACGAGTCCACGCGTTCAGTCGTCGGAACCTCTCGGGCAAGTCGATATGGGTAAGCCGACTGCACGCTTTGGTTCGATGAATGTGACGGTTGCCGATCCCTACAAGAAAATCGAAATCGAAGCTAAGACGGATAAGAACGAATATCGCCCGCGCGAGAGGGTGAAGCTGACGCTTAAGACCCATGTCCTCCATCCGCGTTCGCCCGCGGAACCCGTCGAGCTCGCGGTGGTCGTACTAGACGAAGCCGTGCTCAATCTCATACAAGGGCATGCCGAGTATTTCGATATCTACAAGGGATTTTACTCGCACAATGGCATCGACGTGCGCACCTTCAATCTCATCGCGCGGCTCGTGGGCCGTCAGAAATTCGAGAAGAAGGGGGCGAATCCCGGCGGCGCCGGCGGTTTGAGTCAGGATATGTTGATGCGCCAGTTGTTCCGCTATGTCGCCTACTGGAATCCATCGCTCAAACCCGACAATAGTGGCAAGAACGAGATTTCTTTCACGCTACCCGACAATTTGACCGGCTGGCGCGTGCTGGCGATGGCGGTCACACCGACTGACCGCATGGGGCTGGGCCAAGGAAACTTTAAGACCAATCAGCCGACGGAATTGCGTCCCGTGTTGCCGAATCAGGTGACCGAAGGCGATAAATTTCGCGCCGGATTCTCCGTGCTGAATCGTACCGAAAAAGCGCGCAAAATTAGTGTCCACATCGCGGCCGAGGGTTTGGTGAAAGCGGCAAAAGGGCTCGTGCAGGATTCGACGCTAGAACTCCAACCATTCGAGCGCAAGTCGGTGTGGATGGATCTGCAAACGACAGCGGTAGATGAAACGCGCGACATTGCAGCCGGAAAAATTAAGTTTGCGGTAACGGCGGGCGACTCGATTGATAAAGACGGCTTAGTTCAGGAAATGCCGGTATTTAAGAAGCGCACGCTCGAGACGGCGGCCGCTTATGGATCGACCACTGATAATTCAGTTAGCGAGGCGATTTTATTTCCCAAAGGCATTTATCCCGACGTTGGTAAAGTGTCCGTCACGCTCGCGCCGAGCGTGATCGGTAATGTGGAGGGTGCGTTCCGTTATGTGCGTGACTATCCCTATCTCTGTTGGGAACAGCGTCTGACTAAGGGTGTGATGGCCTCGCACTATGGAACCTTGAAGTCGTATTTGCCGGGCGTGGAGTGGCCGGAAGCGAAAGAACTTGCGCAACAAATGCTGAACGACGCGGCCAACTTTCAGGCGCCGAACGGGGGCATGGTCTATTGGGTGCCCACCGAAGAACGCGTAAGTCCCTACTTGAGCGCGTACACTGCGGTGGCCTTCGTTTGGTTGCGGGAAGCGGGCTACAAAGTGCCCGAGGCGGTTGAAAAGAAACTGCACAATTATCTGCAGAACTATTTGCGAAACGACATTCAGACAAGTTTTTACGATCTCGGCATGAAATCGACTGTGCGCGCGGTCGCGCTTTACGCGCTTTCCAAGCGCAAGCTCGCCGGTCTCGCCGACGTGAAGCGCTTCTTGTCGTCAATGCCGCACATGAGTCTCTTCGGCCAATCGTTTTATTTGATGGCGGCGCTCGAAGCCGACGGATCGACGCATGAGCGGGAAGAGACTTTGCGCGTGATTCTCAACAAGGCCTCGCGCACAAGTGGAAAGTTCTCATTCAATGAAACGCTGAGCGATGGCTATGCCCAGCTCCTCGCGACCCCTGTGCGCGATAATTGCACGGTGCTATCGGCGATGGTGCTGGCAGAGAAAGATCCGGCGGCCAAAAAAATAGTCTCGGATATTCCGATGCGTCTGGTGCGCTCGTTGACGCAAACCAAGGGCAGGCGGGATCACTTTGAGAATACGCAAGAGAATTT